>Ga0302320_10017885_pt1 | contig 14347 bp, 9 predicted proteins | sample Bog_T0_3_FD_202130 | JGI IMG/M metagenome (GOLD analysis project Ga0302320, IMG submission 202130) | Peat permafrost microbial communities from Stordalen Mire near Abisko, Sweden - Bog_T0_3 | ecosystem: Environmental > Terrestrial > Soil > Wetlands > Peat | place: Sweden: Abisko, Stordalen Mire...
GATTTGGCTTTTGCCGCTGACGGCCGTCGCGGCGCTGCCCGCGGCGCCCGCCTCCGAGGTCGACCCCACCCAGGTCTGGCGGGTCGATTTCGAGAGTGGCGTGCTGTGGCACTTCGCGGGATCGGCCTCGCCGCTGGACTATGTCTTTCTGCCCCAGATTCTCTCGCTGATTGGACCGGCCAATTTTCACCGACCCTTTCTCGGCGGTGAAATTTTCCTTCGCTCCCGTTACAGCGTCATCCTCGATCCGATTGTCCAGGCACCGGAACACCACTATTTTGCTGCATCCGCCAGCGGCCTGCTCGAATGGTGGGATTTGGCCCGCACGCGCTGCCTCTTTTTCACCAGCGGCGGCGGCTGTGGCTGGCTTGACGCCAAGGGTTACGAAATTGCCGGCGGCCAGGGCCAGGAGTTCAACTTCAATTGGCTGATTTACGGCGGCGCCCGTTTTCGCGTGGCCCCGCGCTGGACGGCCAGTCTGGGACTCTATTTTCAACACGTTTCCAACGGGCACCTCGACAAGCTCGATCCGGGCGTCAATGCCCTCGGGCCGATGTTGAACGCCAGTTGGCGGTTCTGATTTGACCCCCGGCCGTCCGCCTGGGCCGCTGGGGCGCCGGGCGGAGGGCCGGACCGAAGAAGCGCCCGGGGAATTCTACTCTGGAGAACTGGATTCCGGGTGCTAAGGTGGAAGACGATGCATCTCATGATCCTAGGCGCGGGAGGTATGATTGGCCGAAAGTTGACCCAAAGGCTCCTGGCCGAGCCCGGGGTCTTGCCCGGCGAGGGCAAGCTGCTCTCGCTGGTCGACGTCTTTGCCCCTGAGATCCCGGCCACGACCGGCCTGAAGATCGCCTCCGAGGCGGCGGATCTCTCCGTTCCCGGAACCGCGGAACGCCTGATCGCGCGGCGCCCGGACACAATTTTTCACCTGGCGGCCATCGTTTCCGGCGAGGCCGAGGCCAATTTCGAAAAAGGCTACGCCGTCAACTTGGACGGCACGCGCGCCCTGTTTGAGGCGATCCGGTTGGAGGGAAAGAAGCAGCCCTACCGGCCGCGGGTGGTATTCGCCTCCTCGATCGCCGTATTTGGCGAGCCCTTTCCCGCGGCGATCGGCGATGAGTTCCTCACCGCCCCCCTGACCAGCTACGGCACGCAGAAAGCGATCTGTGAGCTGCTCCTTTCCGACTACAGCCGCCGCGGCTTCCTCGAGGGTATCGGCATCCGCCTGCCCACGGTTTGCATCCGGCCGGGCAAGCCCAACCAGGCGGCCTCGGGCTTCTTCTCCAATATTCTGCGCGAGCCCCTGGTCGGCCAGGAGGCGGTGCTGCCTGTGGCGGTGGATGTCCGCCATTGGTTCGCCAGCCCGCGCTCGGCGGTGGGATTTCTGATCGGCGCGGCCACCCTCGACCTGCGCCGCCTGGGAGCGCGCCGCAATTTGGCGATGCCCGGGCTTTCCGCCACCGTCGGCGAGGAGATCGAGGCGCTGCGCGCCGTGGCAGGGGATGCGGCCGTGCGCCTGATCCGGCACGAACCCAATCCCACCATCATCCGCATGGTCGGGGGCTGGGCCCGGAATATCGAGGCGAAGCGGGCGATCGAACTGGGTTTCCGGGCGGACGCCTCCTTCACCGACATCGTGCGGGCTCACATCGACGACGAGCTGGGCGGCAGTATTGGCGGCCGCTCGATCTGAGAGGATCGGCCGGGCCCCGGCCGATTCGGCTCCACCCTAGCGGGCGAACTGCTTGAGGGCGGCGATGGCGACGAAAGCGGCCGCATCCCCGCCCGGTGAACGATAGGGGGGCCGATTGCCCAGATAGCGAAAGTATCCGGCTTGATATTCGCGGTCGTCGCACGAGGCAGAATCCGGGATGTAGCCCTGCATGCCGTCGATGTAGGTGCAGGGCAGGACGCAGGGCAAAGGGGTTTCGCGTTTGATCTTCAATCCCGTGCTGACGAAGGCCTCGAACGGCATGCCGACCAATCCGACGTCGCCAATCCGGGCCACGACGATCTCCAAGGGGAGGGTTTTGGGCAAGGTGGCGGCGGCACCGGTGCGGCGCTGGTCCAGGGCCCAGACGTACCAGGGCCGGACCATCATGACCAGGTTCGCCCGGTAGGGCGGGCTCAGGGCGAGCGGGAAATTCATGCCCACGCAAGTGCGGGTGTCGGGATCGCCCGCCCGGCCCCGGCGGATGAAGCCGTCGATCGTGGCCAGGTCTTTTTCCAGGCTGGGAATGCTGGGAAGGTCATTGAGTGGGATGTCCACCCGCGCCCGCTTCCACTCGAAGTCGGTGCGCCGGGACCGATGGAGGGCATGGGCCGCTTTGATGTAGGAATCGCCCAGGTAGCCGCCCAATTCCATCGATTGGGCGATCGTGCCGCTCAGCATGTACTTGGAGTTGATGTCGCCCGCCGAGCCCTGGAGGAAGGCCACGGGAACGCCGCCCAAATCGGCCGAGGGCTTTTCGCAGGCGACCTGGGGCCATTGGCCGAAAGCGATGGGGGCCTCGGGATTGTAGCCGGTGACCGGGTGGCCGGTGAAGAAGGCGAAGGCGGTGACGGGCCGGCCGCGGACATCCTGGAAAACCACCACGCTGGCGTCGTCATCGATCTTGCCCACATAGTCGGGCCCCAGCTTCAACCGATCCTCCTCGCGTATGAAGTAGCTCTTGCCGTCCGGCAGCCGGCCCCGCCGATTGTAGGTCACGCGCGTTTCCTTCGCCGTCCCCCAGGCGACCGTGACCGGCTGCAGCTTGAGCGCCAGTCCCCGGGCGGCGTGGCTGACCCCGATCAGAAACTGCCGGGCGATCGCGTTGGATTCGGCAGGCGGCGGATAGTCTCCCGCCTGCCCCCAGGCCGCGGGATTGCGGACCAGAAGGAGCGGAATGCTATGATCGTGGGCCGACGAGCAGACAATGGCCTGCGGCGGCAATTCCAGTTCCTTGGCGAGGAGCAGCCGAACGGCCGTCTGCAGATTGCCGTTATTGACCGGAAAAGGCGCGGTCAGGATGCACAGCCGATCCGGCCCGCAGGCGAGCAGGGTGACGGTGCTCTTCAAGTCGCCGACCACCCGCTGAATGGTCTGCCCGGTGGCGGTAAAATCGCTCGGGCTCCCGTTCGCCGGCGTCACGGCGAATTGGACGGCGGCGACCTGCAGGCCGGGGCGGGCGAGGGCGGGCGGGGCCGAGAGGGCAATGGCGCCAGCCCCGACGGCGGCAGCCCAAAATTGGCAAACGGAAGCGAGCTTCATGGCGGAGGCGTTATGAGACCGGGGTCTGTCCTGAAAGCAAGGCGCCTCTGCTCCCGCCGCCCGCCGCGCTCGCCGGCTTGAGGAAGGCCGACGCCCGCGCTAGGCTGGCGCCGTCTCGGCGGCTTCCGCTTCGGCCCGCTTGGCCAAGTCCCGTTTCAGGAAAAAGGCGGTCGAAACATAGATCAAGCCGCCCAGGAAGGTGATAACGGTCAGTCCGCCAAAGACCCCGCCCAAGCCCAGGCGGGACTTCAGCAGCCCGGCGATCAGGACCCCCACGCCGCCCGTGACGCAATTGGCCGCATTCTGGAAGCCGAAGGCGGTGGACCGAACCCGGTTCGGAAGCAAGTCGCAGAGCAGCGGGGTGGTGTTGCAGTCGCCGAAATAGAGGAGAAATGAGAAACAGAAGATGCAGGCGTTGAGGAGGATGAGCCCGGGCCGGGCGGAAACGAACACGAGCAGGAAAGGGGAGGAGAGCAGGGTGGCGACGATGGCGATGAGCAGGCGGCGCCGCGGCAAATGGCCGGCGAAGCGGTCGGAGAACATGCTTCCGAGCACAATTCCCGCCATCCCGGAGCTATACAGGACGAAGGTGCCCGAGAAACTGGCCCGGGCCAGGCTCATCCGGTAGGTCTCGGTGAAGTAAAGCGGGAACCAATTCATGAAGATGTTGTTCCCGATCCCAGTCATGACCCCGGCCAGGATGATGAGCAGGCTGCTGGGGGAGCGGAGCACAACGGCGAGCCCGGCTAGGACCGGAGGGCGGGGCGCCCCGGGGAGGCGGCCAGCCGGCGGGGTTCGGTCGCTCAGGCCCACCTGCGCCAGGGCGGCGAACAGCATCCCGGCCAGCCCAAGCGAAACGAAGCCGATCCGCCAGCCGTAGCGGTTGCCGATGAAGCCGGCGGCGGCCCCGCCCACGATCAAGCCGAGCTCGAGGCCGGCATTGTGGAAGCCGATCGCCTTCGCCCGCGTGGCCGAGAAGTGATAGTCGGCAATCAGGGCGGTGGCGGCCGGAATGTAAAAAGCCTCCACCAGCCCGAGGAGGGCGCGCACGAAGAGGAGCTGGTGGGCGTTGGTGACGAGGCCGGTGGCGAGGGTGAGCAGGCTTTCCGCCACCAGGGTGAGCACGATCAGGCGGCTGCGCGACTGCCGGTCGGCCAGCAGCCCCCCGAGGGGGGAGGCCAGGCCGTAGGCCCAGAGAAAACACGAGCCGATGCCGGCCAATTCGACATCCGACATCTTCAGGTCCGCCCGGACCAGCGGGAGGACGGAGGCGATCGCCGCCCGGTCGCAGTAGTTGAAGGCGCCGACTCCCACCAGCAGCGCCACCAGCCACCATTTGTAGGTGGGCCCGCGCCCGCCGCCGAGATGCTGGGGTCGGCGGAGGGCCGTCACGCGATCGCTTGGGTATAGTGGGTGATGAAGCGCATCAGGCTGCGCTCGACCTCGGCCAGCCGCCCGGGCTGGTAGCTGCGGGAATTGATTCCGGCCTGGTTTTCCTCGATCAGGGTCTTGTCTTCGTCCGTCGTCACTTTCCACAGCCAAATCAACGCTTCCAGCCGGTAGTCCCGGCCTTCGACGGCATCGGCCCGGACCAGCCAGATCATTTCCATCTCGGAAGTGTCGACGGTCAGGGGGGTGAAGCGCGGCACGAGGAAATAATCGTTGGGGGCGATGTAGAAATTGAGGGGCTCCAGCTCGCCCGCCGTCACCCCGCCGTCGTAGGCCGCAAAGTCGCCCATCAGGGGGGCGACCGGCCGTCCCTGCCGGCTTTGGGTCAGGAAGTTCTCCTTAATCGGCACCCGGTCGCTCATGCAGTAGGGCTCGCTGTCCAGGGTGGTGCGGGCGATGAAGGTGCCCTGCGCCTTGGCCCGCTCGGCCCAGTCCCGGGCGAGGGCATTGTAGATTTCCGCGTCCCGGGCCAGTCCGCTGGCCGGCCGGGTATGGAGCATGACCGAGCAGTACTCCGGGTGGGCCGGTCCACAGTGGTAGCATTCGAGAAAATTCTCCACCAGCAGCTTCCAATTGGCTTTCACCTTCCAGACGACCCGGTGGGCGATCTTGGCCCGCGTGAGCCCGTGCGGCCGGATGAACCGCTCCCAGGTCTGAAACTGGGGCTCGATCGGCGGCGGGTTCTCCGCCAGGCAGATGAAGATGAGATCCTCCACCAGCCGGACTCCGCAGCGGCGCAGGGCGTGGTCGGCCGGTGCAAAGTCCTTCGGCATCGCCCGGGCGGAGAGAAGCTTGCCGTCCAGGCCGTAGCTCCAGGCGTGGTAAGGGCAGACGAGGGCGGGGGCCGAGCCGGAAGGCTCAATGCACACCCGCGAGCCGCGGTGGCGGCAGACGTTGAAGAAGGCATTGACCTGCCCGTCCTTGCCCCGGACCACGATGATCGACTCGCCCGCGATCTCGAAGAGGAAGTAATCACCCGGCCGGGGGATGCGGCTGGCATGGTCGATCAGCAGCCACTCCCGCATGAAAATTCGCTCGACGTCGCGGGCGAAGATCTCGGGATCGGTATAGAATCTTTGCGGCAGGCTCCAGCCGGGCCGATACTCCGCCAGAAGTTTGCGGGCGGAGTCCTCGGAAGGCGAATCGGAAGGGCGGAGGGAGGCCGGGGAAGCGGGGGCGGAAATCATCGGTGGCTCGGTTTCGCGATCGTCTGCTGACCTACGGCGTTACGGTTTTTGCCGGGAAAAGCAACTGTGTTGCCGAAACCATCAGAACTGATTGGCTGCCCTGTGGGCCGTCCCGGCCGGGCCGGCCCCGGAAAAATTCTCCCCGCTTTCTCATGTCCACTCTCCTTCGCCCCGGGTTCTTCTTCGCCTTCATGCTGGCCAGTGTCAGCGGGATCGGATCCGCCAGTTGGGTGCGGGCCCAAGCGGCCGCCGGTCCGGCCGCGATCGAGGTCGATCAATCCAAAGTCACGGCCGCGGTGCTGTTCGCCTTTGACGATCATTCCATTCCGTTCACCGACAATCTCCAGCTTTCGATGGAGAAGGCCGGAAAGTATGCGGGCAATCCGGTGATGCCGATTGGCGCGACGGGCGATCCGGACGAGTGGATCCTCCGCTATTACGGCACGGTCATCCACGTCGGCGGCAAATATCGGATGTGGTACAACACGGCTTCGCGGGAAGGTTTCGTCACGCCCCAGCAGCAGGCGACGGAAGATTTTCGGGGCTGGCGCTTTGCCTACGCGGAAAGCGCCGACGGCATCCATTGGCTCAAGCCCAATCTCGGCCTGGTCGATTTTCGGGGGAATCGGAACAACAACCTCGTGCTGATGCCGGTGGGCTTCCACGGCTACGACTCCCTGGTGCTCCACGAGCCCGCGGAGCCGGACCCCACCCGGCGCTACAAGATGCTCGCGCAATTGCGGCAGTCCGGCGCGGTGCGGGTGCCGGGCGGCGCGGCCAACAACGCTTTCGTGCCCATGTACAGCGCCGACGGCCTGCGCTGGCGGGTCGCCGATGAATTGCTCGCGGCCAACTCGCGCGAAATTCCCGTCTCCTTTCATTTGGTCACCGCGGTGGAGGCGGCGGGTTTGTACGAATGGCAGGGCATGTATTATCTGAGCGGGCAGGCCATCGGGCCCCATCCGCTCCATGCGGCCACCGCCCCTTACGGACGCCATGTCGAGATCTGGCATTCGGCCGATTTTCTGCACTGGTCCGAAACCCAGACAATGGGCTTTGCCCGGGAAGGACAATTTCGTCTGGCGGGGAGCAACCTGATCCGGCCCGGTGCCCGCTCTGAGGGGGAGCAGACCCATGAGGGCGCGAGCGTCTGGAACCGGGGCAACGTCCTGATCGGGCTGACGGGCCTGTGGCACGGCAGCGCCGATTGGTCGAAGGTCACCCATCCGCTTGGCTTCCTCGTCAGCAACGACGGCCTGCATTTTCGGGAGCCGCAGCCCGATTTTGTCTTCGGCGACATCGGCGAGCGCGGCCGCGACTGGGATTATGCCGGCTTGGCCCAGGGCCAGGGCTTCGAGCAGGTGGGGGACAAGACGTATATTTGGTACGGGGCGCCGATGGATCAAAGCCGGGACGCACCGACCTTGCGCGAAGGCGGCGTCGGTCTGCTCATCGTGGACCGCGACCACTTCGGCTCGCTCTCCACCCGCGATCCTGATCGGGATGGCACCCTGATCACCTCGGAGATCACGGCTGCGGGGCCGGTGCGGCTTTGGCTCAACGCCGACGGGGTAGGGCCGGATTCGCCCGTGCGGGTGGAACTGCTGGACCGGAAGGAGCGGCCGCTGGCGGCTTACTCCGGGGTGGGGGCGGCCGTGGTACGGAACTCGGGGCTGCGCGTGCCGGTCGCCTGGAAAGACAGGGAGGCGATCGTGACGGGCGGACAGCCCTTCAAGATTCGCGTGCGGCTGGAAGGGCAGGAGCGCAACGCCATCCGGCTCTATGCGCTCTATCTCGACCAGCCCTAAATGACATGCCGCGGTTGCGCCGGGTCTGGCGATCCGGCCTAGACAAAGACCGGACCTTGGCTGTAGTTGGTCCCCGAACCAACCAGCCGCGAATTGGCTCCATTCCACCCATGCCGCTGAAAATTGAAGTTTTGGACACCGGGGTAATCTACCGAAATGCCAAGCCTTACCTTCGGGCGGTGCAGGCGATGCACCCCTGCCTCATGGTCGTTTCTGCCACGGAAATTATCGCCACGTTCGATCTGGGCCAGGGAGCGGAGAGCCTCGATTACCACACGGCCCTGGCCCGCTCCCGCGACGGCGGAAAAAGTTGGACGCAGGAAGGGCCGATTCTTCCCGCCACGCCTGGAAGCTACTCGACGCACACGGTCCGGACCGCGCTTCTGTCCGACGGCACGATTCTCGGCATCAAAGCCCTCTACGTTCGGCACGATCCCGAAGAGGGAATCCTCAACCGGGATAATCTTGGCCTGGTTCCGACCGAGCTTTCCCTGGTGACGAGTGCGGACTTGGGCCGGACCTGGACTGCACCGCGGCCGATTCAATCGCCGCTCGCATCGCCCGCTTGGGAGGTAAGCCATCCTCCGCTCGAACTGGCGGGCGGCCGGCTCGCGCTGCCGCTGGCGACGTGGCGCGGCTGGGACGGCCTTTTGCCCTGCGGCGAGCAGGCGGTCATGCTCCTGAGCGAGGACGGCGGCCAGACCTGGCCGAGCTTCAGCCGCACCTTCGACGGGCGCGCCTCCGGCCTGATTCATTGGGAACAGTGCGTCATCGCCTGGGGCCCCGGCCTCCTCGCGGTCGCCTGGCAGTATGATCCCGGAGCGCAAAAGACCCGGCCCTCGGTTTATGCCCTGGGCCAGGGCTTCCCGCCCCTCTTCGGTCCGGCCCAGCCGACCGGCTTACTGGCCGAGACTTGCGAGCTGCTGGCGTTGGACCGGGTTCGCCTGCTCGCCATCTATCGGCGAACGGATCAGCCGGGCCTTTGGGCGACGATCGCGCGCCTGGAGGGCCAGGCCTGGGTGAACGAGACCTCGGCGCCCCTCTGGCAGGGTTCGGTCTCGCGCATGGTCGGCGGGCAAAAAGGCGCGGACGAGCTCTCCGGCCTCAAATTCGGCTCGCCGAGTGTGAAACGGCTGGCGGACGGCTCCGTCCTAGTGGCGTTCTGGTGCCACGAGGACGGGATCTGCAATATCCGCTGGATCAAAGTCGGCGTCGGCTGACCCCCCTTTATGAACACCATCGGCATCGGCATGATCGGAAGCGGATTTATGGGGCTGACCTACTCCGAGGTGGCGAGCCGCCACGCCCGGGGCTGCCGCCTGGTCGCGATCACTGGTGGCCGCCGGGCGCCCCAACTGGCCCGGGACTACGGCGTCGCCTATGAGGCTTCGGCCGAGTCGCTCTTGGCCCGTCCGGACGTGGCCGCCGTCGTGCTGGCGACCCCCGACCAGGACCGGGTGCCCTTGACCCGCCTGGCCGCCGCGGCCGGCAAGCACGTTCTGGCCGAGAAGCCGATGGCGCCGACCGTGGCGGAATGCGATCAGATGATCGCCGACTGCGCCGCGGCCAAAGTACAGCTCGGCGTCGTCCAGACCGAACGCTTTCGCAAGATCACCTTGCGAGCCAAGCAGTTGATCGACGACGGCGTCCTGGGGCCGGTCCGGATGATGCGGACGGTTTCGGTCTTCCCCTTGCCGCTCCTTAAGCAATTGATCGCGGACCGGAAATGGTCGATCGAGGCGGGCAGCGGCGGCTGGTTCATGAGCATGGCCTCGCACAACTGCGATTTCCTCCGCTGGCTGACCGGCCGCGAAGCCGTTAAGGTGTTCGCCCAGGCCGCGACCTGGAGCGACGTGCCCGCGCCGGCCCTCTCCGTCATGGCCCAGATCGAGTTTGAAGGCGGCATCATGGCCCACCTCTTGATCAGTTCGGAACTGCCATCGCCCAGCCTGCCGAGCAGCGAAGTGCGGTTCCAAGTCATCGGCCGCGACGCGATGTTTGATCTGGAGAACATGGAATTTCTCGACCTCGGCCGCGGGGACAAGTGGGAGCGGATCTATACCCCCGAGCGCTTCGACTACCTGAAGGAGCCGAAGTCGCCGATCCGCCTCTACCCGCACATTCAGGTGATCCAGGAGTTTGTCGACAGCATCCGCGAGCAGCGCGCTCCCAAAGTGGGGGGAGCCGAGGGCCGCGCCGCCGTCGCCCTGGCCGAGGCCTGCCTGGTCTCGGCGCGCGAGGGTCGGGCCGTGACCCTGCCGCTGCCCCGGGTGCCGGCCGGCGCCTGAGCCGATTGGCTTCATTTGACAGGCGGAGCCGGGGGCTTTAAGGCTCGCAGGGATGCCGCTCGCCCCTCCCAAGCGAATCACGCTTGTTCTTCAGGTGGCGGATGTCCTGCGGCGGGGCATCGCTCACGGCGAATTGAGCGGCCGGCTGCCGCCGGAAAAGGAGCTGGCCCACCAGCTCCAGGTGAGTCGGATGACCTTGCGGGCCGGCATGAAAATTCTCATCCGGGAGGGCCTGATCGAAGTGGCGAAAGGGCGCCGGACCTTGATCACCAGCCCGCGCAAGATCTCCGGGCGGGGCCGCCGCACCTTTCGCGTCGGGGTGATCACGCCCACGACCTACGGCGATCTGCCCTTCGCTGGCTACTACGAGATTTACCGCACCCTCGTGCAGCGGGCCGGCCTGGAAGTGCAGTTCTTCCCGGGTTCGCGCTTCTACGGCGCCGATCCCTCCCGCCTCCTGGAAAAGCTCATCCCCGAGTCCCAGATCGACCTGTGGGTGGTGTGCATGTCGACGGCAGTGTTGCAGCGCTGGTTCGCCCGCCAGGGCATCCCCGTCCTCGTCGACGGCTCGTGCGTGACGGAGAAACCCCTGCCGGCCCTCGACATCGACTATCGGGCTCTTTGCCGGCACGCCGTGGGCACCCTGCGACGGCTGGGGCATCGGCGGGTCGTCTATCTTTCCGCCGGGGCCCGGACGGGAGGAGATCTGGCGAGCGAACAGGGCTTTGCCGAGGGCTGCCGCCTGGCGCCAGCCTTGGATTCTTCGGTCGTGATTTGCGAGGTTTCGGCCGCGGCGGTCAGCCGCGCCCTGGCCCGGCTTTTCCAATCCGCCGCTCCCCCGACGGCGATTCTCACCGGCTGGCCCGGCATTTCGACGGCGACTTTGACCTATCTGATGAACCGCGGCCTCCGCGTGCCAGAGGATGTCTCCGTGATCTCGCGGGACGACGACCGCTCCTTCGATTTTTTAGTCCCGTCCCTGGCGCGGTACACTTTCGACCTTAATTCCTATGCCCGGCGTCTGGCGAAGATGACGCTCAAGCATTTCGACGGCACGCTCCGGCCCGAGCAGCAGCTGATTGTGCCTAATTTCGTTAACGGTTGTTCATTAGGCAGTCGTAAGTCCAGTTGAGCCGGCCTTGGTGCCGCGATCGGGAGCGGTCGGCGCTCCGGCCTAGCAAGGTGCCTGGCAATTAGACACTTTTTGACCCGTTGCTTTGGCCCGAACCGCTTTCAAGCATGCGTCCTGCTGCACTGGGTCTGTTCATGTTGAATACACCGCCCTTCTTCCCGACGAGACCGCCGCCCGGCATTGGCCGAGTGTCGTACGGTAGCCCTACCGGCCTCGCTGCCCTTCCTTTATTTTTCCCCGCTTCGCGCACCGAGGCCCTTTTCGCAGGGCTCGGTTTGTTTGTGCACATCTGAGTCCAACCACAACCACCAGTATACACCAACCAAGGCGAGCGCCCTCTCCATGACCCGAAGGAGCTCTCTTTGCTGATCCCAACGCCATGCATATATCCCAGCCAGATAAGTGTGCTAGGTTCGCGAGTTTTCTCGCTGCCCTTGTTCTATCCACGGGCCTCCTCAGCGCCCAGCAGGCGCCCGCGCCGGCACCGAGCGTTCCCGACCAGGCGGCCGTGGCCGGCCCGGCGCCGCAGGAGCCAACGGTCACGCTCGATCCGTTCACGGTCGGGGTGACCAAAGCCGGCGATTACGGCGCGACTGACTCCGCCGGCGGTTCCCGCATCAACTTGCCGATCGTCGACGTGCCCATGAGCATCGTGACGGTCACCCGCGCGCTGATGGATGATATTGGGGCGGACTCCTATTACGGATCGCTGGCCTACGTCAGCGGCATGAACGCCGGTTCCGACATCAAAAACGGCGACATGGTCATCCGCGGCGTGGAGGTGCGCAATGACTCCTTCAGCGTGCTGGACGGGCTCCCCTGGGGCCTGGGCGATTCGCTGCAGGAAACCGAGTTCCTCGACCGCTACGAGGTCGTCAAAGGGCCGGCCGGCACGCTCTACGGCGACTATTCCGTCGGCGGCCTAGTCAACCGCATCTACAAGACGCCATTCCTGACGCCGGAAGCCAGCGCCAAGGTCACCTATAGCACCTTCGGCAAAGTGACCGGCGTGGTCGACGTCGGCGGCCCGATCGACCACGACAGACAACTCTCCTACCGGGTCGTCGGCGTCCTGGCGAGCGGCGAGGAAGTCACCCATGGCCGGGACGACCGGCATGGCGTCTACATCACGGCCCAATACATCCCGAAGGGCGGCAATACGAAGTTTTGGGTGCGCGGTTCCAACGAATATTGGCAGTACAATGAGGACGGCCCCGACGCGCTGGTGGACATCACCGGGGCAACTTCCTTGAAGTATTTCGGTGCGCGCGAAGCCCAGAACGCGGGCGTCGATAACGAGGACATGACCCAGCGATATGGCGAACTGGGGGCCACCACCACCACCAACGGGCTCCTGGGCGAATGGACCAGCCGGTTTGTGGCCCGCTATTCGATGAGCTTGCAGAGCCCCGATCCCCGGCCCCAGAACATTCCGATCGACTACACGTTCTACGGAGCCAACGGCGCCAACCTCGGCACCCTCGGGCCGTCACCCAACACGGACGGTTCGCCCAACCCGACATTCTCCGGAACCCCCTGGACGGACATTCGCCTGAGCGGCGTCGAGAGCTATTGGAACGGTCCGAACAAGGTCGAGCATCGCGGCGCTTACTACGACTTGACCGGAGCCTTCGACACCGGGCCGTTCTCTCATAAGCTCCTGATTTACGGGCAGTTCGTCTACCACAACGAGCGGGACGTCATCCTCTATCTGCACCTCAAGCCGCAGTTCGGCGGCTCGACCCTCGACGGGGACTACGTGGCCGCGAATGCCTACAGCCTGGTCCATCCCGGCACCTGGCAGGGCGCACCGCAGTCGATGACCAACTATCTGCCCTTCACGATCGCCAGCGCTTACGCCAACGGCGACTACGACGACAACACCTACGTCACGTCGCAATTCGCCGCGGGCGCCCAGGACAACATGTACCTCCTCAACAAGCGCATCCTTTTGGTCGGCGGCGCTCGCTACGACAACATCCAGAACGACGGCGCGATCGACAACTATGCCCAGGTCGAAGGGTTGTCCACGGCCGTGACCAACTGGGTCTACAAAGGCTCGGCCGTTTTCAAGCCGCTGCCGATTCAGGGCTTCTCCCTCTTCCTGAATTATGCCCAGACCTTCACTCCGGAATATGGCACGACGTACCCGGGCTCCGGCGTGCAGCTGAAGCCGCTCCAGGGCATCGCCAAGGAGGTCGGCGTCAAAGTCGAGTTGCTTGATTCCAGCCTGGTCGCGACCGTTTCTTATTTCCACAACATCCTGGTCAATAATCCGATCTTCCTGCTCGATCCCTCGACCGGTCGAAATATTGCCTACCAGAACGGCACCGCCAGCTTCCCCGGCTTCGACGGCGACATGACCTGGAGGATCAATGAAAATGTCTCGATGCTGCTGGGCATCTCGGATGTTAACTCCCTGCAACCGGGCGGGAACGGATTCCGCAATGCCCAGATCGGATTCAACTGGAAGGGCCTGGTCCGTTACAGCTTCTCCCACGACACGGTATTGCATGGCCTGTCGGTCGGCGTGGGCGTTCAAGACATCGCCAAGCGGTACGGCAGCAACGGCGGCTACTATGACATTGCCGGCTACACCAACGTCGATTCCTTCGTCACCTATCGGCTCGACCGGCACTGGATGGCGCAGATCAACGTCAATAACATGACCAATGTGAAGGCCGTCCTGAGCGCGCTGGGCCAGATGTCCTACAACGGCGCGGTCTATCCGACCAACGTCGATTTCACGGTCCGCTACGATTATTGATTTTTCCGCGGCGAGGGGCTGCCCAGCAACGGGCAGCCCTTTTTTGTATGCCCAGCATGCCACATTGCTATGACAATGAAAGTTTCTCTCCCAGCCTGATCAGGGCGAAGGGTAGCGAAACGCAAGGGCGGCACCGTGAGGTTTCCGTCTGAAAGAAGCGTGTAGCGAAACCGCGGGTCGATGAACAAGAACCGACTACTGAGGCGCCCAGGGTGGAGGAGCGGGCAAAAGACCGCGAACTCCATACTGATCAAGGCCCGGAAGCGTAAAGTCGGCGATCGTGCGGGGAAAGTCGTGGGGCTTATCTGGGGAGATCTCGTCATGGCCTGCGCACAAGCGCGGGCTGAGGCCGCCGCGAGGGGGCTTGATCCGCGCCGAGAGGTCAGCAGCGCGCGTAGTAGCGGTGAAGGGGTGGAAACACTCTGGAGCGAAGGCGCAAACGGTGTGGCTGCGCAAGCAG
>Ga0302320_10017886_pt1 | contig 14346 bp, 10 predicted proteins | sample Bog_T0_3_FD_202130 | JGI IMG/M metagenome (GOLD analysis project Ga0302320, IMG submission 202130) | Peat permafrost microbial communities from Stordalen Mire near Abisko, Sweden - Bog_T0_3 | ecosystem: Environmental > Terrestrial > Soil > Wetlands > Peat | place: Sweden: Abisko, Stordalen Mire...
AGAGCTCCACGCGCCCGGCAGCGACGTCGACGGAAAGGTGGGAGGGAGCGAACTGCCAGAGCTGGACGCCGGTTTCCGTGGCCGTAGCCAGGTAGTGCTGCAGCGACGCCAGCGTGCGCATGACGTTGGGTGGGCAACAGGCGATGTCGAACCACCCACTGCGCGCCGCCCGCCCGCGTCCGTCCTCGGGATCGGCGCGACCGGCCCGGACCTGGAGCGGGTTCACGTAGAAGTAGGTGTCACCCTCGAGGGACAACCCAACGACGAAGCCGTTGAAGAGGGCCCGTTCGATCATGTCGGCGTAGCGGCAGTCGCCAGTGGCCAGCAGGAGCCGCCAGCTCCACATGACCACGCCGATGGCGGCACACGTTTCGGCGTAGGCCCGGTCCGGAGGGAGCTCGAAGGGGTCTCCGAAGGCCTCGTCCTTGTGGCGGGACCCCACCCCTCCGGTCAGGTACATACGGCGGGCGACCATGTCCTCCCACTGGGCCACCGCGGCGTCCAGCAAGGCACAGTCACCTGTCTCGGCGGCGACGTCGAGGGCGCCACAGGCCAGGTACGCTTGCCGAACGGCGTGGCCCCGGGCCTGCTTGGCGGTGCGGAAGGGCTCGTCGTCCTGGCGGTAGCGCGCGCCGTAGTGGACCTCGCCCAACAGGCGATGGCCCCGTTCGTCTACGAAGAAACGGGCTAGGTCGAGATAAGCCTGCTTTCCCGTCGTCCGGTACAGCTCGACCAGGGCCATTTCCACCTCGGGGTGCCCGGGCAAGCCCTGGCGCCGTTCCGGCCCGAAGACCCCGCCGATGTGGTCCGCCAGGCGCCCGGCGACGGCGAGGAGGCGGTCGTCGCCTACTCCTCGCCACCAGGCGACGGCGGCCTGGAAAAGGTGACCGGCGCAGTACAGCTCGTGGGCGGCGGGGAGGTCGGTGAAGCGCAGGTCCGGGGCGCGCACCTGGAACCACGTGTCGAGGTAGCCGTCGCCGTCCTGGGCCCGTTCGACTAGGGCGATGGCTTGGTCGGCAAGGACGCGCAGGCGTGCGGCGTGGTCGTCGTCGATGCCCCGCCCCAGCTCCCAGCCGACCGCCTCCAGCCACTTGTAGACGTCGGAGTCGACGAAGTACTCGCCCCGGTGCTCCTCGGCGTCACCGTGGCCGGTTACGAGGCGGAAGTTTTCCAGCGTTCCCGCTCGCTCCAGGCTTACGAAACCGGACGGGAGGCTCACGACCCGGTTGGTCGTCTGGCGACGACCCCAGAACCCGCCGGTTATGGTCACCGCTCGTTGGGGCAACGTCTGCACGACGGTCCGAGCTGAGCTCGTCGGGGCCACGGGGCCGCCGCCCTCGGCGTGCCAAGGGTTCACCTTTTCCAAACAACTACCTCCCCATGCCAGCCATGACACCGCGAACAAAATGCCGCTGCAACGCCACGTAAAGGATGAGGCAGGGCAGGGCCGTGATCACGACGCTGGCATCCAAGATCCCCCAGTGGATGCTGCCGAGCGTACCGGTCAGCAGGGTCGTGAGCATCACCGGGAGCGTGTACTTGGTCTCCTCCGACAGCAGGATCAGCACTATGAAGAACTCGTTCCAAGCGGCGAAGAAAGCGAAGAGGGCGGCGGTTATGAACCCGGGGAGGACCAGGGGCAGGGCGACCCGGAGGCTGCGCCAGTCACCGGCGCCGTCGACGGCTATGGCTTCCCAGAAGTCCTCGGGGATCGACGAGAACGAGTTCTGGATCACGAAGGTGGCAAACGGTAGCTGGAACGTGGTGATGACCAGGATCACGCCGATGAACGAGTTGGTCAAGGACAGGTCGTTCAAGACGGTGAACAGCGGGACCATCAGCACCTGGAACGGCACCATGATCGCCGCCAGCATGACGACGAACACCGCTCGAGAGCCGCGGAATGCGAACCGGGAAAAGCCGTAAGCGGCCAGGCCGGCAATGGCTACGGTGCAGATGACGCTGGCAACTGAGATTATGGCGCTATTGAGAAAGAACCGGTCGACACCCAGGCCTCCGATGTTGAGCGAGGTGTAGTTCCCCAACGTGGGGTGGTGGGGGAGGTAGGCCGGGGGGCTCTGGACCGCCTCGGCGGGCGACTTCAGGCTGTCGATGAGACCGAACACCAACGGCGAGGCAAATAGCAGGGCTATAGCGGTGGCGACGGCGTACCAGGTACCGATCGAGAAACGATGTCCCTTTGTGCCAGCAGGCCGGACGGCTAACGAAGGTGCCGCGGCCCGGACGCTCACAGCCATGCTAGAACGCGCCCTTTCGAGGTAGCAGGGTGAGCTCGATGCGGGTGATAACAAGTACCAGTGCCAGCAGCACCATCGACATGGCTGAGGCGTAGCCGAGGTTGCCTTGGATGAAAGCCGTATCGTAGATGCGGAAGACGGCCGTGATAGTGCTGTCGTTGGGCGCCCCACCGGTCATGATGTAAAACTGGTCAAAGGACAAGATGCCGGCCAGCCCCACGAACACCAGGGCGAGCACGATGCTGCGCCGCATAAGGGGGAGCTTGATGCTCCACAGGACGCGGAGCCGCCGGGCGCCGTCCACCTTGGCTGCCTCCTCCACCTCGGCAGGGACGCTCTGAAGGCCGTTCATGAGCACGATCATGGCGAAGCCGGCCAGCTTCCAGACCGTCACCAGCACCACCATGAGCAGGGCCAGGCTGGAGCTGTTGAGCCAGTTGATCGAATGGCTCACGACGTGGAGATCCACCAGGGCCCGGTCAAAAACTCCCGTTGACGGGTCGAGCAGCGAGAGCCACAGGTAGCTGGCGGTGGCGAACCCTATCGTCACCGGGGCAATGACGGCAGCCCGGATAACGCCCACGCCCCGGCGTGAGTGCTGCATGAGCGACGCCAGGCCGAGCCCACAGGCCAGGACGAGGGGGACGATGACCACGGTGAAGGCGGCAGTGAAGACCAGTGAATGCCCGAAGCCGCCGTCATCGAAAAGCTGGCGGTAGTTAGAGAGCCCCACAAAGACATGGTTGCCGAGGAGAGGCCAGTTGTTGAGCGACATCCAGGCGCCGAGGCCGAGGGGCACGACGAATAGGCCCGTGATCAAGATCATGGCGGGGGCGACCAGGATGATGCCTTTCAGCTGCCGCCGGCGGCGCCTACCCGGGCGCACCACGAAGGTGGCACTCCCTCGGGCCGCCGGGCTCGTCGTGGCCACTGCCTGGACGACCGTCATGTACTGTGCTCTCCGAGAATATTGTCCTTCATCTGTCCTTCGTTCTTTTTGTGCCGGCTGGACAACCGGCTGGCGTGACCTCCAGGGGTAACACCCTGAGCCCGGCAGTACTTGTTCGTGGTGCCGGGCTCAGGTGGTCCTACCCGAAAGCGTTATTGGCCCATCAGCTGGGTGGCGCTCTTTTGGGCGTTCTGCATGGCCGCCGAGATGCTGCCAGTGCCGAACACGGCGCTCTGGATCATCTGGCCGAAAGGCCCGGTGTTATCGAACAACACAGGGGAGGCTTTGGTCGACCTCGGGGTGTGGCCGACGGCAAGCGCCTGCACGAACACCGCTTGACGGGGGTCTTGTTTGGCGTAGGTCTGGTCGGCGATATCCTCTCGGGCAGGCATGACGCCCAGGCTGGCGAGCTCCTTCTCGCCCTGGCTGGCAAACCACAGGAGAGCTGTCTTGGCTCCGGGCTGGGCATTGCGGGTGATCGAGATGTTGTCCCCGCCGGCATAGGACGCGTGGGCCTGGCCGTTCATGCTGGGGACCAGCTCCACCCCGAACTTGACCTTCGGGTACTGGGTTTTCAGGATCGAGAAGGGGTAGGTGCCCTGTACGAACATCCCTATCGTCCCGTTAAAGAACAAGCCGAACTGGTTGGTGCCGTTCTCGGTCTTGGCCGTCGGCGCCACCGCCCCGCTCGCCCATAGCTGGCGGTAGAAGGTGAGCGTGGACAAGAGGGCGTTGTTCGGGTAAAGCGTCGGCGTCCCCACGGGGCTGTTCTCTTTCAGGATGTTGCCACCCTGCGCCCACACGTAAGGGAGCATGGTGAAGGCCATGCACCCGGCGCAGGCACCGGAGAAGAAGTACCCGTAGGTATTACCGCCCAGAGTGCGGATCTTGGTGGCGTCGGCGGCGATCTGTGCCCAGTTAGCCGGCGGGTCGTTGGGGTTGAGGCCGGCCCTGCTGAAGAGGGTTTTGTTCCAGTACAGCACCGAGACGTCGGCAGTGAACGGGATCCCCTTGATCTCGCCATCGGAGGTGGCCTGCCCCAAGTGCGCCGGGCTCAGGTACTTCCGGTACGGCAGCGAGTTCACCAGGGATGTGATGTTCTGGTACCAGTTGGTCGGCGTGAACGTGGCCATGGTGCCTATCTCGGTGGAGACGATGTCCGGCCCCGAGCCGGTGGAGGCGGCCAGGCTGTACTTCTGTACCACCTCGGCGTCGGGTACCAGCGTCAGGTCGATCTTTAGCGTCGAGTGGGTGGAGTTGAACGACTTCACCAGCGCCGGAAGGAAACCGACGTCGTCGGCCCGGGCCCACATCTGTAGCGTCTCCACGCTGGGGGCGTTGCGCACGCTGGCCGCGCTCACCCCGCCCATGCTTAGTACGCCTAAAACGATGGAAGTGGCTGCCAACTTGGTCAATTTCCGCTGAGCTCGTCTCATATTTTCCCCTCTCGTTTGTGCCCGGCGCTTGCCGGGTCCTGTTGTCTACTTCTCGGTCAGGGTTTCGGTCAACCACCGTTCAGATGATCCGGGGCCTGTCCAAGTCGTGGTAAAGGCGGTAAGGCAAGTGCTCGGCGACGTCGTAAAAGGGGCGGAAGGCGCCCGTCGGCATCCGTCCGGTGCCGGGAGCAACGGGGACAAAGACGAGGCCTGCCTCTTGGCGGACGAGGAACTTCTCCCACTCGACCATCGGCCAGGGCACAGGGGCGCTGAACGGGGCCGCCCACGAGGCGTCCTGGGCCAACACGAGCGGGCCGTAGGTCATGGCCACCCGGTTGGGGTGGTACTCGTCCACCGCTGTAGCACCTAGTGTGCAGTCGAAACGGACGGTCAGGGTGTCTGTGGGGATCCAGGTCCGACGCACGGCCACCCATTGCTCGGGCCCCGCCGAGTGGTCGACGGCGATGCCGTTCAGCTCGAGCACGGTACGGCGCGACCAGCTGGGTACCCTGACCCGGAGGGTGAGCTCGACCGGCTGGTCTGACCGCAGCGACAGAACGGTTTCGTTGCTTTCGGGGAAAGCGGTGCGCTGTTCGAGGACCACCGTGTGCTTGCCAATTGCCGTGGTGACCCGGGAGGGGACGAACAGGGACACGCTTATACCGTCCTCGGTAGCTTGGTAGACGAGATCCGGGATGTGGGCGACGGCCTGGACATAGGTGCCGGAGCAGCACGGCCATTGTTCCCAGTAGGGGGCCTTCGTGGCCCACCCGAGCCGGTAGTCGGAATAGTACGGTGAGAAGCCGTCCGGTCGTACGGGGATAGTGGCCCCTAGCCCGTTATAGAGGAGCCTCTCGGGCCATTCGAAATAACGGGCGTCACCGGTGGCTTTCGCGAGCGAGGTGCACAGCTTGAAAGCGGCCCACGTCCCGCACACGATCTCCGCCGTATCGTTGCGCCACTCCAGGGCGCGGCCCAATGTCCCGTCGGAGGGCACCGTCAGCTCGCACGGGCCGTAGCCTCCGGTGGCGTAGCATTGGGTCTCGACCATCCAGTCGTGGGCGTTCTTCAGGACCGAGAGGTAGCGGGGCTCGTGGTAAACGTCGGAGACGGCCGCCGCGCTGGACAGGGTGTTGACGTGGCTGTAGGCGTGCAGCCACACCGGGATATCCCATGACTTCGGCTTCCCCGACTGGTCAGCAAAACAGTCCCAGTAGGCGTCGTAATGCCATAGCCGGGCGAACTCGGCCAGGGCGGCATCCCCGCCGGCCAGGTAACCCCGGTAGAGGTTTTCGGGGAGGGTGTACCATTCCGGCGTGAAGGCCGGGCTGGCGCCGGCGAAATCGTTGGCCGTGGGGACGAGGCGCGTCCGGTCGAACGACTCGGCCCGCACGATCTTCGACAGAAGGTCCAGGGCCGGGGTGTAGCCGCCGTAGACGGCGGTGTCGACCAGGCCGCACACGAGCTTCTCCCACCCGTAGATGCCCATGGCCGTCTGGCCGTCGGCGGGGAGCGTCGCCGCATAGCCCTCCACCAGGTCCACGGCCCGCGCCGCGAGGTCCCGATCGCCCAGTACCTTCGAGAGCCGGGCCAGCCCGCTGACCCACTGCCCGAACGTTGCCTCCGTGGTCTCGCGCGACCAACCGCCCAGGCCGGCACCGGGGGAAGCAAGCCCGGCGCGTTGGCGGAAACCTTTGAGGATGCTGTCCATGGACAGCCCGCCGTAGGTCTCGGCCGCGTTGGCCAGGCGGTCGGCCAGGGGACCGCCTGTCAGCTCGACGGCCCCCGAGTACCCCAGCTCGCGGAGTGGGCCGCTGGCCGTATCGGTCCATACTGATGTCGGCATTGGGAGGGCTCCTTCGCTGGGAGGCGGCGGGGTGCCGGTCTGGGTCTCAGGCACCTTGGAGGCCCGCTTCCACCAGGGTGAACGAGCGGGCCGGTAGCTCGACCACGACCTGGGCGTCCCGGGTGCTTACGGTGGCGTCGTCGAGGTCCGCTTCCTCCACACCATCGACCGCGGAGGGGCGGCCAGTGCCGGTGACGCAGCGCACCCGAGCGGTGCCGGCGAACGAACCCCGGCGCAATACGACCTCAGCCCGCTCGGGCTCCTCGGAGCGGTTGACCAGCGTGACCGCCAGGCGCCGGCGGGCCTGGTCGAGGGTGGCGGCGGCATCGACGAGGTTGAACGGCCCCAGGTCGTCCACCCGGTACGGCCAGCGGCTTAGGTACTCGCCGGGGGCGCCCACCGTCGGGCCCTCCACGAAGACGTCTACGGCTAGGTCAAGGTGGCCCTGGGAGTGCAGAAGGAAGGGGTAGTACGTGGGCTGCACCACGGCTTTGTCCGGAGTGGTCACGATGGGGGCGATGGCGTTGACCATCTGGGCCAGGTTGGCCATCTTTACCCAGGCGCAGTGACGTACAAAGATATTGAGATAGGTGCCGACGGCCAAGGCGTCGGCGAACACGTAGCGCTCCTCCAGCGCCCCCGTCATGTTGCGGAACCAGACGTTCCACTCGTCGTAAACGATCCTGGGCGGCTGCTCGAGGCCGTGGTTATAGGCGGCACGCTGCAACATCGCCGCCGTGGTGGTGATGGCCCGCTCGGCGGCGTGGGGCGTGAGCACGTTGGTCCAGTAGTCCTCGGAGCCGGTGTAAAGGTGCAGCGAGTGCAGGTCGACCAGGGAAGCCAGCCCGTCAATGACCTTGGCGTCCCAGTCCGTCCAGCCCAGTTCCCCGCAGGACACGAGCTTGGCCCCGGGGTCGATCATCCTGATCGCCCGCGCCCAGCGAGTGGCCTCGGCCACGTACTCCTCGGCCGACAGCGCCCCCACCTGCCACGGGCCGTAGATCTCATTGCCGAGGCCCCACCACGGCACGCCGTAAGGCGCACCGTGGCCGCCCTGGCGTCGGCGGTCGGCCCAGTAGGTGCCGCGGTTGTCGTTGCAGTACTCGACCCAGGCCAGGGCCTCTTCCAGCGAGCCGCTGCCCATGTTGAGACAGAAGTAGGGCTCGGCCCCGAGCTCGGCGCAGTACTCGATGAACTCGTCGGAGCCGAAGCGGTTTGGCTCGGTGCCTCCCCAGGCCAGGTCGGGGCGTATGGGGCGGGACCCTTTGGGGCCGATGCCGTCCTGCCAGTGGTAGTTGGACACGAAGTTGCCCCCAGGCCAGCGCAGCACGCTGAGGCGCAGCTCCTTTAAGAGGTCAAGGACATCGGTCCGGAAACCGCGCCCGTCGCTGAGAGGTGAGCCCTCCTCGTACAGGCCGCCGTAGATGCACCGGCCGAGGTGCTCGACAAAGCCACCGAACACGCGGCGGTCAAGATCGCCCAGGACCCGTCGGGGGTCAATAGTGAGCGTGGTCATGGACGCGAGCCATGCCCGTTATGGCCCGGCACCGTCCCTCGGCGCCGTCCCGAAGGAAGCGAGGTCCGGACGTCGTCGGTCATCGCGTTGGTCAATCTCATCCCCTCCCATAACGAACTGTACGAGTGAACCCGGCTCGGGTGAATGGGCTATCGGGGACCGCTGATGCTAAATCTGCGCTTCCCGAGGTACGAAAATGACATCAACCGGTTGGCGCCGTTCGACCGCCGAGCGCGCTCGGCAGCGATGACCTAGAGCCGGGCCATCTGGCCTTGTCAGCGGCTCTGACTGTGCCGGCGATAGTGGCCGTGACATGATGGCTGGAGGTTATCTCCACGCGAACGGGAGCTCAATCATGGCAGAAACGAAACCGTCGCCGCACACCGTGACGCTGCGCGGCGTACCCCGCGTGATCGACCTCGGGTCGGTGCGGGACACCCCGGGACATGCCGAGCGCCTGCTCGACTTCTGGGTGTTGGGCATCCTGCTGGGGGGCCGGATCGGCATCGAGGTTGGCTCCGAACAGCTGACCGTCAGCTCGGGCGACTACTACCTCCTCCCCGCCCGAGTGCTCCACAGAGGCCTGGACACGGCCCGCTTCGACTGCATCTTCTTTCACTTCGTACCCAGCGCCCAACCAACCGGGACGCCCCGGTTCGTGCTCGGCCTCACCGGGGAGACGTCGCCAACGGTCAACTACTACTCGCTGTTCAAGCTCCTGGAGGACCAGTACCGCACCGGGCTCCTGGACGGCGACGAACTCGGCGTCCAGCTCCTGGCCATCCTGGGCCAGGTGACGGCCCTGCAGCGCCAGCGCTCGGCCGCCCTCGCCGACCCGGCCCACGCCCTGGCCACCAGCGTGCTCGAGCTGCTGCGGACCGAGTACGCCAAAGACCTCAGTGGCGCCATTATCGCCGACCGGCTCGGTTACAGCTACGCCTACCTGGAGCGGGTGTTTCGCGCCAGCTACCAGCACAGCATTCACCAAGAGCTCCTGCGTGCCCGCGTCCAGGCCGCGGCCCACGGCCTCCGGATGGGCAAATCGATCAAAAACGTCGCTCATGAGGTTGGGTTTGCGGACTACTACTACTTCCTGAAGGTGTTCAAGCGGGTAAAGGGAGTATCCCCGGGCGTCTTCCAGGCGTCACACCGGCCGAGGTGATCTCCAGTGTCGAGTCGGGCCCGGCCGCGCCGGCCCCATCAAGTAGCCATTTACGAGATAGACACCGCTTTACCGGCACTTTCTCATCATTCTATTAACGGGACCCACCCGCGGATATCGGGTGACGCGTTCATGCGACCTTGCGGAGGAGGACTTGGTAGCCGCTGAGTGATGCATAATAACTTATGTCGAGATCGACATAAGTGGTCGTACCAGACGACCTCTTCTACGACCCCGAGGATCCCGCCCTGGCGCCCCTGGGGCGCAGCGAACCCCGCCGCCTCCAGCCTCCGCTGGTAGTGCGCCAGCTGCAACATTTTATTTCGGCGCTTGCGAGCCCAGAGGCCAGGACGCGCCTCGCTAACTTCGGGACCCGGCGCGGCGAGAGCCGACCAAGCCGCCTCGACTCCAGCCAGCGCGTCGTCATCCTGACTGCGGTGGGCTTTGATGTCGACTGCCCGGTAAGAGGCCGAGCCCTGGGCCCGCACGAGCATGTCCGGCTCTCCAGCGCGACGGCCGGAGTGGTCAGTCGGGAGCCGGCCCGCGATGATGATGGGCGCGCCGCCCCCCATGGCCGCGACAGTGGCCCTCTCCCGCTCCGACCGTTCCTCGATGTCGATCACTACGGCGCCTGGGTGCAGGCAACCGAGCCTCCTGAGGACCTCGGTCTCGAAAGCCCGGCCCCGCTCTACCCGACGCTGGGCTACTGGGGAGCCGGCCAACGGCTGCAGGGCTCTAGCACGTCCCACTGGGCCCGTACCGGGCAGCGCGACGCAACATAGGTCCCTTGGGGAACGACCACGTCGTAGCGAAGCGCCACCAGCCCTATCGTACATACACCGTGCTACGCGAACGCTAGGAGCGGGCCATCGCTCGCTTGCCGGGAAGCCATGACGCTCAACCGGGGAAGAACTACGCGCTCTTGTCCAACGGGCCATCGCCGAACGCGAGGCTGATCGCCTCCGCCGCCTGCCCTGGGTTTCGGCGCGGCGTTCCATCAGGGCCCGGCGCTTGAAATGATCAGTGATGATAATATATGGGAGTCGTCTGCTGGATGGCCGTACTGCCGGTGCCGGGCTAAGACAAGAGGGCCTCGTCGTGGGGGTAAAGGTTTCGGCCCTGGTAGGCGCCCAGCGCGACCCAACGTGTTACTACACGCAGAGGCGCATATGCCCTATCGGAATCAAGACGATAATAGGATCCGCACCCACTATGTAAAAGGTGGCTTTGCGAAGGCCGACGACATCGTGCTCTGCGAACAGCCAACGACTCGAGTGGTTTTTCGACCAGGGATGAGCCAACAGGGCGTCCGCGGTCACCTGATACGCCAAAAACAGAATACGGGGGGTGGCTGGCGGGAACTGAACGAGGTAGATTTTCGCAAGCTGCCAAATGGCGCGGTCGTCTCGATAGAACTAGACAGTAGGGCCACCGAGAGGCTGTACACTGAGCTGCAGGCGCTCTACAAGGTCCAAAGCCAGGGAGTCGGTTACGGCGACCATGAGTACCAGGTTGTCGTCGTGGACGACACCTCGAAGGCAGCCGTCATCGATCAACTCCTAGAAAAGGGGTATTCGGACGATGTCTGGAAGGCCTTAGCTGCTCAGTACCCCGATGTGGCGACGCGACTAGCTGCGGCTCAGATACAAATCGATCGGCAAGCTACGATCAAGGAATTTGAGGAGTCGCTCGAGCGGTACAGTGCGGACGAAGAGTATTGGCAGTCGTTCTTCAGGCGGTTTCCATGGACGATAGAGAGTATTTTCTCAGCCCCCGTGTTTCTACTCGGGGAAGATATTTACGTCGGCGGTAAGATCGCGAGGGGGCGTCAGGGCCTTGGAGGGGTGGCGACTGACTTCCTCTTTGCCGACGACAGCACTCAGAGCTTCTCGGTCGTAGAAATCAAGACGCCAGCCGGCAAACTCACAGGTCCGCGGTACAGAGGTGAAGGAGAAGAACTTAGCAACGATACTTACTCGATGCACACCGAACTATCAGGTGCGGTCGTTCAGGTTCGGAACCAGATTGCGGTTGCTGTCGACCAGTTCGAGGCCGTGCTTGGTAAGAGCTTCCAAGAGCTATCTAACCGGGTTCATCCAAAAGGCCAAAAGGCGTATTGATCATCGGAATAAAGACCGGATTAAGTAAGCGGCGGTTGGACTCGTTAAATCTCTTCAGGCACTCGCAATACAACCTTACGATCATAACCTATGACGAACTTCTGACGAGGTTACAACTTCTGTTTGTAACTACATCGCCCGGCAAGAAGCGGCGCCTGAAAACGGGCTAATCCTAGCCGGCTTCGAGGGGTTCAGCTCTGGACCATCAACTGTTCGACGGGAGGCCTTTCGTCTTCGTTAGTGGGGCGAGGGTCGCCAGAGCGAAAACAGGCAGTCCGAGCGCGTCAGCCGCCCGGCGGTACCCTGCCATCCCCTCACCGAAGCGATGCTCGATCAACTTGGCGAGCAAGGCAGGCGACTCGGGATGGACCCGTACCGGTTCGTTCTTTCGCCATCCCCGCGCTGAAAGCTGCTTGAAGAGCGACGTCTTGCGCGCTGGGTCGATGAGGCCCAACTGCCCACATCGCATGATGAGCGCCTGGATGGATACGCCCCAGATGGCTTTGAGCCGAGCGAGGTCTCCGAGGGTGTGGTTCCTGTGGCTATATCAGTGGACCGGACCGTCGCGCTCGTCCTCGTCGGCTTGGTCGTTGCCGTCCCGCATGCTGAGTTCGAGGACGGCATCGGGGACACGAGTGAATAGTCCGTTTGCCTCTGGTGCCGCATCCCTACAGCGCGATCCCTTGGCGAGGGAAGGAGAGCCATGAAGACGACTGACAGCACCCTCTTTGAAGCAGCTGCCTGTTGGTCACGACCTGGTGGCCATGGCGTTGGCCGTGCTCGCCTACCGGCCCTGGCGCCGCTGGTTCCGCCACCTACGGGTCGAGTCTCGCCTACGGCTCCAACAGAGCGCCGGGCTGCTGAGCGAGCACGACGCTTAGGCGCTGGACCGATTGGCCCGCAGCCGCGGCATCAAATGGCATTTCGCCCACGGGGACATTACCGCTCGCAACGTTCTGTGTGACCGGGACGGGCGCTCGGTGCTCATCGCCTGGGAGTGGGCCGGGCTGTACCCGGCGGGTTACGAGTTCGCCCTCTTGTGGTCTTCCTTGGTCAACATCCCAGCCGGGCGAGCCAAGGAGGTAGCGGCCGTCTCGGCGCATCAGGAAGCCGCGTTGCTGCCACGATGGTCCAGCTGTTGCACCTCCAGATGTGGCGGGCCCGCCCGTACCCCCTGACCGCCGGGTTTTGCGGAAACGCTAACCGAACTACTGACTGCGGTACGGGGCCACCGAAGGAGGCCGTGACTCTGGAGATCTTCCCCGCCACGGCGCTGGACATCGAAGGAGCCTTAGATCAGAGGCCGTCCGGAACTCCCGGCCTCAACGTCCCGAACGCTGCGTGGCGACCCTGGTCAGCGGGCTACATGCCTGCTTACCTGGCCTTTTGGGCGCAGGTCGTGCCATTTCGAGCCACGGTGCGACGCTCCGTTATGGCACGAATCTGGCACGACTTGGACTGGTGACCCTGGGACCTGAACGGCGTGGCGAGATAGAGCCCACCACCTCACGTCCATCACGACGTTCCCTTGTTTGTCGGTGTCGGCGGACGCTTGCGCCTAGACGCCTTCGAAGTGTTTTTTGCCGACTTCGCCCCCCGCCTACGCCAAGAGGTCTACGGCCACTTGGCCCCCGACGCCCACCCATTGGCGCTGGCAGTGATGCGCGAAGCGGTCGAAGCCGCCCCCGCTGGATCGGCCTCGATCACCTGTCGCATCGCGCTGACCTGGTCGATGGCCAACCGCGTCGAGGGCGCCAAGCGCCACAGCTTGGACGAGATGGCGTTGGACATCGGCCAGCGCATCCCGAGCCTGGCCGCCGGCCTGGCCGCCACCGGGGCCGGCCCGGCCCGAGTCATGACCGTGGCCGAGGTGGCGGCCGCGCTGCGGGTCGCCTACGACCCCTCGGTGGCCAAGCTCATAGAGGACGTCGGCGCGCAGGCGGCTGGGATCGAATGGGAGGATGCCGGCCCGGCCGGGGCGGAGGAGGCCTGGGACCACTACCGCCACGACGGGGCCACCTCTGTGAGCTGGGTGATGACCGAGGCCCCCCGGGGCCAGGTGTTCTCCAATGTGCTGGCTAATCTTTTGGCTCCCCATCCCGACATCGCCCGCAAGCGCGTCGCCCTGCTCTACCGCCCCTACGACACCGCCGCCGCGGTACGGGTCGTGGAATCGGACCGCCGTGACGCCGCCTTCGCCGCTTCAGGACGCCGTGTCGGCCGGGCCCGGGACCTGATCTCGGTAGAAGCCGCCAACCGCTCGGCCGAGGAAGAAGCGGTCGGCGCTGGCGTCGTGCGCTTCGCCATGTTCGTCACGGCCACGGTCATCGACGACCAGGACCTCGCCCTGGCTGCCTCTGTCGTCGACAGCCTGGGGACCTCCGCCCGTATACGTCTGCGCCGCGCCGTCGGCGCCCAGGCGGCCACCTTCGCCGCTTCACTGCCCCTCGGGCTTGTCACCTCGGCCCACCTGCGGGTCCCCCAGGCCATGCGGGAGGCCATGTGAGACGGGCCAGCGATATTCCGCCGGAATACCGAGGTCGGAAGCACCGGGCCGGTTGGCCCCGGTCGGCTAGCGAGCACTCCGAGGCTCCTGCGCACGAGGCAAAGCCGGCAGCTGCGCCCCGCCCGCCGAAACCCAGCCCCGAGCGCCGCCCCGGCCCTCGGGGCTGGGCCGGCGTTGGCGGTGGCAAGGTGTCGCTCATAGAGGCGCCACCGGAATGGCGGGCCACCACGGTGCAGGTGTGCGGCCTGTGGCCGTGGGTGGTCGGCTCGGGCACCCCCATGGTCGGCGTCCCCTTGGGCCGGCACATCTTCAGCCGGGGAACGGTGTGCTCGGACCCGATCCACTGGTTCTCCCGGGCACGCCTCATCGCCAACCCCTCCGTCCTCGTCCTCGGCAAACCCGGGCTCGGCAAATCAACGCTGGTGTGCCGGATGTGCCTCGGGCTGGAGGCCTTCGGGTACTCGACCGTGGTGCTCGGCGACTTGAAACCGGACTACGCCGAGCTGGTGGCGGCGATGGGCGGCCACGTCGTGAGCTTGGGCCGGGGCCAGGG
>Ga0302320_10017887_pt1 | contig 14345 bp, 11 predicted proteins | sample Bog_T0_3_FD_202130 | JGI IMG/M metagenome (GOLD analysis project Ga0302320, IMG submission 202130) | Peat permafrost microbial communities from Stordalen Mire near Abisko, Sweden - Bog_T0_3 | ecosystem: Environmental > Terrestrial > Soil > Wetlands > Peat | place: Sweden: Abisko, Stordalen Mire...
GGATCGAGACCCAGGGCGGTCGCATCGCCGCGGCGGTGACCGAGCGGGGCCGCGTCGCCTGCGACGCCGTGGTGCTGGCCGGCGGGGTGTGGTCGCGGCTGTTCTGCGGCAGCCTTGGGGTCAGACTGCCGCAGCTCAAGGTGATCTCCTCGGTGCTGCGCACCGAACCCCTGGACGGGCCGGACATCTCCTGCGGCGGCTACGGCTTCGGCCTGCGCAAGCGGCTGGACGGCGGCTACAACGTCGCGAGCTGGAGCGGCAACCTGCACGACATCACGCCCGACACGCTGCGCCTGTTCCGCGATTTCCTCCCCTCGCTGCGGGTCAAGTGGCGCGACATGCGGCTGCGTCTCGGCGCCGGGTTCATCGAGGCGTGGCGCGTGCCGCGGCGCTGGGCGCTGGATGCGCCGTCGCCGTTCGAGCGGGTGAGGGTGCTCGACCCCGCGCCGCACCAGCCGATCCTGGACCTTGGGCGCAAGAGCGTCACCGCGGCCTTCCCGGCGTTCCGTGCCATGCGCGTAGCGGAGAGCTGGGGTGGCGTGATCGACGTAACGCCCGACGAGCTGCCGGTGATCTCCGCGGTCGATTCGCTGCCGGGATTCTTCCTTGCCACCGGATTCACCAGTCACGGTTTCGGCATCGGCCCGGGCGCCGGGCGGTTGATGGCGGAGCTGGTGACAGGCGAAACCCCGGTTGTTGATCCGGCGCCGTTCCGGTTCTCCCGGTTCAGCGACGGCTCGCGGCTGCATTTGGCGGCATCGCGCGAAACCTGACGTCTGGCCGCGTGGCGGCAAGCCCCGTTCGCCCGGCAGATGCAACAAACAGCCGGCCGGGGCGACCAAAACCGGCATGGCTTCTCCAAGCCGCGCTGCCGGTCTAGTGTAACCGCAAAACAGCGACACCTTCTGGAGGGACGAACGCCATGCCCACACGTGATGCCTTGCGCCAGCGCGGCGAGGCGATGCAGAGCAAGCTGTTCGGGGTGGCGACCGCCGACCCGGCGATTGCGACCATCGAGCGGCTGATCGCCGAATTGCCCTTCGGCGCGATCTGGTATCGGTCCGGCATGGCGTTGCCCGACCGCATGACCTGTACCCTGGCGGCGCTGGGCATCAACCCGCGGCCGCGGTCGTTGCGCCGCCACATCGTGGCCGCCATGACCCTTGGCATGGGGCCGCGAACGATCCAGGAGGTGCTGATCCAGTCCGCGCTCTGGGCCGGCTTTGCCGCCGCCGAGGAAAGCCTGGCGATCGCCGCCGAAGTGTTCGCCGACCGCGGCATCGGGTTGCCATCGGTGCCGCCGGACGACGCCTCGATGGCGGATCTGATGAGCCGCGGCACCGACATCGTGCAGGCGTTGCATGGCGAGATGGCAACGGAAGGGTATGCGGCGCCGGACAACCCGGTCACGTCCGCGCTGTATCCGCTGGTCATTCAGTTCGGCTACGGGTCGATATGGAGCCGTCCCGGCCTCGACCAGCGCTCGCGCACCCTGGTCTCGATCGCGGGCCTGACCGCGATGCGCCTGCCGTACCAGGCGCGGAAGTTCGGAGCCGCGGCGCTGCGGGTCGGCATCAGCAAGACCGAGGTGATCGAGGCAATCGTGCAGACCGCGCCCTATAGCGGCTTCCCGCCGGCGCTCAACGCGCTGGAAGCACTCAGCGACGTGCTGAAGTAACGGGTTTCGCCTGGCGTTGTCCCAAGCGGATGACGCCAGGCGGCCGTTTGCGGTGCGCCCCGCCACTTGCCGTTCTATTGGCTACTGGTTTCGTCGTGCCCGCACAGGCGGAGACCAAGATCGGCGTTCTCGATCTGACCCTGACCGGCGCCGTCACGGCGGCGAACGATTACATCTTTCGTGGCATCAGTCTGACCGGCCGGAGACCTGCCTTGCAGGGCTCGATCGAAGTCGATCATCCATCCGGGCTTTATTTTGGTGTGTTCACCAGCAATGATCATTTCGGCACCGCGACAGCGGAGGTTGACCCGTCCGCGGGCTATCGGTTTGACCTGCACGGGATCAAGATCGACCTCGGGGCTTACGGCTACATCTATCCGGGCGCGAACGCCCAGCCATTCAGCTACAATTATGCGGAGCTGGGGGCGCTGGTCAGCTACGAGATCGGTATCGCGACAGTCAGACTCAACAATTATTTTGCGTCTTCGAACCAGTTCGGGTCCGGCGCGGCTTATTACGCGGAGATAGGGGCGGACCTTCGCCTGCCGCACGACTTCACACTGAGCGGTCGCGTCGGCTACCAAGTGTATACCAATCACGGCCGCATCGGGCTGCCAGATTACTTGAATTGGTCAATCGCCCTGTACCACGATCTGCCGTTCAACCTGCTGGCTTCGGTCGGCTACTACCAGACCAATATCAGCAAGGAGCATTGTGGCGGCCAGAATAGCTGCGGTGCGGCTGGGCTCGTGACAATTACGTACAAGTTCTGATTGCCGGGCTGCGGTCAGTCGGGCCACGCGGCCTGGCGAACGCCGCCGCCGGTGATCACTCGGGATAGATCATCTTGCGGGACACGCCGCCGTCCACGACGAATTCGGCGCCGGTGATGAACCCGCTTTCGGGGCCACACAGGAACGCCGCCAGCCCCGCGATGTCCTCCGGCGTGCCGACGCGGCCGGCGGGATGGAAGGCGTGGTCCGCGTCGCGCGGCGCCGGTTCGTGGGTGGCAATCCAGCCGGGGCTGATACAGTTCACCCGCACGTCGGGGCCGAGACTGATGGCGAGCGCATGGGTCAGCGCCACCAGCCCGCCTTTCGATGCCGCATAGGCCTCCGTGTCAGGTTCGGACATCCGGGCGCGGGTGGAGGCGATCGTTACCACCGCGCCCTTTGCCGCCCGCAGCAACGGCTCCGACGCGCGCACAAGCAGGAAGGCGCTGGTGAGGTTGGTGCCGATCACCTGCGACCACTCCGCGAGGGCCAGGTCGCCGATCGGTTTGCGGATCATGATGCCGGCGTTGCAGACCAGCGCATCCAGCCGGCCCGCCCGCGACCGCACGTCGGCGAGCAGCACCGCGACTTCGTGCTCGTCGGCGACGTCGCAGGTGACGGCGCGAATGCCCTTCGGCACAGCGGCGGGATCGCGGTCGGCCACCACGACGCGCCATCCGTCGCGCGCGAAGCGGGCCGCGATCGCCGCACCGATCCCGCGCGCGCCGCCGCTGATCAGCACGGCCCGCTTGCCGCTGCCCTCGTCGGGCGGTCGTCGAGCGGCCACCGCCGGCAATCAGGCCGGCACGAGTCCGGTCAGGTGCGCGATGTTCTTGAAGAAAATCCGCACATGGGCAGCCGGCTTCGCCCGAACCAGCTCCTTGTTCATGTAGGCTTCCCAGGTGAGCTGCTGCACGTCCGGATCGCGGCAGATGCTGACGAAACGCTCGCGCCGCGCGTCGTTCGAGTACCAGTAGCGCTGCATCATGCCGAGCACCCAGAACACGCTGCCATGCGTCTTCATGAACCGCTTGCGTGCGAGTTTCAGCGCGCGAACATCGCCGGTCGCGCAGAATTCCTCGATCGCTTCGCCGGCGAGCCTGCCGCCGGTCATCGCGTAGTAGATTCCCTCGCCGGAGGCAGGCGCTACCACGCCGGCGGCATCACCCGCCAGCACGATATCGCGCCCATTGTCCCAGCGCTTCAGCGGATGCATCGGAATCGGCGCCCCTTCGCGCCGGAGCGTCTCGACGCCAGCCAGGCCGGTCTCTTCACGCAACGCGCCGACCGCATCCTTCAGCGAGAACCCCTTATGGGCGCTGCCGGTGCCGATGCTGACGGTGTCGCCATGCGGGAATATCCACGCATAGAAATCCGGCGACAGCGTGCCACGGTAGAACACGTCGCAGGATTTCGGGTCGAAGGCCGCGGCCTCGCCGTTGCGCGGGGAACGGACAATCTCGTGGTAGGCAAATACGTACGGCACGCGGTCCGCTTCCGGCACGTAGTGCCGCGCGACCGCCGAGTTCGCGCCGTCGGCGCCGATCACCGAGCGGGCGCGCACGCGCTCCGGCTCCGCATCGTGGGCCGCGCCCTTGGGCAGGTAGACCACGATCGCCGTGCCGTCGTCGTCGCGCTCGATGCGTTCGAACTTGCCGGTGCGGCGTTGCGCGCCGGCACGTGCCGCACGCTCGCGCAGCCATTCGTCGAACACGTCGCGATCCACCATGCCAACGAAGCCGCCGTCGATCGGCATGTGAATCTGGCGGTCGGAGGGCGAAATGATCCGCGCGCCGGTTACTTTCGCAACCAGCAGCGATTCGGGGACGTCGAAGTCGCGCAGCAGCCGGGGCGGAATCGCGCCGCCGCACGGCTTGATGCGCCCGGCCTTGTCCAGCAGCAGGACGGAGCGGCCCTTGCCCGCGAGGTCGGTTGCCGCCGTCGAGCCGGCTGGCCCGCCGCCAACCACCACCACATCGAAGGTCTCGAGAGTCGCCATTGTCATCCCCGTCCGCTTGGCAAGGCGCCGGCGCCATCGCCGGAAGCCAGTGTTGGAAGTGTGGCAGGCACCGCCCCCGCCCAGGCGCCCATGCGGGCCGCAATCCAGGCCGCCGCAAGGAACAGCGCCGCCTGGCTGGCGAACACCATCCCATAGGCGGCCGGCGCCGAGCCCAGCAGGGAGCGCGCCAGATCGACCGATACCGTGCCGATGAATCCGCCAGCGCCGAACGCCAGCGCCTGCGACGCGCCGAACAGGCCCATCCGGACCCCGCCGCGTGTCTCCCGGCCCGCGGCCGCGAACTGCATCATCGAGGCGACGGCGGCGGCGGCGTAGATGCCGTTGGCGACGCCAAGACCGAAGAATGACGCCTGCAGCGGCCAGGCCGGGCCGATCGTGCCGGCCGTCGCCATGCCCCCGAGCACCGCAGCGGACGCCACGCAGCCGGCAATGGTCCAGCCGCGCATCGAGCCGACATGGGCGCCGCCGATCACGCTGCCCGCCACCGCGATCAGGATCATGCCGACCAGGCTGCCGCCATGCTGCAGGCCGGCCAGGCTGGTGGTTGCCCCCAGGCTCAGGCCGAACACCGTGCCGGCGAACGGCTCCAGGATCAGCTCCTGTCCGCTATAGGCGAGCATGGAGACGGCGATGAAAATGGCGAACAGCCGCGCGTGGGGTTCGCGCCAGACCTCGGCGAACGCTTCGCGGAACGAGGACTTCTTCGCGGATTGCGGCGCAGCGGTCGCAGCTTCCGGCGCGCGGCCCTCCACCCCCCAGACGGCCAGCACCGCCAACAGGAACGCGATGCCGGATACGCCGGCCGTGACCGCGACAAGGCGGGCAGGGGAATACGGGTCGAGCAGCTTGCCGGCGACGGTGGGCGCGATGGCGAAGCCGGCGATCATCATGATCCAGACGATCGTCGCCGCGGCGGGGCGCCGGCGGGGCGCCACGCGTAGCGCCAACAGCACCAGCAGCGACGTGCCGGCACCGGCGACCCCCAGGCCGACCAGCGCGAACGCGACCACGGCCAGCGCGATGCCGGCCCAGAGGTTGGTTGCCATCCAGGCAGTCGCCACCGCCGCGCCGACGCCGCCCACGGCCAGCACCGCCATTCCGCCGATGATCCACGGCGTCCGCCGGCCACCGACATCCGAGCCATGGCCGACCCGCGGCCGCAACACCTGCAACGCGTAGTGGAACGCCACCAGCGCGCCCGGCAGCGTCACCGGCAAGGCCAGTTCGACCACCATGACGCGGTTGATGGTCGTCGTGGTCAGAACGACGATCGCGCCCAGCGCGGTCTGCACCAGCCCCAGTCGGACAATCCCGAGCCAGCCGAGCGGGGCAGCCGCCATCGCCTAGGTCCCGACGCCGGCGCGCAGGGCGAAGGCGCTGGCCAGCATCCCGAGTACATACAGAGTGGTGCCGGTTGCGTTGTACCACGGCGCCAGTTCACGCGGCTTGCGCAGCCAGCGGGCCATCAGCCCCAACTGGATCACCAGCAGCAGCCCCACGATGCCGGCGTTGATCGGATGTCCCCAGTTCAGCAGCAGCCCGATGACCACCACCTGCGGCACCGCCATGACGACGCAGGCCAGCTTTGCCGCCCGCTCCGCGCCGAGCTGCACCGGCAGGGAGAGAATCCCCAGCGCGCGGTCGCCCTCGATCGCCTTGAAGTCGTTCAGCGTCATGATGCCGTGCGCGCCGGCGCTGTACAGCCCGGCCAGCGCGAAAATCTCCCAGCCCGGCAGCCCGCCCGCCATGACGGTGGCACCGGTGATCCATGGCAGGCCCTCATAGCAGGCGCCGACAGCGGCGTTGCCCCACCAGCCGTTCTGCTTCAGCCGCAGCGGCGGGGCGCTGTAGATCCAGGCCAGCACGCACCCGACAATTGCCGCCGCGAACACCCAGGCACCGAGTGCCGCCGCGAGCAGCAGCGAGGCCACGGTCCAGAAGATCGCGATATAGAATCCCCACCGACCAGGAATCCGCCCCGATGGGATCGGCCTGTCGGGCTCGTTGATCGCATCGACGTGCCGGTCGTACCAGTCGTTGATCGCCTGGCTCATGCCGCACACCATCGGTCCGGCCAGCACGATGCCCGCAACGATCAGCGGCCACCGCGCCGCCAGCGGCAAGCCGGATGAAACCACGCCGCACATGAACGCCCACATCGGGGCGAACCACGTGATCGGATGGAGCAGCTCGAACACCGTCGGCAGCCCGGGGCGCGATACGGAAGACGACACGACGGGATTATCCATGCGACACACTCACGACCATTAAGTGCCGCCGTCCGCCGAGAGGTCCCCGAGGCCATAGCGACGGAGCTTCACATACAGACTCTGCCTGCTGAGTCCTAGCATCTCGGCAGCCGTTGCGCGGTTGTCGTTGGTGAGTTCCAGCGCGGCCTCGATACAGAGCCGCTCGATCACGTCGGTCGCTTCCCGGACCAATTCTTTCAGCGAGACGCGGCCGATCAGTTCGGTGAGCTGTTCGACCGAGCGCGGCAGCTCTCGGCCCGCCTGCGATTCAACCGACAGCCGCCGGCCGACATTGCGGATGGTGAAGCCGAAACAAGGCTTGCCGCCGTTCATCACCGAGACGGCGGAGATTTCGACATCCGTGCTGGCGCCGTATTCGCCGCGCAGGGTGGTCGAGAACAGGCGCACCGATCCGCGCTGGCGCAGGTTGGCGACCAGCACGGCCACATCGACGCCGGGACGTCCGACCCAGCGCTCCAGCGACTCGCCGCGTGCCTGTTCCTCCGTCGCGATCTGCGCCATCTCCACGAAGGCGGCGTTGGCCACTATGATCCGCCCGTCCGGACCGGTAACGACGAAGGCGTCGGGCGCGCTTTCGACCAGCTTGAGCAGCTTCGACTTCGTCTTCGGCACGAGCGCCGTGGAGTCGTCGTCGGTCTGCACCAGCGACAGGCGCACCAGGAAAAGCGAAGAGTTCTCCTGGCGGAACAGCGACGCCGAGACCAGAACCTCGCGTGACCCATCGGTCAGCCGCGCCTTCACGTCGTCCGCCCGGCCCGCCGCCCGCACCCCGCCCAGCAGCGACTGGATCGCCGGGACGCTGTCGGCTTCGAACACATCGGGGAAGGGGCGGCCGATCACCCGGCGCGCGCTGCCGCCGAACAATTGGTGTGTGGCCGGATTCGCCTCCACCACTTTTTGCGTCAACGCATCGAGGATCAGCACCGGCTCGTGCGACGTCTGGAACAGCAGCCGGTAACGCGTTTCGACATGGCGGAGCCGCGAATAGTCGCGCTCCATCGATTGCTGCGCGTCCATCAGCCGTTGTTGCAGGGCGGAGATCGCCCGCAGGTCGCGGCCGAACGCCACGAACCGGCCGCCGTTGCCAACGCGCGCAGCGGAGTAGAGGACCGGAACGTCCGTCCCCCGGGCGGAGAGCTGGTTGACGTGCCGCCATCGCGGCTCGGCTTTCGAGGCCGCCTCCCGCAGAATGGCTTCGACCTTGGGCCGGCTTTCCGCGGTGACCGTGTCGACCCAGGGCTGGCCGAGCCACTTTTCGTAGCCCTCCAGCTCCCGCGACAGCTCTTCGCTGTTGAACGACACGTCGCGGATGACACCCTGGTCGTCGATGACCAGGGCGATGTCGGCCGCCACCATGATCAGCATCGCGGCGGCATCCGCGTCGAGGTTGCCGAGCGATTTCTTAGGGGCCTTGAAAGCCTTCACGACAGCCGGGACCCCTTTTGGAGCGCTCGATTCAGCCCCGGGCCAAAACATCTGCCAGGGGCCGGCTCCGGTGGGGCTGGCTCCGGTTTCGCTGCTGCAAGGATCTGCGTCGGCATCTGTGTCTCAGTTGCGGCTGGCCAGCAGGGCAAGGAGGCTTTGGGCCTGCAAGGCGGCTTGCCGTCCGTCAACCGCCGTTGCGTCGGCACCCGCCAGCGCTACCAGGTCCGGCCGGCCGCGGAATGCCGGGCCACCGACCATCACGCCAATGGCGGGGTTGCGCGAGGTTCGGCGGACGGTGCGGATCGATTTCGCCAGCACCGGCAGCCGGGATTCGCAGCTCAACGAGAACCCGATGACGGCAAACCACTCGTTGCGCACCATCTTCGCCAGTTCGGCGCTGCCGGCGAGCGGTCCGCTCCAGACGGTCCAGCCTTCACGGCGGAAAAATTCGGCGACGATGGACAGCCCGAAGGTGTGCTGTTCACCCGGTACCGGCACCAGCAGCACCCGGCGGCCCTGGCCCCGGTGTTCGGCTTCATTCTGGAACGAGGGGCTGAGCTCCCGCACCAGCCGTTCCAGCCGGCACAACGCCACGGTGACCGTAGCGAAGTCGCACTGGTCGTCCTCCCACAGGAACCCCAGATGGCGGGCGGCGGGGGCCATGAGATCAAGGTATATGGACTCTAGCGCCACCCCGCGTGCCTGCATCCGCTCGATAAAGCAGGCGGCGTCCGCATCGGTGTCGGCCAGGAGCGATTCGGCGAACGCGATTGCGTCGTGCAGTCCGGGAACCGCCCCGGACAGGGTCGGTATCGCCAGGCAATCCGGTGCGGCGCGTCCGGTCAGGATCAGACGGGGAACAATCTCCGCCTCGATCGTGCGGGCCAGCAACGTCATGTGTTTCCCCCGGCCATTCTGCCCGGCATCCCGGACGGCGTCCCGGTAGCCGCCCGGGTAGCCGTCCTCTGGGGGTTTCCCAGGGCCGCCGCCCGAACTGCCGTCCCCCGCCGCGCCGCCATCGCCTGCGCTGTCGTCTGAGGACGACTCGGGGCTATTCTCGGGGATATCCGCGTTGATATCCCCGGGGCCGCCCGAGGGGTCCTGCTGCCGATTTGGGACTGCCATCGAGGTGCTCCCGGTGCCGTCCCATCGCCTCCTTGACCCATACGCGTGTCCCAAGGCGACCATGTGTTTCCCTCCGGCACTTGATTCGCTCGGGCGCCGACTGTCAAGCTGCGTTTACGTCCGGTTCGCTTGACAGACGGTTGGTCAGCGATCTAGCCTCCGGGCTTGTTGATCATCACGCGCGGGGGGCGGGATGGATCACGTTTGTATCGGCACGTTCGGGACCAGATCACGCGCTCTATACGACAGATGGACGCTGCTGGAACCAAGAAATCCGTCTCGACAGCGGACATTCCGCAACAGGAATTGTCAAGCAATGTTTACAACCAGCGTCTTTGGGCGCATTATTGATTCACTTGATTTCTGCCCCTGGGGAGCGGCAGCGGGTCGTCATGTGCTTCATGCCGACGAGCCGCCCGCGCGGCGTCGGCCCCTCTACACCCCTGAGGAGCGCGTGCGGCGCGACGCGTCGCCCTGGACGATCGTGCAAGGCGTGCTGGCTCCCGTGCAGTTCGCCGTCTTCCTGGTCAGCTTGTGTCTGGTGCTGCGCTATCTCGCCACCGGCGACGGGCAGACCGCCGCGACCGCGTCGATCGTGGTCAAGACGCTGGTGCTCTATACGATCATGATCACCGGATCGATCTGGGAAAAGGTCGTGTTCGGTCGGTATCTGTTCGCCCCGTCGTTCTTCTGGGAAGACGTTTTCAGCATGCTGGTGCTGGCGCTGCACACAGCTTATCTCGTCGCCCTGCTGACCGATTTTATCGGGGTTCGGGAGCAGATGTTCCTGGCTCTGGCCGCGTACGCGACCTACGTGATCAATGCCACCCAGTTCATTCTGAAGCTGCGCGCCGCCCGGCTCGACCAGAAGCGCTGGCCGGAAGAAGCGCCGGCCATGGAGCTTGCGCAGTGAGCGGCGGGGCTGCGGTACCCGCCACACCGGTCGCTGGATGCAACGATTTGCCGGTTCGGCAGGAGCGCGGCCAGCGGGAGGTATTCTGCGGCCTGACCGGGATCATCTGGCTCCACCGCAAGATCCAGGACGCGTTCTTCCTGATCGTCGGCTCCCGCACCTGCGCGCACCTGATGCAGTCGGCGGCCGGGGTGATGATCTTCGCCGAGCCCCGTTTCGCCACCGCGATCATCGAGGAGCGTGACCTCGCCGGGCTGGCCGACGCCAACGCCGAGCTGGACAGTGTCGTCACCCGGCTGATCGAGCGTCGCCCGGATATCAAGCTGCTGTTCCTGGTCGGGTCGTGCCCGTCCGAGGTCATCAAGCTCGACCTGTCGCGCGCGGCGTCCCGCCTGTCGCAGAAATTCGCCCCGGCGGTCCGTATCCTGAGCTATTCCGGCAGCGGCATCGAGACGACCTTCACCCAGGGCGAGGACGCGTGCCTCGCCGCCCTGGCGCCGGTCATGCCGGCGGAGCCGGCGGGCGCGGAGCCGTCGCTGCTGGTGGTGGGCGCGCTGGCCGAGGTCGTGGAGGACCAGCTCTCGCGGCTGTTCACCGCGCTCGGCATCGGACCGGTGCACTACTTCCCGCCGCGCCGCGCCGAGTCGCTGCCGCCGGTCGGCCCGAACACCCGATACCTGCTGGCGCAGCCGTTTCTCAACGACACGGCGCGCGAACTGGAGGTGCGCGGGGCGACCCGGCTGCCGGCGCCGTTCCCCCTCGGCGCCGAGGGCACCACGCTGTGGCTCAAGGCGGCGGCCGATGCCTGGGGCGTGGAGCCGGGCCGGTTCCGCGACGCGACCGCGATCGGGCAGGAGCGGGCACGGCAGGCGATCGCCCGCTATCGCCCCCAGCTTGCCGGCAAGCGCATCTTCTTCTTCCCCGATTCGCAGCTTGAGATTCCGCTCGCGCGGTTCCTGGCGCGCGAACTGGGCATGGAACTGGTCGAGGTCGGCACCCCCTACCTGCACCGCCAGCACCTCGCGCTGGAGCTGGACCTGTTGCCGCCGGGCACCGCCCTGACGGAAGGCCAGCATGTCGACAACCAGCTCGACCGCTGCCGTGCGGCCCGGCCCGACATCGTGGTCTGCGGCCTCGGCCTGGCGAATCCGCTGGAGGCCGAGGGTATTGCCACCAAGTGGTCGATCGAACTGATGTTCACGCCGATCCAGGGCTATGACCAGGCGGCCGATCTGGCCGAGCTGTTCGTCCGACCGCTGGTCCGCAGAGCCAGGATCGGGGTCTAGCGCATGCAGCTCACCGTCTGGACCTACGAGGGTCCCCCGCATATCGGCGCCATGCGCATCGCCACGGCGATGGAGGGCGTCCACTACGTCATCCATGCACCGCAGGGCGACACCTACGCCGACCTGCTGTTCACCATGATCGAGCGGCGGTCCAAGCGCCCGCCGGTTACTTATACAACGTTCCAGGCGCGCGACCTCGGCGGCGACACCGCGGAGCTGTTCAAGAACACGGTGAAGGAGGCGTACGAACGCTTCCAGCCGCAGGCGATGCTGGTTGGCTCGTCCTGCACGGCCGAGCTGATCCAGGACGACCCCGGCGGATTGGCCCGCGCCCTGGCGCTGCCGGTGCCGGTGGTGCCGCTGGACCTGCCCTCCTATCAGCGCAAGGAAAACTGGGGCGCCGCCGAAACGTTCTACCAGATCGTCCGCGCCCTGGCCGGACCGCACGCGCCGCCCCCCGGCACGCAGCGTCCGGCTCGCGGCCCCGGCGTGCGGCCGCGCTGCAATCTGCTCGGACCGACGGCGCTTGGCTTCCGGCATCGCGACGACGTGGTGGAAATCACCCGACTGCTTGGGCAGCTTGGCATCGACGTGCACGTGGTCGCCCCGCTTGGCGCGACGCCGGCGGATATCGCCCGGCTCGGCGAAGCGGATTTCAACGTCGTGCTGTATCCGGAGACCGCGGGGCTCGCCGCGCAGTGGCTGCACCGGATGTTCGGCCAGCCGACGGTCAAGACCATCCCGATCGGCGTCGGCGCCACGCGCGAGTTCGTTGAAGAGGTTGCGCGGCTGGCGGAGGTTGATCCCGCTCCGGCGCTCGCCGGTGTGCCGTCTCGCCTGCCTTGGTACTCGCGGTCGGTCGACTCGAACTACCTCACCGGCAAGCGGGTGTTCGTGTTCGGCGACGCCACGCACGCGATCGCCGCGGCGCGAATCGCCCAGCAGGAGCTGGGCTTTGCCGTTGTCGGGCTCGGAACCTATTCGCGCGAATTCGCCCGCGAAGTGCGCGAGGCGGCGAAATCGTACGGCATCGAAGCGCTGATCACGGACGACTACCTGGAGGTCGAGGCGAAGGTCGCCGAGTTGCAGCCGGAGCTGGTGCTGGGGACGCAGATGGAGCGCCACATCGCCAAGCGACTCGGCGTGCCGTGCGCGGTGATTTCTGCCCCGGTGCACGTGCAGGATTTTCCCGCGCGCTACTCGCCGCAAATGGGCTTCGAAGGTGCGAACGTGCTGTTCGACACCTGGGTACATCCGTTAATGATGGGACTCGAGGAGCATCTGTTGACGATGTTCCGGGAGGACTTCGAATTCCACAGCGAGGCGGCGCCTTCGCATCTCGGTTCGGCTGGCGGCGTTCGCGACGAGCGTCCGGCTTCTCCCGAGCCAGCCGCCGCGTTGGCCGTTGCGTCTGCAACCATTACCGCCGATACGTCATCCGCTACATCCCCCGTTGGCACTGCTGCTGCTGCGGCCAATGGCACTGCCCCTACTGGTTCTTCCATCGTTTGGGCGACCGAGGCGGAGAAAGAGCTGCACAAAGTGCCGTTCTTCGTTCGCGGCAAGGCCCGGCGCAACACGGAGCGCTTCGCCCAGGAACGGGGCGTCGCGACCATCACAGTAGAGACCATTTACGATGCCAAAGCGCATTTCGGCCGCTGATCCCACGCCCGTAAGGGTCGTGGTCGTGACCATGGACAGTCACCTGTCCGGGGCTGCGCTGCGCGCGCAGACTGCGCTGCGGCGTGAGCTGCCCGGCCTGGAACTGGTCGTGCACGCGGCCGATGAGTGGGGTCAGGACGACAAGGCGCTCGAACTCTGCCTGGCCGACATCGCGCAAGGCGACATCATCGTTGCCACGATGCTGTTCCTCGACGACCATATCCGCGCCGTGCTGCCCGCACTGACGGCGCGGCGCGATCATTGCGACGCCATGGTCTGCTGTCTGTCGGCGGGCGAAGTGGTGAAGCTGACGCGGCTTGGCAAGTTCAACATGTCCGGCGAGGCCACCGGCGCGCTCGGTCTGCTGAAGCGGCTGCGCGGCAAGAGCGGCAGCGGCAACGGGTCCAGCGGCCAGGGCCAGATGAAGATGCTGAAGCAGCTCCCCAAGCTGCTGCGCTTCATCCCAGGCACTGCGCAGGACGTGCGCGCCTATTTCCTGGCGCTGCAATACTGGCTGGCTGGCTCCGAGGAGAACCTCGCCAGCATGGTTCGCCTGCTGGTGGATCGCTATGCGGCGGGACCGCGCAAGCACCTCGCGGGCACAATGCGTGCGGCGCCCCCGGCGCAGTATCCCGATGTCGGGCTGTATCATCCGCGTGCCGAAGGCCGGATCGTCGAGCGGATCGAAAAACTGCCGAACGCCGGCACTGCCGGCACGGTCGGCCTGTTGCTGATGCGCTCCTACGTGCTCGCGGGCAACGCTGGGCACTATGACGGCGTGATCGACGCGCTGGAGGCCAAGGGCCTGCGCGTGATCCCCGCCTTCGCCAGCGGCCTGGATGCGCGCCCGGCGGTGGAGCGCTATTTCCTGCGCGGCCACAAGGCGACGGTCGATGCGGTGATTTCGCTGACCGGCTTCTCGCTGGTGGGTGGCCCTGCGTACAACGACGCCCGCGCCGCCGAGGATGTGCTGGCCTCGCTCGACGTTCCGTACATCGCGGCGCATCCGGTGGAATTCCAGAGCCTGGCGCAATGGGAAAACGATCCCCGCGGCCTGATGCCGGTCGAGGCCACGATGATGGTGGCGATCCCGGAGCTGGACGGCGCGATCTGCCCGATGACGTTTGGCGGCCGGTCGGGTGAAGGCTCCGGCGAGCATCGGCACGAGATGTCGGCGCACAAGGAGCGCGCGG
>Ga0302320_10017890_pt1 | contig 14343 bp, 13 predicted proteins | sample Bog_T0_3_FD_202130 | JGI IMG/M metagenome (GOLD analysis project Ga0302320, IMG submission 202130) | Peat permafrost microbial communities from Stordalen Mire near Abisko, Sweden - Bog_T0_3 | ecosystem: Environmental > Terrestrial > Soil > Wetlands > Peat | place: Sweden: Abisko, Stordalen Mire...
TATGCGGACTTCAACGGGTTGAACCTCACCTTCGAATGCCGCGAGGGAATCTTGAAGCATTGCTCGGCCAAAAACGCGCTCGAGCTCGGCGAGCTCGGCACGCGCTTCCTCGAACGCCGGCAGCCCGGTCTGGAGGCGCAGCTCGCCAACTTCGCCGATGAAATCGCGTACAACAACCATGACGTCGACGACGGCATCCGCGCGGGCCTGGTCAGTGTGGATCAGCTTCTCGAAGTGCCGCTGTTTTCGCAGTACCACGCCGAGGTCCGGGCGCGCCACCCGAAACTTGCCGGCCGGCGCCTGGTCTACGAGATTCTGCGGCGCATGATCAATCGGCTGGTGAGCGACCTCATCGACACCTCCGCCGCCCGTCTTCGCGGTGCCGGTGTCGGCAGCGCGGAGGAGGTGCGGGCGCGCCCGTCGCCGCTGATCGGATTCAGCGATGACACGAGCGGGCTCAATCATGCACTCAAATCCTTCCTGCGCGATCACGTCTACAAGCACTACAAGGTGCAGCGCATGACCTCCAAGGCCCGCCGCGTCATGACTCAGATGTTCGAAGCCTTCCTCAAAGACCCGGGGTTGATGCCCGAGGAACACAGTGCGACCGCCGCGCGGTTGGAACTCGATCACGGGACCGCCGGGCGGGCGCGCGCCGTGGCAGACTACATTGCGGGTATGACCGACCGCTATGCCATCCTGGAACATCGCCGGTTGTTCGACCCCGGCGAAAGGACCTGACTTGAAGAACGATCTGCTGCTGCGCGCCCTGCTCCGGCAACCCACGCCGCGGCGCCCCATATGGTTGATGCGCCAGGCCGGCCGCTATCTGCCCGAATACCGCGCGACGCGCGCGCGCGCGGGAAATTTTCTCGCGATGTGCACGAATCCCGAGATCGCCTGCGAAATCACCCTGCAGCCGGTCAACCGCTATCCTCTCGACGCTGCCATTCTATTCTCCGACATTCTGACCATTCCTCACGCGATGAATCTCGGGCTCAATTTCGAAACCGGCGGGGGTCCGAAGTTCGAGCGGCCGGTGCGCTCGGCGGCGGACATCGCCAAACTGGGCGTGCCCGACCCTGCGAGCGACCTGAAGTATGTGGTCGACGCGGTGGCGATGATTCGCCGCGAGCTCGGCGGCCGCATTCCGCTCATCGGTTTCGCGGGCAGCCCGTGGACCGTCGGCACCTACATGGTCGAGGGCGGCGGCAGCAAGACCTTCGGCATCATCAAACGCATGATGTACGAATCGCCCCGCGACCTTCACCGTCTGCTCGACGTGCTGGCCCGGGCCACGATTCTCTATCTCAACGCCCAGATCGCCGCCGGCGCCCAGGCGGTGATGGTGTTCGACACCTGGGGCGGCGTGCTGACGCCCGCGCAATACGCGGAATTCTCCTTGCACTACATGGCCCAGATTGTCGATGCGCTCACGCGCGAGGCCGGCGGACGCCGCGTGCCGAACATCGTCTTCACCAAGGGCGGCGGTGCCTGGCTCGCGCAGATTGCGGCAATCGGCTGCGACGCCGTGGGAGTGGACTGGTGCACCGATTTGGGCACGGCGCGGCGCGCCGTCGGGGACCGGGCGGCGCTGCAGGGAAACCTCGACCCGTCGGCGTTGTTCGCGCCGGCCGATACGCTCAGGGCCGAGACCCTGCGGGTGCTCGACAGCTTCGGCGCGGGCCCCGGGCATGTGTTCAATCTGGGTCACGGCATCACGCCCGATGTCGATCCCGAGCGGGTCGCAGTGCTGGTGGAGACCGTACAGGGCTACTCGGTGGCGTGACCTGCCCGCAGCTCATCGCGCAGGGCGCGGCGCAGAATCTTGCCCACGTTGGTCTTGGGCAGTTCGGCTCGAAAGTAGACGTGCTTCGGCACCTTGTAGCCGGTCAGATTCGCGCGCGCATAGTCGATCAGGGCCTGGGTGGACAAGTTCACGTCCTTCTTCACCACGAACAGCGCCACGGCTTCGCCCGAATTCTCGTCGGCTTGAGCGACCGCGGCGACTTCCAGCACGCCGGGATGCTCCGCGATGACGCTTTCGATCTCGTTCGGGTACACGTTGAATCCCGACACCAGGATCATGTCCTTCTTGCGGTCTTCGATGAACACGAAGCCCTTCGCGTCCATGCGGCCGATGTCCCCGGTTCGCAGCCAGTCGCCGAACATCACCATCTCGGTTTCATCCGGCCGGTTCCAATAGCCGCGCATCAGCTGCGGCCCGAACACGCAGATTTCGCCCACTTCGTTGCTGCCCATTTCCATGCCCGCATCGTCGCGGATGGACACGTCGGTCGAGGAGATGGGCAGGCCGATGGATCCGTTGAACTCCAGCCCCATGGGGTTGATGCAGGCGGCCGGGGAGGTCTCGGTCAGCCCCCACGCCTGCGTCAGCACGTTACCGGTGACCTTCTTCCAGCGCGCGGCGACCACCGCCTGCACCGCCATGCCGCCGCCGAGCGAAATGCGCAGCGCCGAGAAATCCACCGAGTCGAAGCCCGGCGTGTGCAGCAGCGCATTGAACAGGGTGTTCACGCCGCTGATGAAGAAGAACTTGTGCTTCTTGAGCTCCGCGACGAAGGCCGGGAAATCCCGCGGATTGGTGATGAGCACGTTCTTCGCGCCGAGGCGCATGAACAACAGGCAGTTCGCGGTCAGTGAAAAGATGTGATAGAGCGGCAGCGCGGTGATGACGATTTTCTGCGGCCCGGGCTCCAATGCGGGTCTGATCCATGCATTCGCCTGCAGCACGTTCGCCACCATGTTTCGGTGCGTGAGCACCGCCGCCTTGGCGACGCCGGTCGTCCCGCCGGTGTATTGCAGGAAGGCGATGTCCTGTCCTCCGATCGGCACCGCCTCGAGCTTCAATCCCAATCCCGAGGAGAGGGCGCTCTTGAAGGGCAGCGCCCCCGGCATGCTCCAGGGCGGCACCTGTTTGCGCACGTGCCGCAGCACGAAATTGACGATCATTCCGCGCGGCCACCCGAGGAGCTCACCGACGCTGGTGACCAGCACGTTCTTCAGAGGCGTGCTCGGCAGCACCTGCTGCAGCACGTGCACGAAATTTTCGACGATGACGATGGCTTTGGCGCCCGAATCCTTCAGCTGATGTTCCAGCTCGCGCGCGGTATAGAGCGGATTGACGTTCACCACGGCCATGCCGGCCCGCAGCACGCCGAACAGGGCGATTGGATATTGCAGGAGATTCGGCAGCATCAGCGCCACGCGGTCGCCGGCCACGAGCCCCGATTTTTGCTGCAGCCAGGCCGCAAACGCCCGGCTCAGGGCGTCGAGCTGGGCATAGCTCAGCTCCGCTCCGAGGTTGGCATACGCAATGCGATTGCCATACGCGGCGCAGGCCTCCTCGAACATGTCCCGAAGCGACGCATACTCATCGGGATCGATATCCGCGGGCACGCCGGCCGGGTACTGGGTTAACCAAACTCGATCCACTTAGGGACGGCTCCTCGTTTTTGTCCCGCGTGTATAGCACCGGTTCAAGACGCCAGCAACGTCGGTGGCCGCCGGAGTATGCTTGTCGTATGAATGGATTGAAATCGTGGCGTCTCGGATTGATCGGCGCGTGCCTCGCGGCCGCGGGTTGCGTACACGGCTACGGCGGGTGCTTGTTTACGCAGCCTGTCAAACACACCCTGACCGGCAAAGTGCACTTTCGCACTTATCCGAATGCGGAGGGTATCGACAATGTCCCAATCTTGACGTTGGACAGAACCGCGTATGTCTATTCCCCCGCCCAAAGCTTTCTGTGCCAGCCCGCCAATGAGCTGCAGCTCGTCGGGATTTCCGAATTTCCCGAAAACGTGGTCGAGGGCTCTCACGTGAGTGTGCAGGGCAAGCTGTTCGGGGCGGCCAATGAGCGCGACCACACCCGGTTTCTCATGAACGTGATTACGCTATTGCCCGATAACCAACCCCATCTTCAAACCGAGGAAAACAGCCGATGAAAATCCACCCTGTCGCACGAATACTGGCGGCGCCGCTGCTCCTGCTCGCGTGCAGCGCCGCGGTGTACGCGGACGCCGCTGCCACGCCGACCACGTGTAAGGACGGCACCACCTCGACGGCCAGCGGCCGCGGGGCCTGCAGCGGACATGGCGGCGTCCAGAAAGCATCCGCGACGGCCTCGTCAACCGCTGCGCCGGCTTCGGGCGCGGCGCCCGTCGCTGCCACGGCTCCGGTCGCCTCGACCCCCGCCTCGAGCGCCGCCACTTCGACGGCCACGGGTTCGCCGGCCACCTGCAAGGACGGCACCACCTCCACCGCCAGCGGCCGCGGGGCGTGCAGCGGACATGGCGGCGTCCAGAAAGCGTCCAGCAAGCCCGCGCCTCCGATCGCCGGCGCTGCGCCGCCCGCTTCGGCCGCACCCACCGCTCCCTCGGCAGCCGCGCCTGCCGCCAAAGCCGCCGCCGCCGCGTCCGCCACCGCTGCCGCGGCTCCTGCAAAAACCCCCTCGACCACGGGGAACACCGATCCGACCGGCGCGACCGCCAAGTGCAAGGACGGGAGTTACTCCAAATCCCAGCACCACAGCGGCACCTGCTCCGGCCACGGCGGCGTGGACACGTGGCTCGACGGGAGCAAATGACGCTCAGCGCTTGAGCAGCGGCAACAAGGCCGGCCAAACGTTCTCGAGCAATCGGGGTTGGCCGGCCTGATTCGGATGGATGCCGTCGGCTTGCATCAGATCGGCGCTGAGCGCGATATCGTTCAGCAGAAAGGGCACGGCCGGCACGTGTTTATCGCGTGCGAGATCGGAGTACACCTCGCCGAACCGGGCCGTGTAGTCCGGACCGTAGTTCGGAGGAATGCGCATGCCGAGCAGCAGCGCTTTGGCTCCCGCCGACGCCGAAAGTTCGATCATGCGTGAAATATTCTCGCGCATCTGCGCGATCGGCAGCGCGCGCAGCCCATCGTTCCCGCCAAGCTCCAGGATCACGATTCGAGGGTGATGCAGCGTGAGGGCGCGCGGCAGGCGTGCGAGGCCCCCGGCGGTCGTTTCGCCGCTGACGCTGGCGTTGACGACCTCGTAACCGTACCCTTGATTCTTGAGCCTCGCCTGCAGCAACGCCACCCAGCCTTGTTCGATGCGCGGCAGCCCGTAGCCGGCGCTGATGCTGTCGCCGAATACGAGAATCACCGGCGCCTCGGCCTGGGCCGAGACCGCCGTCAACCACAATGCCATCAGCAATAACAGGCGTTTCACGAACCGCTCCCGATGCACGACACCATAGTTCTCGAAGCCAGGAACCTGACCAAAACCGTCCCGAGCCCCGAAGGCCCGCTCACCATTCTCGCCGATGTCAGTCTCGCCGTGCGAACTGCGGAGACGCTCGCGGTGGTGGGCGCCTCCGGCGCCGGCAAATCCACCTTGCTCGCGCTCCTGGCGGGCCTCGATTCGCCGACCACCGGCCGTGTTTCGATCGCCGGCGTCGACATCACCGACCTCGATGAGGATGGCCGCGCGGCGCTGCGCGGGCAGCACGTCGGCTTCGTGTTCCAGTCGTTTCATCTCATCCCCTCGCTCACCGCGGTGGAAAACGTGATGCTGCCGCTCGAGCTGCGGGCGCGGCGCGACGCGCGGCAGGCCGCGGGGCAGGCCTTGGAGCAAGTGGGGCTGACGGCCCGCGCGGCGCACTACCCGAAGCAGCTGTCGGGGGGCGAACAGCAGCGCGTGGCGATCGCGCGCGCCTTCGTCACGCAACCCGCGGTGCTGTTCGCCGACGAACCCACGGGCAATCTCGACACGCACACCGGCGAGCGGATCACGGATTTGTTGTTCGAGCTCAATCGCAGCATCGGCAGCACGCTCGTCCTGGTGACCCACGACCGCGGCTTGGCGCGGCGCTGCGGACGGATCCTCGAGCTCGACGCGGGCCACGCCGTCACGCAGGGCGGCTCCTGATGCAGGTGCTGCGCTTCGCGCTGCGCAATCTGTGGCGTGACCTCAAGTCGGGCGAGCTCTCGGTGCTGGTGTTGGCGCTGTGCGTGGCCGTGCTGTCCTTGACGGCCGTGGGGTTTTTCACCAGCCGTATTTCCCAGGGGGTGCGCGCCCAGGCGGCCGAGGTGCTGGCGGCAGATCTGCGGCTCGAGTCGCCCAACCCGGTGCCGGAAAGCTATTTTGCGAAAAGCCGGGCGCTCGGACTCGCGAGTGCGCGCGTGCTGTCGTTCCCGACGGCGATTTTCAACGGCGACGTGAGCCAGCTGGCCGCGCTCAACGCCGTGACCGAGAACTACCCGCTGCGCGGGCATGTGCGAATCGCCGACACCCCCTTCGGCGCGGCCCGCGCCACCGATCGCATTCCGGGCGCGGGCGAAGTGTGGGTCGACGCGCGCATCATCGCGCAGTTGAATCTTGAGCCCGGCGCGACGCTGCGCATCGGCGCCGCCGGCTTTCGCGTGACCGAGGTTCTCGACTATCGCCCCGATCAGGGCACGGGGTTCGTGAATCTCGCGCCGGCCGTGCTGATGAATTACGCGGACATCGCGGCCACGCAGCTGATTCAGCCGGGCAGCCGCGTCACGTACGACGCCTTGTTCGCCGGAGCGCCCGGCGCTGTGGAGGACTTCCGTGAATGGCTGCTCACCGCCAAGTCGCCCGGCGAACGCCTGCGCGAAGTGGACGAGTCCAGCCGGCAGCTCAACTCGGCCATCGACCGCGCGAGCCGATTCCTGAATCTCGCGAGCCTCGCCTCGGTGCTTCTGGCCGCCGTCGCGGTCGCCATGGGCGCCCGCCGCTACGCCGCGCGCCATATCGATTCGGTGGCGCTGATGAAATGCATGGGCGCCTCGCAGGCTTTCGTGCTCGCGATTTCCGTCATCGAGCTGGCACTGCTGGCGCTGACGGCGGTCGCCGCGGGGTCGCTCGTCGGATACTGGGCGCAGAGCGGACTCGCATGGCTGCTGCGCGACTTGATTCGCACCGAGCTGCCGAGAGCATCGCTCGCGCCGGTGGCGATTGCGCTGGTGACCGTCAGCGCCATGCTCATCGGCTTCGCACTGCCGGCGCTGCTGCAATTGAAGAACACGCCGCCGGCGCGCGTGCTGCGCAAAACCGTGACGGCGCCGCCGCTGCGCTTCGGCCTCGCGTATGTTTTCGCAGTGGGGGCGCTGTTCGCGATTTTGTGGAGCCTGGTGCGCGACACGGAACTCGTCGTCGGAGTCCTTGTTGGAGTCCTGGGTGTGGGCGCGGTGCTCACCCTCGCGGGGTTCGGGCTGGTGCGCCTGACCGGCCGATTGCGCGGCGGCGTCGGCGTCGCATGGCGCTATGGGCTCGCCAATGTCTCGCGCCGCGGCGGCGGCAGCGTGGTGCAGATCGTCGCGTTCGGCTTGGGGCTCATGGTGCTCCTGCTGCTCGCCGTGGTGCGCAGCGACTTGTTGACGGATTGGCGCCGCAGCCTGCCAAGCGATGTGCCGAACAATTTTCTGGTCAACATCCGCCCGGAGGAGCGGGCGCCGCTCGATGAGTTCCTGCGGTCGCACGGCTTCGGCGCGCCGCAGATGTATCCCATGGTGCGTGCCCGAATCACCGCCATCAACGACGTTCCCGCCGAGTCGATCAAGCTGCCGAAGGACCGCGGGCGCGGGTTCCTCGAGCGGGAGCAGAATCTGACCTGGGCCGAGAGGCTGATGGACGACAATGAGCTGATCGCGGGGCATTGGTGGACGGCGGCCGAGCAGGGCAAGCCGCTCGTCTCCATTTCCTCGGAATATCAGGAGGCGCTCGGTCTGAAGCTCGGCGATTCGCTGCGTTTCGACGTCGCGGGCGAGAGCGTCACCGTGCGCGTCGCCAGCATCCGCAAAGTGCGCTGGGACAGCTTTCGACCGAATTTCTTCCTGGTTTTTCCGCCGGGGCTGCTGGACGGGGCCGCAGGCACGTACATGACGAGCATCTACCTCACGCCCTCGCAGCGTCCCGCGCTGGTCGATCTGGTGAGGCGGTTCCCGACCATCTCGGTGTTCGACGTCGATGCGATCTTGAAGCAGATCCGCGACATCATGGATCGCGCCTCGCTCGCCGTGCAGTACGTGTTCCTCTTCACCCTGGCGGCCGGCGTTGTCGTGCTGCTGGCGGCCGTGCAATCGACGCGCGACGAACGGCGCTACGAGAGCGCGATGCTGCGCACCTTGGGAGCGAGCCGGACCACGGTTTTGCAGGGCGTTGCCGCCGAGTTTTCGGCGTTGGGTTTCCTGTCGGGGGCGTTGGGCGCGACCGGCGCGAGCGCCGTCGGTTGGTTCCTCGCGCGGCGCCTGTTCTCGCTCGAATTCACATTCGATCCCTGGGTGTGGGTGGTGGGCCTGGTTTGCGGGACTCTGCTCGTCGGAGTGAGCGGAACCCTCGCGACCCGGCGCGTGGTGAACACGCCGCCGATCGTCAGCTTGCGCGACGATCCTTCCTGACCGGCTACTTCACCACCAGGGTGAACCAGCCGTCGGGGATGGGATCCCCGCGCGGCGGCAGCGCCTCGATGCGCACCGTGTAGGTTCCCACCGAGAGTCCCGTGGTGTTGAAGGTGATGCGCAGTTCGTTGTTCGAATCCTTGAGCACATTGTTGAGCACCAGCGCCCGCCCTTGATCCTTCTTGTCGACGAACACCCGGAATTGATTGAGCTTCTGGGTGTACGCCATGTCGAGGTGCAAATCGATCAGCTGCGGCGCGGTGCTGCTCACCACGATGGTTGCCTGGTCCAGTCCCGGCGCGCGGTCGGGCGTCAGGCGTTGGATGCCTTGAGTCGCGGGCTGCACCAGGGAGCCTTGCACGGCCTGTCGGCGCGTGTCCTCGAGCTCGTTCTGCAGAAGGTGATTTTTTCCCGTCTGGGTGATGAACGCGCCGAGGCTCACGATCGCGAGCGCGCCGAGTGCGATCGGGAGGAAGGGCGACTTCCACCACGGCGCGCCCGGCTCGCGCAAATCCTGGGGCTGCCCGCTCATCTCCAGCAGCTTGAGGCTCGCGTGGGTGCGGTCCGACAACTTGAGTTTCGCCAGATAGTCCGGATGCGCACGGCACCAATTCTCGAGGTCGCGCGCGCCCCTGGCGGGCAGCTTGTTCTCGAGGTATCGCTCGACGAGCTTGTGCTCTTCGATGAATTTGGCGTCGAAGCGCGCGGGCGCGGAGGCGTTCGAATTGGCTTCGGGAGCAGTGCGGGCGTTCATGGCCTCGATCCTATTCCTGGATTTTGAAGGGTATTGCGGGCGCAATATGTGAAATACTCGGCAAAAGCACGAGCACGAAACGCCGGGTTCATCGCAGTTTGCGCTACGCCAGCGATGGCGCCGATCCGACCAGGTCCTCTTCGCGGCCCCCGTCCAGGTCCGACAGGACGGCTTCGCGCTGCGCGGAATCGAGGCGCCGCCAGTCGATCTTGGCGGCATCGACCAGCATCCGCAGCTGCGCATCGTCGACGCTGCGCGGGGCGCCCCGGGTCGGTTGGAAACTCTGCGCGAGCGCGCACGTGCCGGTGTTGCGAAGCAGGCCGGTGAGGGCGTCGATGACGGCGGAGTTGTTGAGCAGATTGCCGTGCCCTTCGTCGGCGAAGTAGGTCTCGAGGCCCGGAAGCAGCGCGAGGTTCACCGGCACGGTGCCGTCGCCGTTCGCGCTGGAGACGTACTCGAAACCTGCGGCCGTGCGGCGCACGGCCACCACCGTGTCGCGGTTGACGCCGACGATTTGCACCATGCGCTCGTCGGGCACAGCCATCGAGGCCCTGACCTGCGCCACGCGTTTGAGCAGCGCCGCGTCGGGCTTGGGTCCCGTGTTCGGCCACGCTTGCGCGTCGAGCAGATCGACCCCGAGGTCCGATGAGTGCGGCGGCAGCATCTGGTAGAGGCCGGGAAAGGTGCAAAACACGTTCGTCGCGAGCTGGTCCGCGGAATGCTCGAGGTCGAGACGCGACAGCTTTCGCACGAAGGGATATGTGCCGCGCAGGGCGAGCACGGGGGCGAATGCTCCGTGGTTGGGCGCGCCCAGCATGAAGAGCTTGCGCACCAGGCGTTTCGCGACCTGGTTGACGGCGATGCGCGCGACCAGCGCGCCCATGCTGTGCGCGATCAGCACCGTGGGCCTGCCGGCTGCGGCCAGCGAGGCGGCGAGACGCGCTCCGATCGTATCGATGCCGAGCCGCCAGTCGTAGGCGAAGAAGTCCGCGTCGAAGCCTTCGATGGCCAGCCGCAGCTTGAGCTTCGCATAGGAGGGCAGCATGACGCCTCGCGCCCGAATCGCGCGCGCCGACGGCAGTTTGAGGTTCGCGAGATGACCGGCCGCGATGCGCCGTGGATCGATCCAAAGCACGCGCGCCGCCGAGGCGCCGCCCGCGCGGCGGCCAATCTCGCTCAGCCGCGAGCCCATCATGCCCGGAATGATGAGCACCCGAGGACCGCGCCGTGTCCTGGCGCCGTCCGCCGCGCGCGCCAGCACGGACAATTCATCGAAGGCCTGTGTGCCGAAATATTCTCGCAGGCTTTCGCCGTGCCGGCCCTTGGCAAGCGCCGCGAAAACCGCGGCATTGGTGGCATGAAATGCCCATTCCGCCTCGACCCCGCGCCGCATGCGTCAGGTCTTGCCGGCCATGACGCCGTCGATCACATCGCACATCGCGGCGATGGCCGGTGCGCGGGTGCTCGACTTGCGCCACACGGCGCCCACGGTGCGGGTGGGCGCCGGCTTTGCGAATTGGCGCACGGTGAGACCGCGCTGCGATCCGAACGGCGAATCGATCGCCAATTCGGGCATCAGCGTGATGCCGAGTCCCGCGACGACCATTTGCCGCAAGGTCTCGAGACTGGTCGCGCGGAAGTCCTCGAGTTCGTGCACGTCGACCCGGCTGCACACTTCCAGGGCCTGGTCGCGCAGGCAGTGGCCATCCTCGAGCAGCAGCAGCGTCTGACCCTTCAGATCGGCCACCTTGATCGAGGACTTCTCGGCCAAGGGATGATGGGTGGGGACCGCCACCGTGAATGCCTCCTTGTAAAGCTCCCGGCTCTCCAGTCCCTCCTCGCCGACCGGCAGCGCGATGATTCCCACGTCGAACTCTCCGTCGCGCAGCCGTTTCAACAGGTTTTCCGTCTGGTGTTCGTAGAGCATGAGCCCCAATTCCGGCAGCGCCTTGCGAATCTTCTGCATGACTCGGGGCAGAAGGTACGGTCCGATGGTGGGAATCAGCGCCACCTTGAGCTTGCCGGACAGCGGGTTCGTGTTGTTGCGCGCCAGGGCGACGATTTCCTCGCCTTCGTTGAGCATGCGGCGGGCGCGCGCCACGACCTGCCTGCCGACGTCGGTCAGCTGGACATTTTTGGGCTGGCGTTCGACCAGCTTCACCCCAAGATACTCCTCGAGCTTCTTCAGCTGCGCCGACAGCGTCGGCTGGCTGACGAACGTGCGCTCGGCGGCGCGGCCGAAATGTCCGGTGTCCGCCAGCGCCACCAAATACTTGAGATCCTTGAGATTCATCGAAACACACCCGATATCTGATAGAGCGAGTCTATCAGATTGATGAATTTAATCAATTTCACTAATTGGAAGCCGGGGTCCAGGATGTCGGCATCGGTTCCAACCCAGGTTTATCCAGGAGAATTCACATGTCGATGATCAATGCCGAAATCAAACCCTTCAAAGCGACCGCCTATCACCAGGGCGAGTTCGTTCAGCTCACGAACGAGGACCTGAAGGGCCGGTGGTCCGTGTTCGTTTTCTATCCCGCCGATTTTACCTTCGTCTGCCCCACCGAGCTTGGCGATCTCGCGGATAATTATGCGGCCTTCAAGAAGCTCGGCGTGGAGATCTACGGCATTTCCACCGACACCCATTTTGCCCACAAGGCGTGGCACGACACGTCGGACACCATTGCCCGCGTCCAGTACCCGCTCATCGGCGATCCGACGCTCGCCCTGTCGCGCAATTTCGGCGTCTTGATCGAGGAAGAGGGTCTCGCCACCCGCGGCACGTTCGTCATCGATCCTTCGGGCCGCATCAAAATCATCGAGATCCACGACAACGGCATCGGCCGTGACGCGAAGGAGCTGCTGCGCAAGGTGCAGGCCGCCCAGTACGTCGCCGCGCATCCGGGAGAAGTGTGCCCCGCGAAGTGGACGCCGGGTGACAAGAGTCTGTCGCCTTCGCTCGACCTGGTCGGCAAGATCTGAGCGCTGCCATGCTCGACGCAGGCCTCAAGGCGCAATTGCAAGGGTATCTCGAACGGCTGACGCGGCCGGTCGAGCTCGAGGCCTCGCCCGACGAGAGCGAGGCCTCGGGCCGGATGATGGAGCTTTTGAACGAGATCGCATCGCTGTCGCCCCTGGTCACGGTCGCCGCGGCGGGTGCCGGCGATCCCCCAACGCCTTCGTTCGCGTTGCGGCGCCGGGGCGGCGAGTCTCAGGTGCGTTTCGCCGGGATACCGCTCGGCCACGAATTCAGCTCCCTGGTGATCGCCTTGCTGCAGGTGGGAGGCCACCCGCCCAAGGCCGACGCTCTCCTCCAGGATCAAGTCCGCTCGCTCGCGGGCAAGCTCGAGTTCGAAACCTTCGTCTCCTTGAGCTGCCAGAGCTGCCCGGATGTGGTGCAGGCGTTGAATCTCATGGCGGTGCTGAACCCGAACGTGCGGCATACCATGTACGACGGCGCGTTGTTTCAAGGCGAGGCGGAGCGGCGCGGTGTGCTGGCCGTGCCCGCGATCTATCTCAATGGACAGCCCTTCGGCCAGGGCCGCATGCAGCTCGCCGAAATCGTGGCCAAGCTCGACTCGGACGCACCCAAGCGCGAGGCGGCGCGGCTCGATTCCAAGGCGCCCTATGATGTGCTCGTCGTCGGAGGCGGCCCCGCGGGTGCGGCCGCGGCAATCTATGCGGCGCGCAAGGGCATCAGGACGGGCATTGCGGCCGAACGGCTCGGCGGGCAGCTGCTCGACACCGTGGGGATCGAGAACTTCATCTCGGTGGCGGAAACCGAAGGGCATAAATTGGCCGCCGGTCTGCAGCAGCACGTCTCGACCTACGATGTCGACGTCATGGATTTGCAGCGCGCCGAGGCGCTCGTTCCGGGCGAGATGCTGCAGGTGCGGCTCTCGGGCGGAGCCGTGCTCAAGGCAAAATCCGTGGTGATCGCCACCGGCGCGCGCTGGCGCGAGATCAACGTGCCCGGCGAGCGTGAGTATCGCAACCGCGGCGTTGCGTACTGCCCTCACTGCGACGGTCCGCTGTTCAAGGGCAAGCGGGTTGCGGTGATCGGCGGCGGCAATTCCGGCGTCGAGGCGGCGATCGATCTGGCCGGCCTGGTCGATCACGTCACGCTGATCGAATACGACCACGAATTGCGCGCCGATGCGGTGCTCACCCGCAAGCTGCGCAGTCTGCCGAACGTTGCCGTCATCACCGGCGCGCAGACGACCGAGGTCGCGGGCGACGGCGAACGCGTGACGGGCTTGTCCTACAAGGATCGTAAAAGCGGCGCTTCTCATGCCCTGCCGCTCGCCGGCGTCTTCGTTCAGATCGGTCTTTTGCCGAACACCGATTGGCTCAAGGGCGTGGTCAAACTCTCCGCGCGTGGTGAGATCGAGGTCGATGCGCGCGGACAGACCTCCGTTGCCGGCGTCTTTGCCGCCGGCGATTGCACCGTCGTGCCGTACAAGCAGATCGTCATCGCCATGGGCGAGGGCGCCAAGGCCTCGTTGAGCGCATTCGATCACCTGATCCGGTCGCCGCTGCCGGCCGCCGCCTAGTCGGCGGCCCCCCATGGGTGCACGAACCCTCTTGAAGGACGGAGTACAATGAAGTCAGTCGTATTTCCCGAGCGTTGCTATGGCCTCAGTTGGACCAGCCACGCGCCTTTCCGCCGGCGTCGTGATCGTGAACGTGGTGAATCACAAGGTACGGTTTCTGCTCCTGCGTGCTTACCGGAATTGGGATTTCCCCAAGGGCATCGTGGAGAGCGGAGAGGAGCCGATCGACGCCGCCGTGCGCGAGGTTCGCGAAGAAACCACCTTGGATGACATCTCCTTCGATTGGGGCTTGGTGTTCATGGATACCGGCCCCTACAACAAGGGAAAAATCTCGCGCTATTACATCGCCCGGACCAAGGAGACGCGCATTTCGCTGCCGGTGAACCCGGAACTCGGCATGCCCGAGCATCACGAATCGCGTTGGGTGGATTATCAAAAGGCGCTGACGATGGTGACGCCGCGGCTGCTGCCGGTGGTCCGCTGGGCCTACCGCATCGTCAATCACGGGCGCGTGCCGGAGGCGGACGCTTACCCGAATCCCTGATCGAAGGCGACGCTCCCCGCGCCGATCTCCACGACGTCGCCGCCGACCCGGACTTGCCGCTCCGCCGT
>Ga0302320_10017894_pt1 | contig 14342 bp, 11 predicted proteins | sample Bog_T0_3_FD_202130 | JGI IMG/M metagenome (GOLD analysis project Ga0302320, IMG submission 202130) | Peat permafrost microbial communities from Stordalen Mire near Abisko, Sweden - Bog_T0_3 | ecosystem: Environmental > Terrestrial > Soil > Wetlands > Peat | place: Sweden: Abisko, Stordalen Mire...
TCGGGCGGGATGACCGGGATGACGTCGAGGATCATCCACTCGGGGCGGTTGCCCGAGCGCAGGAACGCCGAGGTCACGCGCAGGCGCTTGACGGCGCGGCTCTGGCGCTGGCCCTTGGCGGTGTCGATCGTGTGCTTGAGCTCTTCGGCCTCGGCCTCGAGGTCGACCTGCGTGAGCAGCTCGCGGACCGCCTCGGCGCCGGTGCCGCCCTTGAAGTAGATCCCGAAGCTCTCGGGCTCGAAGCCCGAGTCGCGGCCGAACATGCGCTCCATCTGCAGGTAGAGCGTCTCGTCGCCGACCACGTCGCGCGGAGCGATGCTCTTGAACTGGTCCCAGGCGCGGTCGATGTTGTTCTTGGCGACGTCGACCGCCTTGGTGCCGCGGTCGATGTAGTCGTCGGCGAGCTTGTCGACCTTGGCGCGCTGGCCCTTCATCTCGTCGGCGCCGAGCTGTGCGGCGTTGACCACGATGCGGCGATAGGTCTCGAAGATGTCGAAGTAGTTGAAGAAGCCGAACTCGTCGTCGGGCTCGCCGCCTGCGTGGAACTCTTCGGCGTCGAGCTCGTGGTCGAGGACGCGCTGGACCTCGACCCGCATGGCGCGGATGGCCGCGATGCGATCGTCGGCGTAGACGCTGTAGCGCGCCTTGATCTCTTCGACCTTCCCTGAGAGCAGCGGCAGATCGGCGGTGCGCTTTTCGTCGTCGACCGAAATGATCACATAGCTGCCGCCGAAGTAGAGCACCTTCTCGAGCTCTTTGGGGGCGATGTCGAGCAGGTAGCCCATGCGCGACGGCACGCCCTTGAAGAACCAGATGTGGCTGACGGGCGCGGCGAGCCTGATGTGGCCCATGCGCTCGCGACGCACCTTGGCGCGCGTGACCTCGACGCCGCAGCGTTCGCAGATGATGCCCTTGTAGCGCACGCGCTTGTACTTGCCGCAGTAGCACTCCCAGTCCTTGGTGGGACCGAAGATGCGTTCGCAGAACAGACCGTCGCGCTCGGGCTTGAGCGTACGGTAGTTGATCGTCTCGGGCTTGGTGACCTCGCCTTTGGACCACGCTTCGATCTGTTTGGACGAAGCGAGGCCGATCCGGATCGAGTCGAAGTTGTTGATGTCAATCACGTGGATGCTCCCTCTGGCCGCATCGCCGGCTTACTCATCGCTGTGGTCGTCTTCGTCGTGCTCGGCCTCGACCGCGTGTTCCTCGAGGTCGACGCCCGGGGCGCCGGTGATCTCGGGAAAGTCGCTGTCGTCGTCGTCGTCGACGACGCTGAGGTCGAGGTCGTCGTCGACGATGCCGGCGATCACCGGCGCTTCGTCGCCGTCGCCATCGCCATCGCCGTCTTCGACCGACGCACCGGCGCCGAGGAAGCCGGACAGGCCGGGCACCTCGAGAGCCTCGTCGCCGATGCCCTCGCGGGTCCGCAGGCTGGCCGACAGGTCGATGCCGAGCTCTTCGGCGGCGCGCAGGAGGTCGTCGTCTTCTTCGTGGACCTCGAGGATGCCGCCCTCTTCGCTTTGCACCTGCATGTCGAGGCTCAGACTCTGGACCTCTTTCATGAGTACCTTGAACGACTCGGGGATGTTGGGCTTGGAGATGTTCTCGCCCTTGACGATCGCCTCGTAGGCCTTGACGCGGCCGACGGTGTCGTCGGACTTGATGGTGAGCATCTCCTGCAAGGTGTAGGCCGCGCCGTAGGCTTCGAGGGCCCAGACCTCCATCTCGCCGAAGCGCTGGCCGCCGAACTGCGCCTTACCGCCCAGCGGCTGCTGGGTGACGAGCGAGTAGGGGCCCGTGCTGCGCGCGTGGATCTTGTCGTCGACCAGGTGGAGCAGCTTGAGGATGTACATGTAGCCGATCGTCACCTTGTTGTCGAAGCGCAGGCCGCTGCGGCCGTCGTAGAGCCAGACCTTGCCCGAGCAACGCCGCCCCGGCGGTTCTGATTCGTTGACCTTGAACTTGACCGTGCTGCCGTCTTCTTCGGTCGAGCGAATGAGCAGCTCGTCGATCTCGGCGAGCGTGGCGCCGTCGAACACGGGCGAGGCCACGAAAGCCGGGCCGCTGAGACGGGTGCCGTCGGCCTGGAAGCCGCTGTGCGCGGCCCAGCCGAGGTGCGTCTCGAGCACCTGGCCGATGTTCATACGGCTCGGCACACCCAGCGGGTTCAGGATGATGTCGACCGGCGTGCCGTCTTCGAGGTACGGCATGTCTTCTTCGGGCACGATCTTGGAGATCACGCCCTTGTTGCCGTGCCGGCCGGCGAGCTTGTCGCCTTCGGCGATCTTGCGCTTCTTGGCGACGTAGACGCGCACGAGCTGGTTGACGCTCGGCGGCAGCTCGTCGTTGTTCTCGCGGCTGAAGATCTTGACGTCGATGACCTTGCCGCTCTCGCCGTGAGGCACCTTGAGGCTGGTGTCGCGCACCTCGCGGGCCTTCTCTTTGAAGATGGCGCGGATGAGCTTCTCTTCGGCGGTGAGCTCGGTCTCGCCCTTGGGTGTGACCTTGCCGACGAGCAGGTCGCCCGAATTGACTTCGGCGCCGATGCGCACGATGCCGCGCTCGTCCAAGTCTTTGAGCGACTCTTCGGAGCGGTTCGGGATGTCGCGCGTGATCTCTTCGTCGCCCAGCTTGGTGGTGCGGGCGTCGACTTCGTACTCCTCGATGTGCACCGACGACAGCACGTCGTCTTTGACGAGCCGCTCGGAGAGGATGATGGCGTCTTCGAAGTTGTAGCCCTCCCAGCTCATGAACGCCACGAGCAGGTTCTTGCCGAGGGCGAGCTCGCCGTGGTCGGTAGACGAGCCGTCGGCCAGCACGGTGCCCTCTTCGACCTTGTCGCCCACGTTGACGAGGGGCTTCTGGTGGATGAGCGTGCCCTGGTTGGAGCGCGTGAACTTGACGAGCGAATACTCGTCGACTTCGCCCTTGCCCAGGTCGATCACGATGCCGTTGGCGTCGCACGCGGCCACGCGGCCGGGGTGCTCGGCGAGAATGACGTCGCCCGTGTCGCAGGCGGCGCGGAATTCCATGCCGGTGCCTACATAGGGCGCCTCGGTGGTGAGCAGGGGCACCGCCTGACGCTGCATGTTCGAGCCCATCAGGGCGCGGTTGGCGTCGTCGTGCTCGAGGAAGGGGATGAGCGCCGTGGCCACCGAGACGAGCTGGGTGGGGTTGACGTCCATGTAGTCGACCTGCTCGGGCGGCACGGAGACGACTTCGTCGCCGCCGCGTGTACGGGCCAGGACCTGCTCGTTGGCGAACTTGCCGGTCTTGGGGTCGAACGGAGCGTTGGCCTGGGCGATCGTGACGGCGCGCTCCTCGCCCGTCTTGGGCGAGATGATGGTCTCTTCTTCTTCGGAGGCGTCGAGGTAGACGATCTCTTCGGTGACCCTGCCCTTGACGACCCTGCGGTACGGCGCCCGGATGAAGCCGAACTCGTCGACCGTCGCAAACGACGCCAGGGTGCCGATGAGGCCGATGTTCGGGCCTTCGGGGGTCTCGATCGGGCACATGCGGCCGTAGTGGGTGGCGTGCACGTCGCGCACCTCGATGGGGGCGCGTTCGCGGGTGAGACCGCCGGCGCCGAGCGCGCTCAAGCGCCGGCGATGGGTGAGGCCCGACAGCGAGTTGGTCTGGTCCATGAACTGCGAGAGCTGCGACGAACCGAAGAACTCCTTGAGCGCGGCGACCACCGGTCTGATGTTGACCAGGGTGGCCGGCACGATGGTGTCGGGGTCTTCGGTGGTGAGGCGCTCCTTGATGACGCGCTCCATGCGCGTAAGACCGATACGGAAGCTGTCCTGCACGAGCTCGCCGACGGTGCGCAGGCGGCGGTTGCCGAAGTGCTCGTACTCGTCGAGCTCGGCGGCGATGTCTTCGCGGTGCGAGCCGATCAGGTTCATGGCGGCGTCGGCAAAGTCCTTGGCGTCGTCGGGCACGCCCAGCCTGGGCGGCAGCGCGATGAGCCGGCGGATGAGCTCGACGATGTCCATGGTGGTGAGGACACGCACGTCGCCGGCCGGCCGGTCTTCGGGGGCGATGTGGCCGTGCAGGCGCGAGTTCAGCTTGTGGCGGCCGACCCGCGAAAGGTCGTAGCGCTTGGGGTCGAAGAACAGCCCACGCAGCATGGCGGTAGCCGAGTCGAGGGTCGGCGGCTCGCCGGGGCGCTGCTTGCGGAAGAGCTCGATGAGCGACTCCTCCTGCGAGGTCGTGGAATCGCGGTCGAGCGTGTTCTTGATATAGATGGATCCATCGAAAAGCTTGAGGATGTCGTCGTTGCCGCCGCAGCCCATGGCGCGCAGCAGCACGCTCACCGGGAACTTGCGCTTGCGGTCGATGCGCACGTTGACGGCGCCCTTTTTGTCGATCTCGAGCTCGAGCCACGAGCCGCGCTGGGGCATGAGGTTGGCGATCAGCACCTGCTTTTCGCGCTCAGCCTGCTTGGGCTCCATGATGTAGGCGCCCGGCGACCGCACGAGCTGCGTGACGACGACGCGCTCGGTGCCGTGGATGATGAAGGTGCCGCGCTCGGTCATCATGGGGAAGTCGCCCATGAAGACGTGCTGCTCGCGGATCTCACCGGTCTCTTCGTTGACGAAGCGCACCACCATGGTGAGGGGCGCTGAGAAGGTCATGTCTTTGTTACGGCACTCGGCGATGGGCTTGGAGGGCTCGCCGAACTGGTACTCGCCGAATTCGACGAGCAGCTTTTCGGAGTAGTCCCGTATGGGCGAGATGTCTTCGATGGTCTCCTTGAGACCTTCCTCGAGGAACCACTTCCACGACGCCCTCTGGATGTCGATGAGGTTGGGAACCGGCAGAGGCTGGTCCAGCTTTGCAAAAGACGTGCGCACGCGAGGACACTTCGGCTGGTTCAAGTGGAGACTCCTCTCGGTAGGCTGAAGCAGCGTGCAGCGAGCCGCAGGACGGCAGGCCGCAGGGAGGCTGAGCTACGATTAAATGCGGCAGACGGCACGACCGCATAGAGTACACGAGCATCGGAAGCATGGCAAGAGGGTGCAAGGTGTGGTTGCCCACAACTTGCACCCCCCAAACCAGGGCTTTGAGGGCGGCGCTTACCGCCCCACGGGATGACTCGGGTGTCTATTTGACTTCGACGGTGGCGCCGGCCGCTTCGAGCTGCTTCTTTGCCTCTTCGGCCTCGTCTTTGTTGACGCCTTCCTTGATCGGCTTCGGGGCCTCTTCGACGACCGCCTTGGCCTCTTTGAGGCCGAGCCCCGTGAGGGCGCGCACGACCTTGATGACCTCGATCTTCTTCTCGCCGTAGGACTGCAGGACGACGTCGAAGGCCGTCTGCTCTTCCTTCTCTTCTGCCTCGCCACCGCCGGCGGCGGGCGCCGCTACGGCCATCGGGGCGGCCGCGCTCACGCCGAACTCGTCTTCGAGGGCGTGCACCAGCTCGGCCAGGTCGAGGACGCTCATCTTCTTGATCTGCTCGATGAGCTCGTCTTTGGTAAGTGTCTTGTCTGCCACGTCAGTCCACCTCGTCGTTGGAACGTTCGTTTCAGTCACTAGCGAAAGCGAGCGAGGCCGTTCAGGCCTCGCCGGCCGCCGTCTTTTGGTCGACGATCTGCTGGAGCGCCCGGGCGAAGCCCGAGATCGTGCCCTGCAGCACCGTGACCAGACCGGTCAGCGGCGCCGCCATGGTGCCGACCACCTGGCCGAGCAGCACGTCGCGCGAGGGCAGCGCGGAGAGCGACCGCACGCCGTCGGGGTCGATCATGTCGCCCTGCAGGAGGCCGCCGCGCACCACGAGCTTGGGATGGGTGCGCATGAACTCGATAAGCGCCTTGGCGGGGGCCACCGGGTCGACGCCGCAGAAGGTCACGGCCGTCGGGCCCGTGAGGAGCGGCACGATCTGCTCGCGACCGGCAGCCGCAGCGGCGCGGCGCGCGAGCGTGTTCTTGAGCACGTGCAGCTGGGCGTCGCCGTCGCGCAGCTTGGCGCGCAGCTCGGTGAGCTCGGTGACCGTGAGACCACGGTAGTCGCTCAGGTAGAGCGCCTCGGTCGCGGCCAGGAGCCGTGTCGCCTCTTCGACTACCGCCTCTTTGTCTTTTCGCAGCATGTGAGACCTCGCGTCGAACGAAAAAACCCGCTCCCGGACGGGAGCGGGCCGACAGGCATCGTGCAAGTCTGGCGCGCTTCTCGCCTCGGGCGGGCGGGCCACCTGGGCCCATTTACGTTCCCCACCGGGGAACACCGACCTTCACCGGCTGCGGCGCGCGAACGCGCCGCGAATACGCAGTATAGGTGTTGCGCCGGCCGCTGGCAACTGCGCCTGCCGCGGCCCCGCCTATGGTGTGCGCTGCGCCGGACGGGGGCGCGTTCGCCGCCCGTCCGGCGCGAAGCGGCGGGCCGGGCCCGCCGCCCGGAATGTTAGCCTTCGAGCAGGTCGCGCAGCCGTGTGCCGTCGAGCTCGATCGACGGGCCCATGGTCGAGGTGAGATTGACGCTCTTCAGGTAGCGGCCCTTGGAGGCCGATGGCTTGGCGCGCACGATCTCGTCGAGCACGGCGCTGTAGTTCTCGACCAGCTGCCGTTCGTCGAAGGACTTCTTGCCGATGCTCAGGTGGATGATGCCACTGCGGTCGGTGCGGTACTCGACCTTACCGGCCTTGGCGTCGGTGACGGCCTTGCCGACATCGAAGGTGACCGTGCCGGACTTGGGGTTCGGCATGAGCCCACGCGGACCGAGGATACGGCCGAGCTTGCCGACGGTGCCCATCATGTCGGGCGTGGCGATGGCCACGTCGAAGTCGAACTGGCCTGCCTGGATCTGCTTGGCCAGGTCGTCGGTGCCGACGATGTCGGCTCCGGCTTCGGTGGCCTCGCGGGCCTTCTCGCCCTCGGCGAACACAGCGACGCGCATGGTGCGCCCCGTGCCGTGCGGCAGGATGGTGGTTCCGCGCACGATCTGGTCGGCGTGGCGTACGTCGACGCCAAGGCGGAAATGGACTTCGACGGTCTCGTCGAACTTGGCCGTTTCGAGCGCCTTGAGCAGGCGCATGCCTTCGAGCGGCGTGTAGACCCTGTCGGGGTCGATGGCAGCGCGGGCTGCCTGGTACTTGCGGCCGTGGGCCATGGTGCCTCCTTGTGGTTCAGGCGGCGGCCTGACGGCCGCCTCCCACCGCGAACGCCGGCTGGCGTTCGCCCGGTTGGTTCTTTGCTTACCCTTGCTCGATCGTCGGCAGACGCCCTGCGCTTAGGCCTTGTCGACCGTGATGCCCATGCTGCGCGCCGTGCCTTCGATGATGCGCATCGCGGCTTCGACGTCGTTGGCGTTCAGGTCGGGCATCTTGAGCTCGGCGATCTCGCGCACCTTGTCGCGCGACACGTTGGCGACCTTGGTGCGGTTGGGCTCGCCGGAGCCCTTGTCGACGCCGGCGGCTTCGCGCAGCAGCACGGCGGCCGGCGGCGTCTTAGTGATGAACGTGAACGAGCGATCCTCGAAGACTGAGATCTCGACGGGGATGATCGTGCCGTTCTGGGCCTGCGTACGGGCGTTGAACGCCTTGCAGAACTCCATGATGTTGACGCCATGCTGGCCCAGGGCGGGGCCCACCGGAGGCGCCGGGTTGGCGGCGCCCGCGGGGATCTGCAACTTGATAATAGTCATGACCTTCTTGGCCACGTCATCCTCGCTTCGTCAGGGGGATCACTGCTGTCAGCCTGTCTTTTTGACTTGCTCGAACCCGAGCTCGACGGGCGTTTCGCGGCCGAAGATCGAGACCATCACCTTGAGCTTGTTCTGGTCGGCGTTGACCTCGGAGACCTCGCCCGAGAAGTCGGACAACGGACCAGAGGTGACGCGTACGACTTCGCCGACCGAGAATTCGGCCTTCTGCTTGGGACGTTCGACGGAGGCGGTGTGAAGGATACGGTCGACTTCGGCGCGCGAGAGAGCCACCGGCTTGTTGGCGGCGCCCACGAAACCGGTCACGCCGGGGGTGTTCTTGACGGCCGACCACGATTCGTCGGTGAGCTCCATCTGCACCAGCACGTAGCCGGGGAACACACGCTTTTCGGTCGTGATCTTCTCGCCGTCTTTGGTCTCGACGACCTGTTCGGTGGGCACGACCACGCGCACGATCGCCTCTTGCTGCGCCATCGAGACAATGCGGTGCTCGAGGTTCTCCTTCACCTTGTTCTCGTGGCCCGAGTACGTGTTTACCACATACCACTGGAACACACCGACTCCGTTTCTGTTACTTGGGCAGGATGTACTGCAACAGGTGGGCGAACACCCAGTCGAGCGCCCCTGTGTACACGCCGGCGATGGCTACGGCGACGAGCACGACGAGCGTTGACATGAGCAGCTCGTTGCGAGTCGGCCACGTGACCTTCGACAGCTCGAGCCGCACGTCGCGCAGGAACTTCGACATGCGGAAGCCCTGCTTCTGGCCGGAACGCGACTGGGCGCGCTGCTTGGCCTGGGTCGTCTTCGAAGCGCGCTTGGCCGGCGCTCCCTTGGTGGTGGGGCGTGCATCGCGCTTGCCGGTCTGCGTGGAGTCGGACTTTTTGCCCGATCCCGTCTGATTGTTCCTCACGGCTTTCGCCACGACGATGCTCCGTTTCGACTGGCAGGGCTGGAGGGGCTCGAACCCCCGACCCCCGGTTTTGGAGACCGGTGCTCTACCAATTGAGCTACAGCCCTAAGGAAGCCAGACGCTGCCCCGCATACCCGCGGAGCAACGCCGCTCCTAACGCGTTTCCTTGTGAACGGTGTGCCGTCCGCACCAACGACAGTACTTCTTGAGCTCGACGCGGTCGGGGTCGTTCTTCTTGTTCTTATTCGTATGGTAGTTGCGACGCTTGCATTCCTGGCAAGCGAGAGTCACCAGTTGGCGCACGCTGTCTCCCTTTCACAGAAAGCAAGTTAGGATAGCAGGCCTTCGCGAGGGGGTCAACGAACCTCGGGCCCGTGCGGCATACTGGCGCCGACCGGGCCACGCCCCCTGGCGAGGCGTGAGTATAGCAGACCACGGGGGCGCCGCAACACGGACCGCCTCTTACCGGGTGTGTCCCATCGCCACCCATCGCCACCCGCGGTCCGGCGCCCGAGCCGGGTTTGCGGCGTCCGCCTCGCGCCCTGCGTACCGAACGACCGCCGGGCGACGTCCGCCGTTCGCGCGCAGCGGGCGACGTCCGCCGTTCGCGCGCGACGTCCGCCGGCCACGCGCCGCGGGCGACGTTTGCCGCCCGCGTGCGTGTAGAATCGTCGGCGACCGGAGACAGGGGAGCAGTGGACGACGACCGCAGCAGCGAGCAGACCGAGCCGGCCGCCGAAGGTCCGGTCGCGAGCGATCCACCGCCCGACCGGTCGCCGGCGCCGCACGGCCAGGAACAGCCCCCGGCGTGGCAGCCACCGGCGTGGCCGCCACCACCCGGCGAACAGCAGCCGTCCACGTGGGCGCCGCCGACGCAACAGCCGCCCCTGCGACAGACACCCGCCCGGACGCCGCCTGCCTGGCCGCCGCCCGATGCTCGCCAGGCGGCCACGCCCCAGCGGCCCGCGCGACCGCACGGCACCCGGCCCGCGGGCACGCTCGCGCCGCCGGCAGCCGGTCAGACCTTCGGCACCGCGCGCGGCCTGCGACCCGGTGAGGTGCCCTGGCACGGGCGCGACGTGCTGTTCGCCGTGCTCATCGCCGCCGCGCCGATCGCCACCCTCACCGTCATAGGCACGGTCGCCAGCGGCAGCGCGTCGGCCGCCAGCCAGACGCCAACCGCCGCCTATGCGCTCGCGGCGATCGTCTCGACCGTGCTGGTCGACGGCTGGCTCGTCTTCTGGGCCTGGTTCTACTCTCTGCGCAAGTACCGGCTCTCGCTTGCGAGCTACGGCTTTCGCGGCTTCGAAGAGGCCGGCTCGTGGGCCGTGGCCGCCGCCGTCATCGTGGCCGGCGTGCTGGCCACCACCGTGCTCGGCACGGTGAGCGACTACGCCTACCGCAAGGTCGTGGGGCCGGTGCCCAAAGAGAACGTCGTGACGATCTTCCCCCACACCTCGGCCGGTCTTGTGCTGTTCGTCGTGCTGGCGGTCGTGGTGGCGCCGCTTCTCGAAGAGACGTTCTTTCGCGGCTTCGTCTTTCAGGGACTGGCGCGGTCGTGGGGACCGCTCGCCGGGGCGCTCACGTCGGCGCTGATCTTCGCCGCGTGGCACCAGCAGCTCTCTGTCCTCATCCCGATCTTCGGCTTGGGGATCCTGCTGGCGGCCGTCTTCTACTGGACCAGGTCGATCTACGCGAACATCGCCTTCCACGCCGTGTTCAACGCCATCGGCATCGTCGCCTGGTGGTTCGCGACCAAGGGCTGACCGGCGGCGCGGCGGCAGAGGGCGGCGCGGCGACCGACGGCCAGGCCGTCGATCGACTTGGTCGTCGCCGCTCAGACATTCGTGACTTCGTTGCGCGTCTAGTGCAGCAGGGTGGGCTTGCGCAGGTCGCGGCAGTGGCAGGCCGCATCGTCGCGCGACCACGATACGGCCGCATCGAGCACCACACGGCCCATGACGAGAGCGTCGTCGGTGAAACGCCGCTTGAGCTCGTCGTGGCTCCAGTCTTCGACCACGCCCTCGGCGTAGTTCACGATGAGGTAGATGCCCGCATAGCAGGCGCCGATGTCGCGGGCCAGCCAGACCTCGGGCGAGAAGCTCTGCCCCACGACGTCGCCCACGCCCTGCAGGTGGCGGACCTCGGCCGGCGACTCGAAGCGCGGCCCCTCGGTCACCACGTAGACGCCGCGCGAGAAGAGGCGCCGGTCGGGCGCCAGGCGCCGGGCGCCGCGCAGCAGCGCCGCGCGGCCCACCGGGCACACCGGCTCGCGCATGATGAGCAGACGGCCGCCCACCACCCCCTCGCCGGCGCGCTCGGTCGTCAGGTCGACGAAGTCATCGCAGACCACGAGGTCGCCCGGGTCGAGCAGGTGGTTCAGGCTGCCCACGCCGGCTTCGGAGAGGATGCGGCGCACGCCGGCCCTGTGCAGCACGCTGAAGATCTGGCGCGAGGCCAGGCCGCGCGGCACGCCCGGCCGCCAGCCGTGCATGCGCACGTGCAGCACGGGCTCGCCGCCAAGCGTGAACAGCTGAAAGGGTGGACTGTCGCCGTAGGGCGTCTCGAAGACGAGACCCTCGGCGAGCGGGCTGGCGTCGGGGTGCAGGTCGCCGGGAAAGGCGCCCCCCTGAGTCGCTGAGCCGCCGATGACCGCCAGCGCAGCCGCCGGCACCGCGACCAGTGGCACCGGTCAGAACCCCGTGATCTGGGTGGGCACCCGCACGGCGACCATCTGCACGTGGTCGCCGGCGTCGGTCGTGAAGCGGCGCAGACCCTGGTCGAGCGTGGTGGGAAAGCCGCGCACAACGCCGAGCACGCTCTCGCCGGCGGTGACGTTGGCGCCGATCATCACCTCGGGCTTGGCCACGTGGGTGATGATGAGCAGCAGGCTGGGGTCGTCGGCGAGCTGCAGGTCGATCTCGGTGTCTTCGTAGCGGCCCAGAAGCTGGTAGGTGGTGACGGCCATCACGCGGCCGTCGACCGGACTGTAGACGAAGGCGCCGGGCACGGCGCCGACGTCGAGGCCGGCGGTGCGCGACGAGGCGTCGCTCGCGTCGCCGCTCATCATGTAGTAGCGCATGCCGCCGCTGGCGAAGAGGTCGGCCAGGGTGCCGGTCACGCCCGAGGGGTCACCCTGCTGACCCACAGGGTTGAGCGCGACGCTGTTGGCGTTGTCGACGGGGTGGAAAGCGACGGCCGTGGTCGCTTCGAGCCTGACGGGCAGCAGGATGCTGACGTTTTCGAGCTTCGCCACCACGACCCGACGGTCGACGGTGCCCGCCTGCCCAAATTGCGACACCACGTTCGCCGTGGGCACACGGGCCGGCTTGGAGACGGGCCAGGCGTAGGCGGCCCAGACCGCCCCGATGACCAAAGGGACGACCACTGCGATGGCCGTGAAACGCCGGCGCCTTACCTGACTCCGACGAACCTTTTTGGCCTGCCGTCGTTCGTTACTCAGGCTCTGCATGGCCCCGAGGGTATACGGGCCGGCAGCTTCGCGCAACAGGCGGCGGCCTTCTCAAGGCGGCAGCGGCCGGCCGGTTGCCGATCCGGACAACGCATTCGCAGCCTCGCGGCTTCGTAAACCGTCGGGCGCGGCTCAAGTCAACCGCACTTGTCTTCGATAGGCCTAGCAAGACGCGCGTTTACAATCCGACCCCAGCGACCGCGCCGGGGGCGAACGTCCGGAGGCAGCCGTGAAACGACTCTCCCTCATCATCGCCCTTGCGGCAGTCGCCGTGCTCTGCGTCGGACCGGCCGCCTCGGCCCATGCCGCCACGCTCACCAAACCCGAAAAGCAGCTCCTCGCCCTGGTCAACCACGCGCGGGCCAAGCACGGCATGCACAAGCTGACCGCGATCAGCTGCCTCGAACGCGCGTCGCGCTCCCACTCCCGCGACATGGTCAAGCACGACTTCTTCAGTCACAGCTCATCTAGCGGCGAGTCTTTCGCGGCGCGCCTCGTCCGCTTCGGCTTCGGCCACTCGGGCTGCACGAGCTGGGCGGTCGGCGAAGACATCGCCTGCGGCTACGGCCCGGGCGCTACGCCCAAGGCGATCTTCAGCGCCTGGATGCACAGCCCGGCACACCGCGCCGTCATTCTGACCAGGCGGTTCCGCAGTGTCGGCCTGGGCCGCTCCAAGGGTACGGTCAACGGCGTCTCGGGCGTCGTGTTCTTCACCCTCGACTGCGGCGTGCGCACGCACTAGACGCGCGACGAAGTCACGCCTGTCTGAGCGGCGACGACGAAGTCGCTTCGACGGCACTAGACGCGCGACGAAGTCACGCCTGTCTGAGCGGCGACGACGAAGTCGCTTCGACGGCACTAGACGCACGACGCGCCCCGCAGGCCATCGGGGCGCTTCCGGGCCGGCATCGGCTAGGATGACGCCATGGCCGACCTGTCATTCCTGACCGACGGCTCGCACGAGCAGGTCGTCTACGTCACCCACCGCGCAGCCCGCGCGGCCCGGCCGGCGGCCCTGCCCGACGAGCTGAGCCCCGACATCGCGGCGGCGCTTGCCGCCCAGGGCATCACCAGCCTGTTCACGCACCAACGGCGCGTCTGGGACTTGCTGGCCGAGGGCCGCAACGTGGTCGTAGCCACGGGCACCGCCAGCGGCAAGTCGCTGGCCTTCGCGCTGCCCACGCTCGACGCCTTCGCCCGCGACCCCCACAGCCGGGCGCTCTTCCTGTACCCCACCAAGGCGCTCGCCCAGGACCAGGCGCGCAAGCTCGCCGAGCTGCGCCTGCCCGGCGCGGTCGCCGCCCTCTACGACGGCGACACACCGCGGGCGCAGCGCCCCCGCATACGCGACGGCGCCACCATCCTGCTGACCAACCCCGACATGCTGCACGCCGGCATCCTGCCGAGCCACGAACGCTGGGCCGAGTTCCTGCACCACCTGCGCTACGTCGTGCTCGACGAGGCCCACGTGTACCGCGGCGTGTTCGGCTCGCACGTGGCGCAGGTGGTGCGCCGCCTGCGCCGCCTCTGCGAGGCCTACGGCTCGCGGCCCCAGTTCGTGCTCGCCTCGGCCACCATCGCCAACCCGCGGGCCTTCGCCGAGCGCCTCGTCGGCCTGCCGTTCTCCGCCGTCGACGACGACGGCGCACCGCGCCCGGAGCAAACGATCGTGCTCTGGAACCCGCCCTTCGTCGACGTCGCCCTGGGCGTGCGCAAGAGCGCCCTCGCCGAGTCGAGCTACGTGCTCGCCGAGACCGTGCTGGCCGGGCGGCGCGCCATCGACTTCGCCCCCACGCGCAAGGCGGCCGAGCTCATCTACAGCTACGTGCGGCGGCGTGTCGGCGACCGCGACCGCGCGGCCGCCGAGACCGTCATGCCCTACCGCGCCGGCTACACCCCGCAGCAGCGCCGCGACATAGAACGCCGGCTGTTCGACGGGCAGCTGCGCGCCGTGGTGGCGACCAGTGCGCTCGAGCTCGGCATCGACGTGGGCAGTCTCGACGTGGCCCTGGTCACCGGCTTTCCCGGCACCATGACGAGCCTCTGGCAGCGCTGGGGGCGCGCCGGGCGCGCGGGCAAGGGCTGGGCGGTGCTGGTCGGCGGCCAGGACGCCCTCGACCAGTACTTCATGCGCGAGCCCGAGCGCCTGCTGTCGCGCGCGGTCGAAGAGGCCGTCGTCGACCTGACCAACCCGCACATCCTCGAGTCTCACCTGAGCGCGGCCGCCTACGAGCGCCCGCTGACAGAGCGCGACGAGACCTATTTCGGGGCGCCCGGCATGGCGCGCGCGGCGCAGCTTGC
>Ga0302320_10017897_pt1 | contig 14339 bp, 14 predicted proteins | sample Bog_T0_3_FD_202130 | JGI IMG/M metagenome (GOLD analysis project Ga0302320, IMG submission 202130) | Peat permafrost microbial communities from Stordalen Mire near Abisko, Sweden - Bog_T0_3 | ecosystem: Environmental > Terrestrial > Soil > Wetlands > Peat | place: Sweden: Abisko, Stordalen Mire...
CCAGGAACTTGTGGGTTTCGACCGGGTTCTGGTGGCGTTCAATTCGAACTCGGCGGAAAGCATTCTGATCGCCCAGCATATCGCGCATGTGACGGAGCGGCTCGGCCTGATGATCGCGCATCGTCCGGGCTTCACCGCGCCGACCGTGGCCGCCCGGCAATTGGCGACACTGGATCAGTTCTCGAAAGGCCGGGTCGCGGTGCATATCATCACCGGCGGCAACGATACCGAGCTGGCGCAGGATGGCGACCATCTCACGAAGGATGAACGTTACGCGCGCGCGACTGAATATCTGGATGTCGTGCGGAAGGAATGGACATCACCGGTTCCGTTCGATTACGCCGGGAATTACTATCAGGTCGCCAGGGGATTTGGCGATGTGAAACCGTACCGCGACACGGGAATCCCGATCTATTTTGGGGGCGCCTCCGACGCGGCGCTTCCGGTCGCCGGACGGCATGCCGACGTCTATGCGCTGTGGGGAGAGACGTTGGCCCAGGTCCGGGAACTGGTGGCGCGCGTGCGTGCCGCCGCCGCACCGCACGGGCGTACGCCAGCCTTCAGCCTTTCCCTCCGCCCCATCCTCGCCGATACCGAGGAAAAGGCCTGGGCCAAGGCCGACGACATCCTGGCCCGCGCCAAGGCGCTGCGCGAACAAGGCGGCAGCGGACGCTCGCCGTTCAACGCAAGGCAGGAAGGACGCCCTGTCAACGCACCGCCGAACGAAGGCTCTCGCCGGTTGTTGGAGGCGGCGGCGCAAGGTGTTCGGGTCGATAAGCGACTTTGGACCGGGATCGCCGCGTTGACCGGCGCGTCGGGAAATTCCACCGGGCTCGTGGGCACCCCGGACCAGGTGGCGGAAGCGATGCTGGATTATTACGATCTCGGGATCACGACATTCTTGATCCGCGGTTTCGATCCGCTGGTGGATGCGATTCAATACGGCCGCGAACTGCTGCCGCGGGTGCGGGAACTCGTGGCGGCGCGGTCCCGTCAAGGTATAGCGGCCGAATAGGGCCCGCGAATCCCGCCGCCCTCGCATGGAGGGCGGCGGTCCGCTCGCGTCACGAAATCACATTGAACAACTCGCCAACCAATGGACGCGAGACGAACCCATCGGGACCGATGGGCAAATCCCCGCCCACCGTCGTACGATGCACGATCCGCTGCTCCTTCACATGCGGTCCATCGACCGGGCCGAAATGGCTGGTCGAACGATTGTCCCAGACCGCGATGGAATTGGGCGTCCAGCGGAATCGGACCTGGTAATCCGCGTGCCCGCTCAACTCCTCATTCAGATAATCCAGCAACGCGGCACTTTCGCTCGGGCTGAGCCCGTCGATCGCCTTGATGAAACCGCTGCTGAGAAACAGCGACTTCCGCCCGGTTTCCGGATGCACGCGCACCAGCGGATGCAGTGACGCGAACGGCCCTGTCGAGCGGCCATCGAACCTGGGTGGTGGCGGATTGCCATTCGCCGCGTCGTCCCGGACGTGAATGGCCTGCAGACCATCCAGGAAGACCTGTAGCTTCGGCGACAGCCCCGCGTACAAGGCCTCCAGATCGACCCACGCCGTATCTCCGCCATGCGATGGGATTTCGACCCCGCGCAGCAACGTGATCGCCGCCGGATTCGCCACGAACGTGATATCGGTGTGCCATCCGCGGCCAGACCGGCCGCGCGATGCCGGACGCAGCGGATGATCCACCGTCAGGCGGAAGGATCGGTACTCCTGTTCCCCGCCATGCAGCTTGTTGACCTTGATTTCAGGCTTGTCCCGCAATCCGTTGGTGACGGGATGCGCGGGTGTGACCGGACCGAAATAGCGCGTGAACCGGATCTGTTGGTCGTCGTCGATTGGCTGGTCACGGAAGAACAACACCTTGTATTTCAGCAACGCCTCGCGCAGCCGCGTGACCGTCGCGGCATCAAGCGCATCGCGCAAATCGATGCCGGTCACGTCCGCGCCGATCAGGGCCGTCGTGGGATGAAAGCGCAGGTCCGTTGTGACCAGCGGGCGTTCGAGAGTGAGTGACATTTAACGATCCTCCATCGTGGAGGAAAAACATTAAACCACTCATATATAACGTCAATTAAAAATCACCCTCGGACGCCGATATTCGACATCACCGAGACAAAAATCGCACTTTCGCCAAATGGTCGGAAACAACGATGCTTTCCGGGAGCACCTTCCGCGCGACAAGCCAGTCCGCCGCCGTTTGCAGTTCCCGGACGAAAGCGGCGTCGGCAATCGATTTCATCTCGAACCGCCGATTGCGCGCGATGAAATCGTCGCGGATTTCGTCGCTGTATTTTCCTTGCGTCTGGGCGATGATTTCCGCTTCACGGACATTCTCCGACGCCCACTTCGCTTCCTCGGTGAAGGCCGTGTTCACCGCCCTGACAAGGCCCGGGTTCTTCACCGAGAAATCGCGTTGGATCAGCCAGGAACCGAAATCGATCTGAAAATCCAGGTCGCGCCCCTCGATGAAAATATCGTGCCCTTTGTACTGGCTGCGCGCGATGTCCACCCCGGGGCTCCACATTGCCCAGGCGTCGACTTTGCCGGAACCGAAGGCGGGGCGGCCTCGGGTGGGTTCAGGTAGACGACCTTCAGCTTGGACCGGTCGATCTGGAATTTTTCCAATGCCGCCACCAGCAGAAACTCCGCGACGCCGGAACGGTTCACGGCGACCGTTTTGCCCACCAGATCGCGGACGTGGTCGATCCCCGAGCCGTCCTTGGCGATGATCGCCGTGGTTTTCGGGGTCACGACGGCAAACTGCGAAAAAACCAGCGGCGAGCCCGCCAGGATCGCCGCCATCGCCGGTGTCGTGCTGCCACCGAAACTGAAATCCGAACTGCCGCCAACGACAGCCTGGATCGAAGGTGCATGGTTGGGGAACGGACCGATCCATTCGACCTTGATGTTATCGCGCGCGAGCAAACGCGCGAACGCGCCGCGTTCCTTCGCGATCAGCGGCAGTCCGCCGAACCCCCAGCCCAGGCGCACGGTGTCGGTGACCCGGTCCGTCGCGGCGGACGCAAGCACAGGCGACGCCAGCGCGGACGCCAGGATCGCGCGGCGGGAAAGTTTTACCGTCATTGTCATCTCCATGATCCGTGAACTCACGCGAACGCGGGAACCCCAAGCTGCTCCAGCAGGACTTCGCGCAACCGCTCCGCGTCGGGATGAGCGCGAGACGCGTTCGCATCGCGCGAAACGATGTATTCGGCGACGATATGGCCATCGCGCATTATCAGAGCACGGTTCGCCAGCGCGATGGCCTCGTCGACATCGTGGGTCACCAGCAGAACGCCCGGCTGGTACCGCGCGACCAATTGCTTCACCAACCCGTGCATCCGGATCCGGGTCAGGGCGTCCAGCGAGGCGAAGGGCTCATCCAGCAGCAGCAAATGCGGCTGCTGCACCAAGGCACGCGCCAGCGCGACACGCTGGGCCTGGCCACCGGAGAGGTTGCGCGGCCATTCCTCCAGCCGGTCGCCCAGACCGACCTCGCCCAGGGCGGCTTCGGCCAAGGGTTTGCCGGTCTCGTCGGGCAGTCCGAGGGCCACGTTGCGCCACAGCGAATACCAGGGCAGTAGCCGATGTTCCTGAAACACCACGGCGGGCCTGCCGGACCGCGCGATCTGGCCGCCATCGACCGGGTCCAGGCCGGCGATGGCCCGCAACAACGTGGTTTTGCCGCAGCCGCTCTCGCCCAGAAGAGCGGTGAATTCTCCGCGCTGGATCATCAAATCCAAATCGTCGATGACGACACGCTCGCCATAGGTCCGCGTCAGTCTTTCAATCGTGACCGCCGCGCTCATGACCGTCCGCTCCCGTGGGCATAATTCGCATGCCAGGCAAGCAGCCACCTTTCCAGAAATCGTGCGATTGAGTCAGCCAGCACGCCGATTCCCGCGTAAATTACGATGGCCAGGACGATGACATCGGTTCGCAGGAACTCCCGCGCGTCCATCGCCATGAAGCCGATGCCGGAATTGGCGGCGATGGTCTCGGCCACGACCAGCGCGAGCCAGGCGGTCGCCAGAGCGTAACGCACTCCGGCCAGAATGGATGGCAGCGCGCCAGGAAGGACGATGTGGCGGATCAGCTGGCGGTTGGACAGGCCGGTGACCCGGCCAAGTTCCAGCAGTTTCGGATCGACCTGGCGGATGCCGAGCACCGTGTTAATGTAAATCGGGAACGCGACACCAAGCGACACAAGGAAGATTTTCGCGGCCTCACCGATCCCCAGCCAGACGATCACCAGCGGCAGCACCGCCAGGAACGGAATGGCGCGGATCATTTGGATGCTACGATCCAGCACTGCCTCGGCCAGCCGGGAGAATCCGACGGCTGTGCCCAGAGCGAAGCCGATTGAGCCGCCAATCGCGAAACCCAGGGACGCGCGCATCAGGCTGACGCCCAGGTCCTGGAGCAATTGGCCGCTGGCGATCAATTTCGCGGCGGTGGTCAGCACCTTACTAGGTGCGGGCAGGATATGCGGCGGCAATCCACCGAAACGGGCAAATGCCTCCCAGATCGCGAGGAGCGCGAGCGGCGCGAGCCACGGCACGATCCCGTGCGGCGCGTTCGACGCCACGATCCGGCGCGAGGGCGCGAGAGGCGCGATCCTGGGAGGGGAGATTGGCGCGATCATGCCATCTGGCATATTAATCACTTTCCTACAGCGTTAATAACTCATATCATGCGATATTCCTTCCTGTAAGCCGAAAAGCGACACTCCCAGATGTTTCATCGCGCGGTTGGATTACAACGTGGATTTCCAGTGGTTTACTTTTTTAACGCGTTTGATAGATATCTCCTCGGTCTCGATCCCGCTGCCTGTGAACAGGATCGAAAACAGGAGCCCGCATGCCCGATATCACACCGTCCGCCGACACCGCCGATATTCTGTGGTTCCTGCCGACGCATGGCGATGGCCGTTACCTCGGGACCCAGACCGGCGCGCGCCACGTGACACTCGACTACCTCAGCCAGATCGCGCGCGCGGCGGACGAACTCGGCTATTTCGGCGTGTTGCTGCCCACCGGTCGTTCCTGCGAGGATTCCTGGGTCATCGCCTCGGCTATGACGCCACTGACCCGGCGCCTCCGCTTTCTCGTCGCCGTGCGGCCGGGCCTGTCCGAGCCGTCGATGGCCGCGCGCATGGCGGCGACGCTGGATCGCCTGTCCGAGGGGCGGGTCCTGATCAACGTCGTCGCCGGCGGGGACCCCGAGGAAATGCACGGTGACGGCGTGTGGTTCGAACATGGCGAACGCTACGCCGCGACGGCGGAGTATCTGACGGTCTGGCGGCGCCTCATGGAAGGACAGACCGTCGATTTCGAAGGCCGTCACATGCGTGTCGCCGGCGGGCGGCTGCTATATCCGCCTGTGCAACATCCCTATCCGCCGCTGTATTTCGGCGGTTCGTCCGATGCCGGACAGGACGTCGCGGCGGAACATTGCGATGTTTACCTGACCTGGGGTGAACCGCCAGGCGAGGTTGCCGCCAAGATCGCGCGGGCCAGGCGCAAGGCGGCGACCCGAGGCCGGACCCTGTCCTTCGGTATCCGGCTGCACGTCATCGTGCGCGAGACCGCCGAACAGGCCTGGCGAGACGCGGACGCTCTGATACAGCACGTCGACGACGCCGCGATCGCCTTCGCGCAACGCACGTTTTCCCGTTTCGATTCCGTCGGTCAGCAGCGCATGGCCCGCCTGCATGGCGGCCGGCGGGACAAGCTGGAGGTCAGCCCCAATCTATGGGCCGGGGTCGGGCTTGTCCGAGGCGGTGCCGGTACCGCTCTGGTCGGGAACCCCGAACAGGTCGCCGAGAGAATGCGAGAGTACATGGCGCTGGGGATCGACCGCTTCATACTGTCCAGTTATCCGCATCTTGAGGAATGCTACCGTTTCGCGGAACTCGTATTCCCGCTGCTGCCCCTGAAGCCGACGACGGGGCACGATCGTGGTCCGGCCCGTAACGCGGGACCGTTTGGAGAGATCGTCGCGAACGCCGTCACGCCGGCGTCATTGCAACGCGCTAATTCATGAACTCGCGCACGAAGTCGTTCGCGGGGTGGCGGTAAACGCCGTCGGGCGTATCGACCTGCTCGATCCTGCCAGCGCGCAGCACGGCGATACGGTCGGCCATTTCCAGGGCCTCGGCCTGGTCGTGCGTGACGAAAATGCTGGTCAGCCCCATCCGGTCGTGCAGCGCCCGCAGCCAGACGCGCAGGTTCCGCCGCACCTTGGCATCGAGCGCCCCGAACGGCTCGTCCAGCAGCAACAGGGTTGGCTCGACCGCCAAGGCGCGTGCCAGAGCGACCCGCTGACGCTGCCCGCCGGAAATCTGGTCCGGATAACGATCGCCGAGGCCGCCGATTTCCATCATCTCCAGCAGCTCCGCCACGCGCTCCCGGATGACGGCGGCGGGCGGACGGTCGCGTCTGGGCCGCACCTCCAGCCCGAAAGCGACGTTGCGCGCCACGGTCATGTGCCGGAACAGCGCGTAGTGCTGAAACACCAGACCGATCCGCCGTTCCCGTGCCGGAACATCCTGGATCGGCCGGCCGCCAATCTCGATCGAGCCGAACGACACGAAGTCCAGGCCCGCGAGGACCCGCAGCAACGTGGTCTTTCCGGAACCCGATGGGCCAAGCAATGCCAGGAACTCCCCCTTGCGGACCGACAGGCTCAGCCCGTCCAGCGCCGGGGTGGCGCCAAATAGTTTACGCAGATCGCGCATTTCAACCATCATGCGCCCGAACTCCTGTCACGTTCGATCCGCCATTCCAGCAGCATCCGCAGCGCCAATGTCAGCAGTGCCAGGAGTGACAACAACGCGGCGACGGCGAAGGCACCGACCCATTCATAGTCGTTGAACAGCGCCTCAACATACAACGGCATCGTCAACGTCTGGCCACGAATATGACCTGATACCACGGCGACCGCGCCGAACTCTCCCATCGCGCGAGCGTTGCACAGCAGAACACCGTACAGCATGGCCCAGAAGATATTCGGAAACGTCACCCGGAAGAAAATCTGCCAGCCATTGGCGCCCAACGTGATGGCGGCTTCTTCCTCGGCGGCGCCCTGTTCGCGCATGAGAGAGATCAGGGACCGGGCCACGAAGGGGAAGGTCACGAACATCGTGGCCAGCACGAGACCCGGCAAAGCGAACACGATCCGCACATCGTGCTGGTCGAGCCACGCCCCGAAATACCCGTTGGCGCCGAACAGCAGCACCCAGACCAGACCGGAAATAACGGGCGAGACGGAGAATGGCAGCTCGATCAGTGTTGTTAACAATATCCGGCCAGGGAACTGGAAGCGGCCGATGCACCAGGCGGCGGCGGTGCCGCAGATGGCATTCACCGGCACGGCGATGGCGGCCACGGTCAGCGTCAGACGGATCGCCGACCACGCCTCGGGCTCCGCAAGTGCGTCCAGCGCGGCACCGAGCCCCTTGGACAAAGCTTCCGTGAAAATCAGGACCAGCGGTAATACCAACAAGATCGCCATCGCGGACAGCGCGAGCCCGATCGCCAGGCCATGACGCAGCGCGGTCAGGTCCCATCGGCGTGTGGCCGCACGCGGGGTCACACGGCGCGGCATCCATGCGGGGACGGGGCGCGTTTCCGTGGTGAGGGACAAGATATCAGTCCCCGCCGGTTCGGACGGTCCAGGCTGAGGCGATGAGGGGGGTGAGTACTGGGCACAGCACCATATCGGCGATTCCGACGCCAGCGGCAAGCATCAGGTCGCCAGAGACGCCGGCGACCAAAACGGCCAACGTGGCGCCACTGAGCACCCGGCCAGAGATTGATGCCCAAAACGGTATACGGTCCGTCGCGTGATTCCGGCCCGTGACCGGCGCCACGGCGGGTCCTTCGACGGCTACGGCTGGCATGGTTTCTGTGGGCGCGTCCGCGGCGGAGGCAGGTGTCGCTTCCACGACGCCCAACGCCACGGTCTGGTTCGTCATCCGATCAATCAGAACCAGCGCGCCCAGTTCCCGGTCGGCGGCATAGGTGGCGGCGGCGAGCTTCTTGTCGAAAACCAGCTCTGCGACGCCGATCTCGTTCATCGCCAGGCTGCTGGCGGGACGGGTCGCGAAACTGTGGATGTCGATCGCATGATACAGGCTGGCGACGCGGACATTCGCTGTCGCCGCGCCAATCTTGATCAACAGATTTTGACCGATGGTCAGCGGCTGTTCCACCATCCAAAGAACGCGGGCCGTAATCTCCGAGGCCGCCGTCAGCGCGGTGTCCGCCGGGACGATCACATCGCCGCGGGAGACGTCGATTTCATCGGTCAGGGTCAGCGTCACCGCCTGCCCAGACGATGCGCTGGCAAGTTCCCCATCCGCCGTCACGATGCTGGCGATCCGGCTGCGCCCGCCACCGGGCAGCACGATCACGGGCTGGTGCGCATAGACCACACCGCTGGAGATCGTGCCGGCATAGCCGCGGAAGTCCAGATTCGGGCGGCTGACCAGTTGCACCGGGAATCTGAAGCCGGCGGCGGTATCGGATTCAGGCTCGGCCGGGACCGTTTCCAAATGTTCCAGCAACGCTGGTCCCTCGTACCAGGGCATCCGTGTCGATCTCGTCACGACGTTGTCGCCTTCCCGCGCGCAGATCGGAATGGCGGAGATCGAGGTGAAGCCTAGCGACGCGACGGCCGCGCGATAATCCGCGACGATCCTTTCATATGTGTCCTTGGCGAACCCCACCAGGTCCATCTTATTCACGGCCAGCACGACGTTCCGCACACCCAGCATGCCGACGATATAGGAATGGCGGCGCGTTTGCGGCAGGACACCTTTGCGCGCGTCGATCAGGATGATCGCCAGATCGGCCCGCGAGGCGCCGGTCGCCATGTTGCGCGTGTATTGCTCGTGCCCCGGCGCGTCGGCGAGGATGAAGGACCGGCGCGGGGTGGAGAAATAGCGATAGGCGATATCGATGGTGATACCCTGCTCCCGCTCGGCCGACAGCCCGTCGACCAGCAAGGAGTAGTCGCGCGCCTCGCCCAAAGTGCCGAAACGTTTCGAGTCACGGTCCAGCGCGGTCAGTTGATCGTCCAGCACGGCGTTCGAATCGAACAACAGGCGACCCAGAAGCGTGGACTTTCCGTCGTCGACCGAGCCACAGGTCACAAGGTGCAAAAGCGTCGTCTCGGGCGCATCGGCCAGCGGCGCGGACAGGGGCAGCTTCAATGCGGCGCTCATCAGAAATAGCCTTCCTGTTTCTTCTGTTCCATCGAGCCGGTGCCATCGTGGTCGATTGCCCGGCCCTCGCGTTCCGACGTGCGGGAGCCGCGCATTTCGGCGATGATGTCCGGTAGCGTGGCCGCATCGCTTTCCACCGCGCCGGTCAGCGGGTAACAGCCAAGCGTGCGAAAGCGGATCGTTTTGGTTTCAATGGCCTCGCCGCGCCGGAGCATCATCCGATCGTCGTCGCGCATGATCAGCATGCGATCTCGCTCCACCACTGGCCGCGGCGCGGCGAAATATAGCGGAACGACCGGGATGTTTTCCTGGGCCACGTAATCCCACACATCGGCCTCAGTCCAGTTTGACAATGGGAACACCCGGAAGCTTTCTCCCGGCCGCTTGCGGGTGTTGTAGAGGTGCCAGGGCTCGGGACGCTGGTTCTTCGGATCCCAGCGATGCTCCGCGGACCGCAGCGAGAATACGCGTTCCTTGGCGCGCGATTTTTCCTCGTCGCGGCGTGCTCCGCCGAACGCGGCGTCGAATTTGTATTTGTCCAGCGCCTGTTTCAGCCCTTCCGTCTTCATCACATCGGTATGAAGGCGGGAGCCGGAGGTGAAGGGATTGACGCCGGCGCGCAACCCGTCCTCATTCACATGCACGATCAGATGAACACCAAGTTCCTTCGCGCGCCGGTCGCGGAATTCGATCATCGCGCGGAATTTCCACGTGGTATCGACGTGGAGTAACGGAAACGGCAGCGGCGCCGGATAGAAGGCTTTCATCGCAAGGTGCAACAGCACGCCCGAATCCTTGCCGATCGAATACAGCAGCACCGGATATTCCGCCGTCGCGGCGACTTCCCGAAAAATATAGATGCTCTCAGCCTCAAGTCGCTGGAGCCGTGTCAGACCGGTCATGATTGGGCGCTCGCGCGGACCAGTTTGCCGTCCGGCGTGACGTGCAGGCCGCACTCTTTCGCGTCCTCCTGTTCCCACCACCAACGTCCCGCGCGTTCGGGTTCTCCAGGTGCGATGGCGCGTGTGCAGGGCGCGCAGCCAATCGATAGAAACCCGCGGTCGTGAAGTGGACTGACCGGGATCTCTTTGGCCGCCACCAAAGCGGCGATGCGGTCCCGCGACCAATCGAACAGCGGATTGGCTTTCAGCAACTCACGAACGGGATCATGGCTGACGAAGTCCATGTTTTGCCGGTTAGCGGATTGATCTGCGCGCAACCCTGTGATCCAGACAGCCGAACCCCGTAACGCGCGTCCCAACGGTTCCACTTTCCGCACGCCGCAACACGCGCTTCGCGCATCCTTACCGGTATAAAATCCATCGATCCCCTGGGCCGCGATCAACGCCTCGATATCGGCGGTACCGGGATAGTAACCCAGGATCCGGATGCCGTAACGTTGCTCGGTTTCCACCCAAAGCGCATGGGTTTCCGGAAACATCCGGCCCGTATCGAGCGTGACGAATCGCGCCTGTATGCCCGAACGAACAATCAAATGGGTCAGAGCCTGATCTTCGAGTCCGAAACTGGTCGTGAAGGTCAGTGTGCCCTCAACACGATTTCGCAGCAGGGTCAGGCGTTCGATTGGCTCCAGGGCCTGAAACGCGGTGTCCAATTGTTTCGCGAGCAAGAGGTTCGGACGATCTGAAACAGGAACGACAGCCATTACGGTATAGACTCCTTCGCACCCCGGCCCGGTGAGACCGGTCAGCGTGATGCCCTATCCGTATAAGGGGAATGTAATTCACGGGAAACCTCGCGAGGCGTCACGAAATCAAACGGCGCCGACAACCTGGGGCCAATGAGCCAGCACGCATCTCCATTACGATTTCTGACCCATGGAAGGAGTTGGTCGCCGGCGAAGCCTGGTCTGGCAAAAGCAACTCTTGGCAACGGCCGTCGTGGAAGTAAATTGCACGCCCTAATATCGTGTGTCGCGATTTCATGTGAGGGCCGTGACCAGGAATGCCGTATGATGCCACCTCTGATCATGGCAGCTATTCCAATTATAGGACGCAGCGGCGCCGTGAGATCAGATCATCCGCCGTTGCAGACGGTTGATCGTCAGCAATACCCCGAACGAGATCGCCAGCATCGCAAGTCCCAGCGACGCGGCGCCGGCGTAATCCAACTGTTCCAGCCTGATCACGATCAGCAGCGGAGCGATTTCACTGACCATTGGCATGTTGCCGGCGATGAAGATGACCGAACCGTATTCCCCCACGCCCCGGGCGAGAGCCGCGCCGAAGCCGGCCAGCAAAGCCGGCGTCAGCGCTGGCAACACGGCACGGCGCAGCGTTTGAAAGCGGGTGGCGCCCAGAATGGTGGCGGCTTCCTCGGCATCCACCGGCAGATCCTTGATCACAGGCTCCAGGATGCGCACGACGAACGGCAAACCGACGAATATCAGAGCCGCCAGAACACCCAGCGGCGTATACGCGACCTTCACCCCCAGCGGTGCCAGCAGCCCACCCAGCCAGCCCTTGGGCGCGAAAAGCGCGGTCAGCGCGATGCCCGCCACGGCGGTAGGTAAGGCCAGCGGCATGTCGATAATCGCGTCCGCGATGCGACGGCCGGGAAATCGGTAACGCACCATGACCCAGGCGATCAGCAGACCCAGAGGCACGTTCACCGCCGCCGCCAGCGCCGCCGCGCCGAAGCTCAGACGCAGTGCGGCGAGCACCCGTGCCTCCGTGACCGAAGCCCAGAACCCGGACAGGCCGAGCTCCCATGGGCGCAGCATCAAAGCGGCCAGTGGCATCAGAACGACCAGCGAAACCCAGGTCAGCGTGATGCCCAGGGTAAGGCCGAAGCCTGGCAGAGCGGAGCGTCGGGTCATTTACCGGGCGTGAACACGCGGTCGAACAGCCCGCCATCCGCGAAATACGCCGCCTGGGCTTGGTCCCAGCCGCCGAAATCCTGGATTGTGGCCATCGCGATGGCGGGAAAGACCGCCTTATAACGCGCCGCGACCGTGGGATCGGTGGGCCGGTAAAAATTGCGTCCCACGATCTCCTGGCCCTCGGGCGTATAGAGATACCGAAGATAAGCCTCCGCCAACTTACGAGTGCCGCGCTTGTCCACGACGCTGTCCACTACCGTGACCGGCGGTTCGGCCAGGACCGACACGGTGGGCGAGACGATCTCGAAGTCGGTCTCGCCGAATTCCTTGCGCGCCAAATGCGCCTCGTTCTCCCAGGCCAGCAGCACATCGCCCAAACCGCGGCGGGCGAATGTAGTGGTGGCCCCGCGCGCGCCAGTGTCCAGCACGGGCACCTGGTGGAACAACGCGCGAAGATACGCCTCCTCCGTCCCCGGGGTCGCACCGGTTTGGCGGCGCGCCCAGGCGATGGCGGCGAGAACGTTCCAGCGGGCGCCGCCGGATGTCTTGGGGTTCGGCGTGATGACCTCCACGCCCGGCTTCACCAGATCGCCCCAGTCTTTGATTTGTTTCGGATTCCCCTTCCGGACCAGGAACACGATCGTGCTGGTGTAGGGCGCGGCATTATTGGGCAATCGCGTCTGCCAGTCCGTCGCGAGCAGGCCGCGCCGTGCCAGCGCGTCGATGTCCGCGGCGAGCGCCAGCGTCACCACGTCCGCCTGCAACCCGTCCAACACCGCCCGCGCCTGCGCGCCCGAGCCGCCATGCGATTGGTTGATGGTCACCGCCTCCCCCGACGTTTTTTGCCAAACGGCGGCGAAGGCTTTGTTGAAGTCCCGGTACAGTTCCCGCGTCGGGTCGTAGGAGACATTCAGCAGCGTTACGGCATCCGCCGCCGTTGCGTTCCCGATCGCGAGCGTTGCCAGGGTCACGCCAAGAGCGCCCCGGCGGGTCAGATCATGCGGCATGGGATAATCCTTGTCAGGCGTGTCGGTGCGTGGGGGGGACCGCGGACGGGAATAAGTACCATAAAGCGTGGATCGCCAAAATCACGTGGCATTATGCGGCAATTTCGGTTGTTCCACGATGCGAAGATATGGCTTCAGCGTCTTCCAGCCGCCGGGGAAGCGTTCTTTGGCGTCCGCGTCCGACAGCGAGGGGACGATGATGACCGGGTCGCCGTCGGTCCAGTTCACCGGCGTCGCGACCTTGTGGGCATCGGTGAGTTGCAGACTGTCGATCACGCGCAGGATTTCCTGGAAATTCCGGCCCGTGCTCGGCGGATAGGTCAGGATCAGCCGGACCTTCTTGTTCGCGTCGATAACGAACACGCTGCGCACGGTGATCGAGGGATCGGCCTCCGGATGGACCATCCCGTAAAGGTTCGACACTTTGCGATCGGGATCTGCGATGAGCGGGAAATTCAGCGCGTGGCCCTGGGTTTCCTCGATATCGCGCGCCCAGTCCTTATGGCTGCCGGCCGGATCGACCGACAAACCCAAAGGCTTCACGTTCCGTTTGTCCCATTCGGGTTTCAGCCGGGCGACCTCGGCCAGTTCGGTGGTGCAGACCGGGGTGAAATCTTTCGGATGGCTGAACAGAACGCCCCAACTCGCGCCCAGATAATCGTGGAAGCGAAGTTTGCCGGCGGTGCTGTCCTGTTCGAAATCGGGGGCGATCTGACCCAGTTGTATCGTCATGTGAGTGGTTCCTTTCGGTGGTTCGGGTGGCACGGTGTCGTGAAATGGCCGAGGTGGCCGCGTCGTTGGCCGCATCCGCGCCCGCGTTTCGCGTGACCGGCCCCTGGCGCGGGGTGTCGCGCGGCGATGACGGTGTGTCAAGTGAGTAGAAAAAATAACTCATTCATATAGTGTAACTCCGTAGTGCTCGCTGACCCGTGCGTCACGGCGCCCGCGGGGCAATATTCAACGCCTCGGGTTGCGGCCACGGAGGGCGAGGCTCGCGATGGTAGAACCTTTTAGGCTTGCATGGGGAAGAGCTTAGGAAGTCTGAAATACGGAGCTTTGTGGAAAATAAATCTTTATTACGATATTCTGTTGCCATCAGAAGAAAAATTCACTCTTATGCGGCGGTGTAGGCGTTTCGCCGCCGGCCCGCGAATCAGGGAACTCGCCACCATGACCACCATCTCGCTGAAATGGTCTCGCCAAGAATTTCACGTGTATGGATGTGTATTAGAACGCCG
>Ga0302320_10017898_pt1 | contig 14339 bp, 8 predicted proteins | sample Bog_T0_3_FD_202130 | JGI IMG/M metagenome (GOLD analysis project Ga0302320, IMG submission 202130) | Peat permafrost microbial communities from Stordalen Mire near Abisko, Sweden - Bog_T0_3 | ecosystem: Environmental > Terrestrial > Soil > Wetlands > Peat | place: Sweden: Abisko, Stordalen Mire...
ACGGAGATCATTGTGGAGTTGAAGCCTCCACCCCAGAAACTGTTTGCCGATGCAACGGACCCGAAGACTCCTTCCAACTATCTGCGATTTCGGCTTTCACCTAACTCTGCTCTTGCGCTGGCTGTGCGCGTCAAAATTCCGGGAGAGGAATTCATCGGCGAACAGCAGGAGCTCTATTTGCTGGAGGAGCACCCCGGTGAGGAAACGCCTTACGAGCGATTGCTGGGCGATGCGATGAAAGGCGACGGCGCGCTTTTTACGCGCGAGGATGCGGTTGAGGCTGCGTGGGAAGTGGTTGACAATGTTCTCAAGCATCACCACCGCGTTCGTCCTTACAAGCGCGGAACATGGGGCCCGAAAGAATCGAGCGCCCTGATCGCGAAGGACGGCGGCTGGCATAATCCGACGACTGATCCGCAGAAGAATTGATCAGGGTTCGCTCTTGTAAACGAGAAATTCGTCGACGAGGACAGATACAAGCACTGCGGTGGGAACGGAAACCATGGCGCCGGGAATGCCTGCAAGCTCAGAGCCGAGCAGCAACGATATGAGGATGGCGAGTCCAGGCAGATTTACGCTGCTGCGCATGATGCGGGGCGTGAGGTAGGCGTTCTCCACCTGTAGATAAATCAGGTAGAAGATGGCGATGCCCAGCACTCTTCCCCAGGAATCGATGGCGGCGACGAGCAATGCGAGGGCTATGGTGAAGGCCGCGCCGATGACGGGAATTATATTCAAGGCTCCGGCCAGGACTCCCAGCGCGTACGCGTAGCGAACATGCAATGCGAGAAACACGATGGTGCTGCTGATCCCGAGGACGAGCATGAGGCCCGCCTGTCCGACTAACCATTTGCCCATGCGGAGTTCAGCGCGCCGCAAAGCCTGATCGAGGCGATCGCGTTTTGCAGGGGGAAAGAATGAGAGGAACCATGCGTAGGCCGTATCGCCTTCAAGGATGAAGTACACGGTAAGGATGAATCCCATGACGACGTTGAAGAGGATTCCGACCCAATTCTTGATGGACGTAAGCAGGTAAGTGGCTGCATTGCTGGCGAAGTCCTGTACCTTGCCGCTGATCTCGGTGTCGTTCAGGCGTTCCAGCAAGGGAATGCGCTTGAGCTTGTCGAGAATTCCTGGCAAGCGTGCGGGCGCCTCCTGACCGAATGTCTGCAGATCGTGGATAACCGGCGGCAAGGCGAGATAGCAAAAGGCTACGAGCGCCCCGACGAGCACCAAGAGAAGCACGAGGACAGCTTTGCCTTTGAACGGTCTCCAGTTGCGGATGCGGAAACTCGAAGTAGATCGCACCAGCGGAGTGAGCACCACGGCGAACAGCGCACTGACATACACCAGCATGAGAACATCGCGAACGAACCACGCGAGGTAGCAGGCGATCGCGAGAGCAAACGCGAACACTATATCGTTGCGAAGATTGCGCGGATTGGATGAGGCGGGTGTCGTGGGCATATTGGTTTTCAACTGTATGCTGCGTTGAGAGAGCCAGCGTTCGACCTCAGCGCGGAAAGCCTTCTCGGTTTGGCCCGATGATCAAGTCTAGCGCGACCTGCGGAACTGGGGGCTATTGCGACTGCACCGCAGCCTTAGTGGGGCACACTTCATGAAGAATCCGCTCTGACGACTCAACAAGAGGAATCTCGTGAAACCATCGCTGCACTACGTTGTCGCGGAGCAAGTTCACAATCGAGAGCAGGGACATTCCCTGATGGTGAGCCATCCACTCGCGGACGAGGGCTGGTTTCTGGCCAGCTACAGAGTAGTCCGCGGATTCGTAAAAGCCATAGTCGCCGAGCCATCCAGACTTGGCCATGCGGTGCAGATTGCGCAACGATTCGCGTGGATCGATATTGAGGGCGAGGAGGGTTGCATAGGGCGCAATGACCGGGCCAGCTATAGCTTCGTCGGAGAGCGCAACCGCCGGCACGCCATAGGCGTGGTATTGGTAGTGTCCTGCGTCGTCCTGTCGAGAATCGCCCGCTTCTGAAATGCCCCATGGGAGTTTCAGCGTTTGAGCAAATGCCCGCTGCACATGGACGCTTGCGTCCTGCGTGCAGAAAATCAGTGTCCCAGGGTAAGTGCGCATCCACAGTGCGGGCATGAGGTACTCGAACATCGTGCCCGTCCACGACAGAAGAATGAAGCGACCGAAACTGAATGTGTGGTCGCGCCCTAGCCGGAACCAGCTTTGCTGCGGAAGCTCGCCGCGCGCGACGGCAAGAAACGTGGCGATGCGCGCTTCTGACGCGAGCTGATCGTAACAGCTTTCGTGGATCCGTTGCGTACCGGTATCGTAGCCAATGGAAAGTATCTGACGGTCGGGATCGACAAGAAAGCTGAAACCCATATCCCCTGCCAATCGTTCCGAATCGTGAGCGATGGCACGAAGTGCCGTGCGGAGCGACTGAAGATTACGAATCGCCTTGCCGAGGTGTTCGAGGAGGCGCAGGCGAAGCTCAACCATGGAGTGCGCACCGTGAGGAACTGAAACGTCTCCGGCCACACCCTCGTCAGGACGCTCTTCAAGCGTCACCTGTAGAGACTCTGCAAAGGGCAGTGCATCGACGAGGGATAATCCGGAAGCCTTGCTGTCGCAAGCAAGCCGCGGTAACGCGAGAAGCGGTTTGTACTCCGGGAGCGCCCAGGGGAGATAGTCGCGAACCAAAGACAGAACCGCTGCAACGCGATGATGCGTTTCATTGAGCCACCATCTTTGCCGGGGGTCGTCGGTCGAAGCAGCGATGGCTTGCGATAGCTGGACTTCTGTCGATGTGAGCCATTCGATCCAGTCGGACGCAGATGCGGCAGGAGCGGGCAAACGCAGTTCAGCTATCGACGAGGGTAATTTGCCTTCCTTGCGCATTAGGTGCCAATGCGCGTGGAGGCCCGTGAAAAGCCGCGGAGGCAATAGGGGTTTCTCTGGGATTTCTCGAGCGCCCGATACAAGGGTAAAGAGCGAGGCAACAAAGTTCCCGCTATCGACCGTCGATATGAACTGAGCACCGGCAGGACTGGAAATCAGGGGCTCAAGAGTTTGCGTATCGTACCAGTTGCACAAATGGCCCCGATATTTTTCCATCCGCAGAATCGTAGCGAGGGTGTGCCGGGTTAGAAGAGAAAATTCCGGCGTCGTCAGAAATCCGAGTTCGCAGGCAGCCTGACGCGCATTCAACAGCAGACCAATGTTGGTTGGGGAGATGCGCGGCGCCTCGCGCAGCGCCACTTCCTCAACATTGTCAGGGATGAGGAAATTGTGGCGCTCCACGCCGAACTCGCGAAAGTAGCGCCAGATGCGCAACGCGTTAACGAGGAGGAAATCGATATCGGTTGGACTGAGCTTCTGGCGGTCAAGGAGTGGGCGGTCAAGCCATGCGGCGACAGGACGAGCGATGGCCCATAGAAGAAGGATAGGAGCTGCGCATATGAGGGGCGTGAATCTCCGCGTAACGCCCCAGATGATGACGGCAAGCAATGCTGACAGGAAGGGCATGACGCCAAGGTATCGATCGATGCCGGCGCCACCCGCGGTGCGCAGTTCCGACTGCGCTGCGGTCTCCCATTCCAGCAATCGCTCGCCAGTGATGAATCGGCGGATCAAAGAACGAATGACGGCATCGAACGCAACGACGGTTGTTTGGGCGAGGAAAACGAGATCCAACAACACGATCAGCATTCTTGCCGTAAGCCCGTCAAACAGCTGGCCAAGCCGGATGCCTTCACCCCTGGCCAGCGATCGGCACATGGCGAAGAACCGTTCGGCGATTACCGGGAAGACAAACAGGGCCAGCGTGACAACTGTCCAATAGATGGGTCCGCCTGGCAACCCGAGCCAGCCCGCAATGAAAAGCGTGAGGAGAAATGGGGCGACGAGCGAACGGCGCATGTTATCGAAGATCTTCCAGCGCGAGATCGCAGAGATTGGGTTTGGGCCGTTATGTCCAGCTTCATCGGGGACACGCGCGAACATCCATTGCGCGATTTGCCAGTCGCCGCGCAGCCAGCGATGCTGACGGCGGCTGTAGGCACTGAAATGCGAAGGGTAATCGTCGACGAGTTCAATGTCGGTGACGAGGCCTGCGCGAGCATAGGCGCCCTCAATCAGGTCGTGGCTGAGTAGTTCATTGCGCGGAAAGCGGCGATCAAGCACCTCATGAAGCGCCGCAACTTCGTAAATCCCCTTGCCGGTAAAAATGCCTTCGCCAAGAAGATCCTGATAGGCGTCAGAGACGGCACGCGTATAGATGTCGAATCCGTTTTGCCCCGAATAGATGGCAGCGAATCGCGAGCGGGTCATGGAATGCACGGTGACGCCAATGCGCGGTTGCAGGATTCCGTATCCCTCGACGACGATGCGACGTTTTGGATCGATGATGGCCTGATTCAAAGGATGCGCTATGGCGCCGACCAGGCTGGCGGCCGCATCGCGAGGCAACTGGGTGTCTGAGTCGAGCGTAAGTACGTAGCGAACATCGCGCAGCGCTTCGAGGCCGCCGGCCTTGATGGGAAACGCGTCGAACCCGCCCATCAAAAGTTTGTTCAGATCGAGGAGCTTGCCGCGCTTGCGCTCCCATCCCATCCACACGCCTTGGCGCGTGTTAAAGATGCGGTGGCGGTGAAGAAGAAGGAATGCACCATCGTTGCCGGAACGATATTTCTCATTCAGTTCGTGGATGAGGCGGATGGCCAGATCGACCAGGCGGTGCGCATCCAAGTCGCGCGGCTTGCTTACCGAGTCCGGCAGGTCGGTGACAAGAGCGAAGTGAAGATTGGGATCGCGATTGGCGAGGTAGCGAACCTCGAGATCGCGAACGAGTCCGGCGACTTGCTTCTCGTTGATGAGCAAAGTGGGGACAGCCACCAGTGTTGTGCAGTCCGATGGAATGCCCTTGCTGAAATCGAGCTTAGGCAAGGCAACGGGATCGAGGAAGGAAGTGACGGCGTTGTTGACCAGCTCCACCGCGACCTGCATGGTGGGAAACAAGAGCGCGACGATTGCCGTGGCCAGGGAAGCAAGTTGGCCGATCCTTTGAAGAACCGGGAACAAGGCGGCAGCGATGAGTAGCGCGGTGCAAACATAAACAGCCGTGATGTAGACGTCTTCAGCATGTTTGAAAACGAATTGACGAAGCCGCCACGAAACTGGCGCATGAAAGCTCACGCGATCGGTGAGCAAGGGAAGCCCCTTATCGACAAGATAGTAGCCGACATGACGCCGACGGCCTTGGATGCGGATGTCATCCGAGGGTTTGGCTTCAGCCTCGCGGGCCAGGTCCAGCGCGGCCTGGGCTACCTGCAATTCCGTGCTGTCAGAGCGGCGCGCGAGGAAGGCAACACGCTGGCGATACGACTCGCGACTCTCGAAATCCATGCGGCTGTATGCGCTGGCAGGATCTTGAGAAAGCACACTGTCAAACGTAATCAGGGGCTCGGCAAGAGTCGTCCAATCGGCATTCGCCGCGGTGCGAAGGCTCCGGAGGCGCACGGAAAACGGCGCAGCAATGACGGATTCGGGAGCACGCTCAAGAACGGGAGCAAAATCGAGGAGCGACTCGAGAAGCGAGAGTTTGATGAAGGAACCGAAGTCCCAAAGTTCGTCGAGCGTGAGTGGTTCGTGGACCTGAAGAGCCCTGACGAAGGCCTGAAACGAGCTGGTTGAGAGATCCCCATCGACCGCGCTCAGATAGGCGTCAGCCGCTGCAGAGAGTCGGATTTTGTCAGGTTTGCCGGCCACGACAACGCGTGGGAGCCTGGCGATTTTCTGCTCTTTGCCGGTGACGGAAGCAATCGCCGATTTGAGCAGGCGGAAGTCACTGCGAAGTTCCCGCACAACGATGTCGAAGGAACTCGGAGACTCTTTCGCGGTATCGACCGGCGCACTTGCGAGGAACTTTTCTAGCAAGTTGAGTCGACGTTGGACGTTGTGCACGTGCTCAGCGAAGATGTTGCTCGCTGGAGGCCTGGGTATGACGGCCCACGATGCCGCGACGGCAGCGGCCTGCTCAAGATGCGCCGATTGCTCGGGCCCAAGAAGGCGGCGTTGCTCAAGAATGGAAGCGGTTTCGTTCATTCGACCTCAGCGGTAACTGGCTGCCTGCATTTCAAACATGGCTGCATAGCGGCCTCCGAGAGCCATGAGTTTGGAGTGGCTTCCTTCTTCCACCAGCTTGCCCGCTTCAAGAACTACGATGCGATTTGCCATCCGGACCGTGGAAAAGCGATGCGAGATAAGGAGCGCCATTTTTCCGGCTGTGAGCTCTGCGAAGCGCTCGAAGACTTCAAATTCGCTGCGCGCGTCGAGCGATGCAGTGGGCTCGTCGAGAATGAGCAACTGCGCATCGCGCAGGTAGGCGCGGGCAAGCGCGACCTTTTGCCACTCTCCACCGGAAAGATCGACGCCCCCTTCAAAGCGGCGGCCAAGCATCTGGTCGTATCCGCCCTCAAGCCGGGCGACCACTCCACCTGCGAGACTCTTTTCCGCCGCGAAGGCTATTTGTTCCGCCGTATGCGGAACTTCCACGCGGCCTACCGCAATGTTTTCGCGCGCGGTCATCTCGTAGCGCATGAAGTCCTGGAAGATGACACCGATCTCGGAGTGCAAATCGGCGAGATCGTACTCGCGAAGATCGATGCCGTCGAGAAGGATCTGGCCCTCGCTCGGATCGTAGAGCCGCGTGATGAGCTTGACGATGGTAGTTTTTCCTTGACCGTTTTCGCCAATAAGGGCCACGCTTTCGCCTGGCTTGAGCGTGAAATTGAAGTTGCTGAGAATGCGCCTGTTGGTGCCGGGGTAGACGAACGATACGTTGCGAAACTCGAATCCGCGGAGCACGGGCCGAGGAGTTGGAATCGCGTTCGGCTTGGACTCGACACGCGGTTTCATTTCAAAGAAGGCCAACAGGTCGGTAAGGAAGAGGGCCTGGTCGGCAACTCCGGAGGCGGTTGAGAATACCTGCTGAATATTGCTCATGGCCTGCATGATGGCGGTGGTTATGAGGGTGAGATCGCCGATGGTGTAGCGGCCTTGAATGGTTCGATAGATGCTGAGGCCGTAGGCGGCGTAGTAACCGAGTTGTCCGACGATGGCCAGCGCACCACCCCAGAACAAACGCCGCCGGCTGAGGGCTACATTCTCTTCGAAGATTCCCTGGGAGAGCGTTGTAAACCGTGTCGTGAGGTAATCGCTCAGGTTGAAGAGCTTGAGCTCCTTGGCAGCCTCTTTGCTGCCTCCCACCTGGCGCAGGTAATCCATCTGTCGGCGCATGGGGGTCTGGCGAAAGTTTTTTGCGTAGTTGAGAAATGCAAAGTGGCTTTCTCCGAGGAAAGCAGGGACAATACCGATGACCAGAAGAACAAGCAGCAGCGGCGAGTAACGGATGAGCACCGCGGAAAATGCAATGGCGGTGACTGAAAGCTGAATGAGGCGGCCCATCTGCTGGATCATCGCCAGGCGATCGGTGGCCTGCACACGCGCGCGCTCTAGACGATCGTAGAAGACAGGATCTTCGTAAACAGTGACATCGAGAGAAGCAGCTTTGCGCATGACCGCGACGCTGACGTGATGGGTGTAGCGATCGGCGAGCAGGCTGTCAAAGAAATCCACCGCGCGAGACAGCACGCCGATCAAGACAGCGAGGCCCATCTCCGAGCCGACCAGCCACCAGAAATTTTGCGGCAGCGACTGGTGCACGCGAATGCGATTGACGCCGTCAATAATGAAGCGGCCAATGATGCCGATGCCGACGGGAAGAAAGGCAACGACGACGCGGATGGTGATGTTCCAGAACACAACCGCGGGACCGGACTCCCAAACGAAGTGGAGGATGGGAGGAATGTTTTTGAGCGCGCTGAGACGATCAGCCCAGGCATTGCCGTGACTCGTGGGCGAGCCTGGCTTGGGTTGTTCCCGATTCACCGTATCGTTCGCGCGATTCATGGTTTAGGAATAGGCTCCGGAGGAATGGGCTCCATGGATGGCCCGTGTTGTGGTGCTGTGAGATCAGCCAAGGCGCAGGGCGCATCCGTCGGGATGCAAGCAGTGCAAACGTTCAGCCAGCATGCGGTGCAATCAACTGCTAACCTTTTTCTTTAGTGCGATGCGCAGATGCGGCCGAATGTTGTTCAGGCCCCCACTGAAGCAAGTTTAGCCGCAGCAAGGAAAAGCTGAAAGAAATCCGTCAAGGCTTCTTGGGGCCGTAGTCCTTGAAGCCTGCAATCTTCATTCCCCGCTGCGCTTCAGGATTCTTCATGAAAGTGTCCCATACGAAGCCGGTGCGCGCATTTTCCGCCATGATCATGGTGATTCCCGTATCAATGCCAATAACGTCGGTGTCATACCAGCCAGTCATCGGGTTGAATGCGTCGACGAATCCATAGCGACACCAAGCCTTTGGATAGTGGTCGTGGATGGTGCGCAGGACCCTCATGGTTTCGGCGGGAAGAAAGGGCAAGGAACCACCTGTTGCTGCCGGCACGATGGTGCCGTCAATCGGTCCCATGGCCGGCGGTCCTCCCCAGATGACATAGCCCTTTTCCGAATCGGACGCCGTAATGCCCCATAGCGCATTGCTGTAATCAGAATACTGGCTGTTGAGGCCAAGACAGAAGATGCGATGCGCGTCAGTGGCGATGACGGAGTTTTGAAAATAGTCGGCGTAGCGGTCGCGCTTGTTGCGGAAGTCGAACCAGGCCTGCGAGTACTGATGGACAAAGAGCGGCGCAAAAGCGCCAATATAGCGCAATCCGTCGTATTCAAAGGTGGTTCGATTCCAGGCGAACCAGGCGCCACTGTCCAAGGGATGAGACGAAGACCCCATGCCCAGGAGGTAAAGCATCATGAGTTCGCTGTAATAATCCCAGCGCGAGGGAATGAATCCGAGTTCCGGCGTCCAGCCCATTGCCAGCAAAGAGGTGTCTTCCGCGATCCAGGTCCAATCGACACGGTCGAAGATGGCTTGCGCCAGTTGGTCGATATCCTTGTCCTGGAAATACTGGCGGCAGGTGAGTACACCGCAAAGCAGGATGGCCGTGTCGACCGAGGAGACTTCAGAATCCCAAATACGCTCGCCGGTGTTGATGTTGGCGAAGTGGAAAAAGAAGCCGCGATGCGTGGGAAGCTTATGCCAGAGAAAGGAAAGAGAGGCAATGATCCGCTGCCGCGCTTCGTTCCGGGGGATAAAGCCGCGCTCGACGCCGATACAGAGGGCCGTGAGCCCGAAGCCGCTGGATGCGATGCTCGCGACTGTATTGGAATCATTGATGCGAACGTTGCAGCGGTCTCTTACGAGGCCCGTCTTGGGATTGCCCTGTTCCCAGAAAAAGAGGAAGCAGGCATGTTCGAGGCCGTTGAGGAATTCTTCATCCTGAGGCGAAAGCGAGGAAGGAGCGGGTAGGGCGGCCGGCGTCAAATCTCGCCCGGAGTCGAGGGATTGCGGAAACCCCGAAGCGAAGAGAGACTGGGCGCGCGAAAGAGGAAGGGCCAGAGACGCACTTGCCAACTGCCGGAGAAGTCTTCGCCGGGAATCGAACTTGTTTCCCGTCGCTCCGATTCTGTCTCTGACCATTCAGGCGTGCCCACCGAGTGAATTCGTGCCTCCACCGTCGTTGCCGCAGGGCGCGAGCCAAGGAAGGTGGAGATCAGTTCAAGGTTAGATGCAGAAATCGACCTTGCGGCAACGGAGTGAGCAGCAAAAAGGTAACAATTTGCATCCAAGTTCTTGTGGGCGTGCGCGAGGTCGATGAAAGCGAAAACAGCTGTACTTTGGACCGTTGCGATTGCCGTCGGCGTGACGGCCACGGTCTTGTCCGTGGTGAACGTGGGGCATTGGCGTCCGGAGTCGATTACGCTTCAGGGCGCCGTTATCCGCCGCGATGTTGACACGCGGCGGCAGGCGCCTATCGCCGACGCCGAGGTGACCGCGTCTGACGGGGTAACCAGCTATTCAACCCAGTCGGACGCTTCGGGCTTTTTCAAGCTCACGTTTCGCAGGCGCGTGTGGCCGGATGAGCCGGTAAATCTGAGCGTGCGGCACGCTGCTTACAAGCCATTCGACCTGAGTATCCAGGCCGGTCTGCGGCCCAGTTCGCGAAAACTCTATGTCGCTGCGCTGGATCCGATTCCAACTGAACAGGGGCCTCCCGGGACCATGTCCGTCGTGTCCAACGTGCGAATTCGGTATACGGTCAACGTTCCTTCCGAAGCAAACATTGGGACGGTGACCAAGACCTTTCAGGTGAGAAATCGCGGCAATCTGCCGTGCCAGCGGCCGAACGCGTGCTCGCCCGATGGCAAGTGGGCTGCTTCCACCGAATCAACCACGCTGGATGCGGGCGCGGATAACGAATTTCGAAATGTCCGAGTTTCGTGCATCGCCGGGCCGTGCCCTTTTACGCTGATCGACACCAGCGGCTTTTCTCAAGGCGGGCGCACGATTATCGCCTCCGCGCTGGACTGGTCGGATACGGCAACGTTCCTGGTGGAGGCGGAGGTCTATCGTCGAAGCAATGATTCGCGAGTGAGTGAGTCTTACCCCATTATTTATGGATCGGTTCTGCATTTCACACTTCCTTCCGACGCGGAGGGCGTCAGCATTGAGGCGGAGATTGCCAGCTTGCCCATGGTGTTTCCGCTGGGCCCGGACCTGTTTTTAAGCTGGGCTATGTGCAGTTCCAAAACCGGCACGAAGAGCGAAAACTCCACGGCTTATGAATGCGAACTGAAGCCGGGTTACCGCTTTTAACGCGGCGCTGTGACGCGGTAGATAAGCGGCCGCGAATCGCGAGACCCGCAGGTTGCGCCAGTCCGGAATGTGCTACCATCCCTGCAAACGAAAACAATCTCGATTTTCCGTTTCCAATGAATCCGCCCAATTCCCGCCATCCGGCTCACTTCTGACGCGCTGGCTGGATCGCGAATTCTCGAGAGTTTTCAAGACGTTTTGAGGGATGCGCATGACGAGCCAGTTGCGCCCGCTGAGTCTTGGCGAGATTCTCGATCGCACGGCGGAGTTGTATCGCAACAATTTTTTGCTGTTTGCGGGGATCTCGGCGATTTTCTCCGGGGCCATGCTGCTGACGCAGCTTGTGCACCTGGGCATGCTGGCCGCGATTGGCTACCCGATTGTTCCGCCTGGGTTCCAGTGGGTGGTGGCTTCGGCGGTGGTGGTTGAAGTGCTGGTGGTGCTGCTGCTGGCGGGCTTGTCGATTGTTGCCAACAACCGCGCAGTGGCCTGGGTTCACCTTGGCCAGCCAGCGACGATCCGGGATGCGACGCGAAGCACTTTGCCTCACCTTCGCCGTTACCTGTGGCTGATGACGGTAACGTCGTTTCGGGCGTGGGCTCCGCTGGCCGCGCTTTATGTGGTGATGTTTGCGATTCTCTTTTCGATTCTGCCCAAGGGCTGGCTCACAAACCCAAGCGTGCTGCAACATATGCAGAACGTGAATCCGGCATCTCTGGTTGCCGCCGGCATTGGACTTCTTGTGATCGTGCCGCTATTTTTCCTCGCCCTTATCTACGGCGTTCTGATGTCGCTGCGTTACTCGCTCGCGATGCCGGCCTGCGTGGTGGAAGAGTTGACGGCGGCCCAGTCGATCAAGCGGAGCATACAACTGAGCAAGGGCGCGCGCGGACGAATTTTTGTTCTTGGTTTACTGGTGTATGCGGTGCGGCTGCTGTTGGGTATTCTGCTGGGGTTTCCGTTTATCGCGCTGGCGATCAAGCATCCGGGCCAACCGCTTCCGTTGGGCTGGCTGACGATGCAACAGGTTGCGGGCTTCGTGGTGAAGACGCTGATCGGTCCAATTTACGCCACCGGACTGACGCTCTTTTATTACGATCAGCGAATTCGCAACGAAGGCTTCGACATTGAGTGGATGATGCGTTCGGCCGGTTTGGCGAGTGAAGTCGCGGCGCCGACACCGGAATAGATTGAGCGGGTGCTTTTTGCGGGTCAATGGCGTTGTGAGCGGGTGAGCGATGAACGAAGCATTACGGCCACTGACATTAGGTGAGATTCTCGATCGGACTGCGCAGCTTTACCGGCGCAACTTTCTGCTGTTTGCTGGCGTGGCCGCGATTCCTACTGGGGCCATGCTGCTGGCCTTTTTGCCGATTGGTGGAGCGGTCGGACTCTTTGGAGTGCTCGGCGCGCAGAGTGGTGGATCGCCGAGTATCTTATCCATCGGCCTAATCGCCGGCCTCGTGCTTATCTTCTTTCCGGTCGCGGTTGCGGTTACGGTGCTTTCCCAGGCCGCACTCACGGGGGCAAGTATCAGCACGCACATGGGGCGAAAGCCTACGATTCGCGCTGCCATCGCGAGCGTTTGGCCTCGATTCTGGACTTATCTTGGACTGCTTCTGCTGCAGGGAATCTTTTCCGCCCTGATTCCGGGTGTGATTGCCGCCGCCGTGATTGGCGTGCTTGCTTATCTTGTTTCGCAGGCCGGGGGAAACGTCGCGACTTCCGCATGGTTGGGCTTTCTGATGTTTGTAGTTGGGGCAGCGGCGTTCGTCTATATTGTGTGGCGCGCGCTCGGCTATGTGATGGGGATGGCGGCGTGCATCGTGGAGCAGAAACCGGCGTGGGATTCGCTGCAGCGATCTGTGGTGCTTAGCAAGGGAGCGCGAGGCCGCATCTTTGTGATGTTCCTGCTGGTGTGGGCGCTGGCGATGATTGTGACGATGATCGGCTATATCCCAACGACGATCCTCGTAGCGCTGGCCGCAACGATCGGACACGGGACTCAATCCGCGGCGGCGGTGATCGTGGGCGCGGAGATTCTGAATGTGCTGGTGAACTTCACGCTGCAGACGCTCATCACGCCGGTGTACGTGATCGCGCTGGTGCTGATGTACTACGATCAGCGGATTCGGCTTGAGGGCTACGACATTGACTGGATGATGGAGCGTGCGGGCCTGGCCGATGGACAGATGCCTGCGGCGCCACCCCAGATCGGAAGCGCTTCAGCCGAGACGATGGGGCCTGCTACCGTAAAGGAATCATGAATCGCTTGCGGCCCGGTTGCAGGGGCAGAATCCATGCATTGCTCGTGGCGTTGATCTGTTGCGGGTTGGCGGTGCCTTTGCATGCGCTCGACTCGTGGCGCGACGTGAGCGTGGCTGAGTATCGCCAGCATCTGCAACAGCTTGACGCGCTGGTAGCGGGTTGCCAGGGACAGCGAAATCGGGAGAGCTGCGACCCCTCAAAGATTGGACCGGATGATCGCGTGCAATGGACCGCAGGCGGCTCGGCGCAGGAGCGGGAGGTCCGCTATGGCTGGCTGCGGCTGCTGCTGGACAGCGCGGGCAAGCACGAAGAGGCGAAGCCCGGTGTGATGATTGGCGCACAAGCAGGCAAGGCCAAGCCGATGAGCACGGACGAACTGCTGGCACTGGCGCTAAGGCGGCTCGCAGACGATGAAAAGCAGACAGAGGCGCCGACGCCAGCGATGCCCGCATACGCAAACGAACGAGGCGAGCTCACGAAGATTTTGAGTTGGCCCGAGTATAGAACTGTGAACGAGCGTACGGCCAAGGAGCGGTTTCAGGAATGGCTTTCGAACGCGCTGAACGATCTGCTCGGGACGCTGGTTCGATTTGGATCGCGCTCACCCTGGCTTGGATTTGTGCTGCGTGCCCTGTTCCTCGGAGTCGTCTGCGTCACGTTGATCTGGGTGCTGATTCGCATTGAACGGCGATCGCGGATCAAGCTGGCTCCAGACGTGGTACCTGTTGCGGGTTCGCCCTCGGCACGCGAATGGCAGCTGTGGCTTGCAGACGCGCGAAGGATGGCTGCGCAGGCGCAATGGCGCGAGGCAATCCATTTTGTGTATTGGGCTGCCATCTCGCGGCTTGAATCGAATCGATTGTGGCCCGCCGATCGTGCGCGCACTCCACGTGAGTATCTCCAGTTGTTGCCGGGAGCCGATCCGCGCAAGGGAAATTTGACGACGCTGACACGCGATTTCGAGCGTACCTGGTATGGGGGCCGCGAGGCCGGCGCACCGGAGTTTGAGGCGGCATTGAAACTGGCCGCGCGCCTGGGGGTGGAATGAAGCTATTCGCCTCACTGGATGCCAAGGACCGCAAACTGCTGATGTACTGCCTTGTGTCGGTGGTGTTGCTTGCGTTTCTCAGCGGGTTCCTGGCTCGCAACGAAAACCGCGATGACAACCCGGTGCCCGGCAGCTATTTGACGGGCAAACACGGCGCGCGCGCTGCCTATGAACTGCTGAACCGAAGCGGGTACGCGATCCAACGCTGGGAGCAGCCGCTGAGCGATCTGGCTGCGCAGACGAACGCGCAATCGGTGCTGATTCTGGCGGAA
>Ga0302320_10017899_pt1 | contig 14339 bp, 14 predicted proteins | sample Bog_T0_3_FD_202130 | JGI IMG/M metagenome (GOLD analysis project Ga0302320, IMG submission 202130) | Peat permafrost microbial communities from Stordalen Mire near Abisko, Sweden - Bog_T0_3 | ecosystem: Environmental > Terrestrial > Soil > Wetlands > Peat | place: Sweden: Abisko, Stordalen Mire...
CGGAGGGATTTGGAAAATGCGTGGACAAGTATCCAAAGCTCCGTTCCTGATTCCTATTGTATATCAACTGGTGAATGGCAAGACAACTTCCAGCCCAATGGAAAGGCACAGCGAAATCAGATTGTTGACGAAACCTGCAACCGCTTTGGACCCACAAGGTATATCTGATAACCCAGCCCAGACTCCGCCAACCCCAGAAGGCAAACTTGACCCGGCAGTGCAGAAAAAACTCGACGATTCAGCAAAAAAAGCCGACGAAGACATGAAAAAACTTTTTCCACAGGATGGCAAACAATGAAAAATACCAGGAAGGTGCTGATTTGTTTGTTGTTCGCATTTTGCGCTGCCACTGATGTGTATTCACAACAGGATGATACCGACCGCAAATTATTCGAGGACACGAAGACTAAGGCAGAATCGGGCGACGCTCCGTCTCAATACGATCTTGGATGCTTATACAAAAAAGGAAAGGGAGTTGCTCAGGACAAAGTAGCTTCCCAAGGTTGGATTCAAAAGTCAGCAGAGCATGGGTTTGCCCAAGCGCAAATGACTCTTGCCGACCTCCTATTTTCAGACACGAATTCCCCGAACAATAAACCAGATGCCTTTGCGTGGGCACTCAAAGCGGCCAGCCAAGATTATACTCCCGCAGAGTTTTGGCTTGGTTTTGAATATTATCGCGAGGCTGATTACGATAATGCATTAAGCTGGCTGACCAAAGCTGCCGATAAACGCTGGTATGCGGCGCAATATCAGTTAGGCATGATGTATCTCGATGGCAAGGGGGTCGCAAAAGATTATCAAAAGGCTTATTCCCTGTTTTACACGTCTGCCATAGCAGGTAATGAAGGGTCACAGTATATGTTGGGTTACATGTATGCTGGTGGACTTGGGGTTAATAGAGATATAGTTCAAGCCTACAAATGGGGCTACCTGTCTGCCTCGCAGGGGAATAAATATTCACTGAAAGGGTTGGGCGATCTGAGAAAAACCATGACTGCGGAACAGCTTAACCAAGCCAATGAACTGATTAAGAAATTCGCGGACGAGATTGCGGCAAATGAGGTAGCATCTCCCGCCGTTCCAACAGCAATTGCTCCAGAAAAAAAGGCGTTAATTGAAAAAATATTTGCCCTCACCGGGGCGAAATCATTGATGGAAAGTCAGTTGAATCTGATTATTCCGATGACCAAAAAAACAAATCCCGAAATACCAGACGAATTCTGGTGTCGTTTTTCAAAAAAAATGAACATGGAAGATTTAGCTAACCAAATTTATCCCATCTACGACAAGTATTTTACAGTCGAAGATTTGAAGGCTTTTATTACTTTTTACGAAACTCCTGCTGGGCAGAAAATGGTAAAAACAATGCCTCAAATGATGCAAGAAATGACAACAACATGTTCTCAATGGGGAGCCAGTGTTGGTAAAGAAGTTTCCGCTGAAATGGGGAAATAAAAACAATTACCCCTTTGTGCGGGCTAGGGAGAATGTTGATGAGAGACCGAGTGAATCGCTCCTGTCATGCCTCATGCAGATGCCATGATCCACGCCAGGTTCGCCCGCTACGCGGATACTCACCGCCAGCCAAGGTTGAACCGAGGCCATTGTCTCCAGCTTGAAAAATTCACCCCCCCCCAAAAAAAAAGTGCCAGCAAAAGTGCCAGCAAACCTCATCCGGTGAGGGTTAAATGGAGTTAAAAAAAGTCGGCTGGGGTTAAGCTTGACATAAAACGTAAGAGCCTTATATTCAGGGCATCAGCGATGCCATAGGCAGTTGATTTCGAGTGGCTTGTGGAAGGCGAGATGCGTCCGATTCCGACCCTCGCCTCCAGTTCCGCCTGCTTGTGCAGCCATGGTTTTATGGCGTAGGCGTCCGCGACGGATGCCAAGATGGATACGATTGTCTCCAGAAAGGAGGGAGAGCGAAAGGAGGGGGAAGTTGAGCTAAAAGTCGCAGTTCGGGTTGGCCGGGTGTCGGGGATGTGAGCAAAGTCTGCGATCAAGAGTATAGACGGAAAAATTCAAGGGTAACCTGCGGTTCGCCTGGGGCGTCTTACCGCTCGCCTATGAGATCAATATGGCGAATTTTTTTTTTGGTGTGCCTCATGGTCCCGCCGCTTTCCTTTGCGGCAGACGTTCCCCATATCCAAGTGACCCCGTTTCTCACGGGGCTCAAATACCCGACCTCCCTGACCGATGACGGTTCGGGGCGGCTCTTCATCACGGAGCAGGATGGCACGATCCGCCTGGTGGAAAACGGCGTGCTGCAACCTCAACCTTTCCTGGATCTCACCGAACGCGTTTCCCATGACGGCACGGAGCACGGAGTGAAGTGTATCGTGTTTCATCCGCAATTCGCGAAGAACGGGCGCTTTTTCATTAATTATGTCAGCGAGCGGAGCGGGCATACCGAAGTGATTGTGTCTGAGTTCAAAGCGGATCCTTCGGCAAAGACGGCGGACCCGGCCAGCGAGCGGGTGGTTTGGCGCTATGCGTGGCCTTTGCTGGATCATTTCGGCGGGCAACTGGCTTTCGGCCCGGACGGCATGCTTTACATTGGCAATGGGGACGGTGGTCCGCAAAAGGATCCGAACAATTGCGGTCAACGATTGGACACGCTTTTCGGCAAAATGCTGCGCCTGGAGGTGGATCACCAGCAGCCTTATGCGATTCCGGCAGACAATCCGTTTGTCAATCGCGCCGGGGCGCTGCCGGAAATCTGGGCGTATGGCTTGCGCAATCCGTGGCGATTTTCGTTCGATCGGCAGACGCACCTGCTTTATTGCGGCGACGTCGGCCAGGACACCTGGGAGGAAGTGGACGTGATTGAGAAGGGCGGAAATTATGGGTGGAGCGCCCGGGAAGGAAAGCATGACTTTGTGCCGGAGCGCGCCAATGGGAAGTTGATCGATCCGATCAAGGATTATGGCCGGCGGGATGCGGACGGAAATTTTCTCGGGGTGAGCGTGACGGGCGGTTATGTCTATCGCGGGAAGAATCTGCCGGCGCTGGAAGGGGTATATGTTTACGGCGATTTTCAGACAGGGCGCATCTGGGGATTGAAGTGGGACGGCAAGGGGCTGACATTTGACGCGGAGCTGGCGCATCCGGAGGTGCATATCAGTTCGTTTGGCGAAGACAAGGATGGCGAGTTGTATGTGCTGGATTATTACGCGGGGAATGTGGAACGGATTACGCCGTAGGGGGTTTGGGCGGGAACCTCCGGGAAACGGTTCACGCGTCCTCCTTCGCTGAAGCTACGGACGACAGGGAGGCGCCGAGAGGAGAAAGCCGCAACCAAAACGAAGCCGGGGAATTTAAACCGCGAAATATGCGAAAAACGCGAAAAGCAGGAAAACAAAGAGATTTCACGCGGAGACGCGCCTCCTCCGCTGGAGCTACGAAGGGCAGGAAGGCGCGGAGAGGAGGAAAAGTATGAATTATGAAAGCTAACGTGATCCAACGACTTTTTTCGGGTGTTTGGCGGGTTTCGGTCGAGGGACGGCGTACGGGGGATCGGGTTGAACTGGCTCAGAACTGGCGCTGTCGATAAACGGAAGGGAATCGAAAATATTTTCTGGCACCCGCTCCGGGGTGCATTTGGTTTTGGGATTGGCACCGGTGGTCTGCGCTCTGCTCCGACCACCGGCTACTGTCTTTGACGCCTCCGGCGTCAGGGAAGTTTAGGAGGGCGCTCTCCAGGAACCTCGAAATGCGGGGTTTGATTCTCAACGACTTACGCGGTCTCACCCCTCACCCTTTGTCCCTCTCCCCTTTGAGGGGAGAGGGAAACGCAATCGGCCATCGGCATTATTCCTTCGGCGTTCGGCATAGCTTTGACGGCGTGCAGAGGACTGCCCGCCCTAACAAGTTTGGTTCATGGGTGGTGAGCAGGTCCGAATGGAACAGGGAATTCTCCATGAAACTGTGGAAAGAGGTTCACGCGTCCTCCTCCGCCAAGGCTACGGAGGACAACGTCCGGGAATTTTAGCGTGGCGCCGGGCGGCGGGCTTCATCTCCGGCATATGCCCGAAGGGTGAGAATCGTATGGCGAGGATCCTGCTAAACCCTGTCAAGGCGTTGCTTAGGGACGATCGACATCGGGTCGGCGTACGGCGGCCTCCCGGATGGTAGATCGTAAACATTTTACATAAAAAACAGACATGGGCTCATTAAGCGACAAGATGCGTAACTTGCTGAAATACGGCGATTTATGGCTGGTTTTTGCCTTGTTCGGAACTATTTTGCTCCTGATCCTGCCGATCCCGCCGATCTTGCTGGACATGCTCCTGACGGTGAGCATTGCGCTCTCGCTGCTGACCTTGCTAGTCATTCTTTACCTGCGCACTCCGGCAGAATTTACCGGGTTTCCGACTTTGCTCCTGTTCATTACGCTTTACCGATTAGCGCTCAATGTCGCCTCGACGCGACTTATTTTACTGGACGGGTACGCCGGGCACATTATTCAGGCGTTCGGAAACTTTGTGGTACGAGGTAATTACGTGGTTGGTTTGGTGGTCTTTTTGATTCTCGTCCTGATCAATTTCATTGTCATCACGAAGGGCGCTGGTCGTATCGCCGAAGTTGCCGCACGGTTCACCTTGGACGCCATGCCGGGCAAACAGATGGCAATTGACGCGGAATTGAACGCGGGATTGATCAATGAAACTGAGGCGAGGAATCGTCGGCGGGCGGTGGAGGAAGAAGCGGATTTTTACGGGGCGATGGACGGTGCCAGCAAGTTCGTCCGCGGCGATGCGATTGCGGCCATATTGATTACACTGATCAATGTTATTGGCGGTTTTGCGATTGGGATTATGCAGAAGGGTATGACCATGACGGAAGCGCTGCAACATTTCACGATTCTGTCAATCGGTGACGGTTTGGTTTCACAGATTCCGGCGCTGATCACCTCGACGGCCGCGGGTATATTGGTTACGCGGGCGACGTCCAAGAACGATTTGGGCCGGGAATTGACCCGTCAGTTGCTGTTGTATCCCCGGGCCCTGACGATTTTGTCCATCATGTTGGGAATCATGGCGTTGGTGCCGGGTTTGCCCACGCTGCCGTTTTTGACGATGTCAGTTATTTTTGGGATGATTGCCTATACGTTGCATCGCCATGGAGCGGTGGACATGGGGGGATCGGCCGCGGCGGCAGTGGCTGGGGCCAAAAGCGGAAAGCCCGGCGAAGCCAACAAGGAGGGTACGCCGGCGGCGGGTACGGAACCCAAACCGGCGGACAAACTGGAAGGTTTGCTTTCGCTCGACACTTTGCAGATTGAACTCGGCTACGGGTTGGTGCAAATGGCGGATTCCAAGAAGGGGGGAGATCTATTGGATCGGGTCACGGGGATACGCCGGAATTTTGCGTCGGACATGGGCATGTTGATTCCGCCCATCCGGCTGCGGGACAATCTGCAGTTGAGCACGAATGAATACCGTTTCTTGCTGAAGGGCAGTCCCATTGCCCAGGGCCAACTGATGCCGAACCATTGGCTGGCGATGAACGCGACGAACAGCAAGTCGGTTTTGAAGGGGATACCGACGGTGGAACCGGTGTTCCAGTTGCCGGCCACGTGGGTGATCAATGCGGAGCGCAAGAACGCGGAAGTGGCGGGATTTACCGTGGTGGATGCGCCTTCGGTGATGGTGACGCATCTTTCGGAAACGATCCGGCGCCATTGTCATGAGATTTTGACCCGTCAGGACGTGCAGACCTTGTTGGATAACCTGAAACTGACGTGCCCGGCGGTGGTGACGGAACTGGTCCCGACGCAGCTGAGCGTGGGGCAGATCCAGCGGATCCTGCAGAATCTTTTATCCGAGGGGATTTCGATCCGCAACCTGGCGGGGATTTTGGAAAAAGTGGGCGATTACGCGGCTTTTACGAAAAACCCGGATGAACTCTCCGAGCACGCCCGGCGGGCCATGGGACCGCAGTTAGCCAAGCCATTTCAAGCGGAAAATGGCAGCCTGCGAGCCATCACCATGGACCCAAAACTCGAGCAGCAGCTCACGCAAGGAGTCCGGCAATCGCCCAATGAGGTGGCGCTTATTATCGAACCGCGGCTGGCCCGGCATGTGGTGGATTCGCTTTCCAAGATGGTGCAGCAAATGATTGCGGCCGGACAGCAACCCGTGGTGCTCTGTGCGCCGCAACTGCGCCTGGCGTTCCGCCGCTTTTTCGAGAATACGTTTAACGATCTGGCAGTGTTGTCCTACGCCGAAATTCCCGCGCGGGTTCAAGTACAGAACTCAGCGATTATTCCCTGCCTGGAATGAAGCTTGTCACCATTGTAGCGGAAAATGCTGAGACTGCGCTGCGGCAGATCCAGGAGCAGCTTGGCCCGGAGGCGACGGTGGTTAGTGTTCGCAAGCTGCCGTCGCACGGCTTCTCACGACTGTGGCGGCAACATGGGCAAATTGAGGTGGTGGCCGGAGTGCCGGAGCCCGATAAGCCCAAGCGACATACCATTCCGGATCAACCGGATACCTATTTTCCGTACAGCGACAAAGTTGAATATCCGACTCCGGCCGATCAACGGCGCTGGCGCAGCATCACCTGGCTGGAATCCATGGGCCTGCTGTCGTCGTTGGCGGATCAATTGCAGGATCGCGTGGTGGCGAAGTATGGCGAAAGCCCGCCACCCATGCCGATCGCGGAATGGTCGGCGGTGCGCGAGTGTTTACAGGAATTTTGGCGTCCGGCGCGGCGGCAGATGGAAGGAACCGGGCGGCCGCATGTGTTTATCGGGCCGCCGGGATCGGGAAAGACCACGGTTATTTGCAAATGGATGACGGCGATGGTGTTACGGGACAATTATAACGCGCATGTCTGGCGATTGGACAGCGAGACCGCGAACACGGCTGAGATTCTGACGCTGCATTGTGAAATGATCGGGGTGCCAATGGAAAGGTTTTGGACGGGAACGGTGCCCGAAAAAGACTTTAACTTTATCGATATACCTGGAGTAGAGCCTTGGAACACACAAGCGATGGCGGCGTTGCAGCAGCAAATCGCCGGACTGCCGGAACCACACATCCATTTGGTGTTGAATGCGGCATACGAGAGCTCGGTATTATTCGAGCAATATCACGCATTTTCGAAATTTTCACCGGAAGATTTGATCTTTACGCACATGGATGAGGAGCGTCGGCGGGTGAAATTATGGAACTTCGTTTTGGGAACAAATTGCTGTGTGAGCTTTCTGAGTGGTGGGCAAAAAATTCCGGGTGACTTCCAGCGGGCCGAGACGGGAATTCTTTTTCCGAGCGAAAAGGCCTGAAAACAGGGGGTTTTTCGTTAGGGCCGACCGATTGAAATAAGGTGGCAACAGACCTGCTTTAGGTCGAAGAGATACGAATGAAGTCGTTCATGATATTAGGTTCTTTAGTGGGGTTCCTCATTGGAGCCGGGTTTAGCCTGGCCGGTGAATGCCCGTTACCCACTGCCTTAGGCCGCGCGTGTGTTGCGGCGTTGGTGGCGGGAGTATTAGCAAAATGGTGGAGCCATATCTGGTTCGACGGACTTCAAAATGCGATAGAAAACCGCCAATTGGCTGCGAGGAAAGCCCAAACAGAAGCCAAACCGATCGTTAAAGTATGAGACCTTGCATTGCCGAATCATTTGACAGTCCGCCGTTGACTGTCGTCCCTGCACCCACTGCGCAAGAACTTTGGCAGCGCTACCACCAGCGTACCGAGAGCGACAACGACACGGAGAACGCCCTGGTGGAGAAGTATTTGCCGCTGGTGGCGACCGTAATGGGACGTCTCGCCATGACGTTGCCGGATCACGTGGACCATGACGATCTTTACAGCGTGGGTCTGGTGGGTTTATTGCAGGCTATGCGCCATTACGATCCGACGTGCGGCACTTCATTTGAAACGTATGCGCGCGTTCGCATTCGCGGCTCGATGCTGGACGAATTGCGCCGGATGGACTGGGTTCCGCGGACGATTCATGAGAAGGCGCGGAAGATCAAGGATATCATGTCCGGGCTGGAACAGAAGCTGGGACGCACCCCGACCGAGGCGCAGATGGCCAAGGCGATGGGGATTTCCGTGGATGAATACACGCAATTGCTGGATGAAGTTCGTCCGGCGGCGTTTGTCTGTCTGGACGCGGTGGGTTCTTCGGATGATGGCGATGCGGGCGCGCTCTATGAAGTGATTGCGGATGCCTCGGAAGAAAGCCCGATGGAACTGGCCTCCCAGCGCGAGCTCAAGCAGGTGATTTTTGCACGGTTGAAAGAACTGCCCGAAATGCAGCGCAAAGTTTTGGCGCTGTATTATATCGAAGACATGCATCTCCGGGAGATTGCCGAAGTATTTGGCCTGACCGAATCGCGGATATGCCAGATCCATTCCCAAGCCATCCTATCGATCCGGGCCTACATGCAGCGGTATGAATCGGGTGTGCCCCAGCGGCGCGCCGCCAAAAGCGCATGATCATCATTGTCGGCATGTCGGTAGTTGTGGTCTGTGTGTTTGGCGGCTTCCTGTTGGAAGGCGGCAAAATGGCCGTTTTGTTGCATGCGTTTGTCAACGAAATCCTGATCATAGCGGGTGGAGCCGGCGGGGCGCTGATCATCATGTCGCCCAAGAAGGTGCTGATGGATATTGCCAAGGGACTGTTGGTCTGCCTCAAGGGCGCGCCGCACAGCCGCAATTCCTACGAAGATTTATTGAAGGTGTTGTACGAACTGTTTCTCCTGGGCCGCCGGAACGGCATGATTGCCCTGGAAGAACATGTGCTGGAACCCGGGAGCAGCTCGATTTTCAAAAAGTATCCGCGCTTTTTCAGCAATGTGCATGCGCGGGAATTTCTTTGCGGCGCGTTAAAGCCCATCATTGACGGCAAGATCAAACCGGACCAGTTGCGCCTGCTGCTGGACGCGGAAATTGACCGTTTGGAAATTGAGCATCACGCGCCGGTGAACGTTTTGACGAAAACCGCGGATGCGATGCCGGGTTTCGGCATTGTGGCCGCGGTGTTGGGAATTGTCATTACGATGGCGTCCATCGCGGGGCCGGTGGAGCAAATCGGCGAACACGTGGCGGCGGCGCTGGTGGGGACGTTCCTGGGAATTTTGCTCGCGTACGGATTTCTGGCGCCGCTGGCGATGAACCTGGAATTTGTGGGCACGGCCGAACTGGATTTTACGAAGTGCATCTCGGCGTGCGTGATCGGATTTGCGGGCGGCATGGCGCCGGTGACGGCGGTGGAATTGGGGCGGCGCGGACTGAGCAGCGAGTTTCGGCCGACGGCCGACGAACTGGAACAAATGTTCAAGGCGCTCAAGACGGCCAAGTAGCGCCGATGACCTATGGGAAAACCCAAACATGAGAGTCACGGTGGATCATGGAAGGTGGCTTATGCCGACTTTATCACGGCCATGATGGCCCTCTTTCTTTGCCTGTGGCTGACCTCGCAGGACCAAAAGATCAAGGAGGCGGTGGAGCGCGCGTTTCGCAATCCCTTTTCCTCGATCACCAAGGAATCGGTCGGCATCATTCCCAGCAAGGATGCCTCGGCGACATTCAAGCAGAAGGGGAGTTTTCAGTCGGTTTCCGCGGTGGAAATGGAAACGATGCGGCGGTTGAGCGAAGATCTGGAGAAGCTTTTGAAGCAACAGGACACCGACCAGACCAGCGTGAAGATTGACCTGACGCCGGATGGCCTGTGCATCAATATTTTTGACCGATCCCGCAAGCCGATTTTCAACGCCGGCACGGACGAATTCACGGACTACGGTTCGTGGGTATTCAGCACGCTGGCGTGGGAAATATCGCGCTACAGCAGTTTTCGCATTGAGATCCAGGGCCATACGGAAAGGTTGGAGGAGACAGCCGACGGCCAGCGGGGAAAATGGGAATTGTCGTCCGACCGTTCCAATGCGGCCCGCCGGAAGCTGGTGGCGAACGGCGTGGCCGACAAGCAGGTGTGCAAGGTTTCCGGTTACGCTGACGTGGAGCCCTTGCCCGATTATCCTCCCACCGACGAAATGAATCGTCGCGTGACGGTGATGCTCAAACTCAAGGAGTCGGTTGATTCCCTGAACCAGTCCAACGTCGGCAGCCTCGATACTCCCAATGACATTGCTCCGAACTGAATCTTTTGTTCCGCTCACGGCCGCCCCGGTCACCGCCCAAGACCAGACTTTTAAGGTGTCGGTCATTCCCGTGCAGGCGCAGTCCAAGCCTTTCCATACGCTGCAACATGTGGCGGCGGAAGGCGTGGCTGTGGACGCGGGGGAAAAGAAGAAAGCGTGCGAGCCCAAGGTCTCGGTGCAACGGGACGGCGATCGCGTCACCAGCATTCGCGTGCAATGTGGTTGCGGTCAGGTAATGGATATTGCCTGCGTTTACGACGAACCTTCGCGGTCGGTCTGATCCGGTGACGGGCCATTTCCGGTCCAGCGCCACCTTCTCCCGGCAAATTCTGCTACGGTCGCGGTAACTTTTACCGGAAAAACGAACCCGAGGGGAGAAAACCCTTCGAAATGCGGCAAAAAATGGATGGCACATGCGTTGCTAACCATCGGGTGTATGGAAGTCAGCCTCTATTCTGCCGCCGCAGCGATGAACGCCACTGAGAAGTGGCAGGACATGCTGGCGCAAAACCTCGCCACGGCTCCGATGATCGGCGGGCGCAAACATTCGATTTCATTTTCCTCCGTGGATGCCGGTCTGGCCGGCTCTCCCCTCGGGGAGGGCGGATCCAATTACGTGATGCCCCTGGCATCTACGTCGGTCAGTTTTCAGCAAGGGGATTTAAAGCCCGGCGGTCCGAACGATTACGCGCTGCAGGGTGCGGGTTTTTTCACGGTCCAACTGCCGACGGGCCAGAAAGCGTATACACGCGACGGGGAGTTTGAATGGAATTCACAGGGGCAGCTGGTGACGAAACAGGGATACACCGTCATGTCCGACAGCGGGCCGGTGCAAAAAGATCCGGTGAACACGAGCCCGGTAACCATCTCGGCGACGGGGGAAATCAGCCAGGGCGTCGACGCCAAGGGAAAATTACAGGTGGTGGATTTCAATAATCCGCAACAGCTGGCGGTGGGATCGAACGGCTACTTTTTTGCGAACGATCCGGGCATGATCGCGGCGCCCGTAGCCAGCACCAAAATCACCGCCGGTTTTTTAGAGTCGGCCAACACTTCGCCCACGCTGGAAATGTCCGGCTTGATCACCGCGATGCGGATGTTTGAAACCAACCAAAAGGTCATGTCGATGCAAAACGATCGCATGACCAAGACCATTGCCGATCTCGGCGCACCTCCTTCGTAATATCCTATGATTCGCGCCCTTTATACTGCCGCCGCCGGGATGCAATCCCAGCAGATGAATTTGGACGTCATCTCCAACAACCTGGCGAACGTGAACACGACCGGTTACAAGGAGACGAAGCTGCAATTTCAAGATGTCCTGTATCAAACGACGCGCGAGGCGGGGTCCGACCAGGGCGCCGGCAACCAATTGCCGGAAAGTTTGCAGATTGGGCAGGGAGCGGTTCCGGTTTCCACCGAGCGCCTGTTTACGCAGGGTGAAATGAGCCAGACCGGCGGGAATCTCGATATTGCCATTCAGGGCAACGGGTTTTTTCAAGTGCAAATGCCGGATGGCACCCTGGCCTACACGCGCGACGGTTCCTTCAAGAGTGATTCGCAAGGCCGGGTGGTTACGAGCGACGGCTACCCGGTGCAGGGCGGTTTTCAACCCGTTCCCAACGGTACCACTAATATTACCATTTCCGCCAGCGGGTCGGTGACGTACACGACGGCCAGCGGCCTGACCACTTCCCAGGTGCAGATCGCGCGATTCAACAACCCGGGCGGGTTGGATGCGGTCGGCCAGAACCTTTACAAGGAAACGGTGGCCTCGGGGACGGCCGAACTGGGCGACCCGTCGCAAAACGGTTTCGGCCAGTTGCAACAGGGCTATCTCGAACTTTCCAACGTGAGCGTGGTGCAGGAGATGGTGAACCTGATCCTGGCCCAACGCGCATATGAAGTGAATTCCAAGGCGGTGCAGGCCGCCGACGAAATGATGCAACAAAGCAACAACCTCATGCGCTGATGATCGCCCGACGCCATTTTAACTTTCGCCACCGCCGTCCGGTTACGCTGAATTTTTCCGCCCCGACCGGGGGCTGGCTGCACCGCTGGCTGTCAGCCGGCCGGTTCCTGCTCGTTTTGCTCTTCGTCGCCCCGGCTTATTCCTCCGATGTCGCGGCGCTGCAGCTACAGTCAGCCGCGCAAGTGGACGGCGAAGGCATTTTCCTGCAACAGATCGTCAAGAGCGCCACGGCCTTGCCGGTCTTGAAGCTTTGTCCCTCGCCGGCTTTTGGCAAGACTTTGGACCTGACCCCGGCGCAGGTGAATGACCTGCTCGCCAAAGTGGCGCCGGAACTGGCCACGACCAATTGGACGGGGCCGGGGGTGGTTCATGTTTCCCGGACGAACCGCCAGTACGATGACGCCGCGATGCTGGCCCTTTTAAGCGACACTTTTCAGCAGCAGTACGTGAAGGACAAGGGCGAACTGGAGATCAGTTTCGCCGAGCCCTGGTCCGCCGTAACGCTGCCGGACGAACCGTTGACGGTGCGCGTGCTGGAAGTGCCGACCTCGGGGGTGACTGCTTCGTTCATTACGCGGTTTGAAATTTGCACCGCGCACGAAACCATCGGGACCTTTCAAGCGTCGCTGCACGCGCATGTGTGGCGGGATGTGTGGGTGGCGCATACGGCGGCGCAGCGGGGGAGCCTGGTGGCCGTGGCCGATCTCGGCCATGAACGCCGGGATGTGATCAACCTGCACGGGGTCCTTGCGGATTTTGATCCGAGCGACACCACCCTGGAATTTGCCGAATCCGTTTCCGCCGGCTTTCCGGTGCTGGCGCGCGATTTGAAGCCGAAATCCGTCATTCACCGGGGACAGACCGCCGAGGCCCGCCTGGACGACGGCATCCTGAGCATCAAACTGAAGGTGGTGGCGCTGGAAGATGGCGCCCCCGGCCAGTTGATCAAATTGCGCAATCCGGCTTCGTCCCGTTTTCTGAGCGGACGGGTGGTGGATGATCAAACCGTATTAATCTCACTATGAAAATAAAAAAGAATTTCGTCCTCCTTTGGGCGGCCGCGGCCGTTCTGCCCCTGGCCAGCCCGGCGCAGTCACTGTGGCGTGATGATGTTTCCAAGGCGATGTTTGCCGACAAGCGCGCGGGCAACATTGGCGATATCATTACGATTGTGGTCCAGGAAAACACCACGACGGCCAAGAACAATGAGACTAAGACTGAGCGGGCGTCCAGCCTGACCTCGGCGGTGACCTCGTTTCTGTTTCCTGGTTTTCTGGCGCACGGCGGATCGATGCCATCCATCGCGTACAGCTCGGATCACAAGCATGACGGCAGCGGCGCGATCAATAATTCCGAATCCATCATTGCCCATGTGGCGGTGAAAGTGATTGATGTGTTGCCGAATCACAATCTCGTTTTGGAAGGCCGCCGGGAAACGTCATTCGGCGGTGAAAAGCAAACGGTCGTACTGCACGGCGTCGTTCGTTCCGAGGACGTAGCGGTGGACAATACGGTGCTGAGCTATAACGTGGCGGATGCCACCATTCAGATCGTGGGCAAAGGCGCCGTGACGGACAGCACGAACAAGGGCTGGTTTAACCGCGTGTGGGACAAGGTCAATCCTTTCTGATTTTTATGTTAACCGGCGCACTGAAACCCATTCGTAGAACTCCCGCAATCGGGACCGGCGCCGTCGTGCCGGGGACTCTACGGTCGGCGACGGGACGGCCGGGAAAACAATTGCCGGTGACATTTCTAAAAAGCCATGCCTGGAGCGCGCCCGTCAGAGTGATGATGAAATCGCTTTTGCTGGCGCTGCTGTCATTGGGCACGGTGACCTCCACCGGTCTGGCCGAAGGCACCCGCGTGCGTGATCTGGTGATGATCGCCGGGGCGCGGGACAACCAATTGGTCGGTTACGGCTTGGTGGCCGGTCTGGCGGGGGATGGTGACAAAGACCAGGTTTATACCAAACAATCGGTGGCGAACATGCTGCAACGATACGGGATCAATCTCGCCGCTTCCACAATTTCCGCCAAGAACGTAGCGGTGGTGATGGTCACGGCAGATATTCCGGCGTTTGCCAAGCCCGGATCGCGGATTGATGTCACGGTGGCTTCCATGGGGGATGCCAAGACCCTGCAAGGGGGCGTGCTCTTACAGACTCCGCTGCTGGGCGCGGATAACAAGGTTTATGCGGTGGCCCAAGGGGCCCTGTCGATCGGCGGTTTTACCGCGGGCGAAGGC
>Ga0302320_10017900_pt1 | contig 14339 bp, 16 predicted proteins | sample Bog_T0_3_FD_202130 | JGI IMG/M metagenome (GOLD analysis project Ga0302320, IMG submission 202130) | Peat permafrost microbial communities from Stordalen Mire near Abisko, Sweden - Bog_T0_3 | ecosystem: Environmental > Terrestrial > Soil > Wetlands > Peat | place: Sweden: Abisko, Stordalen Mire...
AATCCGGGCCGCAGATCCCTACAAACTCGGCGGCGACAACGACCTCGTTCACCGCTGGATTTTCTCGCGCCTATCCTCCGTCGCAGCGGAGACCAGTAAGGCCCTCGACGAATTCCGCTTTCACGAAGCGTGCAAGACCGCGTACCAGTTTTTCTGGGCAGACTTCTGCGACTGGTACATCGAGTGGGTCAAGCCGCAGCTCAGTTCCACTGACCGCGCTATCGCACTTCCTGCGTGGCGCAATATCTTCGCCGTCCTTGACGCAGCGATTCGCCTGCTTCATCCCGTGATGCCCTTCCTCACCGAAGAGCTCTGGCACAAATTTCCGCAGCCCTCGGGCGCCAGATCCATCGCGCTCGATCATTTTCCCAAGGCTCGGAAAGAATGGTCTGACGCCGCGAGCGAAAAGGATGCCGCCACAATTCAGGAAATCATCGTCGCCGCCCGCAACATTCGCGCAGAAATGAAAATCGATCAGAAAAAGACAGTCGCCGCCGACTTTTCGAGCAAGGACGGGGCCCTCCGCGCGCTCGTCGCGGAGAATATCGAGCCCATCAAGCGCCTCGCCAGCCTCTCGGCTCTCAATGTTTCGTCGGACCATCTCGATCCAACCGGCGCCGCGGTCCGCTCCACCGCCGAATTCGATCTCCGCATCGCCTACGGCGAGGCGATCGACAAAGGCGCCGAAGTCGCCCGCATCCAAAAGGAAATCGAACGCCTCACCAAAGACATCGACTCCAAAAAAGCGCGCCTTGCCGACGAAACATTCTTGAGCAAGGCTCCGCCGAAAATTCTCGACGATTTCCGCGCCACTCTCACCGCTCGCGAGATTGAACTGCAAAAGCTGACCGAGCGCCTAAAACAGCTGGGCTAGCGGCGTCGCTACAAACGGCCGGAACTTGTTACCGCCCCCGCACCCGCGTATTCTTGCCATTCGCGCCATGCCCAAAAAACGCACCGCCAGCCTACCCGGAGTCACCGACAAGCGCATCGACGCGCTCGTGACGCTACTCGCTGACAACGCAACCGTGGTCATCAGCGGCGCGAAAATTGCCGAGGAAATCGGCGTGTCGCGCCAAAGTGTCTGGCGTTGGATCGAAACTCTCCGTTCCCTCGGGGTCAAAGTGAAGGGCCACGGCAGTTCGGGCTATCACATCGAGCAAGCTCCCGATATCCTCGCGCCGCAAATGCTCAGCCACCGCTTGTACGGCACGGCTTTCGCCAAGCGCATCTACCACTACTTCAAAATCGATTCGACCAATACCGTCGCTCTGCAGCTCGGCGAGCAGGGAGAGCCTCACGGCGCCGTCGTCCTCGCCGAAGCGCAAACCGCGGGCCGCGGACGCGCCGGCCGCAAATGGATCTCCGAGAAGTCTGCCGGGATTCACTGCACCGTCCTGCTCCGCCCTAAAATTTCGCCGGCTCTGGCTCCGCTGCTTACCATCGTCGCCGGGCTCGCCGCGCGTGACGCCGCCGCCGAAGAACTCGACGGCATCCCTGACATCCGCTGGCCCAACGACATTCTCGTTAACGGCCGCAAATTTTCCGGCGTGCTCACCGAAATGCAAGCCGAACCAGACCGCATGCACTACGCCGTCGTCGGCATCGGCATCAACGTCAACCAGACGAAAATGCCCGCCGAACTCGCCGGCATCGCCACATCGCTGCGCATGGAAACCGGAAAAATTCATTCCCGCATCGACGTCCTCGTCCGGTTGCTGCGCCACCTCGACCGCTACTACAATCTCTTCATCGCCGAGGGTGCGACGCCCATCCTGCGCCGCTTCGCCGAAGTCTCGAGCTACTTTCAAGGCAAGCGCGTGCGCATCACCACGGCAATCGAGACCTTCACGGGGGTCACGGCAGGATTGGAACCAAGCGGCGTCCTGCGCGTACTCCGCGACGATGGCGGCGGAATCGAACCGGTTCTTTCCGGCGATGTGGCGGAGGCTAGCTGATGCTGTTGACTCTCGATGTCGGCAACACAAACACGGTATTGGGCGTCTTTCAGGGCAAAAAACTCGTCGCCAACTGGCGCCTCACCACTGCGCGCGATCAAACCATCGACGAATACGGCATCCTATCGCGCGACCTGTTCACGCTCGCCAATCTCGGCTCGCGCAAAGTCGACGGGGTCATCATCAGCTCCGTCGTCCCGCCGCTCAACGCTACGCTCGCCGGAATGGCCGAGCGCTATTTCGGCCAGAAGGCTCTGTTCGTCGAGCCGGGTATCAAAACCGGAATGCCGGTCAAGTATGACAATCCGAACGAAGTCGGCGCCGACCGCATCGTCAACAGTGTTGCGGGCTTCGCAAAATACGGCGGCCCGTGCATTGTCGTGGACTTCGGCACCGCTATCAACTTTGACGCCGTCTCAAAAGAAGGCGACTATCTCGGCGGCGTCCTCACTCCCGGCATCGGTATTTCCGCTGACGCGCTGTTCTCCCGCGCAGCCCGCCTGTTCCGCGTCGAAATTAAAGACCCCGGCAAAGTGATCGGCACCAACACCGTCGCGTCGATGCAGTCCGGCCTTTTCTACGGTTACACCGATATGGTGGACGGCATTCTCGAACGCATGAAAAAAGTCCTCGGCCCGAATACCACCGTGATCGCCACCGGTGGGCAGGCTCCGCTCATCGGTCGCGCCTCGCGTCACATTGAAAAGATCGACGAGTTCTTGACGCTCGAAGGCTTGCGCATCATTTGGGAACGCAATCAGCCTGGCTCAGGCAAATCCGCGAAGCCCGCAAAATCAAAACGTTCTCGAAAATAAATTCCAGGTCCGGAAAGCCGCTACCGTACGACGTGTGCGCGATGGAATCCTTCAACTACTTCAATTATTTCACCGAGATCGAAGAATATTTCTGGCGCAAACGCGGCGCGCACTTGCTCGTCTCGCCTCTCGATTGGGCCATCGTCGAAACGTGGCAGAAAGCCGGCATCCCGCTGCCCGCCGTGCTCAAAGGCATCGACCGCGCCTTCGAAAGCTGGGCCCATTCCAAGCGCGCCGCCGGCGGACGCCCGCTGAAGACCCTCGCCTACTGCGTAGACGCCGTTCTCGATGCCGCCGTCGAAGCGCAGGAAGCCGCCGCCGGGGCCGGTCCCCAGATCGCCTCGACTCGCGCCGGCGCTGAACCCTTCTCCCGCGACGAACTGAAAAAATATCTCCAGCGCAACGCTTCTCGTCTTCGCGCAGCCGCCGAAAAGCAACGCCCCAAACACGATTCGCTCGCGAAGCGTCTCGAAGACACCGCCGCAAAGCTCGACGAAACCTCGCCGCTGCTCGACAATCCCGCCGCTCTCGACCTCGAAGACTTCGAACGTCGCCTGACCATTCTCGAGGAAAAACTTAGCGCATCGCTTTCCGCCGACGCCGATGATGAAACCATGCTCTCGATCCGCCGCGAAATGGATCGCTCCCTGGCGCCGTATCGTCGTAAGATGTCCGCAGATCAGCTCGCTCAGCTCGAACGCCAGTACCTGCAAAAGCGCACGTTCGAGCATTTTGGCGTCCCGCGGCTGAGCCTTTTCTATCTGACCTGATCCACGCCGGCTCGCACCACGGTTTACTTCAAAATCTTATAAAAGGAATCAATCGGCCCGAATGTCTTCCATGGACGTAACAATCGAGAAACTGGTTTACGGCGGTGAAGGACTCGCGCATCACGAAGGCGCGACGGTTTTCGTTCCGCTCGTGATGCCCGGAGAACTGGTCCGCGCCAACCCCGTCGAGCAGAAAAAGAAATTCGTTCGCGCGAAACTCGAACAAGTGCTGCAACCTTCGCCCGAACGCCTCGTCCCGGACTGCCGCCACTTCGGCGATTGCGGCGGCTGCGATTACCAGCAGATTCCCTACGAAGCGCAGCTCAAATTCAAAACCGACATTCTCCGCGAAACTCTGCGCCGCATCGGGCGCGTCGATTGGACCGGACCGATCACCTCGCACGCCTCGCCGCCCTGGGCCTACCGAAATCGCGCCCAGTGGAAAGTGCGTCCCTTCGAAGCAAAGGGCGAAGCCGGAGCGCAACCGTCCGTTGACGGCAAGACCAGCCTTCGCATCGGATATTTTCAAGCCAACTCCACCGCTCTTTGCGCCGTCGAAGAATGCTCCATCATTTCGCCGCTGCTGCTCAAAGCTCTGCTCGCGCTGCGCGAAGCGCTCGCTGCCGCAAAACTTCCGCGCGGCCTCCGCGAAATTGAAGCCTTCGCCGACGCGTCCGATACCAAGCTCATGCTCACCGCGACGTTCGCCGGATTTCCATCGCGCGCCGCCGAACACGCCGAAGCGTTCCGCAAAATCGTCCCGGAAATGGCCAGCCTCGTATTTCACGATCCTGGAAGCGATCGCATGGAGCTTTTCGGACCGGGATTTCTCGACTACGAAGCCGCAGGCGCTTCCTTCCGCGTCGGCCACTTCTCCTTTTTTCAAGTGAACAAATTCCTGGTGGACGAACTCGCCCGCGAAGTTGCCGAGAACGAAGCTCCCGGCCGCATGGCTCTTGATCTCTTCGCTGGAGTCGGCCTTTTCTCCATCCCTCTCGCCAAGAAATTCGAACGCGTGGTCGCCGTCGAATCCAATCCCGCCGCCACACGCGACCTGGAAATGAACCTGCGCGGCCACGGCGCGATCGAAGTCCGCACCGCCGACGTCGATCGCTTCCTCGCGAAAAATAGAGAGCGCCCGCAACTCGTCGTTCTCGATCCGCCGCGCGCCGGCCTGGAACCAGGCTCCGCCGAACGCATCGCCCGCCTCGGCCCCGAACGCATCACCTACGTTTCCTGCGATCCGCCGACGCTCGCGCGCGACCTCGGCGCATTCCAGCAAGCGGGCTACGAAATTCACCAGACTCACTTATTCGATCTGTTCCCGCAAACCTTTCACATCGAGACCGTCGTTCGTCTTCGCCGGCGCGGATGAAACTCCCCGCGGTCTGGCTTTGTGCGGCGTTCGTCGCGGGAATCGGACTTGCGCTGCGTCGTCCCTACACGCCGCGTCTTTGGACCCTGACGGCGTGCGCTGCAAACATAATCGCTGCACTACTGCTCTCGCGGAATTGGCCGCGCTGCCTGGCCGGTTGCACTTTGCCTTTGGCTCGCACTCGGCGGATTCGCCTCGAGCGTTGAACGCGCCATCGTCCCCTCAAATCACGTCACCCAACTTCTCGCCGCCGGTCAAATCGATACTTCCGTGCCGCTTCGCTGGCGCGGTGGTCTCCGCGAAGATCCCATGCGACTTCCGTGGGGTCGTCGCTTTGAAATCGATCGCGAACAGGTGGAAATTGCCGGCGCACGCCTGCCCGTCACCGGTGGCCTGTGTGAACCTCTATCTCGGGCCGCGCACAGCGGACGCACCCGATGGAATGCGCGCCGGAGGCCGCGTCGACGCCGTTGCAAAGGCGCGCGCCCCCGCATTTTGCTTGTCTTCGAGTCGATCGTCGCGCTGGCCGTTCTCGCACGCATGGCCCCAGCCAAACGCAGGGGCCGCTTTGCCCGTCGCCAGCTCGTCGGCGCAATCACCAGCGGAGAATGGTCTGCGCCGCTGGATTCGTCGCCTGTGCTGTGGTGGTCGCCACACATCCATTCAAGCCAAATTTGCAGCGCGGGATATTCGAAGTTACCGTCCTCGACGTCGGGCAGGGCGACTCGCTCCCCCGTGGCCTTCCCCACTGGGCACACCACACTTATGGACGGCGGCGGCATCGCCGGCTCGGAAGTTATTGCAGGAATCCGCTCGGGCCCAGAGATCGGCGGAGAAGTCGTCTCGCCCTATCTCTGGGCGCCCGGGCCAAAACGCATCGACGTGATGGCTCTTGCCCACCCGCCCCACAACCACCTCGACGGCCTTCACACCGTCCTTCAGAATTTTGGCGTAAGTGAACTCCGGGTGGGGCGCGGCGAAGAGACTCCCTCGCTTCTGAGCCTTCTTGAAGAAGCTCGCGCTCGCGCTGTGACAATCGTCACCGAATCAGGGTAAAAAATTCAATTGGGACGGTGTGGAGGGATCAATCCTACGGCCCTTGGACATCTCGACCGTAACCAAAGCCGCCAGCGACAACTCCATTGTTCTGGGCGTCGCAGACGGCGCCGAGACGTTCCTGCTACCGGGCGACATCGAAAAACGTGCTGAAAACGAACTGGTCGGCGAGCAGGCGCCGCTGGCCGCCGATTTCCTGAAAGTTCCGCATCATGGCAGCCGCACATCGTCCACCGACGATGTGGTCGCGGCTGTCGCTCCACAGGTGGCCGTCGTGTCGGTCGGCGAAGACGACCAATTCGGCCATCTAGTGGACGCCGTCCTCGGTGTTACAATGACGCAGGAGTGCGGTTCCTAAGGACGGATACAGACGGAGCGGAAACTGCAACAACCGATGGAAGAACTCTGACCGTCGCAACGTATGCGGAACACCATCCAGAATACGTCGCGCCGGTTCCAAACCAACAACCGACCGCGCAGCTGACGGCGCAGCCGGACGCAAAGTCTGCAACGGAATCAACTACGCGCCCGTAGCTCCTGACCCGCCCGCTTCGCTCTCGCGTTCGGCTTCTTCCGCGTCGGCCGAACCATCGGCCTTCTGATATTCGTCGATCAGTGCGCGCGCTTCGTTCAACTGCGACTCCACAACGAAAATATCCATATTGTTCGGTACTTCGGGACTTTCTGGAATCGGAAACGGATCGGTCGAGACACTTCCTGGGGTCTGAATTCCTGCGCTTTCCAGCAATCCGCGGATCACCATAGCCTCGCTGGCGCTTTCCGCCACGTACGCCACCACCACCGGTTCCGCGTGAAATTCTTCAGCCATCGGAAATCCTCCCTGAGCCTAAGCGAGTACTATTGCGCGACTCCGCGCGCCAGTCCATACTCATTTCGTTGTACACGCAGGGTGGAAATATGAACGCTGCGCCTCTCGGACCCACGCAAGCTGAAATCGACGACGAAAGCCGCCGGATTCGCCGCCTCCGTATCGTCGTTCAACTCACTCTCGAAACGATTGCTAGCGGAGATTTACCGCCCGAAGAAGCCGCCGAAATGGTCGCTGCCACCCGCAACTTGGCGCTCGAAATGTTTCCCGGCAAAGAGGGTGCGTTCGATCTGCTGTACCGGCCGAAATTTCAGCGCGTAATGCACGCCATTTACCGCTTGCAGTAAACCGCCGCCGAAGGCGATCAGTATCCGTGCCGCGCTCGAATCCACATCCGCAGCCACATGATCGCAAACCCCGCTACGGTGCCGATCAACGCGCGGTATTCGCGATTCTTGCCATACTGCGCCGCTGAAAACGCCTTCGGCTCCGCTCCCGGTATCGGAGTCGCTCCGTACATCGTTCCCCAAAGCCTCGGCAGAAACAGCGGCACTCGCTCCGCGTACTGCTCATACGCCAAACCAAATTTCGCGGCCAGGTCCTCTTCTTCGTTCCGCATCACCGCGTAGTAAAACACACCGAAGTAAATCACCACCAGGCTGCCGGCCCACCAGGAATGTCCCGCGAGCGCGAAACCCACGGCCAGCAGCGCACTGCCGAAATATAAAGGATTCCGCGTAGCCGCATACGGACCGGTCACCGCCAATTCCTGGTCTTTCCACAAATGCCCCGCCGCCAGCGCGCGAATCATCAACCCAAACGCCGCGATCGCGACGCCGATTGCAATCGATTGGCGTGTCGGCGTTGCCAGTACCCAATACAAAATCGCCACCGGATATCCGACGCGCACGCGCCAGCGCATCCAAAATTTTCGCTCTCCAGTCAAGACCCGCGCCTCAACCGGCGGTCGACTGCCTGCAACACCTGTTCAACCGTGATCGAAATCATCGAAGGAGAATACGATACTCCGCGCCGGTAGGTAGTCTCGCTCACGCGCGCGTTGCGAATCACCGCATCAATTTGTCCGTACGGCCCATTGCGCGCCGGATCGGTTGGACCGTACAAACCGACCACCGGCGTTCCAATCGCCGCCGCCAGATGCAGCGGTCCCGTATCTGCAGAAATCATCAGCTTCGCGCAACGTAGCAGGGCCATCAGCGGCCCGAGCGCAAGGGGCAACGCTGCCGGTTTCTCGCCCACGGAAGCATCAAGCACAGCTTTCGCGAGGTCATCTTCACCAGGACCGTAGGTCACCACGCTGCGCCAGCCATACCGCTGCTGCAGTTTGTCGCTCAACGATCCGTATCGCTCTGCAGGCCAACATTTCGATTGCCAGCCGCCGCCGGGATTCAACACGAAGAACTCTCGCAAGTTGTGTTTCGCGAGTTCGCGTTCGGTCGTCGCTTCATCATCCGAAGTAATCGCCACCGGAAATCGAGCCGGTGCGTCCACGGCTCCTGCGCCACGCGCGAGGGTCAGATTGTGATCCACTTTATGCGCGCCCACCGGATTGAACGTGTCCGTATAGAACATCGAAGCAAGCCCTTCCCGCGCATAGCTGCTCCGAAATCCGATTCTCTTCGGCGCTCTCGACGCAAACGCCGCCAACGATGACTTGTACAATCCCTGGAAATCGATCGCGCACGTATATTTTTTCGCGCGCAACGCTACTGCCGTTTTCCCAATCGTCGCGAGCGATCCTCGATCCAGCGTAATCACTTCGTTCAAATCCGGATTCCCTTCCAGCAATCGTCGCCACCTCGCTTCAACCAGCCAATCAATCCGCGCGTCCGGAAATCGATCGCGCAACGCTGACGTTGCCGGCAGCGCATGCACGATGTCGCCCAGCGAGCCGAGCCGCACCAGCAAAAATCGCGCGTCAGACATCGGCTTTCGGCGCCTGCAGTCGCGCCAGCAATTCGCGCGTCGAATGATCTTTCGGATCGCCCACAATCGCGATACGAATTCCGAGCATCGCCGCGAGCTCTCGTTCGGGAACTGTCTCCGCCGAATAGTCCGTGCCCTTCGCATGTACGTCGGGATGCAATTCGCGCAGCAGCGGCTTTACATCCAGCTCATCGAAAATCACCACGTAATTTACCGACGCCAACGCCGCCACCAGGGCCGCGCGGGCGCGTTCGGTTAAGATCGGACGTCCCGGCCCCTTCAGTGCCCGCGTGCTCGCATCCGAATTAATTCCAACCACCAGCACATCGCCCTCGGCCCTCGCCGCCTGCAAATAACGAACGTGTCCCACATGGAGCAAATCGAAAACGCCGTTGGCGAACGCAATCCTCTGCCCCGAGCGTCGATGCTCGTCCAGAATTTCATGGAGTCCGTCGCGGGAAAGAATTTTGTCGCGGGTGTCCATGCGTGGGTTAGCCGAGCCTCAACGCGACTCCGTCGCAGCGCCGCGCAACGCCGCTTCCAGTTCCGCGCGCGTCACCGTCGCCGTCCGCCGTTTCATCACCACAATTCCGCCGGCATAATTTGCCAGATGCGCCGCCTCGAGGTACGTTGCGCCCGCAGCGAGCGCTAGCGTGAACACCGCAATCACCGTATCGCCTGCACCGGACACGTCCACCGGAGTATCCGAACCATAAATCTCGATATGCTCTGGCGGCGTCGCGCCTTTTTCCCCGCGCTGAAAAACCGAAAGCCCATCTTTGCCGCGCGTGATCACCAGCGCTTCCAGATTCATTTCCCTCAGCGCCCGCTCGCCCAATTCTTGGAGCTTTTGGCGGTCCGTGCCGACGGTCGCGTGATACGCGGCTTCGACTTCCGGCTCGTTCGGAGTAGCTGCCGTAATCCCCGCATCGCGATATTCCAGCAGCCGGTAACGCGAATCGAGCGTGATCGATTTCGCTCGTAGCTTGCGTACCAGTGCCGGAGTCGCCGCGCCCAATCCGTAGTCCGAAATCAACACCGCGCCCGTCCGAGCCGCCAGGTGCTTCGCTTTCTTTGCAATCGTTTCTCGAACGCCCGGCGTCAGCTCTCCGTGGGGCTCGCGATCCACGCGCAACACTTGCTGTTCCGTTGTGTGCGTCCAGCCCGCCAGATAGCGCGTCTTGGTGGTCGTCACCCACTCGCGGCTGCGGACAATCCCCGATACGTTGATTTCCTTCGCTCGAAAATAAGTCAGCAGCGCGCGTCCGCCTTGGTCCTCTCCTACCGCGCCCACGGGAAACACCGTCGCTCCCAGGTCCGACAGATTATTCACCGCGTTCGCCGCGCCACCCGGATACGCTTCGGTGTGCCGGTGCCGCAAAATCAAAATCGGCGCCTCGCGTGAGACTCGCGAAATCTCTCCGCTCACGTACTCGTCGAGCACAAAATCGCCCACCACGCAAATTTTCTGTTTCGGAAATGCCGCCACGATATTCAACAAGCGGGAAATATCCACGGCCGTATTGCGGCGCGCCGGCGCGACCGGCTCGCCGCTCGCGCGCACTCGGTTCCCTTTTCTGCGGACAGACTTCAATCGCTCTCCCTTACAAAATTGCCGACCGATCTGGAAGGTCTCGCCGTTGTGGCGAAAATATCACAGCGGTTGGAAACCAGCAAACCGCCGGCGGTCGCCTCAAACCAAGAAAATTCTACGGACTGTGTCCACTCGCGACCGCACGATCCAAAATCGCTTGCCACAATGCCTCCTCGTCTGTTGGCATCATCGCAATTTCGCAGAAATACACTGGCATCGCAAAATCCGCCTCCGCGGGCAAATTGAATTTGTCCTTCTCCGTGCAGATCAATCGGCCCGCGCCGGCCCGCGTGGCAGCGTTTGCGACCTCCCGAACATCCGCGGCCGCATATCGATGATGATCCGGAAATTGCCTCCGCCCCGCCAACTTGAAACCCCACTGTTTCAAATTCGACGCAAACGCATTTGGATTTCCAATTCCGCTAAACGCAAACCAGCGCACGTCGGTTCCGTCTCCGCTCCGTGCGACCTCAGCCGGCGAAATCACTTCCGGCCCGGTGCCTGAAATGCGCCGCACCGCTCGCAACGCCGTCTCTGCATAAAAAATCGGCGCAGCCGTCTCGTGCCGTACCGCCGCTTCCACCGCCGGAGCATGCGCCGACCGCGTCACCACCACGATATCGGCGCGTCCCAACGCCGACCTCGGTTCGCGCAAGCGCCCCGCCGGCAACAGCCGCCTCCCTCCGAACGGATTCGTCGCATCGACGAGCACCATATTCACGTCGCGCGCGAGCTTCATATGCTGAAATCCGTCATCGAGAACGAACCACTCGACGCCCTTCTGCGCGAGTTTCGTGCCCTGCTCGTACCGGTCAGCGCCAACGCCAAACGTAACCGCGTCGCCCAGATGCTCCGCCATCATCCGAACTTCATCGCTCGTCGAGCCCCTATCCGCGAAATTTTGCCCTCGATACCCGCGCGTCAAAATCCCCACGCGCTTACCCGACGCCGCCAGCTTCTCCGCGATCCAAATCACCATCGGCGTCTTGCCCGTCCCGCCGGTCGTCAAATTCCCAACGCCAATTACGCAGCCGGTTAGCCGCCGCACGCGAAAAGTTCCGCGCTTGTAGGCGTACGCGCGCAGCCGCGCCACGGCGCCGTACACCACCGCCAGCGGCGTCAGCAAAAATTCGGCAACCGTCACCGACGCGCCCCGTCCGAATCGCCGCGCGCGTCGAGCACTTCCACAATCCGGGCCAGCGCTCGCTGTGTCGCGCCGCGATTTCCGTCCGCAATTTGTTTCGCAGCACGGCCAAGCTGTTCGCGCATCGGCACATTCTCAATCAACTGCATCCACACAGTGCCCAGCGCCGAACCCGTTGTCACCTGCGCGCCAGCGCGCGCGTCCAGAAACTGATCCGCCATCTGCCGGAAATTCTCCATGTGCGGACCAAACACCGGCGGCCTGGAAAATTGTGCGGGCTCCAGAATATTGTGTCCGCCGGACGGCACGAGCGATCCACCGACAAACGTCGCATCCGCCATCGAATAGAGCGCCGCCAGCTCGCCAATCGAATCCAGCAACAGCACGTCCGCGCTCTCATCGAGCGGCCTGCTCAAATCGAGCTCGCTCCGTCGCACGACTTTCCATCCGCCCTCAGCCACCTTTCGCGCCGCCGTTTCGAACCGGTCCGGCTTTCGCGGCGCGAGCACCATCAACGTACGCCGCCACTGCCGCTGCACATTGTCGTACGCCGCTAGCACCGCGTCTTCCTCGCCCGCCACCACGCTGCCCGCCACTACCACCGGCCAACGTTCCTGCTGTGCGATTTGCTCCGCCAGCCAATTTGCAAACACGCCCCGCGTGGGAGGTTCGGCGTCATATTTCAGATTGCCGATCACCTCCACGCGATCCTCGGCCGCGCCCATCTCCACCAGCCGCTCCGCATCCTCCGGCGACTGCGCCAAAAACCGCGTCGCATCCTCCATCGTCCTTCGGTAAAACGGACCGACCATGAATTCCCACTCTTTGAATCGCGCGAACGATTTTTCCGATATCCGCGCGTTCGCAAACACCACCGGAACTGCCGAGCGGCGCGCCTCGCGCAAAAAATTCGGCCAGATCTCCGTCTCCATCACGATCACGCATGCCGGACGAATCGCCCGCAGCGCCCTCCGGACTGGCACCACCCAATCCAGCGGAAAATAGAATATCCCGTCGGCGACCTCCAACCGTTCTCGCGCCAGCTTTTGTCCCGTATCTGTGGTTGTCGATACAAACACGGCGCGCTGCGGAAACATCCGCTTCAACCCATCGAGCAGTGGTTTCGCGGCGAGCACCTCGCCCACCGATACGGCATGAATCCAGATCGCCCCGCCGCTCGAGTCAGACGCAGTAGTGCACTCCCTCACCCTCACTGGCAGCCATCCTAACCGCTCGCGAAAGCTCGACCACGGCTGTCCTCGATGCCATCCGCGTAGCGCGAAATACGGCGCTAGCACGAACATTCCTGCGGCTGTTAGGATTCGGTAGAAGAAGTACATCGATAGGTTGACGCATGCGCACAACGCCGCAAACCGGCTTTGCCGCGCACTGACCCGGTATTATAGTGGCAGCGAACTGCAAACGCGCACAACTTCCCTGCATTTTCGCGCATCGGAAAGGCTAACGATGAACCGTCGCTGGAAACTCCGCACTCGACCTCTCGCCGCCGCTCTCGCCCTGTTTTGTATCTCCGCGGTCACCGGAATCGCAACGGCGCAAACAAAAACCACTTTACCCGGCGCGCCCGCCGCCGATCCCACCGCTGATTTACAACGCGATTCGCACTCCGGCCTCATCGTGATGGCCGATCCGCTTACAGACGTCACTCGCGCCAAAGACATCTTCGGCAAAGCCAATCCCATCGATGCCGGAATTTTGCCCGTACAGGTTTACCTCCGGAATGAGAGCGCCCAGCCCGTTCGCGTCAACATCGACACCATCCAACTCGTCGTTCACCTGCTGAACGGCGGACGCCAGGATCTCGACTGGCTCAGCGCACAGGAGGTCGCCGCTGCCATCGCCCATCCCGGAGGGATCAGTCCCAAGCAGCCACACCGCATCGCCGGAATCCCTCTTCCCACCGGCGACAAGAAAGCCGACAAGCTCGCCGAAATCCTTCAACCGCTCACTCTCGACGGCGAAATCATCGCGCCGATGAGCACCCTTCGTGGCTATCTCTACTTCGACGTCAGCCACGAACTAAAACTCGCCAACACTGCGTCCCTGTATGTCCCCGACGTCTTTTCGATGCCCTCGGGCAAACCCCTGATGTTCTTCGAAACTCCCGTAGGCAAGAAACCCGCCGACTAGCTGCCAAGGAAACGAGCCGGTCCAAGAAGAATTTCTCGGCGAAGGCTGAGACCAGACTGTCCGTGAAGGTCTAAACGATTGAGTGTCCCGAAGCTCGTGCAAGTCGGACGGCGAGGATTAGTTCTCAGTGACCGGATTATTCAACGTGAACAAGGGTCTATGGCGATGTTCGTGGTCGAGCTGTCTCGCCCAGTTCGCGCCACTGGACGAAATCTCGACCGGAGTACGTGTACGCCTGGCCCATCGGAAGGATGGGGGCTTCAAAATACGACCAGGATGCCGCTGCGACCGCAAAACTCGCCACCGCCGCGGCCACATTCACAAACAAATATTCGATTCCGATTATCGGCCCTGCCACGACGCGCAATGTCGACAGGAACGCCAGGCTGACCGGCATGTGGATTCGTGACACGCAATACGATACGCGGCCAGCTTCGCAAAGCCAGCCGATGGGCGCGATCCGGGCAATCGGACTCGCCAGATTCAAGATCAGCAGCAGCAGGATCGATGCGTAAAGCCGCGCGATCCATTTGCAGCCCACGGAGACCTGAGCGATCGACGAGAGCAACCAAGACACTTCCCAAGCGCCGCAGTTCTGATCGCCAAGCCTCCCAAAATTCGGTACGACCATTTATCGTCAGTCGCCAACCAACCCCTAACACGATCGTTTCGCCAAAACTTTGCCGCCAGAACCCCAATC
>Ga0302320_10017901_pt1 | contig 14339 bp, 10 predicted proteins | sample Bog_T0_3_FD_202130 | JGI IMG/M metagenome (GOLD analysis project Ga0302320, IMG submission 202130) | Peat permafrost microbial communities from Stordalen Mire near Abisko, Sweden - Bog_T0_3 | ecosystem: Environmental > Terrestrial > Soil > Wetlands > Peat | place: Sweden: Abisko, Stordalen Mire...
GACGCCATCGGCATCTCCCTCCGCCGCGTGCTGCATCTTCCGCAGCGCCGCCGGAGAAATGTCCATCCATCCGATCGCTGAGGGCACTAGTGCCCGGCTTTCTGCGGGACGACGTCGCGCAGGGTGGTCACGCGAGCCTCACGACGCCGGCGCCCACCGGGAAGTGCACCCATTGACTCGCAACCGTCACCCCGGCTGCGCGTAGGACGTGTGCGTAGGCGCCCATCTGCGGCGCGAACTCCGCGGCCTTCTCCGCCCACGTCGATTGGGCCCCGGGGTAGCTCTTGTGGTCGATGAGGACGGCGCCGACCTTCGTCATGAGCACCAGGTCGATCGCCCCCGTCACGCGACGAGCTCCCCCCTCGGCCGCAATTGACGCGTTCACGGGGTACTCTCGGTGCCACGTCGCGTCGGGCCAATGATTCTGGACCCACGCGCGGAGCTGGTCCCCGGCGCGGAGAAGCGCGTCCGGCGTGAGTAGCGTGAGGAGCCCCGCCGAAGCCAAGAGTCGTTCGGCTCGCGCCAGACGCTGTGCGCGCGTGAGTGCAGGAGCGTCCGCCGCAAGGAACGCGTGCACCCCATCTCCCACGACGTTCCATTCGACACCCGCCCCGTCGCCCAGCGGGAGTCGTTCGCCGATGGACGTCGCCTCGCAGACCGAGGGCACGACCACGTCCGCCCACTCCTCCGCCGCACGCGACGGAGCGATCCGATACGGCAGCCGGGGGGGCCCCGATGCGCTGGCGTCCGGCCTGGCGAACCATGCGGCGCGCTCGCCTCCGGCCAAGCGCGCGGGCGGCTCGGTGCCTACGCCGAGCTTCCACACCCGCGCCGCTACCTCGACGCGCGCCTTCCCCTTCGCCCCGCCGCGGAGGCCCAGAGTCCCCCGCTCGGACGCGGACGCTCCCTCCACCGTCGGAAGCTCCAGGAGGGGACGCCCCTCGGGATCCGAGAGTTCGTCGAGCCACTGCACCGTCGCCCCCTTCTTCCCGATGCGGGCCGCGAGCACGAGATGATCGCGCGCACGCGTGAACCCAACGTAAAGGAGCCGCACGCGTTCCTTCTCCTCCCGCTCCGCGACGGCGCGCCCGATTGGCGACGCCGCCGCGACCTCGGCGAGGCGTACGGTCTGCTGGGCTCCGAAGGGCCACGGCCAATAACGAATCCATCGTCCGGCAAGCGGTGCGCCAGGATCGAACGACGGGCGATCGGTCTCGGGCGACACCTCGAAGGCGTCCCGACGCTCGCCCTTGTTGAGGCTCCCCAAGACAACGACGGGCCACTCGAGCCCCTTGGCGCGGTGGTAGGTGAGCACCGCGACGGCACCGTCGCCCGTGCCCATGTGCTGCTCGTCCGAGGCGCGCTCCTCGTCGCGTACGAGCACCACCTCCGCCGCCTCGTCGAAGTAGCGGAGGAGCCCTGCGATCGTCCCGGCCTCTCGCTCCTGCGCGCACCGCTCTTCGTACGCGGCCGCCATCGCACGCAGAGCATCGAGGTTGGCAACTCGCTGTTCGGGGTCCGGCCAGCGGCACGCGATGATCACGGCATCGAGAGCCGCGAGCACGCGATCGAGCGCTTCCGAAGGCGCCGCCCCCTCAAGCTCCGAGGCAAGGGCCCGCACGCGCGCGGCGAGACCCGACGCGAGCGGTGGTGAATACGCCTCTCCCTGCTCTTTTCGGCGGCGTCGCGCGGCCGCCTCCTGCATGCGCGCGTTGAGCCATGCCTCCGGAGTCGTCCCGCCAAAGCCCGTCAGCGCCTCGATCGTTGCGCACGCGAGGTCGTCGCGCGGATCAACCAACGTCCGAAGGGCCGCGTCGACGAGCGTGCCCTCGGGCGTCGCGAGGAGCCCCGCGCGCGCGACGGTCGCGCGGACGCCGCGGGCGGCGAGCCCCTCCGCGACCCGCTCTGCCTCGAGGTTCGTGGCCACGAGCAGCGCGACGTCGCCGGGCCGCAAATCGCGGGCCTCCCCAGTCGCGCGGTCGACCACCGCCGTCCGCGTGGGCACCTCGAGCAGGCGACGCACCCCCTCGGCAAGCGCCTCCGCCTCGTCCTCTTGGTTCTTGACGTCGAGTGCCCAGAGTCCGAAGGGCGGCAGCGACTTGAGCGCCTTCGGAGTCGTGCGCTCCGCCGTGACCTCCACCTCGCTGGGACGGTAGCCGTGCCGCGCAAACGCGGCGGCGAAGAGGTGGGAGCATGCGTCGACGAGCTCGGGGCGGGATCGCCAGTTCGTGGGGAGCTGCTCGGTCTTGCCCCCTTCGTCGCGGACCCACTTTGAGAGCGCCTCCATCAGCGTCGGATCGGCGCCCGCGAACTCGAAGATGCACTGCTTGCGATCGCCCACCCAGGTGGATCGCCGCGCGAGCGCGTGAAGCCTCACGAACAGCGCGAGCTGGATGGGGCTTGTGTCTTGAAACTCGTCGACGACGAGGAGGCGGAGGCGATCGCGGAGCTCGCGCGCGACATCCTCTTGCTCCAGTAGCGTGAGGGCCCGATCGATCATGTCGACGAAGTCGACGACCCGTCGCCTCTTCTTCCAAGCGTCGTACGCGACGAGCCCCTGCCTGGCGGCCTCGAAGACCGCGAGCGTGTATTCGCGGATCTCGGCGTGAAGGCGCGGGTGCTCGTCCACATGGGACGCTGCGAGGAGGAGCGGTTCGACGGCTCCCCTGGCGGATTTTCCGGGCGCAACCTTTCCGAGCCTCACCCAATCGCTCCAGAGGAGCTGGCCCCGCTTCGCTTCGCGGAGCGCTTCGGCAATCGTTTGCTTCGCGACGGCCGTGTTCTTCTGGCCGTCATCGATCTTCGCGAGCGCGCCTGCGGCGCCCTCGAGCGCGCGGAGGAGGTCTCGATCCATCGCGTCGCCGTTGCGACCGGGCTTCCCGAGAAGAGCGAGGAGCCCGCCCGCCGATCGCTCGGCCATCGCCGGCAACGCGCCGGGATCCATGCGGTTGCTCCGCGCGAGCGTCATCACGTCCTGCACCGGCGTGAGCCAATCTGTCCGCCGCCGCATCGGATCCCAGCGGATCTGGAGCCCGTCCGCGAGCTCTTGCAGGCGGCTCCGGAAGGCAGGCTCGAGTCCCCATTCGAGCGCCTGCCGGAGGAGCCGCGCCTCACTACCGGGAACGACATCCACGTGCGGGGAGAGGCCGGCGTCGATCGCAAACTCCTGCAAGAGGCGGAGGCATACGGCGTGGACCGTGCCGAGGTACGCGAGAGGCAAACGCTGCGCGCGATCGTAGGCATCCTGCTCGACGAGGGTTCGTCGGATGCGCGCGGTGAGCTCCGCGGCTGCTCGTCGCGTGTAGGTCACGGCCACCAGCCCGCCGAGATCGATCGCGTCCTCATTCGGCGTGATCGCCGCCGTCACCTCTTCGGTGAGCCGGTAGGTCTTCCCGCTGCCCGCGCTCGCGCCCACGAGCGTGAGCCGCGCGGCCGTCTTTCGCTGCGCGCTCATGCCATTCCCTCCCAGTTCTTTCCGCAGAGAGCGCCGTACGCGCAATACGTGCACGCACCTTCCTTCTCCGTGGTTAGGTGACGCTTGCCCTCCTCTCGGTCGATGCCGAGCCCCTCGATGAGCGGAAGCGACCCGCGTACACCTGTCACGGGCACGCGTCCCGCGAGGAGCGTCTGCTCGACGAGGTCCGCCGTGCGTTCGAGCTTGGTCCATGTGTCGGCGAGCGAAGGGCCGTCGATGGGTGTGAAGCGGGCGAAGGGCGCTCCTCTCGTCGCAAGGAGAACGCCTCGGCTGAGCGAGAAGTACGCCGCGGCAGGCATCTCCTTCGCCTTCGTCGCCGCCTGCCGAGCCCTCGCATACACCGCGAGCTGCGTCGCACGACCGGTCTCGAGAAGTTCGTGGTAACGCGATCGTCCCCACTTGAGATCGAGCACGACGTCGCGCCCAGTCTCATCGCGCAGCAGAAGATCGAGGCGTCCGCGGAGAACTCGCGTGCGCCACGGCGCGTCGATCGCGACCTCGACACCCACGACGGTCAGCTTTGACTCGGCGAGCACTTCGGCGAGCTGGGTGACCCCGTGCGCGAGCTGATCGCGAAGCTGAGCGAGCTCGAAGGTCATTCCGGGCCGGAGGAGCACGGCCGCTTCCTCTCGAAGGAGCCGGTCCAGGCTCGACTGGATCCCTTCCTGGAGCGCGCCCGGCTTTGCCAGCCCACCCGATCGGTTCACCTCTTCGACGAGACGATGCCCGAGCTTGCCGTAGAGGAGGGGGCCCGACGCGATCGAATCGAGTGCTCCTGTGCGGAGGTCACCGGCGTACTTCAGCACCCATTGCAAAGGGCAGCCGACGAGGGCCTCGAGGCTAGATGCACTGTGCTTGGCCGATGCACCCAGATGCGTGGGATCGAGACGCCACTCGCTTGGCGCGGGCGGGAGCGTGAGCGAGCCGAAATCCATGACCGCCGGCAGAACTGCACCACCCAGCGCCGACACGCGACCCGCAAGCAGATCACGCGCGTCGAGGGTGACGCGCGCGAGATCGGCGGTGGTCGCACCGAGCCGGGCCGCGATCTCGTGCCACACGGGATGAGGATCGAGCGGCTCCCCGCAGGCCCAGCGCGGCATGGCGAGGACGAGACGTTTTCTGGCCGCAAGGACGACCTGATGCCAGCTCCGCGCCTCTGCCGTCAGCCGCTCGGCCGGATCGGGCAGGAGGATTCCCGCGTCTCGCATCGCGCTCTCTTCGGCGCGGCGCCAGGGGCGGGCTGACGGCCGCCACTCCGTACCTGAAACACAGTGCCACCACACGACGACATCGCGTGCCCGCCGAAGGGCAGCGGGCGAATCGACGGCGTCGATGCGCCCGGCGCGCTCGATCGTGAGCGCGAGCGTGTGCCCCGACGAGACCTGCTCGACGAGGAGGCGCGCGTCGACGAGATCGAGCGTCTCGCGCGACTCGTGGCTCAGAGCTTCGTGGAACGCCTGCGCCTGCGCGAACGCCGTCCCAAGAATGCCAACGCGTGCTGCAAGCCCGCTGTCCTCTACCTCGCTATCGGCGGTCTTCTGCGTGGCCGCTAGACGCTGGCGGAGCCACGTTCGGACACGATCGGCGACAGCCAAGAGCGCCCCGCGCGGCGCTCCTTTCGTCCCGTCGTGGCCAGGCTCCTCGAGCCACGTGGCGATGCGCGCGAGTCGGGCGAGGACGCGCTCCTCGGCGAGGCGCGCCGCTTCGGCCGGGGCGACCCCGGAGGATTCGGCCTCGCGAATCGACTTGGTGCGCGTGACGTTCGCGATCTCCTCTTTGGCTTCGCGCCACGCCGGTCCACCGATCCCCGGCGCCTCCGCAAGCGCACTCGCGAGTTCGCGTCCGACGATCCCCTGGAACGGTCCCACGGAGAGCGTGAGGAGTTCGAGGACGCGGTACGGATCGCGTGGTTCGAAGGCCATCTCCACGGCGAGCGGCAAGAGTTGGAGCGCCGGGCGCCACGCGCTCGTCTCGTCAAGCCCTTGGCTCGCGAGCCCCTGGGCCGTGAGCGCATGGTCGAGTGGGCGCGCTTCGCCGCTACGGACGATCGCCGTTGAGGGATCGTCCCAGGCGCGGAGGAGCGCCGCCGCCGCGTCACCGAGTTCCCAGGAGGTCTCCGCGCGGAGAACGACGATCGATCCGTCGCCGCGGAGGCCGGACGGCGCCTTCCCGCCCGCGCGTAGAAGCGCCTGCAAGCGCGCGAGGTCCGAGTCGCCCGTTGCAGGCTCGAACGACGCGTCCACAGTCCCGACGCGCGCTCCCGCCCCCTCGAGCAACGCGAAGACGCGCTGCCACCGTCCCGGCCAGAGGGCGCGCGCCTCGGCGAGGAGAACCGCGTCCAGGAGGCGCTCGCCGCAGAGCCCAAGCTCCTTCTCGACGCGGCAGAGGCGATCCGCTTTGCCTGGCGGGAGATCCGACCCCGTCGCGAGCTCGGCAAGCGTGTCCAGGCGCTCGCCGCCGCTCGGGATCGCGCCCTCGTTCCAGCCGGCGAGGACAAGGTCGTCGCGCCACGCGAGGAGCGTCGTCGCAGTCCCAAGGGAGTCGAGGGCGTATGAGCGCGCGTAGAAGCGTCCGGGCCTTGCCGCTTCGAGAGCCGCCATCCGACGCGACCACCGCTGCACGCGGACGGCCTCCGAGCGGGCGGGCCTCGGTAGACCGAGCTGAAGCTCGAGGTTCCCGAGGAGCTGCGCCGGCCCCCACACCGGGCAACCGATCCGCGCCTCGCCTGGGCGGAGATCGTCGTGCTCGGTCAGCGTCCTACCGGCGAAGAGCAGGCTGATGAGCGGCGTGAGCGCGGGTGTCATGACAGCGTGTCCCCTCCCAGTCGAGACCCCACGGGCGAGCCTCCCAACGTACAGGCCCCTTCGCAGACCGAGAAGCCGCGCCGCAAGCACCATCGCCCCGGCTGTCTCGGACGGTGTATCCGTCGGCGTGGCCCCAAGCATTCGCGCAATTGGACGTGACTGCGCGCCCGAACAGCGCGGCCTCGGGATCTAGGACGAGCGCGCCGCCACGAGCGCGGCGAGCCGCGGGTCCGCAGCGATCTCCTCCGCGGTCGCCACGATCACGCACCCGACGGTTCCGCGAGTGAGAGCGATGTGCATGCGTACGTCGTAGTCGTCGCGTCCCTGAGCGAGGCTGAGCTCGGTGAGGAGAATCCACGGCCGCTCGAGCCCCTTGAACCGAAGGAAGGTGTCGGCGATGACGTGGTCCTCACCCGAGGGATCATCTGCTCGAACCACCGGCGTGCGGCCGATGCGTTCGCCCGCGCACACGGCGGTTCGCGCAAGACCCGCGAGCGAGAGGACCGCGACGTCTTGAGGTGCGGCGCCGTCCCCAAGCGCCTTCTCGATTTCCCGCCCAAGGCGCTCCGGCGCGGCGCCCGCACTTGGGACGCGGACAACGCGCAAGCAATCGTGAAGCGCAGCGTTATCCGAAACGGGAGCCGTCGGGGACCGGTACGTGTCGGCGAAGGCCGCAAGAGCTTCCGGACACCGATAGCGGGATCGGAGCCCGAGGGAAGCGGGGAAGAGTCCCGCCGGCACTCGGCGATCCGGCCAGAAGGACTGCCCCGCGTCCCCGAACGCCCACAGAGCGCCCTTTCCCGCGAGCGCCTTCACCAGCTCCCAGTCGTTTGCGAGGAGATCCTGCGCCTCATCGACGACGACGACATCACACGCGGCTCCTTCGGAAGCGTCGGCTGCGGCCTGCAGCGTCGCGAGGTCCCACGTCTCGCTCGTCCATTCGCTGGGGGGCGCTCCGCCCTGCATGGAGATGCCAGCGGTGGCCAAGAGCGCGACGGCTGCGTCGCGGACCGTGGACGCTGTCTCGAGACCGCCGGCGCGAAGGGCCGTCGCGAGCGCGCGGGTAGAGCAGAGGTACCGAGCTCGTTTTCCTGCTCTGGCGCTGCGGGAGCACAAGTCCCTAGCGAGCAAGGTCTTGCCGGTGCCCGGGCCGCCGCTCACAAGGAAGCGCGGGTTGTGGCCGATCTCGTCGAGGAGTGCGAGCTGCGCAGCGTCGAGCGCCACCAGCTCCTCCTCGCGGAGCCGCGCCCGGTCACCGAGTGCGAGGCGGGGGGTCCAGGTCTCGCCCCACATGGAGTGGAGCGCGTCGATCCATCGCGCATCGCGTGGGACTCGCACACTGTCGCGCGGAAAGACCTCGGCCGCGACCCGCTCGAGCGTCGTGCCGAGCTGGAGCAGATCCTGCGCCCCGAGGATCGCGCCTTCTGTGTCGGCGTGGCTCGGCTCCGTCTTGAACGCAGTGTCGGGAAACGCAGTGGCGATCGCGACGTACGGGACGGGGCCGTCCGAGCGCTCGCCGAGTTTGGTGCGCAGGAGCCGCGAGAAGCCGTGGGCCTGATCACGCGGGACCCGCTCCATCGAGCGCCCGTTCTGGAGCCAGATCCCATCACGCACCTCGATCGCACCGCCTTTGATCTCGAGGACGAGCGCGCCGCGATCCGGCACGGCGAGCACGAAGTCTCCTTCCCCCTCCCAAGTGCTCTTGGCTCGCACGCGGAGCGAGTGCCACGCGGTCCAACCTTTGGGGAGGCCGCTGGCGAGCGCGCGGTACATCGCCTTCTCGGCGTGCGACAGCGTGGGCCGCGGCCCCCCGCGCGGAAAAAGACCGGTTGGCGACACGGGCCCGAGCGTACCGCGGTCGAAGGGGCTGTGTCCCCGCTCCGCGTCGGCACTCATCGCCTATCCGTCGATCGCTTCGACGTCGACCCCGTGTGCGACGGCCACGTCCACGAGCTCAGTCTCAAGCGCTTCCCCCCGAGCGCGGAGGAGATCCGCGAGCGCGACAACGAATCGCCAGTGTTCCGCGAGCGCGCGCCATGCCAGGCGGAGCCCGACGAGCGCGCTTGCGTCGCCGCCACCGGCGACCAAGACTGCGACGTCTCGAAAATCCGTTTCCGCGCAGCGACGCGCCCACCCTCGCTCGGCGCGAAAACGCCGCCGTTCGGCGAGGTAGCCCGCGCAGATGTGAGCGACCCTTCGTTCGGTCTCCGACCTATCGAGCGGGCGCTCGTTACGCACCCTTGTAGTCACCGCGTGGTCGGCGTCGACCCGCACTCGCTTCACCCGGATGCCGACGGCAAGTGCAACGGCGACGTGCCCGGCCTCGTGGAACAGAGCACGCTCGAAGCGCTCTTCGGCTTCTTGTAGGGTCACGAGATGTACGCGGTCACGGGGCCTCTCCCGATAGAACGCCCTGATCACCGGTCCTCCCTTCGTCCGAGTCTGGTGGGGGCACCAGCTCCGCAGGAGCGGACTACGTGTCCCAAGGCTCTGTCCATTCGACGAGCTGATTCCGCATGCATTCGTCGGAGCAGAAGTCATCGTCTCGGCGAGCGGCGTTGCTGCACCACTTGCAGTCTTTCCTTGCGGGCTCTGGCTTCGCTTGCGCAACGTCTCGCGCCGTCGTCTCGAGTTCCCCCACGACCCGGTCCAGCTCCTCGACGAGCCGACTCTGCTCGTGCTTCGCGAATGCGCTCACGAGCGACCGGTAGTACCAGAGGGTCCCGTCCCGCCCCCCGGTGAACCGCTCCCATAGACCCTCACCGATGTCACGGTAGTCCGCGAGAATGGCCCGCGCGTTGTGCAGCTTGTCGCTGGCCGAGACGAGCCTCACGGACGCAGACGCGCTCTCTACATGCGCGATGTACCTCTCCTTCCGTTCCTTCCAGGGCGGCTTCGGGACCACGTCCGTGTCGCTGCATGCGACCACGATGTCGGCGACGCGCGCGCCGAAGTGCTCACGGATCAGGGTCGCCGTCGTCGCCCCTCCCTGGTCCTCGACGGCGTCGTGAAGCACCGCAGCGATGGCCTCGTCTTCATCGGCGCCGTGCTCGAGCGCGATGCTGGCGACACCGAGCAGATGAGCGACGTATGGGATGCGCGTTCCCTTGCGCACCTGCGTGCGATGAAGGTCGCAGGCCATCGTGAGCGCATCGCTGAAGCGCGATGTCAGTGGAGCTCGCAACGATTCAACGGTCATTCGGTCTCCTGCCTCTGCTCTGCCGCTCGCCAACCGGGCGCGCCATCATGGCCCGACTTGTCGGCGCGAACCGGGGCTTCGCCGTGGGTGTCGTTGGCGGCATCGGGGCAGATGCCCAGAGCCTTCGCCCTCGTGAGGGAAAGCTGGAGGAGCTCGACTGCCGGCGGCGGCGGCGGAAGCATGAACTGGCGCGAAGGGACCCGGAGGAGGTTGTTCATGGGGACGAATTCCGTTTCGTTGCACCTCGAAGCTGCGCCCAGCTCCTCTCCGAACCGTTCCAGCGATTGGCTGTGGCTGCGCGCGTGTTCACCTCCGATGTCGACGCCAAGAAACGCCGCTCCGCGGGGTAGACTCGGCCGCCGATGGGCCAACGCAGCCAGAGCGAGACCCTCGCTGCGATCCTCAAGGCGTTTCTCGACCAACGCACCTGGAAGCAGGCCGATCTCGCCCGCCACGTCGGCGTCCAGCCGGCCACGATCAAGAAGCAGCTCGAGGAGCTCCGCGCGAGCGGCGTCCCGCTCCTAAGCGAGAAAGATCACCCGCACGTCTTCTGGAGCGTTCCCAAGAGCTGGTATCCCGGCGGCGTTCTCTTCTCGAGCGATCAGATCACCGAGCTCTTTCGCCAACTCTCGCGCCTCCCAAGAGGTAAGGGGCGCGATCAACTGATCGACACGGTGAGGAAGTTCGTTCCCCGGGACGAAGCCCCGCAGGCGATCGCCTCACCCGAGGCGACGGCGCGCGAAGAGCAGTTCCTGCCCGTCGTCGAAGACGCGGCAACACAGAAGGTGGCGCTGCGCTTTCGCTACTACTCGGCGAGCCGCGGGAGCGAGGACGTTCGGCACGCGTCGGTACACCGGGTGACGCCGAGCCCGCGGGCAAGCTTCCTCGCCACCTGTCATCGCACGGGCGACCTCAAGACCTTTCGCGTCGAGAACGTTTCCGAGGCGCGGCTCGACAAGGCAGAGCCGTTCCGCTCGGCTAGCGAAGAGGTCCTGCTGGCGCATGAGCGCGCGAGCCTCGACGGCTTTCATCACCGCGGCGCGCCCACCAAAGAGCTCTTCTTCGTGAGCGATCCCGACGCGCGCTGGGTCGCGCGCAACCTCCTCGACGCGATGAAGGCAGAGCCCGTCCCCGGCGGGATCCGAGTGAGCGTGGAAACGACCGCGCTCCCCGTGCTCGCGCGCTTCGTCGTGGGGCTTGGAGCGTCCGCGAAACCGCTCACGCCGGCGCTCGAGGCGGAAGTGGCGAAGCTCGCCCAGGGGGCGCTCGCGTCGATCGGGTCGACCGCGTCCAAATAGCGAGCCGCCCTCGTTCGCCCTGCGCGCGAGCCCCACCCGCGCGGGTCGCGGGGGCGCACCCCGGGGAGGCCGCACGGCGTGTTTCCTCGGCTCTTTTCAGGCGAAACCGGTACGGCGGTGAACAACTGCGCAGCCACCGCCAAACGCTCGGCCGTTTTGGCGCGTCCCGGATCGCACGGTGAAGGCCAGCGAGGGGAGCCACCGTGCCGAGATTGTCGAAGTCGAAGTTCACCGCGGGGTTGCAGTGCCATCGGGCGCTGTGGTGGAAGGTCCACGAGCCGAACGCGCCCGAGCTCGCCGTGGATCCGGCCACGCGGGCGGTCTTCGATCAGGGGACGCGCGTGGGAGAGGTCGCGCGCGCGTACATCCCTGGTGGTCACCTCATCGACTTGCCGTACTGGGCGGTCGATGAGCGTATCGAGGCCACGCGCCGCGCGATCGCGGACGGCGCGCGCGTCCTCTACGAGGCATCGTTCCGACAGGACAACGTCTACGTCGCGGTCGACATCCTGCATCGGCCGTCCGCGCGCGGCCGATGGACGCTCACGGAGGTCAAGTCGACCACCAAGGTCAAGGACGAGCACGTTCCTGACGCCGCCGTGCAGATGCACGTGCTCGAGCGCGCGGGCCTGTCCGTCGGGCACGCCGAAGTCATGCACCTCAACCGCGAGTGCCGGCATCCCGATCTGTCGAACCTCTTCACGCGGAGCGATGTCACGCGCCCCGTCGAGGCGTACCTCCCCCAGGTGCCGCGCGAGGTGAAGGCCCAGCTCCGCATGCTGGATCGTCCGGCGCCCCCGTCGGTCGAGCCGGGCGATCACTGCGCCGAACCTTACGAGTGCCCCTTCATGGGTCGCTGTTGGACGGAGGGTCCGGCGCACTCCATCGATACGCTCTACAAGATCAGCCCGAAGAAGCGCGATGCGCTCGCCGAGGAGGGCTACGAGACCATCTTCGATCTGCCCGACCGCCTCGAGCTCGGACCGATCCCCGAGCGCCAGCGCCGCGCGGTCCAGTCGGGCGAGATCGTCGTCGAGGAAGGACTGCGCGAGGCGCTCGCATCGCTCGCCGCGCCGGTGGCGCACCTCGATTTCGAGACCATCAGTCCCGCTATCCCGGTCTGGCCCGGCTGCCGTCCCTACGATCTGGTGCCCGTGCAGTTCAGCGTTCAGGTGGAAGGCGCGGGCGACCGAGAAGCGACGCGCGTCGAATGGCTCGCCGACGGCGAGGATGATCCGCGCGAGGCGATCGCGCGCGCTCTCGTGCACGCGCTACGGGGCGCGCGGACGATCATCGTCTACTACGCGCCGTTCGAGATTGGGCGCCTCCGAGAGCTTCAGCAGGCTGTGCCCGATCTCGCCGCGGAGCTCGAGGACGTGATCTCGCGAATCGTGGACTTGCTGCCGATCGTGCGGGCTCACGTCTACCACCCCGATTTTGGCGGCAGCTTCAGCCTGAAGAAGGTCGCTCCCGCCCTCGTGCCCGGCCTCGCGTACGCGGGGATGCAGATCAGCGACGGCGGCGTCGCGACTCAGGCGCTCGAGACCCTTTTGCTTCATGAGAGCACCCTGGCCGCGGCCGACAGGGACCGTCTTCGAAGGGACCTGCTCACCTATTGTGAGCAGGACACCTCGGCGACCCGCGGTGTTCTCCAACGCCTGCGCGAGGTTTCGTAGGGGAATCATGGGACAGAACCGTCAATTTCGATGCACCGGGTGCGGGTACGCGGCTATCGTGTCCGGCGGGTCGGACTGCGGGTTCACGGTTCGGACGCAGACCATCGCCTGCTCCTCGTGCAAGGAGCTCGTCGACGTCGTGACCTCCGAGGAGGCGAGCAACCCGCAGGCCCGCAAGCTGCCCCTGCGCTGTCCGCGGAGCCGGACCGTGAAGCACCCTGTGACGAAGTGGAAGGCGGGCGGACCGTGCCCCCGCTGCGGGGCGAAGATGCACGACACCGGGGAGGTCCTGATCATGTGGGACTAGCGATGGCCGACGGCTTGATCCTCGGGCCGGCCGTGGTTTTCGCCACCCGATTCGGCGAGTCGCGGACCGAGGACCCCGAATAGTTGGCTGCTTCGCGCAGAGCGTCCTGTCGTGGAGCGGGTGAGCCTTCGACCGAGCCCGCCGTCGCCTGACACCTGCCTCGCCCTCCCGCGGGGCGGTCGCTTTCACGGGGGCACCGTGATCGCTCTCGACGTGCACGATCTCGCTGAGCACGAGCAGCGCCTGCGCCGTCCAGACGGCTATCGCCCCCCTGCGTGTCTTCGTTGCGGCGGCAGCCGTCTTCACGTGCACGACCGCCGGCACCGCATCCTGGTGGGCGAGCTACGCGTCGCGCAGATCGACATCGCCCGGTACGTCTGCGCCGCCGCCGACTGCGGCGCGACCTGGCGCGTGCTTCCCGCATTTGTCGCACGTCACCTTTGGCGACGCTGGATCACCGTCGCGCGCGCGATCGCGGGAGGCCGCCCGACGTCGTCTGGCGCCGCAGTGCCGGCAAGGACCTCTCGACGCTGGAGGGCGCGGCTTGCATCGGCTGCGCGACAGATTCTCCACATCCTTGCCCACCACGACGACGAGAACGTGGCCAAGTTCGCGAGCGTCGCGGGCTTCGATGCGACGCGCCGCGAGGTCGTGGAGCTCTTCACGGCGGGGCGGGTGCTCGGCACGCACGGGCTGGAGGACATCGCGAGCGCCCTCCACGTGCTCGAGCCCGGCGTGCGGCTCATGTGACCCGTCGCTGTCGATCCCACCTTTTGTGGCCGCGGGGTTCGGGTAGCTACCGATCTGTCGCCGCCTTGGAGGCGACGTCACCGTCACCCGCGCCTCGCCACCTCGCGAAAAGAAGCCTCGCCCATGACCACGAAGATTCGCGCCGCCCAGTACGTGCGCATGTCGACCGAGCACCAGCAGTACTCGACCGAGAACCAAGCCGACGTGAACTTGGCGTACGCGGAGAAGTACAACCTCCAGATCACGCGCACCTTCGAGGACCATGGCAAGAGTGGCCTCCGAATCCAGGGACGCGACGCGCTCCAGGATCTCATCGACACGGTGCAGTCGGGCAAGGCCGACTTCTCGACCATCCTTGTCTACGACGTGAGTCGTTGGGGGCGCTTTCAAGACCCCGACGAGGGCGCGTTCTACGAGCACACCTGCAAGCGAGCCGGGATCACCGTTCAGTACTGCGCCGAGCAGTTCAAGAACGACGGAACCCTGCTGGCGACGATGTTCAAGTCGTTCAAGCGCGGGATGGCCGCGGAGTACAGCCGCGAGCTCTCGGCCAAGGTGTTCAAGGGACAGTGCCGACTCATCGAGACGGGCTTTCGCCAGGGCGGCGTCGCTGGGTACGGGCTTCGGCGGATGCTCATCGACATCGCCGGCAACGAGAAGGGGCTCCTCGCGCCCGGCGAGCACAAGAGCATCCAGACGGACCGGGTCATTCTCGTGCCGGGACCAGCCGAGGAGGTCGCGACTGTTCGCCGCATCTACCGGCTCTTCATCGCCGACCGGCGCAGCGAGGGAGAGATCGCGCACGTCCTCAACGAGTCCGGCGCCGG
>Ga0302320_10017903_pt1 | contig 14335 bp, 14 predicted proteins | sample Bog_T0_3_FD_202130 | JGI IMG/M metagenome (GOLD analysis project Ga0302320, IMG submission 202130) | Peat permafrost microbial communities from Stordalen Mire near Abisko, Sweden - Bog_T0_3 | ecosystem: Environmental > Terrestrial > Soil > Wetlands > Peat | place: Sweden: Abisko, Stordalen Mire...
CAGATTGTACGGAAAATCGATCTTCAGCCAATCGCGAAGGCATTGTGGGCCTGCACCAATGAGTTGATCCACTCAATCCACCGCCATGCGACGATGAATCTGAATGCGTTATCTGATCAGCCGCCGCACCCCGCCCGGCGCGCGCATCCTCCTCATCGAAAGCGGTTCGCGCTTTCTGATGGAGAATCTCGTCCCCCACCTTTACTCCTCCTGGGGCGCCGACTACACAATCGATCTGGTCACCTGCTACGGCGGTCTTCCCGCGGGCCTGCCCGCGGATACGCACGTCTACCGCGTAGGCGATTACGGAACCCCGGAGCGGCGTAAGGAACTGGTCCGCGATATCCGGTCTCGCGGCTACGCCTATGCGGGCATGATCTGCTCGGCCGAGCCCATCATGACGAAGTGGAAATGGATGATTGCGCTGCGCATCCCGGCCAAGGTTTTCATCCTCAACGAAAACGGCGATTACTTCTGGCTGCACCGCGAAAACGCAAAGATTGTCCGGGAATTCGCGCTGGTACGCGCGGGGCTTTACGGGTCGGACGGCGTGCGCACCATCGGCCGGCTGCTGGTCTTTCCCTTCGCAGTGATATTTTTGCTGTTGTACGCATTTCAGGCGCACGCGCGCCGGATGCTGCGTATCGGGTTGCGCAGACAGACTTCTTAACTAAATCAAAATGAAAATCATTCAGATATCGAAAACCGGCGGCCCCGAGGTGATGGAACTCGTCGACGCCCCCGTCCCCACGCCCGGACCGAAGCAGGCGCTGGTCAAAGTCGCGGCCAGCGGCGTGAACTTCATCGACGTTTATTTCCGCATCGGACTCTATAAAGCCGAGCTTCCGTTCACCCCCGGCAATGAAGCTTCGGGAACCGTGGAAGCGGTTGGCTCCGAAGTTACCGAAGTGCAGGTGGGCGACCGCGTGGCTTACGCGATGCACCGCGGCTCGTATGCCGAATACACGGTGGTGCCCTCCGCACAACTGGTGAAACTGCCGGATCATGTGGATTTCCGGCAGGGCGCGGCGGCCATGTTACAGGGCATGACGGCGCATTATCTGACACATTCGTCTTTCCCCCTGAAAAAGGGCGACACCTGCCTGATCCACGCGGCGGCGGGCGGCGCCGGACGGCTGGCCGTGCAGATGGCCAAGATGCTCGGCGCGACGGTTTACGGTACGGCAGGCACCGACGAGAAGGCGGCGATTGCAAAATCTGCCGGTGCGGATGAGGTGATCGTCTACACCCGGCAGGATTTTGTGGCGGAAGTGAAGAAGCTGACCGGCGGCAAAGGCTTGGATGTGGTCTACGATTCGGTCGGAGAAAGTACATTTCTGAAGGGTCTCGACCTAATCCGCCCACGCGGAATGATGGTATTGTTTGGGCAGTCGAGCGGCGCGGTATCCCCGTTCGATCCGTCCATCCTGAACCAGAAAGGATCGCTGTTTCTCACGCGCCCCAGCCTTGCCCATCACTGTCTCACCCGCGAGGAGTTGCTGTGGCGCTCGGGCGACGTGCTGGGCTGGATTGCATCGGGCCAACTGGAACTGCGAATCGACAAGACCTATGCATTGGGCGACGCTCCGCAGGCACACCGCGATCTGGAAGGCCGCAAAACTGCCGGGAAATTATTACTTGAACCCTAGCAGAAGCGGCCAACAATGAGTCTGCAGGCAAGGCTCACACTCTGGGCCATCCTGTTGACGGCTGCGATTGTCTGCATCGCATCGGCGCTCGATGTAAGGTCGGAGTTTTCGCGGCAGTTCGATTCCACGCGGCACGACGCCCGCCTGATCCGGCAGTTCGCCGAAGAGTTCGTGAAACACGCGGTCGACCGCGATCCCCAGGCGACGAGTCCGGCGGCGGCGGTGCAGCAGGATGCGCCCTTTCTGTCGAGCGAACTGACGCAGATCATGGGCAGCGCGAAGCCTCTGGTTGAGGTCGCGATCTGCGACGACCGCCTGCGCATTATCGGCGACAGCTCCGAGAACAAGATCGGCGGTACCTGCCCGCAACTAGCGAACTGGAACGACACGGTCGACCGCAGCAACTGGTTCGACAAAGTGCGCCTGCTGTGGCGCGACACGCGCGATTACGAGGTGCCGGGCCGTGTGGACAACGTGCGCACAGGCCAGCCGGTTTTTTACGTGAAGCTGGTGCTGCGGCCGCGCATCATCGGGGACGAACTACAGCCGGTGCTGAAGCAGCATCTTGCGATATCGGCGCTCGCGATCGCGGGCTCCATGTTCGGGGCGTTTCTGTTCTTCAGTTTTGCTCTGCGCCCGCTGGGGAAGCTGGGGCGCATGATCGATCTGATAGCGCGGGGCGAGTACGAACTGCCGGTGCCGAATCCCGCCGGGCCGCCGGCGCGTGAGTCGCAGGACGAGTTCAATATCGTGGCGTCCAAGGTTTCGCTACTGGGCCAGCAGTTGCGCGGCGCGCAGTCGGAATTTTCCGATCTCAAAACCAACGTCGAACGGCTGCTCGAAGAGCTGGAAGACGCGGTGCTGATCTTTGCGCGCGACCGGCGGCTGATTGCTGCGGCGGGATCGGTGGAGAAGTTTCTGGGAAGCCCCCGCACCGCGCTGCTGGGCCATACTATCAACGAGATTTTTCCGCAGGGCACGCCGCTGGGATTGTTCCTGGCGCAGGCGGTGCAGACGGGCCGGACACTGCGCAATCGGCGGGTGCCGCTCGAAACCGGCTTTGCGCTGCTCTCGGTAGAGTTTCTCGAATCGAGCGCGGCGGGCGGTATGCTGGTGCGGCTGCGCGATCCCGAAGCGACGCGGCAGATCGGCCGCCAGCTTCAGACAGCCGACAGGCTTTCGGCCATCAGCCGACTGACGAAGGGCGTGGCGCATGAGGTGAAGAATCCGCTGAACGCGATCCTCATGCACGTGGAACTGGCGCGCATGAAGCTCTCGCATCAGGATTACGATCTCGACCAGCAGATGGACATCATCACGAGCGAGATCATGCGCCTCGACCGCGTGGTGAAGACCTTTCTCGATTTCACGCGGCCCGTGCAACTGAATCTGACCGAAGTGCGGCTGCGCGATTTCATGGAAGAACTGACGGGGCTGACGCGCCCGCAGGCGTCGGCGGCGGGCGTGGAGATTGTGCAGGATTTCAAGGTGGAAGACGCCATGATCACGGTCGATCTCGATCTGCTGAAGCAGGCCGTCTTCAACATCGTGGTCAACGCCATTGAAGCGATGCCGGAAGGTGGCACTCTGCGCTTTGAGGCGTCGTTGAAGGGCGACGACGCGGAGATTCGCATTGCCGACTCCGGGCCGGGCATTCCGCCGGACGTGAAGGAGAAGATCTACGACCTTTATTTCACGACGAAACGCGGTGGGTCGGGCATCGGGCTGGCGATGACTTTCCGCATCGTGCAACTGCATGACGGTACCATCGATTTTGAAAGCGAGCCGGGGCAGGGAACGACGTTTGCGCTGCGATTCCCCGTCTCAGTCGCCGCCGCTTAAGCTATGACCGATAAAAGCGTGGAGGCCGGGCGCCGCCACAATGCCGCCGCACTGCTGGAAAAGCCGAAGCCGGATGAGCCTGGTCTCGATGCGCTGCTTGTTAGCAGCCTGACCAATGTCCGTTACCTGACGGGCTTCACGGGAAGCAATGCAACGCTGCTGCTTTTCCGCGACGGGAACGCGAAGCTGTTCACCGACCCGCGCTATACCGTGCAATCGAAACAGCAGGCCACCTGCCGCATCCGCATCGCGAAGGGGCCGCTCACGAAATCCGTGCTTCAGGAGATTGCGCGGACCGGGGTGAAGCGCGTCGGTTTCGAGTCGGATCGCCTGACGGTCACCGAATTCGAAGCGCTCAAAAAGGATCTGCCGTCGCGCGTGGAACTGGTGCCGGTTGCGGGCCTCATCGAGAAGCTGCGGATGGTGAAGGATGAGGGGGAAATCGCGCTCATCCGCAAGTCGGTGAACCTGAATTCGCGGGCGCTGGAACGGGGGCTGAAGCGGCTGAAGGTGGGCATGTCCGAAGCGGACCTGGCGGCGGAGATCGATTATCAAAGCCGAAAGCTGGGCGCGGAAGGGCCGTCGTTCGATACGATCGTCGCGGCGGGACCGCGCGCCGCGCTGCCGCATGCGCACCCGGGATCGACGGCGATCGGAGCCGGCATGCTGCTGATCGATATGGGCGCGTTTCGTCAGGGCTATGCGAGTGACATGACGCGTATGGTCTATCTGGGCAAGGCCGACGCGAAGTATAAGAAGGCCTACGGCGCTGTGCTGGAGGCGCAGCTGGCGGCGATTGACGCGGTGCGGCCGGGTGTGAGCACGAACGCGGTGGATCGGGCGGCGCGCGATGTGCTGAAGGCGCATGGGCTGGACAAGGAGTTCGTGCATTCGACGGGCCACGGGCTGGGGCTGGAGATACATGAACCGCCGCGCATCGGGCGTAAGGATAAGACGAAGCTTGAGGCCGGAATGGCGATTACGATTGAGCCCGGGGTTTATATCGAAGGCTGGGGCGGGATTCGGATCGAGGATACGGTGCTGGTGACCGCCGCGGGGTGCGAGATCCTGACGCCGACCGGGAAAGAATTGCGGGAATTGTAGAGATGTGGCGGGAGGAAGCACGGCAGTTGGACTGGGGTCGTGCCCGCCTTGTAGCGTAGGCGATTTCGCCTGCGTCTTTTAGCTCTTCTTTCGACACTTCATCTCATCTGTTGGCGCGCCCCAAAAATTGTTAAGCACCCGTTGGACAGGCGCTTTTCCTAATGGATGCTGTATCTGTGTGATTCTGGGATGGATATGTCTGCAATGCCGGGATACGTCAAAGGTGGAGCAGGCGGTTTCGCCTGCTCTCCGGCCGCTTCGGGAGGCAACACTGCCTGCCCGACCTTGAAATTTTCATACAAAAGCCAACAAAAACTGAGGCCTCCTGAAACATTAAGTGGCATGGGCGCTTTCGCCTGTCCGGGACGCGCGCGAGTCGCGGCCTGCGCGGATGTGTCTGTGTCGCCACCGAAAGGCCTGCAAATAGCGGGTTGGCCTGCTTCATATGTTCGGGTCAAAATCGGTGGCATTATGAATTATGGCTACGCTCGCGTCTTCGACCGACGACCAGAGCCCCGCCTTGCATCTCGCGGCATTGAAGAAAGCCGGATGCCAAACGGTCTTCAAGGATGAGGGACTATCGGGAGCCATGACCAAGCGCCCTGCCCTTCTTCGATGCCTGAAGAAACTGGAACACGGCGACAAGCTCATCGTGTGGAAGCTGGACCGGCCGCGCCATGTGGCGGATGATCGGGGTTTTGGCTGAGCTCGAGCGGTGACTTATCTCCGAACGCACCCGCGCGGGAGTGAAAGCCGCGCAGCGCCGGGGCGTAAAGGTTGGTCGGAAGGTGAACCTGACACCCGCGCAGATCACCCACGTCCGAATACTAATCGACAAAGGCGAATCCCGCCAGTACGTGGCCGAGCTCCCGAACTTGGGGCGCTCGACCCTTTACCGTGCGCTTAACACCTGAAAAAGCTCCGGCAGAACCAAGTCGTTATCGCTGTCGTTTCGCCACAGACGGCGATGCCCGGCTGTCGCCTCTCCGATCAATGAGGGTTTCCTCTTGAAGGTCGCGGTCAGAATTCAGAGAATAAATCACCGTAAGCGGTAAATCACATGCGGCCTTGGCTTCTATCACGAGTTCGGAACGCACAAATTTGGCGGAAGTCCGCACCTGCCTCGCAGACTCGCCATACCATGGAGCGTCTGGCTGAGTCTTTCCGTCGAGCGTAAGCGCATGCGTTTCAGAAACCATCGGGGTGTCAGGATAACCGGTCTTCCTGACAATCGTGATGCTTTCACAACCACGCTGCCGGATCGAAATGTGAACCTGTCCGTCCTCTCCCTGAAGTACGTATGCGCCCGAAAGATTCGGGCATTGAGCGCCTGCGTTTGGGACCGGCGCGACCGCTAACTGGCCAAACACTGTTAGCGCAGTGCGAAGGAGCCAACGTAAGACGGACTACAGAACGAAATGATGCATTCTCGGCCCGGCACGAAGTAGCTCCTCCTCGGCATTATACTGGCGGATGCGTAGAATCCACAGGCCACCGCCCTCCCGGTACCCTGCACATACACCCAGCGACGCGGATCGGCGGGTCAAAGCCGACCGAATCTACCCATTTCCCACCCCTCCCAAGACCCGTTCCCACTTTTTTCACCTCTTTCTTACGCCTGTTTTCAATAACTTGCACGAAATCGCCTCTCAATTCTGTTGACACGCCCTGTACTCTTTAGCCGGAAAGTCGGTAACACGCCGAAATTCCGGAAAGGTACCGATTCATGAACACAGCCGCTCACGACGCAGTTAACATTCCGAAAGCCCACTCAGGTGGCCCGAAGACGGAACAAGGAAAATCGAAATCTTCCCGTAACGCAATCCGCACCGGTCTCTACGCCGCCCGCGATTTCGTCCGCCCCGGCGAGGAAGAAGAATACGCCCAATCCCTCATCAAACTCATGGATGAGCTGACCCCCGACGGCACCCTCGAAGAAACTTTCGCCACCGAAATCATGGGAGCCACATGGCGACTCCGTCGTTGCCGCCTCGTCGAAGAAGCCTTCGGCATGGTGGACGACCTCGATTTCGACCCCATGATGGACGAACGCACCGAAAAGCAGCAGAAATCGGTAGACCGCGCCCGGGCGCAGTCTCACCTGATCCTCCGACGCAGTATCGGCGAACTGGCAAAGCTCCAGAAGGCAAGATTCCTCTGTGAGCAAAGCCAGGAAAACGCACAACCCGCTCCGGGCCCGGTACCCGCGTCCACCGGCACTCCCGCCGGGTTCGACGCCCTTATGGCCCTCGCCGACAAACAACTCGCGCAGCGCTATCGCGAATCGGGACTGAGTTCGTTTTGTAACCCGGCCCCTGCAGCTCCGTCGGGGGACAGTTCGTTTTGTAAAACGACCGTGGCGCAGGTTTCCGACCTGCCTTCTTCGGGCAAAGCCGACAGTTCGTTTTGTAAAACCACCCCGTCAGCCCCTGCAACCACCGCTCCGAAGCATTCGTCGCCAGGTCTTATCCCAACTGAACCTTGTTCGCAGAAGAAAACCAGTGGTCAGACGCCCCGAAACGCCCCCTGCCCCTGCGGTTCCGGCGTAAAACACAAACGGTGCTGTGGCGGCGCAGCAGCTCCTCCGGTCTTATCCCCGCGAGGCGCCCGCAACGGAATGCATCCAACGGTCAAACCCGTGTTAAAAAAGGCCGCCTAACCCACTCCGCAGCCGCCCGGTCGGCTCGAAAACCGAACGCACTTCACGCGGGACGCCCGAAGTATGTGGTTATCCTTCGAAAGAACCCGCTTGCACACGTTGACCGGCAACTTTCGGCTGCGCCACAGCTTCCATTCGCGCTACCTCACCGCCGCGCGCGACATCATCGTCTGTCTTCCGCCCGATTACGACGCCGACGCCCCCGTCGCTGTCCCGTGCTTTATCTGGTCAGGCAATGCGCACTGTGAGTTTTTCCTGCTATATTACGCCTCATGATCAACGCCGTTCACACCGTCATCAACGCGCGGGATTCGGAAGCAGCCCGTGCTTTCTTTCGCGACACTCTGAACCTTCCTTTTGCCGATGCGGGGCATGGGTGGTTGATTTTCGCACTTCCTCCGGGCGAACTGGGCATTCATCCGACCGAATCCGAAGCGGAGGAAGGCCGGCACCAGCTCTACCTGATGTGCGACGACATTGAGGCTACCGTTGAGGAACTCAAAGCCAAGGGCGTGGAGTTCACGCGCGGCGTCAGGAATGAAGGCTGGGGACTGCTGACGGCGATGCGAATCCCGGGCGGCGGCGAGTTGTTTCTCTATCAGCCGAGACACGCGTCGCCGCTGAATCCGAAGTAGCCGGATTTAGTTCCGTTAACGTGAAGCTTTCTCCATTTCGCACGACTTTTATCCGTCAAAACTGTTTGGCCGTATGTAGTAAGACGGTCGTAACGAAAAAGGAGATAAAAGCCATGAAACATTTCATTCTTAAATCGGCAATTGCGGCGGGTATGTTCGCGATTTCGCTGCCCGCGCAGACGGTTGCCCCGGCGCCCGCGCCCAAAGCGAAGATCGCGCAGCGCAAAGAGAACCAGCAGGATCGCATCGCGCAGGGTGTGAAGTCGGGGCAGTTGACTGCGGGCGAGACGGCGAAGCTGGAAACGAAGGAAACGAAGCTGAACAGGGAAATGCGCACGGATCGGGCGGCGCACGGCGGGAAACTGACGGCAGCCGAGAAGAAGCAGGTCAACCATCAGCAGAATAAGCTGAGCAATGACATCTATAAGGACAAGCACAACGCCGCGGTGCAGAAGTAATGCACTTCCAGACCGAAACCCCGTCTCATCCGCGAAGGAGGTTTACCCCGTGCGAAGATTCCTCGCTGCCTGAAGGCATTGTCAATGGCCGGCGCCAGTCCAGTCCGTTCCCCGTGGTCGGGGATTGACGTGACCGTCCGGGTATCGCTACACGGCGATACAGATTTTCCCGAAGTGGGCTCCGGTCTCCATGTAGCGCAGAGCGTCGGGGGCCTCTTCGAATCCGAAGATGCGATCGATCACCGGGTGCATTTCCGCAAGCGAAATGGCCCGGTTCATTTCCCCGAACATCTCGCGGGAGCCGACGTAAATGCCGTGCACCCGGATCGATTTCAGCAGAATCGGCCGGGGATCCATTTCGCCCTGCCCGCTGAGGACTCCGATGAGCGCGATGTGGCCGCCGCGGCGGACGGATTTGACGGAGAGCGGCAGAGTGCCGGCGCCGCCCACTTCGACCACGTGGTCCACGCCTGCGCCGCCGTTCAGCGCGGTGACGGCTTTATCCCAGTCCGGGTTCGTTTTGTAATTTACGGTTGCGTGCGCGCCCATCTCGCGCAGGCGGGCGATTTTCGCGTCGCTGCCTGAGGTCGCGATTACCCGCGCGCCCGCCATTCGGGCGAACTGCAGCGCGAAAAGCGATACGCCGCCGGTGCCGAGCGTCAGGACCGTCTCGCCGGCGACGAGGCCGCCCGACCGGAACAACGCGTTCCACGCCGTCACCGCCGCGCAGGGCAAAGCGGCGGCTTCTTCAAATGAGAGATGCGGCGGCGCGTGAACGAGTCCTTCGGCGTTCAGGCAGACCTGTTCAGCGAGCATGCCGTCGATTGCGCCGCCCATGGCGGAAGCGGATTTCTCGTCGGTGGGCGGGCCTTCGATCCAGCGCTGCATAAAGATGCCGCAGACGCGGTCGCCCGGTTTGACGCGTGTTACGCCCGCGCCGACGGCCATTACTTCGCCCGCTCCGTCCGAAAGCGGAGTAAGCGGGGTCTTCACGGCGCGCCCATAACCGCCCTTTGAGACCACCAGATCGCGGTAGTTCACGGAGCACGCGCGGACGCGCACGACTGCCTGCCCGGGGCCCGGGACCGGGTCCGGAAGTTCAGTCAAACGAAGGTTTTCAAGACCGAACGTCTCGACAAAACGCCATGTTCTCAATGGATTACTCCTGTTATAATTGAGAGTCTACCCGCACGTCATATGCCTCTTAAAACCATCACCCCTAATCAGCGCGGAGACAAGAAGATTTATCTCCTGAAGCCCCGTGGATTCTGCGCCGGCGTTGTACGGGCCATCGATGTCGTTAAAATCGCGCTGAATTTATACGGGCGTCCGGTTTATGTGCGCAAAGAAATAGTACACAATAAGCACGTCGTGGAGGAACTGCGCGAACTGGGCGCGGTGTTCGTCGAGGAACTTGCCGAGGTGCCGGATGGCGGGCGGGCGATTTTCAGTGCGCACGGCGTCTCCCCGGAAGTGCGCCGCCAGGGTAAGGAACGCGGCCTGTCGATTATCGACGCCACCTGTCCCTTGGTCACCAAGGTTCACCTCGAAGCCGTGAAGTTTGCGCGTGAAGGTTACACGATTGTCCTGATCGGTCATAAGAACCACGACGAGGTGGTGGGAACGCTGGGCGAAGCTCCGTCGAAAATGGTTCTGGTGGAGTCGGTTGAGGATGTGGATGCGCTGGACATTCCGGACCCGACCCACGTGGCCTATCTGACGCAGACGACGCTCAGCCTTGATGAAACCAAAGACATCATGGCGCGTCTTCAGGAGAGATTCCCCTTGATCCGCGGACCCAAATCGCAGGACATCTGCTATGCAACCGAAAACCGCCAGATGGCGGTAAAGGGCGTGGCGCAGTTTTGCGACCTGCTGCTGGTTGTGGGCTCGGCCAACAGTTCGAATTCGAAGCGGCTGGTGGAAGTGGGAAGCAATTACGGCGTGCAGTCGTTCCTGGTGAACGACTGGAGCGATGTGGATCGCTCCTGGCTTGAAGGTATTCGCAGTGTGGGTGTGACGGCGGGGGCATCCGCGCCGGAGCATCTGGTCGAGCAGATCGTCGCCGCCCTCCAGGATGAGGGCTACGGGCAGCTGGAAGAAGTGGAAATGATTGAGGAAGACGTGCGGTTCTCGCTGCCGCCGGAACTAAACAACACCGCAGGTCTTTACGGCATCAGCCGATGACTCCAACGCTCCATGTCAGCAGCGAACTTCTTACCTCCGCCCAGCGGAAACTAGCGCGGGCCGCGGAACACCTTCTTTCACTCCAGGAAAGCGACGGGCACTGGTGCGCGCTGCTCACCGCCGATACGACGCTCGAATCGGACTACATATTGCTTCAGCTCTGGCTGCATCCGCCGGTTGCGGGAGTGTGGAATCCGCCGGACCGCGGCAGGATCGACCGCGCGGTGGACCGGATTCTTTCACGGCAGTTGCCCGATGGCGGGTTCAATATTTACGTCAAAGGCCCGAGCGAAATCAGCGCCAGCGTCAAGGCATATTTTGCGCTGAAACTGTCGGGGCTGGGGTACGACGATTCGCGGCTGGCGCGGCTGCGCGAACGCATTCTGGAACTGGGCGGAATCCAGGCGGCGAACAGCTATACCAAAGTCAATCTGAGCCTGTTCGATCTGTATCCGCGGGACGGCACGCCGAGCATTCCCCCGGAAATCCTGTTGCTGCCGGGCAAACTGCTGTATCAGATGTCGTCGTGGACGCGTGCCATCGTGGTTTCGCTGGCGATTGTGCACGCGCACGATCCGAAGCGGCCGGTTCCCGAGGGCTTTAATCTTCAGGAGTTGTTCATTGAAGGGAAGAGCACGGGGTCGGAATCGGACGATTCCTGGCTGAGCTGGCGCAAGACGTTTGTGCAGTCGGACCGCATTCTGAAGCTGTGGGAGAAATACGGCTTCGCGCGGATCCGGCGGGATGCGATCCGCAAGTGCGAGCACTGGATGCTGGAACGGATGAAGTACGCCGACGGTCTGGGTGCGATTTATCCGCCAATGCAGTATTCGATCATGGCGCTGGATGTCCTGGGCTACGCAGCGGATCATCCGGCTCGCGTTGAGGCGATCCGGCAGTTCGACCGGTTGATGATGGACGACGGCGAGACCATGTTTTTTCAGCCGTGTTTTTCGCCGGTGTGGGATACGGCGATCGGCGGGTTTGCGCTGGGCGAGGCGGGATACGGGGATTCGCAGGCACTCACGCGCGCGGCGGATTGGCTGCTTGAGCGTGAGATTCGTCGCCCCGGAGACTGGTCGGTGAAGCGGCCGTACACGGAGCCTTCTGGTTGGGCGTTCGAGTTTCAGAACGACTGGTATCCGGATATCGACGACACCGCCATGGTGATGCTGGCGTTTCCGCACATGAAAGCTTCGAATCCGCGGGCGCAGTCGGCTACGCGGCAGCGGGCGCTCGACTGGCTGTTCGCGATGCAGTCGAAGGATGGCGGCTGGGCGGCGTTCGATGTCGATAATAACTGGGAAATTCTGACGCATGTGCCGTTTGCGGATCATAACGCGATGCTCGATCCGACGTGCGCGGACATTACGGGGCGAACTCTGGAAGCTCTGGGCGCCCACGGTTTCGACCGGCATTTCCCGGCGTGCCGGAGGGCCGTCGACTATCTGACGCGGACGCAGCTGGCGGATGGTAGCTGGTATGGGCGCTGGGGCGTGGCTTACATCTACGGGACGTGCTTTGCGCTGCGCGGGCTGCGCGCCATGGGCGAGGACGATCACGAGCCGCATATTCAGCGCGCGAACGAATGGCTGCGGTCGATTCAGAATTCGGACGGCGGATGGGGGGAAAGCTGCGCCAGTTACGATAACGATATCTATACGGCGGCGGAGAGCACTCCCTCGCAAACCGCCTGGGCTTTGATGGGGCTGATGGCGGGCGGGGATACGTGGAGTTCGAGCGTGCTGAACGGGATTGAATACCTGCTGCGGACCCAGAAGGCGGATGGTACCTGGGATGAGGAATTAGCCACGGGAACCGGGTTTCCGAAGGTTTTTTATCTGAATTATCATTATTACCGGCTTTATTTTCCGTTGCTTGCGCTGGCCACTTTTGTGAAGGCGCACGAGGGATAGGGTGGTATCCGCCGAATACCGCGTATTTTGGGATCGCCGTTGTGGGGTCAGGGCTTCGGCCTTGCCGTCGGGCTTCCGCCCGGCGCGGAGCGTGCGGTGCGGCCCGTCAACAGCCATTACCGCTTCCTTACGGGCGCGGCCCGGAAAGCGGGCGCGCTTCGGAAAGACGGTGCTCCTCGGGAAAGAAACCGGGCAGGCGCCAGCGCCTGCCCCACGGGTATGAAGCCAGCTTTGGTTACGGGGGCGTCCGGGTTTGTCGGCTGGCATGTGGCGCGCTCGCTGATTGAGCGGGGATGGCGCGTGCGGGCGCTGGTCCGCGAAAACAGCCGTGTTCCGGAACTGGACGTCGAACGGGTCACAGGCGATCTGCGCGATCCCGAATCGCTGCGACGCGCGGTTGCGGGTTGTGGCGTGGTCTTCCATGTGGCGGCGGACTATCGCCTTTGGTCGAAGAATCCCGCCGAACTGTACGATTCGAACGTCGGCGGCACGCGCAATATGCTCTCAGCCGCGCAGTCCGAAGGCGTCGAGCGGTTCGTTTACACCAGCACGGTGGGTTGCATTGGCGTACCGGAGTCGGAGGTCGGGGATGAGACGCGGCCGGTGTCGCTGGACGAAATGGCCGGGGCGTATAAAAGGTCGAAATTTCAGGCCGAACAGGTGGCACTGGAGTTTGCCGGCGGCGGGATGCCGGTCGTGATCGTCAATCCGACGGCTCCGATGGGCGACCACGATTTCAAACCGACGCCGACAGGGCAGATCGTCGTCGATTTTCTGAACGGGGCGATGCCCGCTTACATCGACACCGGACTGAACGTGGTGAACGTACGCGATGTGGCGCTGGGGCATCTGCTGGCGTGCGAGCGGGGCGGGGCGGGGGAACGCTATATTCTCGGGTCGGAGAACCTGACGCTCGGTCAGATTTTGAAAGAACTTGCGGCGATCACGGGACGCAGGGCTCCCACAGTGGAGTTGCCTTATTTCGTGGCATACACGGCCGGAGTAGTTACGACGGCGTGGGCGCATCTGACCGGCATTGCGCCGCGCGCTCCGCTGGAAGCCGTACGCATGGCGAAGAAAAAGATGTGGGTTTCGCATGCGAAGGCGGCGCGCGAACTGGGTTTCAGCCCCGGTACGGCCAGGCTGGCGCTGGAAGACGCCGTTGCGTGGTTCGAACGTTCCCGGAGTGTGAAGGCCGCGTGATTCTGTTCGTTGCAGCCGAACCCCGAGAGTGCGAACCCTGGGTTGGGCACTGGAATGCGGTGCACCCGGTGAAACTACAAGTACATTGGGCACGGGCAGGCTCGTGGAAAGGCACGGAAGTGATGGCAATCGCGAATGGGGCCGGTCCCGAACGCGCCCGTGCCGCAGTTCAGGCAGCGCCCCGGCCAACGGCCGTTTGCAATATCGGATTCTGTGGCGCGCTTGACGATTCGCTCGGGATCGGAGACATTTTTATCGCCACCGAAGTGCGAAACGGCACCCGGACTTACCCTGCGGCAGATCCGGGCGGCAATGCTGCGAAGACGAGCGGTCTACTGGTGTCGCAGCCTGTTATCGCTCAGACAGCTGCGGAAAAGCGCACTCTTCGGAATTCCGGAGCTTTTGCCGTAGAAATGGAAGCCGCCGGAGCCGCGCGGGCATCAGAAGAGTTAAACGTGCCTTTTTACTGCATCCGAGCCGTAAGCGATCTGGCGCACGAAAACTTCGCGAACGATTTCAACCGCTGCCTTATGCCGGACGGGCGGTTCAGCGTGGCGCGCCTTTTGACGGGCGCGTGCGCCAGCCCGGTACGCCGCTTCGGCGAACTCATCCGCCTGTCGAAAAGGACCCGCGCCGCCTCGTACAATCTGGGAGAATTTCTTGCCGACTGCACTTTCTGAAA
>Ga0302320_10017906_pt1 | contig 14335 bp, 15 predicted proteins | sample Bog_T0_3_FD_202130 | JGI IMG/M metagenome (GOLD analysis project Ga0302320, IMG submission 202130) | Peat permafrost microbial communities from Stordalen Mire near Abisko, Sweden - Bog_T0_3 | ecosystem: Environmental > Terrestrial > Soil > Wetlands > Peat | place: Sweden: Abisko, Stordalen Mire...
GTGGCGTCGTACGCACGCAATACCGCCAGGCTCGTGTTCTCTACCGCCCACACAAGCCCGTTGCTCGCGCCGTTGGCCGAGATGCTGGGGGTCGCCCCGGGATATTCAAAGCTTTTGGCGGTTTGCGCGGTGGAGTGAGTCGAGAGTTTCGCGTTGCTAATCGTGAAGGCTCGGATCGGGCTATCTACCGATCCGTAATAGATTGTGCTGTTGAAATACGCGGGCGTTGACCAAACACCAATGGGCAGCGCCGCTTCGAGCTCCTGGTAGATGCCGCTGTCGTTCGCGCTGAACTTGCCCATGGAGTCGCGATTCACCACGTACAGATTGCTGTCTTTCCCCGCGCCGACCGCCAGATGCAAGGTGTGTCCCGACCCGTCGCTCAAATCCGGCAGCAGCAACGCGCCACCCGAGCCCAAATCGGTATCGCCGCCGCTCTCCGCAAATCCGTTACTCATCTCAAAGTAGTCGGCAACGGCCAGCTGGTTGCCCGCGGTCGAAACTTTCATGAAAGCGTTGCCGTAGTCGCCCTCGCTGGGGAAGCCGCTGGCGTTCAGGGTGGAGTCGAAGGTACCGTTGGCGTCAAGAAAATAGATGTTGCCCGAAGTGTCGCTGGCGAGTCCCGCTGAGGACATCCAGATGGCTCCTGAGTTGCCGTTGGGCGTCACATTCAGCACACTGGTCTGCGCCAGCGTGGATCCACTGTAACCGATGATCCAGCCAGTGTAGGGCCGGATGTCGTAGTGGGACGCCCAGGCGGTGTAAATGACTCCATTCAGCAATAGCAAGGCAGTGCGCTCGCGGTATTGCCCCGGGTCGAAGACTACATTCGTGCCATCGCTGTTATCGCCGGTTCCGGGATACGTCGCCTGAATATCGACCGGCCCGCTGAACAATTCGGTCCCCAGCACGAGGTCGAGAGCGTGCAGGCGCTGGTGGTGACTCATGGGGCCGTTTTCTGTTTGGGCCGACTCGGCGACCACATAAATCGCGCCATTCGGCCCACTCGTTCGATCAATCACCGGCGTGGCGTTCACTCCAATCGCAGGAAATGTTGGGGAAGCTGGATCGGGATCGGCGGTCTCACCCGGCTGCAATAGGGAAACCTGCCAGATTGTCAATCCAGAGTCGGCGTCGAAGGCATATACCGAACCGTTCTCGGTGGCGACGATCAGCAAGTTATGGGTGCCGGCGCTCGGCACCGCGACGTTGGAGGCGTAGAGCGGTTCGGCATCCACGATGCCGTCCACAGTGTAGAAGCCGAGCTTTCCAAACTGTGCCGAGTTGACGTTGGTTGTGGTCAGAATGCTCTCTGTCAAATTCTGGCCGGTACGAGCATTGTCGTTGTGGTAGGTCAGCACATCGGTCGCGGGGTTTACGGTAAGAGTAGCGCTGTTGCTGGTTACGTCCCCGTTCGGACTGCTTATTACTACGCTGAACTGAGAGCCGTCGGCGGCGGGGGTGGCCGGCGCAGTAGTGTACGCGGCGGAAGTCGCCCCGGCGATGGGAGTGGTCCCCTTCTGCCACCGGTAACTCAAAGGCCCCGAGCCACTTGCAGCCACGGTGAAAGTAGCCCTCTGGCCCACTACCACACTTCGGCTCAAGGGCTGGGTTGCAATTCTAGGAGCGGCTGATCCGCCGCACCCCCCTAAAATCAAGCTAAGCGCAAGACATGCCCATAAACTTCCAGCGGTCTCAGTCACGATCTCCCTGTTCTCGGTCGCCCTTACCGCCGATTTAACAACCCATGCAGCCGATTCCCGCGTAGAAAAGTTCCTCACTATAGCAAGGCCTTCGCATTTTGGGAAGGAAGATTAGAAAGGACAGCGGCCCCTCGGTCGTCTGCCCCATTGGGGGATATTTTTTGAATGAATTCGGATTGCGAAAATATCCGTCGGTCACGTGCGTCGAGCGTGAGTTAAGTTTGGCGGCAACCCAACCGGAACTTCTTCGGCGGTCAGGGCAGCAGGCCGAACACGGCGACGCCGCTTGGCGTTCCTACAAACACTTTGCCGTTGACGATCATGGGGGTGATGTACTTGTTGCCGTTGCCGAACTGGTCGCGGGCACCGCTGGCTTGGTTGCTGTTGTAGAGTTCGGTCAGATTGGCGGCGTTGTAGGCGTGCAATACGGCGGGGCTGGTGTTCTCGACCGCCCAGACGATTCCGTTGCTCGATCCGTTGGCCGAGATGCCAGGCGTGGCTCCGGGATAGTTGAAGCTAGTGGAGGTTTGCGCGGTCGCGCTGGTCGACAGCTTCGCGTTCGTGATAGTAAAGGCCTGGATGGGGCTGGTCACCGAGCCGTAGTAAATGGTGCTGTTGAAATAGGCTGGCATGGCCCACACTCCGCCGGGGAGCGCGCCGGCGAGTTCCTGGTAAATGTTGTTGCTGCTGGCGCTGAATTTGCCCATGGAGTCGCGATTCACCAAATAGAGGTTGCTGTCTTTTCCGGCGCCGACGGCCAGGTGAACGGTGTTGCCCGAGCCATCTTGCAAATCGGGCAGCACGATGGTTCCGCCTGAGCCCAGGTCGGTATCGCTGTCGCTCTCCGACACTCCATTATCCATTTCAAAGTAGTCCGCGACGGCAAGACCGCTCGCGGTCGAGAGCTTCAGGAATGCGTTGCCATAGTCGCCGTTGCTGGGAAGGCCGCTGCCATTCAAAGTGGTGTCGAAGGTGCCGTTGGCGTCGAGAAAGTAAATGTTGCCGGAAGTGTCGGCGGCGAGGCCGGCTCCGGCCATCCAGATCGAGCCTTCGTTGCCGTTCGGAGTCAGGTTCAGCACGCTGGTTTGCGCAAGAGTGGATTCGCTGTAGCCCATGATCCATCCGGTGTAGGGGCGAATGTCGCAGTGCGAAGTCCAGCCCGTGTAAATGACGCCGTTCAGCAATAGCAGCGCTGCGCGTTCGGCGTACTGGCCGGGATCGAACACCACATTTCCACCGCTGCTGTTGTCGCCGGTTCCGGGATAGGTAGCTTGAATATCCGCGGGGCCGCTGAAAAGTTCGGTACCGAGCGCAAGGTCGAGCGCGTGCAGGCGCTGGTAATACGTCGATCCGTTCTTCGACATGGCAACCACATAGACGGCGCCGTTGGGGCCGCTGGCGCGGTCGATGACGGGAGTGGAAGTGACGCCAATTTCGGGAGTGATCTGGTTGCAGCCGCGATCGTCCGAAGTGGTCTCGCCCGATTGCAGCATGCTGACATGCCACAGGGTTGTGCCGGAATCGGCGTCGAAGGCATAGACGGAATCGTGCTCGGTGGGAACGATCAGCACGTTGTGCGTGCCGTTGTTTGGAATGGCAACGCTTGAGGCGTAGAGCGGTTCGGCGTCAACCAGGCCGTCGACGGAGTAGAAACCGATCTTGCCAAAGGTCGAGGAGTTTACGTTGCTGGTGGTCAGCGTAGTTTCGGTGAGGTTCTGCCCGGTGCGGGCAATGTCGTTGTGATAGGTGAGCACGTCGGTAGTGGCGGGCGGGGCGGCATTCACGGTGAGCGTGGCGGCGTTGCTGGTGACGCTTCCGATGGCGTTGCTTACCACCACGGTGAACTGGGAGCCGCTATCGGCCGTAGTAGTGGCGGGCGTGGTGTAGCTGGAAGAGGTCGCGGCGGTGATGGCCGTGCCGCTCTTCTGCCATTGATACGTGAGGGGAGTGGTTCCCATCGCGGTCACAGAAAAGGTAGCCGTCTGGCCTGCGGTTACGGTTTGGTTGGCGGGCTGGGTGGCAATGGAAGGTGCAGCCGCGCTGATTACGGGAGCGGGCTGCGAACTGGAGCCGCAAGCGGAGAGCATCAGACTGAAACTTAGAAAAAAGGAAAATTGAAACAGCTGCTGCAGCCGGATGCCCATAGAATTCGCAAACCCTCGTACTACTAATCATGACATCTGTTGCCCCATTCTGGGGAGTGGGTTGGAACTAAACATTATTGCGGTCGTCTCGTTCCGGGAAGGGCCGAGGGTTCTCAACTCATCACACCCCACTACGATTCTGTTACTCTCAAGCGCGCACATGCGCGTGGCCGCCATTCTCGGGCTGGGATGTTCGGAAAAAAATCTGCGGCCTTTTCAAACCGGCAAGAACATCGATTGGCGCATTGGAATGCCTGCCGCTGCCGACCAAGCGGAGGCGATTTTGCTCTTCGGCGGCGACGGCACGATTCACCGTCACCTCAGTCAGTTGGTGAAGCTTGCACTGCCGGTGCTGGTGGTGCCGGCAGGCAGCGGAAATGATTTTGCCCGGGCGCTGAGGTTGCGCCGTGTGCACGACTCTCTGGCGGCGTGGCACAGCTTCTGCGCGGGAAAAGGCAATGTGCGCGCCATCGATCTGGGCGTCGTCACGCCCCTGGCAGGCGCGGGCGAGGCGCCCCACGATTCGGCTCGCGGGTCAGTGCCCGGGACAGCGCACTACTATTGCAGCGTGGCGGGCCTTGGCCTGGATGGCGAAGTGGCGCGCCGGGCCAACGAACTGCCGCGCTGGCTGCGGGGGCACGGCGGCTACGCGCTGACGCTGGCTCCGGCTATCTTTCGCTTCGCCCCGTTCCCCATGAATATCTTGACGCCAGACGCAGATGGTGGCTGGAAAACCCGCAGCAACCAGCCCACCATGCTGGCGGCCTTCGCCAATACTTCCACTTACGGCGGCGGCATGAAGATCGCGCCGCGCGCGCAAATGGATGACGGGCTGCTCGATGTCTGCGTGGTCCGTGGTTTAAATCCCTTCAGGCTGGCTTGCCTGTTCCCCACCGTTTACTTTGGTCGGCACCTGAAAATCAGCGAGGTAGATTATTTCCAGGCGGCGCGGTTGCGGGTGGAGACGGAGAAGCCACTCGAGGTTTATGCCGACGGCGAATTTGTCTGCCGAACGCCGGTCGAGGTCACGGTAGAGCCAGCCGCGTTGCAGGTGGTGGTTGAGTCTCTCTCCTAAACCAGGCCTTTTCTGGGGTGTATCTGATGGCTATAGCTAAGGCTACGGTGTCCGGAGTATGCTGCCGCGTAAGTCCTTTCTTTTCAGTGCGGGTATTTGTAAGTTGTTGAAAACACGTGGAAGCGCTCACAACGGCTTCCTCGAATCGCCGGATCGGACCGCTCCTGGCATGCCCCTGGAGCGCACAGAAATGGCCCAAGGCTGCATTCCAGCGACCGGGATGACCCCAGAGGTCATCCGCGGGACAAAAGTCGCTCAGAACGCTTCTAATGCGAAATTCCTTGTAAGTTGTTGAAAAAGTCTGTAAGTTGTTGATAATATCTGTAAGTTATTGATAACACTAGGTCGGCCTTTTTCGGAGCGAAATTTTCCGGCAGCCGGCGCCGGCCGGGAATATCTAAAACTTGACAGCCCGGCTATTCCGTCGCATGGTTTGAAGCGATGAGGAGATTCCTACCACTGCTGCTCGTGCTGGCCATGGCCGGGCCGCTGCCCGCGCAAACGGGCTGGCAACTGGTTTGGAGCGACGAGTTCGAAGGCGCTGCTGGATCGGCGCCGGGTCCCGCCAAATGGGTTTACGACCTGGGAGCAAGCGGATGGGGAAACCATGAACTGGAACGCTACACTGACAGCCGCGAAAACTCCTATCTTGATGGCAAGGGGCATCTCGTAATCCGGGTCTTGCGCACGCCGGAGAACCAGTACACATCGGCCAGACTCAAGACCCAGGGCAAGTTCTCCACCCAGTATGGCAGGATCGAGGCCCGCATCAAGCTTCCGCGGGGACAGGGCATCTGGCCGGCTTTTTGGATGCTGGGTGCTGACATCGGCGCGATAGGCTGGCCGGCCTGCGGCGAGATTGACATCATGGAAAATATTGGACGCGAGCCGCGGCTGAACCACGGTTCGCTGCATGGGCCGAACTATCCGGGAGCCGGAATTACAGCGCGGTACGAATTGCCCACGCACCAGCCTTTCTACAAAGGCTTTCATCTATTCGCAATCGAGTGGTCGCCAGAGCGGATCGAGTTCCTGGTCGACGGAGTTTCCTACGAAAGCGTGACTCCGGCTGCTCTTCCCGCGGGCGCGAAGTGGGTTTTCGATCACCCTTTCTTCTTTCTCCTCAACGTTGCGGTGGGTGGAGACTGGCCCGGCATTCCCGACGGCACAACTAAATTCCCCCAGGAGATGTTGGTGGATTATGTGCGGGTCTGGAAGAGTGCCGGGGAGTGACGGGATCGTACTTCCGCGGGGGCGGACCAGGTGCGTGGGGTACAAGGTGCGTCGCCGACGACGCGTCCGCCGCTCCCTGGGCCGGATCGGTGTAAACTTTCTCCATGGCTGAACAACGTTCTCACACCCTGCTCTGGGTTTTGATTGGCGGAGGAGCCTTCTTCCTCTTCGTCCTGGCCGTGTTTTCGCTGGTGTACCTGACGCTGCACTCGGGTGGCAATGAGGCCGGATTCGGCGGTTTTGGCGACCGCATCGGCGTGGTCGACCTGGACGGCGTGATTCTCTCGCCGCAGCCGGTGGTGGGGCAGCTGAAAAAGTTTGGCGACGACTCTTCCATCAAAGCCATCATCCTGCATGTGAACTCGCCGGGCGGGGGCGTGGCCGCGTCGGAAGAGATTTACCGCGAGGTCAAGCGCCTGCGCGAGGAGAAAAATAAACGCGTTGTGGTTTCCATTGAGAGCGTAGGCGCGAGCGGCGCTTTCTACGTGGCGTCGGCCTCGAACAAGATTTATGCCGATCAAGGCAGCATCGTAGGCTCCATCGGCGTGATCGCGCAGTGGATGAACTATGGCGATTTGCTGAAGTGGGCCAAGCTGAAGGATGTGGTCATCAAGACGGGCGAGTTTAAAGATACGGGCAACCCGGCCCGCGATCTTACGCCCGCCGAGCAGGCCTACATGCAATCGCTGATCGATAACATGTTCGGGCAGTTCGTGAAGGCAGTGGCCGATGGACGCGGGCTGAAGTTCGATGATGTGAAAGCCATCGCCAACGGCAAGGTATGGACCGGCGAGCAAGCCAAGTCCATGAAGCTGATTGACGAGGTCGGCGACTTCGAGGCCGCGGTGAAAGACACGGCGAAATCCGTGGGCATCTCGGGCGAACCCACGCTGGTGCGTCCGGAAAAAGACCGCAAGACCATGCTCGACCTGCTCACCGGCGATGTCTCGCAGTGGATCCCAGGGCGCGAGAAAATGCTGGAGCAGCAGGTGGGATTTTATTATTTGTGGAAGTAGGCCGCACGGGGGTCTTCGGTGTCCGGTCTTAGGTGATAGGTATATCGAGACTTGTGAAGCTGCGTGTCTTTGTTGCCGCGTGCCTCTGCCTCAGTGGATCGTACCATCTGTGCGCGCAAACCCTTGAGGTCACTCCGAACCGCGCGCTGCTGGATGAGACGGTTGCGATCCGCGCCAGCGGATTGCCGCCGAAGGAACGGGTCGCCATCCAGGCAAAGTTAGTGGACGGGGCCGAGCATCGCTGGTCCGCGGAGGCGGAATTTCTCGCCGATCCCCAAGGCGTGGTCGATGTCTCCCACCAGGCTCCCATCAAAGGTTCCTACAACGAAGTTTCGGCCATGGGGCTGATCTGGTCGATGAAGCCGGAAGAGAAGCATGTGGCGCAGTATGTATCCCCGCGGGACGCTGCGGGGCAAATCATCGAATTTCAGTTGATCTTGGCTGGCAAGCCGGTTGCGAGCGCGCAACTGGAGCAGCGCTCGCTCGCCGAGGGCGTGCAGCGGATCAAGATCAATGGGCAGCTGCACGGTGAGCTTTTTCTTCCAAGTGGAAGCGGGCCGCATCCGGGAGTGCTGGTGGTGGGAGGATCGGAAGGAGGCCTGCAAACGCAGAAGGCAGCCTGGCTGGCCTCGCATGGCTTCGCGGCGCTGGCGCTGGCTTACTTCCACTATGAAGATCTGCCCAACGAACTGGCGGGGATTCCGCTCGAGTATTTCGGGGAAGCGCTGGCCTGGATGCGGAAGCGTCCGGAGATTCTGCCCGATCGAATCGCGGTGATGGGCACATCGCGGGGCGGGGAGCTGGCGCTGCAACTGGGTTCGATCTACCCGCAGATTGCGGCCGTGGTGGCGTATGTGCCGGCGAATGTGCGCTATGCGGCGTGCTGCGGCGGCGGCACACGCGTGCCCTACGCGTGGACTCTGCATGGCAGAGCGCTGGCGTATTACACGCCTCGCAGCCGGTCCTTCCCGAACCCGGCGGCGACCATGGAAGCGGCCATACAGGTCGAGCATACGCATGGCCCGGTGCTGCTGATCTCCGGCGAGGACGATGGCGTTTGGGCGTCCTCGTTGATGGCGAAGGCGGTGGTTGACCGGCTGAAAGACAGTCATTTTCCGTATCCCGTGCAGCATCTGGATTATGCGCACGCCGGGCATCGGGCGGGCCGGCCGGAAATCGTTCCCATGTGGCACGGCATGCTGCAGCAGCCGGGTTCGGGGAGGGAAATGGATCCCGGCGGTACGCCAAGAGGCGATGCCGAATCGACGCTCGATGCCATTCCGAAGGTGCTGGATTTTCTGCGCAGCAGTCTGGCAGCGGGCGGCGCGGCGCAGGAGGCGCGAAAAGGTCCGGATGACCGGATTTGGCTCCGTCCCAAAACGGAGACTTGCGTACAACCCCTGAAATTTGAGAAGGTTATGGGAGGTAGCCAGCTCGGAACCGAGGCCGTCGCCACCAGGGGGACGCTTTCTCAGAACCAGCGGGCCGGGAGCGAAGAGGGACTATGACGAAAGCCGACTTGATAGACGAAGTCTCGCGTTCCGCGGAACTTACACGCAAAGACAGCGAAGTAATCGTGGAGACGATCTTTGACAGCGTGGTGCGGTCCTTGCGAGCGGGCGACAAGATCGAGATACGCGGCTTCGGCAGCTTCCGCACGCGCCAGCGCAACGCCAGAATGGGACGCAATCCCAAGACCGGAGAAAAGGTCGAGGTTCCCGCCAAGAAGATTCCTTTCTTCAAGCCCAGCAAGGAGTTAAAGGACATGGTGAATGAGGGGATTGTGGACGAGGCGGCGGCGCCTTCGGCCCCGGCAGCACCGCCTGTGGCTTAGAGAAATGCAAAAGGCAGAGGTCAGAATGCAGAAGTAAAACCCAATCCGCCATCACCTTCGCATTCTGACTTCTGAATTCTTATTTCTGCATTTCCAACTTCTACCGAATCCCCACCACGCCCATCATCCGTCCGGTTTTGCCCTTCTCGGCGCGATAGGAAAACAACAAGTCTATCCGGCAGTTGGTGCACAGGGGCGAGGCCTCAATATTCTTCGCCAGCACGCCCGCGCTCAAAAGTTGTTGGCGGTTGGCTTCCACCAGGTCGAGAAAGATCTTCTTGGGCAAAATGCTGTGGCCGGGAGCGCGCGCCGTGAGGAACAGCATAGGATATTTTTCGCGGACCGGGTCGGATTCTTCGACCTCACGGAAGAGCTTCTCCGTATAGGCGAATTGCGATTCGAACTTTTCCCGAATTTCCGCGCCTACTTCGTAACAACACCCGTGAATGCCGGGGCCGATTGCGACTTTCAGATCGCGAGGCCGGGTGCCGAAGTGGCGGCGCATTTCCCCCACGCCCTTTTCGACGATGCGTTTGACGGTGCCGCGCCAGCCCGCATGGAACACGCCCACGGCGCGGCGCTTGGGGTCGACGAGGATGATGGGCAGGCAGTCGGCGGTCTGAATGGCAAGCAGCAATCCCGGAGTCGCCGTGATCAAGCCGTCGCCGACGAGTTGCGATTCCGGCGGCGAATCGACGAAATGGATGATATCGGAATGAACCTGGCGCAGCGTAACCAGAGGCTGCGGCTTGGCGCCGGCGCCGAGTTCCCGCAGAAACGCGCTGCGGTTGCTCTCGACCGCGGCTTTCGAATCGTCGTTCGTAAATCCAAGGTTGAGCGCACCGCCCCCATAGATGCGCGACACTCCACCGGCGCGCGTGGAAAATCCGTGCACGAGCCAAGGGAACTCGCTCAACTGCGTGGCGCGAAGAATGTTGAGGTTGGCTAGCTTGGGGACCCGAGTCGGCACCCGTCCATGTTACCCGTCAGCCCAGTGTTGCCGCACTCCGGCCAGGAACTTCTTTTTGTCCTGGCGCATGAGACGCACCAGAGCTGGGTTGCCGGTAGGCTCGTGCGCGGCCGCCCACAGCACCATTTCCGTGAGCACCGGAGCCAGATCGATTCCCTTTCGGGTGAGCGAGTAGGTCAGCTTGCGTCCATCCGCCGGGTCGGGCTCGGCAACAATGATGCCGTTGGCGACTAGTTTGCGAAGACGATCGGCCAGGATGTTCGTCGCGATGCCTTCATAACACTCCAGGAATGTTTTGTAGGTATGCGCGCCGCGCAGCATCATGTCGCGGACGATCAACAGGGACCAGCGGTCGCCCAGCATCTCGACCGATGCGTTCAGCGGACACTCCGACCGCCGCTTGACCTTGTGTTTGCCCGGCACCGGTTCAAATTATCATAATATCGCTTGCATCTCACAAGTAATACGTTGTAGAGTTTTTCCCGCCACGAAATTTCGTTCCCGGTTTCAATCGACAGCGAAGGGATATTCATGCCAGCCACAGCTCCTATTTCCAAGGCAAGTGCATGGACCGGCCGCGTGCTGAGCGCGTTGCCGGTCCTGCTGTTTTTATTCACCGGAATGTATGGTCTGCTGAAGCCGGCCGCCGCGATGCAGGGATTCGTTCATTACGGGTATCCCGAAGGCGCCCTACTGCCAATTACCCTCGTAGAGATCGCGTGCGTAATTCTGTATGCGATTCCGCGCACCTCCATCCTTGGCGCAATTCTGTTGACCGGCTACCTGGGCGGCGCAACGGCCACGCATGTGCGGGTGGGAGAACCGTTCTACCTGCCCATTGTCGTCGGGATTGTGGTCTGGGCGGGACTGTACTTGCGGGAGGAACGGGTGCGCGCCCTTATCCCGCTGCGCAGTTAGCTCTGCGGGGCGCGAGAACGATTCGAGGACAGGCATGCACTTTATCTGGAAAGAAGAGGAAATCGATGATCGGAAGAATGGTTGAGACCCTCACATTAGCAACCCTGGCGCTAGCGGCTGGGCTGGGAGCGGCGCGTCCTGCGCAGGCGCAGGATGCCAAAGCAACCTACCCGAGCATGGCTCCGATTGAGCAATACCGGATGGAGCGGGATGCCGAGATAGCGCTGGCGCGGAGCGCGGCCCCGGAATCCATCTCGCGGGATGCCGAGGTCGTGGTCCTCGGCGCGCGGGGCTACGAAACCGCAGCCCAGGGCACGAACGGTTTCGTGTGCATGGTGCTGCGATCATGGACTGCCGGAATCGACGATCCCGTTTTTTGGAATCCCAAGATACGGGGCGCGGCCTGCTTCAACCCGCCGGGAGCACGCACCTACCTTCCCATCGTTTTCAAGAAGACGGAGTTGATCCTGGCGGGACGATCCAAGGCGCAAATGTTCGAGGCAATCAAAGAGGACTTCGACAAGAAGGAGTTGTCGGCGCAGGAATCGGGCGCAATGTGCTACATGCTGTCAAAGCAATCCTACTTGAGCGACCGTAGCCCGCACTGGCATCCTCACCTGATGTTTTTCGTTCCGCAAACTGAGGCTGCGACCTGGGGCGCAGATCTCCCCGGCTCTCCGATTCTGGCTGGACCCGACCCCGAGGACCGGTTAAGCGTGTTCATCGTTCCGGTCACGAGGTGGTCGGATGGAACGGCTGCGCCGGCATACTAGAGCTGGCGCGCGAATCCCAAAGCACGCGGCCATCGCATGTCAGGGAGGCCACGGTTCAGACGTTCGGGAAGGAATTTTCCTGAAACTCATGAGTTCGAGGGAGTTTGGTTCGTGGGTCGTTCTGCTAAGCTACCGGGGAATCTGGCATCCTAATTGGGGGAGGAGTCGTGAGCAAAGTACGAGTTCTGGTTGGTACGCACAAGGGCGCTTTCATCCTGAGCGCCGACGGAAGGCGCGACAAGTGGGAGGTGAGCGGGCCGCACTTTGCGGGATGGGAAATCTATCACCTTAAGGGCTCGCCGGCGGATACTGATCGGTTGTACGCGTCGCAGACGAGCGGCTGGTATGGGCAAGTGATTCAGCGCTCCGACGATGGCGGCAAGACCTGGCACCAGCCGGGAACTCCGCCGGGCGGGATTGCCGCGTCTGGCCCGCCGAAAGCCGCAAGCAACAAGTTTGTCTACGACGCGTCGGAAGCCACCGGCAAGCCGCTCACCACGCATCAGTGGTATGACGGCACGCAGCATCCGTGGGAGTTCAAGCGAGTGTGGCATCTGGAGCCTTCGCTCACCGAACCCAATACGGTTTACGCGGGCGTGGAAGATGCCGCGATTTTCCGCTCGAGCGATGGCGGCGAGAATTGGCAGGAACTCCCCGGCCTGCGCGGCCACGGCACCGGCCCGAAGTGGCAGCCGGGCGCGGGCGGCATGTGCCTGCACACGATTATTCTTGACCCCAGCAATCCGCAGCGCATGTGGATCGCCATCTCAGCCGCCGGCGCGTTCCGCACCGACGACGCCGGCAAGACCTGGAAGCCGATCAATCGCGGATTGTATTCCCAGTACATTCCCGATCCCCACGCCGAGATTGGCCACTGCGTGCACCACATCGCCATGAACCCACAGCGCCCCGGCGTGCTCTTCATGCAGAAGCATTGGGACGTGATGCGCTCCGATGATGCCGGCGAAAACTGGCGCGAGATCAGCGGCAACCTGCCCACAGATTTTGGATTTGTGATCGACGTACACGCGCACGAACCGGAGACGGTCTATGTGGTGCCGATCAAAAGCGATTCCGAACACTTTGTTCCCGACGGCATGCTGCGCGTTTTTCGCAGCCGCACCGGCGGCAACGAGTGGGAAGCGCTGACCACCGGCCTGCCGCAGAGTAACTGCTACGTGAACGTGCTGCGCGACGCCATGGCGGTCGACTCGCTCGACAAGTGCGGTGTGTATTTCGGTACAAGTGGCGGGCAGGTTTATTGCTCGGCCGATGCCGGAGATAGCTGGGCGCCGATTGTGCGGGATTTGCCGGCGGTGCTGAGCGTGGAGGTGCAGACGCTGCCGTGATCCGCGTCATACTCCCGCAGCATCTGCGCACGCTGTCTCAGACGGGCAGCGAAATAACGCTCGAGGTGGAAGCTCCGGTCACGCTGCGTTCGGTGCTGGACGCACTCGAGGCGCGCTATCCCATGCTGCGCGGGACCATTCGCGATCATGTGACGCAACAGCGCCGGCCGTTCCTGCGCTTCTTCGCTTGTGAAGAAGACCTGTCGCACCAATCACCGGACGCTCCGCTGCCCGAAGCCGTCGCGTCCGGCAAAGAACCGCTGCTCATCATCGGAGCCATTGCCGGAGGCTAGCTCGGCAAGCTTCCATGGTAATCTGGGCCGTGCCCATCACCGACACCAGCCCGGAAGCCCAAGCCGTACAGCTTAGAATCCACCGCGCCATGTCTGGCGAACAGCGCCTGCTCCTGGCATTTGAGATGAGCCTGTTCGCCCGCGAACTTGCCCGTGCCGGCATCCAGCAAGATCATCCGGAATGGTCCGAAACGCAGGTCGCGCGCGAACTGCTAAGGCTGGCATTCCTCCCGGCACCGCTGCCGCTGCCCTTGCGATGAACCTACCGGAAGTGGTGCCCAGAATCACTGCCGCCCTCGATCAATCCGGCATTGCCTACATGCTTTCCGGATCGTTTGCCAGCGCGTACTACGGTGCCCCGCGTTCAACCCAGGATATTGACTTGGTAATCGCAGCCACGCCTTCCCAGTTGCGCGCATTCGTTCAAGGCCTGCCGAGCGATCAATACTACGTGGACTTGGATGCGGCATTGGAAGCTCGCGAACGACAATCTCTGTTCAACGTAGTTGATCACGACACCGGCTGGAAGATCGATTTCATTATCCGCAAGTCTCGGGCATTCAGTCTGGAGGAATTCAGCCGGCGCCGGTTAGTTGATGTGGAGGGCATGCCTCTTTTTGTGGCGACCGCCGAAGATGTAATCATCGCAAAGCTGGAGTGGTCGAAACTGTCGCAATCGCAAAGGCAGATCGAGGACGTGGTTGCAATGCTGAGAATGCGATGGGCGTCTTTGGACCGCTCTTATTTGGGTAACTATATACTTGTCATACCTGAACCGCAAGGGCTAAGATTGGCGGCATGAAGAAGGTCCAAGATTTTACCTGCCCGAAGTGCGGCCATAACGTGCTCAAAACCGTTTCCGAGCCGAAGCGTAATGAGCCGTTCCCCGATGCCGCCTGCGCCAAGTGTGGTACAGCTATCAGCGAGGATGAAATCCGAAAGCAGGCGGGGAACATTCTCGATAAGCTCGTGTGGGATGCCATCAGGAAAACCATGCCTTAAGGCTTCGGATAACTCCGCCGCTTGG
>Ga0302320_10017907_pt1 | contig 14334 bp, 10 predicted proteins | sample Bog_T0_3_FD_202130 | JGI IMG/M metagenome (GOLD analysis project Ga0302320, IMG submission 202130) | Peat permafrost microbial communities from Stordalen Mire near Abisko, Sweden - Bog_T0_3 | ecosystem: Environmental > Terrestrial > Soil > Wetlands > Peat | place: Sweden: Abisko, Stordalen Mire...
CAGCAAATCGACCTGATGCCAGCGAAGCAGGCGCAGCTCCTGCGAGCGCAACCCGGTATGGATGGAAAGCAAGACTGCGGTGTAGAGGCCACGGCTGACGCTGGCCCTGCAAGCAGACATGAGCCGAACGACTTCATCATCGGACATCTCGCGACCAGTGTCCTGGTTTTCCTTCAGCATGATCTTTTTCTTCTCCCCCGCCGCCGCTCTTAACCGGCATGGATTCTCCGCTGATCATCGATTCGTCGACCGAGCTGTGGCCCTCAAGCACGGTCCCATCTACGGGCACCTTCTCGCCGGGGCGCACGCGGAGGCGGTCGCCGACTTGCACCAGATCGAGTGGAACGTCAGCCTCACCACCCTGGTGGTCCAGCCACTTCGCGGACTTTGGCGCGAGGCCAAGCAGTGCGCGAATCGCACCGCTGGTTTGGCTGCGAGCACGCAGCTCCATAACCTGGCCGAGAAGAACCAGCGCGACGATAACAGCCGCCGGCTCGAAATACACCTCGATCTGCTCTCCGCCTCCGCGAACCGACGCCGCCTGGTCATATTGGCCATCTCCGGATTGGTCTTGGAGCGCTTCCTGTTGTTGAGCCTGAAGTGCTCATGGATGGGGATCATTCGCTGGAGCAATGTTACGAGGCTACGGACGAAGTGCTGCGAACGGTGTTCATCCTGTTGTTTGCGCAGCGAGTCAAGCTCGAGGGCGTGATTCTGAAGCCGAACATGGTGTTGCCTGGATTGACCTGCGTCAAGCAGCAGTCCGTGGACGAGGTGGCAGAGGCTACATGGGCGATAAGTGAGCCTGCGACCGCGAGGAGATTCGATAAGTGAATTCAAGTTGCAACGCCTGGGGGCGATGATGGAGCAGGAGCCAGGCAATTAGAACTTAGGCTGTCTGTTCGTCGCGGCGGATCATTTCTCCTGGTCGCAATGTAGCAAGATGATCGACCGGGGATTGACGCGGTAGTTCGTCCCTCCCACGTGTGGCGCTCTAGCCTCCTCGGAAATGTCGCTTGGCGTTGGCAGAGAGGTGTCCATGAAGCGAATCCATCCCCCCTTTGCGCTGTCAGCGACAGGCGGTAGTGCAAATTCCAATGGCTCCCAATATGCGTTGATCGCGATGTAACGCATCTGTGTACCGGCGAGATTATGCAGAGACAAAGCGAGGCTATGAGAATTGCTACCCCAGTCTGGCTTTCCAATTTCAACGCCATGCCACTCGATACGGCTCTTGCTCAGGAAGTCTTCAAGTGTTGCCTGTCCACCTTCTTCTCTTTGATCGAAGTGGAGGCGGAGTTGAATCATCTGCCGCACAAAGCGCAGAACGTCGGCGTTGGCCTGGCAAAGGCTCCAGTCGAACCAGCTGATTTCGTTGTTCTGACAATATGCATTGTTATTCCCGAGCTGCGTTCTGCACACTTCATCTCCCATGAGTAACATCGGCGTGCCAACGGAGAGGAGAGTGAGCGCGAGAAGATTCTTGATCTGCTGCTTCCGTAAGCGTTCGATGGCGACATTCGCGGTCGCACCTTCGACACCGCAGTTCCAGCTTAAGTTAGAATTTGCGCCGTCTGCATTCGATTCGCAATTGGCTTCATTGTGCTTCGCATCGTATGAGACGAGATCGTTGAGCGTAAATCCGTCGTGGCAAGTCACGAAGTTGATGCTCTGCCCGGCGGGCCGATCGTATTCTTGATACAAATCTGGACTTCCCATGATCCGCTCTCGGAGCTTGAAGGTGGCACTCTCATCTCCCTTGACAAAGCCGCGGATGTCATCGCGATATCTCCCATTCCACTCTTTCCATTTATCGCGACCAAAACTACCTACCTGATATAAGCCGCCTGAGTCCCATGCTTCAGCAATCAGTTTTGTGCCTGCCAGGACTGGGTCGGAGTCGATCTCCCAGACGATGGGAGGGTTCAGCATGGGTTTGCCCGATTCGTTGCGCGAGAATATCGACGCCAAATCGAAGCGGAAGCCGTCGATGTGCATCTCTGAAGCCCAGTACCGTAGGCTGTCGAGAATCAGGCGCTTTACTACGGAGTGATTTGCTTTGAGAGTGTTGCCTGCCCCACTAAAGTTCGCATAGGTAGCTTTATCTTTCCCCAGAATGTAGTAGAAACTGTTTTCGAGTCCGCGGAAGCAGAGTGTGGGTCCATTCTCGCCTCCCTCGCCGGTGTGGTTGTACACAACGTCGAGAATCACCTCGATACCTGCCCGATGCAATTCCTTCACCATGATTCGAAACTCATCCAGACAGACCAATGGGTCGTTGCAGGTACTGTAACCGAGATGGGGCGCAAAGAAGGACACGGGCCCATAGCCCCAGTAGTTTTCGAGCCCCGGTGCCGCGTCTTGAGGATCAAACTGGTATACCGGCAACAGTTCTACGGCTGTGATACCCAGTTCCTGAAGGTAAGGGATCTTTTCGAGGATCCCGAGATATGTACCTCTCTTCTCCTGGGCTACGCCTGAGTTTGGGTGGCGTGTGAATCCGGCCACATGCATCTCGTAGATTACTGTCCCGCGAAAAGCATGCCGGAGCGGCCGGTCTCCTTCCCAATCAAAGGTTCTCATATCGACCACGACGCTTTTCATTGAGGTTGCAGCGTTGTCTCCAGGGCGACTCGCAGCAGAACGATCATAGTTCCGGCCAAGGGAAACGCTCTTTCCATACGGGTCAATCAGGACTTTTCGGCGGTCGAAACGATGTCCGCTAGATGCATCGCCGGAACCATCAACGCGGTATCCATAGAGTTGCCCGGCCGCAATTCCTGGTACAAAGACATGCCAATAATGAGAAGTGCAGTCGAGTTCTGGATCGAGCGTTATGACTCTGCAAGGTTCTTGGGCATCAGCATGATGGAAGAAGGCGATCTCAACATGTGTGGCATGGGCAGAGAAAATGCTGAAGTTCACGCCGGAGGCAGTTAGCGTCGGACCGAGTGGATACGTCCGGCTTGCGTCCTTGCCTGGAAGGACAGAAGTAGAAGAGTCGGCGGAGTTCCGAACTGAGCCTATGTTGTCCTCCTTGCGCAGTCGATTGTGGATTTGACCTTACTCGGCTCAATATTCCCTTCTCCTCTTTCCATGATTCCGAGATTGGTCATTGTCGATCCCAAACAATCTGGCTTGCTTCGAGCGGCACGAGAGCGCTGAGATGGTAGGGGCCGATTCGCGCAGTGTAGTCGGTTGCGGGACGCATTGCAGAGACCTGAGCTGAATAAGTGGATGCGCCCGGCGTGCCTGTGCAGGGTCCCGAAGCGGTCATCGCTTCAACAGAAGAGTCGTTCCCGTGAGATGCATCTGCGTAGAGTTCTACTTTAAAGTGATCCGGAGTGAGCGATCCGGGAGCGATGTCGGCTTGGAAGAAATGCTGCCCATCGTGGGTGTCGATTCGAATGTTGAGGAAGCGCACCGTATTCCAATGTCGATCTAGATCCTGCTTCCATTTGAGCAAACTCGAGCCGACCGCACCATCGTCCGCCGCACGGTCGCGATAGCGCGACGCCGCAGGCAGATAATAGCTCTCAGTGTATTCGCGGATGGCGCGCGTCGCAGAAAACTCCGGCGTGAGCTGCGCCATGCTCTCGCGGATGCGTCCCAACCACCGGTTCGGCATCCCGGAGTGATCGCGCTCGTAGAACTCCGGAACTACTTCAGCTTCCAGCAGGCCATACAGAGTGCCCGCTTCCTCGGCATCCCACCCAGGGTCTTCGCCATGTTCCTGACCGTCCCCAATTGCCCAACCAACTTCAGACGAATAGGCCTCTGCCCACCAGCCGTCCAACTCGGAGAGATTCAGGCCGCCATTGACTAGGACCTTCATGCCACTTGTTCCGCACGCCTCCCATGGGCGGCGAGGCGTGTTGATCCAAAGATCGATCCCCTGGACCAGCTCCTGGGCCAGCATCATGTCGTAGTCGCTAAGGAAGACCACGCGTCCTTCAACCTCGGGACGCTTGATGAAGTCTTTCCATTGCTTGATCAACTCTTGTCCTGGAAGATCCTGAGGATGGGCTTTTCCCGCAAGAATCAACTGAACAGGACATCGTGGATTAGAGAGCAGGCGCAGCAGCCTCTCGGTATCGTGCAGAAGAAGATTGGGGCGCTTATAGGTGGCAAAGCGGCGCGCGAATCCGATAGTCAGTACATTTTCGTCGAAAATGGCGGAGGCATTGGACGGATCTGCGCCTTCCGCGGCGAGTTGGCACTGATACCGCTTGCGCATCCGTTCGATCAGTCCCTTTCGTCCTGCGGTTCGCAATTGCCACAGCTGCTGATTAGGGATTTGGCGGATGTCATCTTCGGCTGGGCGGTCTCCGCGCCAACGCTTCTCGCCGCAGGCGGAGGTCCATAGCGCATCGGCTTCGGCTGAATCCCAGGTTGGCACATGAATGCCGTTGGTTACGGATCCTATCGGTACCTCCTCCTGAGGCCAGTGCGGAAATAAGGTCTGGAAAATCTGCCGGCTCACTTTCCCATGAAGCTTGCTTACTCCATTGATTTGCCCGCTACCGCGGACCGCGAGATAAGCCATGTTGAATGGCTCCGAATTATCTTCCGGATTCTGCCTTCCCATGGCAAGCAGGTCATCCACTGAGATTGCAAGCTCATCCACCGCGTAGTGGCTCAGATACGTGCGAATGAGCCTGGGATCGAAGCGGTCGAAGCCGGCACTGACGGCGGTGTGCGTGGTGAATAGATTGCCGGCTCGCGTGATATTCATGGCAACATCGAATGGCTTGTTCTGACTCTCCATGCAGGACCGGGCGCGTTCGAGAACGGCGAATGCCGCATGACCTTCGTTAAGGTGACAGACCTCAGGCGAGAGACCCAAGGCTCGCAGCAAGCGCCACCCCCCAATGCCGAGCACGATCTCCTGCTTCAGGCGCATCTCTGCGTCGCCGCCATAAAGTTCACTGGTAATACCGCGATGAGCCGGGGTATTGGCAAAGTCGTTGGTGTCGAGAAGATACAACTTTGCTCTCCCCACCGACACTTCCCAGCAGCGGAGCCATATCTTTGAGCCGGGAAGTTGAATTTGCAACCGTAACCACTCGCCGTTTGGTTGTCGCAGCGGCCGGATGGGCAACTGTCCCGGATCATTGACTGGATAGAGTGCCTGCTGCCGGCCTTGAGAATCGAAGTCCTGGCGAAAGTATCCCTGGCCGTACAGCAAGCCGACTCCGACAACCGGCACACCAAGTTCGCCGGCCGCCTTCATCTGGTCGCCAGCGACATTGCCCAGACCGCCCGAGTAGATTGGCAATGCTTCACTCAGCATGAACTCCATGCTGAAGTAGGCGACTGTCGTGAGCGCCGCGTCTGGATGCTTATGCTGGAACCATGCATCGGCCTGATAGGAGTCGCGATTCTGCCGGAGCAGTCTGTCGAGCTTCTGGCGGAACTCAGGAGCGCCTAATGCGGCCTTGATCTTTTCGTGAGAGACTGTGCGCAGGATGACCCATGGGTTTTGAGTGGTTGCCCAGAGATCCTTGTCAAGCGCTTCCCACAACTCGTCCGCAGCATGGTTCCAGGACCAGTGAAGATTGAGCGCCAACTCAACCAGCGCATCAACTCCATCCACCTTGAACAAATCGGATGGTGCCTTCGGATCGTTCAATCTCATCCTCCGCGTGTTGGAGTTCAGGAAACGAAAGCCGCTGTCACAAACTTTGCGCGACAGCGGCCTCTGCCCTGGTGTCAAGCGGCCTTTGCCTAGCTGTCGGTGAACATCGCCTTCTGCGGATGCCCCTTGGCAAGCGGAGCCGGAGTGGTGGCATCGCTGAAGTCCTTCGTCCACTGCCAGTTTCTGATCTCCGGCATGTCCTCCAGGTATTCACGGATATAGTCGTGGTGGCGTTGTAATTCCTGGTTGAAGAAGTTGATTGCATGCTCGGCCTGCAAACGGAGTCGAGGGATATGTTTCAATGCGTCGAGCGCAAGGTGGAAGCGGCTCATTTCGTTCAGAACCACCATGTCGAATGGTGTTGTGGTGGTGCCGCGGTCCATGTAACCGTGCACATGGAAGCGGCCTTCATTGGAGCGCCCGTGAACAAGGGTATGAATGAGCCAGCGATTGTTGTGGAAGGCGAAGACCACGGGCGCCGCCTCGGTAAAGAGCGCATTGAACGACATCTCGTCCATCCCGTGCGTATGCTTGTCGGGAAACATCAGAGTCATTAAGTCGACAACGTTGACAACGCGCACCTTGATGCCCGGGACATGTTTCTGTAACAGCCACGAGGCCGCGCAGGTCTCGATCGTTGGCACATCGCCGGCGCAGGCCAACACTACATCCGGCTCGCCGTCCCCGTCGTTGGTTGCAAATTTCCATGTAGAGGCGCCTCGCGAGCAGTGCTCAAGAGCCTCGTCCATGTTCAGCCATTGAAGCTGCGGCTGTTTGCCGCAGGTGACAACATTCACGTAGTTGCGGCTGCGCAGGCAATGGTCGAAGACGCTAAGCAAGCAGTTGGAGTCCGGTGGATAGTACACGCGGATTACTTCACTTCTTCGCGCCAGCGCGTTGTCCACGTACCCGGTGGCCTGGTGACTGAAACCATTGTGGTCGTTGCGCCACGCATGGCTTGTGAGCAGAACATTGAGAGACGCGAGCGGCCTGCGCCATGGATACTCGCGACATTGCTCGAGCCACTTGGCATGTTGCGTTGTCATGGAGTCGACCACCTGCGCGAAAGCTTCATAGGAGGACCACATGCCGTGACGGCCCGTGAGCAGGTAGCCCTCAAGCCAGCCTTGACAGAGATGCTCGCTCAGCACTTCCATGACGCGACCGTCCGGACCGAGTTCATCGTCGATCGAGACAATTTCGGCCATCGAACAGCGTTTTGTGGCTTCGAATATGGAGTTCAGGCGATTTGAATTCGATTCATCGGGGCAGAACATGCGGAAGTTTGTCAGGTTCATTCTGAATATGTCGCGGAAGAAGTCGCCCAGTTTGCGCGGCGCTTCTGCCAGAACCTGCCCCGGCCCAGGGATTTCGAGAGCATAATCCGTGAAACCGGGCAGCGCGAGAGTGATCAACTCGCGGCCGCCATTCACATGGGGATTGCCGCCCATGCGCCGGTTGCCTACGGGCGAGAGAGCCGCGAGTTCATCGATAAACTTGCCGTTTTCGTCGAACAGTTCTTCGGCCTTGTAACTCTTCATCCAGGCTTCAAGGATCTTGAGATGTTCTGGATTCTCACGGACCGTTGCCAGCGGAACTTGATGCGCCCGGAATGTTCCTTCAATGGGTATTCCATCCACTTCCTTGGGGCAAGTCCATCCCTTGGGCGTGCGGAAAATGATCATAGGCCAGACAGGTTGTTTCTTGAATCCGTTCTTACGCGCCTCCTGCTGGACTGCCCGAATCTCGGAGTAGCAATCCTCAAGCGTCTGAGCGAGAAGTTGATGAACGACTTCGGGATCGTCGCCCTCAACAAAGTAGGGCTTGTAACCTCGACCCACATAAAGGGCCTTCAGGTCTGCGTCGCTGGTCCGTCCCTGTGCGGTTGGCCCGGAGATTTTGTATCCATTCAGATGAAGGATCGGAAGCACCGCGCCGTCTCGAACCGGATTGACGAAGTTGACCGACTTCCAGCTTCCTTCCAGTGGACAAGTTTCGGACTCGCCGTCCCCGACGACGCAGGCGACAATCAAGTCCGGATTGTCGAAAGCCGCGCCGAAAGCATGCACCAAGGAGTAGCCAAGCTCCCCGCCTTCGTGCATGGAATTCGGGACGTGCGGGCCGCAGTGACTGGGCACTCCGCCCGGAGTGGAGAACTTGCGGAACATAAGTCGCAAGCCGTCTTCATCGTGTGTGATCTCCGGATGAACTTCGGTGTACGTACCCTCCAGATAGGAGCAAGCATTGAGCGAAGGGCCTCCGTGTCCCGGGCCAGAGATGTAGATGATGTCGGCATTGTGCTCTTTGATGAGCCGGTTCAAATGAATGTAGATGAAGTTCTGTCCAGGCGATGTGCCCCAGTGACCGAGCAACCTTGGCTTGATCTGCTCTGCCTTGAGCGGCGAGCGAAGCAGGGGATTGTCAAAGAGGTAGATCTGGCCGATGCAAAGATAGTTCGCAGCGCGCCAATAACGATTCATCTTGTCCAGCATCTCGGGCGAAAGTGGTCCCTTGAGTTTTGGAGCTCTCACTTCGTCTTTGCCCTCTGCGGAGATCGCGGTGGACAGACTCACGTCAAAGATAAACCCGGATGACTTGCCAAACTGATCGAAGTTCTTGCTGAAGGTTTGAGGCGTGTCGTCCTTCTCAGTGTTAATAGGGCGTTCGGTGATGGCCATTGTAGCGTGTCCTCTCTTGTTCTCCGCAACTGCACACATCCTGGCAGCGGCTTTCAGACTTTAGATTGTTTCGCTTCGACTGGGATCATGCAAGGCTTCACTTGGCAAGCATCTTGCGGATTGATTTCAATTCCTCCCGGTGCTTCTGGGTGGTTTCGGGATAGGACGGTTTCAGCCCCCTCAGCGCATCAAGAACTATCTGGGACACGATCAAGCGGGCGTCGTCTTTATCGTCAGCGGGCACTACATACCAGGGAGCATGATGAGTGCTGGTCGCGCTAAGGCACTCTTCGTAGGCCTTCACATAGTTCTTCCAGAACTTTCTTTCATGGATATCTGCCAGACTCAACTTCCAGTTCTTCTCCGGATCATCGATGCGCGCAAGGAATCGCTTTCGCTGCTCATTCTTGGAGAGATGCAGGAACACCTTGACGACGCGCGTGCCGTTCCGGTCAAGGTGCTTCTCGAAGTCCACAATAGAGCGATACCGATTATCCCATTGCGACTTATCATCTTCAAGCTGTTTTGAGAGCCCCTCGTTGCGAAGTTGCTGTGGATGGACGCGGACGACGAGTACTTCTTCGTAGTAAGAACGATTGAAGATGCCGATGCGACCGCGCTCGGGCAAACGGCACGTGGAGCGCCAGAGGAAATCGTGTTCCAGCTCTTCGGCGCTGGGTTGCTTGAAGCTGAAGACCTCGCAACCCTGCGGATTGATTCCGGACATCACGTGCCGGATGGCGCCATCTTTGCCGGCGGCGTCCATGCCCTGGAAGATGAGTAGAAGCGCATGGCGATTGGATGCGTAGTGAAGTTGCTGCAATGCGCTGAGATCCTTCACATGCTCTTCAAGCAGCTTTTGATAGTGCTTCTTCGATTTTGTCAGTGCTAGTGCAGCCGTGGGACACTCGCTCAGCTTCAGTTTCTTACCAGGCGGCACTTGGTAGCTATTCGAATCGATCGTCATCGTATCCCTTCAATGCCGCCTATGCCGCGGACTTCTTCTTTGCCGCCTCTTCGAGGTGGGTTTCCCGTTCCGCTTCAAGCCAGTCCTGGTCCTGCAGAGTTTCGCCGTGGACGCGCTGCTGGTAGAGTTCAAATGCCCGCGCGGCAATCGCCTCTGTATCGTCGACCGACGTCGCGTTCGGCGCCGCTGCAGTGCTTGTTGAAGCCGCAGGCCGTGTCGCCGCCTGAGCTTTGGGCGGATCGAAGACGCGATAAGCGAGGATCTTGATGCGGTCATTGACGAGCGCCCATGCAATTGCATAGCCCCAGACGAAGCCGGCCCACTTCCATCCCAGGGGCGTCATGAACATGCCATACACGGCAACAAGCGTTGCGATTGCCTGGGTGCCCAGCACAGCCATCCAAAGAACCTTTGCCGGGCGGATGGACCAGAATGGACCGCGCGTTCTGGTGAGGAAGATGGTCAGATGCCCGGCCACGGAAAGCTTCAAATACATGAGTGTCTGGGCATGGTCACGATCCAAATGGAAGACGCGCTCGGCGAGATAAAACAGTCCAAATGCAGAGACAACGCCGATCACTCCCAATACAGTGGAGATGGCCAGCACCAGCCTCATGTTCCAAGCTTCGGGCTTGTTTCTATATAAGACGTTGTCGTAGGCGATTGATAGAATCGCCCCGTCATTCAGCAGTGCAATCATCACGATCATCACTGCCGTCAAGGGATAGAAATTGAAGACCAGGATGGCCAGGGTCATGAAGAACAGTACTCGCAGCGTCTCCGCGATGCGGTAGATGGCGTAGCTGTTCATGCGCTGGAAGATGCGCCGGCTCTCTTTGATGGCGTCGATGATTACCGAGAGTCCAGAGGTGAGAAGGACGATCGAGGCCGCTGCCCGGGCTGCGTCGGTAGCACCGGAGACGGCGATGCCGCAGTCGGCCTTCTTCAACGCGGGCGCGTCGTTCACTCCATCGCCGGTCATGCCGACGATGTGGCCAGTGTTTTGCTGCGTGTCTACGATATAGAACTTGTGCTCGGGAAATACCTGAGCGAATCCATCCGCCTTTTCGATCTCCTGGGCAATCTCCGGCGTGGCCTTCTTCGTTGTGTCTCCGAGAGAGTTGGCATCCAGAATATTGGTTCCGAGGCCAAGTTGTTTCGATGTTTCACGAGCGATGGCAATTTGATCGCCCGTCACCATCTTGATCTTTACGCCCATTTGGACGGCGTTGGCGATGGTTTCCTTGGCATCCACACGGGGCGGATCAAACAATGGCAGCATGCCGACAAACTTCCATTTGCCTTGCTCATCGGCCCTGGCGACACCCAGAGAGCGGTAACCGCGGCCGGCAAAATCAAGAATGGCTTTGTCTGCCGCTGTCTTGACTTCAGCGGCATTGGTCGCCATCTTGAGAATTACCTGCGGGGCTCCCTTGGCGACAAAGAACTGCTTCCCGTCAGCGCCTTTGACAGTGGCTTCGGTGCGCTTGTGTACCGGATCGAAAGGCATGAAGTGGAGTACCTTGCAGCTCTTCAACTCCTTGTCATCCTTCACGCCGCCGATTACCGCAAGATCGATGGTGTCCTTGTCTTCGGCGCGCGAGGCCAGCGCGGCCCACAGAACAACATTTCCTGCAGAGATTCCATCGATGCAATACGGATCGCCCAGCGTGAGTTTGTTTTGAGTCAGAGTGCCTGTCTTGTCGGAGCAAAGAACGTCTACTCCGGCCAGTTCCTCAATGGCTGACAAGCGACTTACGATCGCTTCCTTCTTCGCCAGCAGGCGTGCCCCGACTGCCATTGTCACCGACAGCACAGTGGGCATGGCGACTGGGATGGCCGCCACCAAGAGCACCAGGCAGAATTCAAGTGTGGTGAGTACCTTGTCTCCGCGGAAGAGGGCGAAGACTAGAATCAAGGCGACCAGTGCTACCGCCAAAACAATCAGGTAGTCGCCGATCTTCATTACAGCCTTTTGGAAGTGGCTGACTGTATGAGCCTGCTCAACGAGCAGTGCGGTCTTGCCAAAGTAGGTATTCGATCCGGTGGCATAGACGATGCCGTCAATCTCACCCTGACGGATGACGGAGCCTGAGTAGACCGCGCTGCCTGGCTTCGCTGTGACCGGCAGCGACTCGCCGGTAAGGGCGGACTGATCTACTTCAATTGAATCCCCATCAAGCAGGCGCGCGTCGGCGGGAACAATGTCTCCCAAACGCAGACGAATGACGTCGCCTGGGACCAATTCGCTTGCTTTTGGATTCACCCACTTGCGGTCCCGCTTTACTTTTGCCAAGACCGCCAACCGCGCTTTCAGAGCGGCGATGGCGTTACCGGCCTGGTGTTCCTCCCAGAATCCGACCAGGGAGTTCGAACATAGCAAGACAAGAATCACGAAGAAATCGAGCCAATGACGGACTACGCCGGAGAGGATCACGGCGGCTTCAATCATCCAGGGAATGGGACCCCAGAAGTAGGAGAGGAACTTCAGATATTCGTTGGTCTTCTTTTCCTCAAGCGCGTTAGGCCCGTACAGCGCCTGGCGCTTAACGGCCTCGGCTTGCGTGAGCCCGTCAGCCGAGGTGCTGAGCTTCTTCATCAGCTCAGGCATGGCGAGCGTCTTCAGGGAATTCTTGTCGTCCTTGGTCTGGGCCCTGTCTGGTTTCGCTTCCATCTGAGAGTGTTCTCCTCTTCTTGGTCCAGTGACGAGGGGTATCGCAACAATGGGGGCAAGACAACGCGCAAACCTGCCGTTCGGGCACGTGTCACTGAACAGCAGGGGGTCAAATCATTGCCTGTCTTTCGGGGCCTTCCGGTCGCGCGCAAATTCGCTGCAATACGCGACGGCCCACAAATGACCGGGCCGACGAACAATGCTTGGGTGAGTGGTTTCGGCCGGTGTCGAAGAGCGCGGTGTCATTTTACTTTGAAAAGATCCGTCGATTCCTGCTCGTAACTCTGCTCGGTGTGCGAAGCGCTCTCCGCTGCCTTTTCGGCAACGCGCTCGACACGCTTCTTTGCTGTTGCGTCCGAGACCGTCTCGTCTTCAATTTTGGTCACTTCTTGATTCTCAAACTGTTCCGGCATGATTGCTCTCTCCTGTCGTAACGATAAACCGTATTCCCATCAGGGTCTGGTCAGTTCTGCTCGCCAATTTGATATCGCAAGGTCTTTCGAGGGTGGTCCTTCCGGGTCCAAAATCGCGTTGCGGCAACAGGCACGGTTCTGACTTCTGCGGTCGAGGCTGCCCAACAAGCATTCATAGAAGTGGCACTTGAGCAACTCGCGCAATGGACTGTCGAAGCCTCCGCTCTCGTGGCGCCGGTCAAGGATGACAGAGGCCTTGAGATCAGGACTCAGCAATGTCCCCGCGTTTGATGACGCTTGCCAATCCTTTGTCAGCCGGTCGCTGGCATTCGAACAATCTCCACGGAGCATTTGGCATGGCGAGCGACGGATTCCGACACGCTGCCCAGCAAGAAACTCTGGATACCTCGCTGCCCATGTGAGCCAACCAGGATAAGCTCGGCATTCCAGGTTATGGCCTTCTCGATGATGGTCTCTCGAGCGTCCCCCATCTCAACAGCAGTCTCGACCCTGAATCCCGCTCTCCGCAACTCATCCGCGATTGGCTGCAGGAGTATAAATGCAGGCTTTTTCTGGTCTTCCAATTCTGGAGCGTAGCCTGGCGACATTTCCGGCGGCGCCACAGGCTCAACCGGCTCCAGCACATGCAAAGCAAGAATCTCGGCATTCTCAGTCCTAAACTGGGTAACAAGAGCTCGAACCAAATTCGTGGAGAACTTCGAATCGTCGATTCCCACCAGGATCTTCATAACTCTTCTTCCTTGACACGAAATTGGGGATGCAATTACTTGGACGGCTAACCGGCGCGTATCCAACCTCTTTTTGCGCATCGCTCAGGCAGAGCTTCCCCATCTGGACTCTGAGTCGGGGCGGTACTTTTCCGTTGTAAGTATTGAACACGCCGGCGTGAAATGCCGGTCATAATTGCTCGTCTGGGAGAAACCAGACCCCGTCGTGCGACGCGACCAGCGCGAATTCTGAGCAGGTGGCGCACATCGAGGTAACAACCTTCCCCGCGGATTCATTCAGCAACACAACTACCTAATTGCGCTGTGCGACATCTCCGATCACCGCGGTTGGATTGGCGTCTCCCTTGCCAGCCGACCGCCCACTAATGATCTCTCCCCCAAAAAGCCAGGACTATCTCGCCTCTCTTGAAAGCATAAAGGTTGAATTCGGATCGCGCTAATGGCGAGTATAGATCGCATACCCCACGATCGCCGCAGACAATGATAGCGCAATCAAAATAAAGAAAGTAATCGCCAGCCCGTTGATATGTTTGCGCACCAGCACATCGCTTTGTGAGGAGTCATGAGGGCTATGCACCTCACGCGCTACCTCGTGTTCAAAATCTTTGTATAACTCAACCACAAGATCCTCTGCTGTTGAGTGTGCGTGCGCTTCAGATGCTTCCCCGGCCATGGTGATTCTCCCCGGCGGCATTTTCCCTGCTCTTGCCAGCCTTAGCTGATTCTCGTCCCCGATCCGATGCCCTGAATGGACAATTGGGTACATGCTGGTCGATCGCCTTTAGCTTCGTCGTCGCCAAATTTGCATCTCACAAACGATCTGACGCAAAAGAGGGGATACCGATTTTGTGGAAACTGGTTCCCCGGTATGGAATTCATAGGGGACAAGGGAAGCGATCGATGTGAGGAAAATCACTTATTTTCATAGACCTATACCAACTTCGCGAGCGCGACGGCCGGTTGCTGGGAATGCGCGTTGACATAACGCTGGGGAGTGGGTGGCCTTATGGAGGCCGGAAGACAGGATTGGCGCTGGCGGCAGACCTTTTAAAGGCCGGCTCCATCCCGGTCACGGACGCGAAAGGGACTACGCCTGGTCTAGCGAAAGGAGTTCCATCCCACACGAGCCTCGAGCTCTAAGAGGTCAAGGCGAAAAGACTTCAGCACGATTTGACTCGGTTTGGCGTGTATTGACGCTCTACAAAGCGGGAAAAT
>Ga0302320_10017908_pt1 | contig 14334 bp, 12 predicted proteins | sample Bog_T0_3_FD_202130 | JGI IMG/M metagenome (GOLD analysis project Ga0302320, IMG submission 202130) | Peat permafrost microbial communities from Stordalen Mire near Abisko, Sweden - Bog_T0_3 | ecosystem: Environmental > Terrestrial > Soil > Wetlands > Peat | place: Sweden: Abisko, Stordalen Mire...
CCTGCGAGGCCTCCTGCGTGCTGGGCATCAATGAGCCGCCCGTCACCATCAAGAACATCGAAAAGAACATCGTTGAGCACGCCTTCAAGCACGGCTGGATTCACCCTGAACCGCCGGCTTTCCGCACCGGCAAGCGCGTCGCCGTGATTGGTTCCGGACCCGCCGGGCTCGCCGCCGCGCAACAACTGAATCGCGCCGGACATACTGTCACTTTGTTTGAGAAAAATGACCGCATCGGGGGCTTGCTCCGCTACGGCATTCCCGATTTCAAGCTGGAAAAGTCCGTCATTGACCGCCGGATTGACCAGATGCTTCAGGAAGGCGTGATCTTCCAAACTGGCGCGCATGTGGGGCAGAATGTCCCAGTGGAGGACCTCCGCCGTGACTTTGACGCCCTGCTGCTCACCGGCGGCGCGGAACAGCCCCGCAACCTGCCCGTCCCCGGACGCGAGCTCAAGGGCATCTACTTCGCCATGGAATACCTGCCGCAACAGAACCGCACCGTTGCCGGCGATTCGGTCGAAGGACAGATTCTTGCCACCGGCAAACACGTGATCATCATCGGCGGCGGCGATACCGGCGCCGATTGCCTGGGCACCGCGCACCGCCAAAAGGCCGCGTCCGTCCACCAGTTTGAGATTATGCCCCAGCCCCCGGCCGAACGCTCACCCTTCACCCCCTGGCCGCTCTGGCCGCTTCAGTTGCGCACTGAAAGCGCGCACGAAGAGGGCGGAATACGCGATTGGGCCGTGGCCACCGCGCGCTTTACCGGCGATGAGGATGGCAACGTCAAAGAATTGCACGCCCTCCGCGTCGGCCCTCCACCCAAGTTTGAGGCGCTTCCCGGAACTGAGTTCGCCATGAAGGCTGACCTTGTCCTGATCGCCATGGGCTTTCTCGGCCCCGTCAAAGGCGGCTTGATTGAAACCCTGGGCGTGAAGCTTGACGCGCGCAGCAACGTGGAAGCGGACTCGGACTACATGACCTCCGTCCCCGGAGTCTTTGCCGCCGGTGACATGCGCCGCGGCCAGTCCCTGGTGGTCTGGGCCATCGCCGAAGGCCGCAAAGCCGCCCGCGGCGTTGATAAGTATCTGATGGGCGAAACGCATCTGCAATAGCAGTGGTTAGCGGCGGGTGGTTAGCAAGTGCCTCGAATGGTCGTCAGTTGTCAGTCATCAGTTTTCAGTTAGGGCCAAAGTGGCACAGGCACTCCTGCCTGTACCCTCTCCTTGCCACTTCAATAAGCCCTGCCACAGGCAAGAGTGCCTGCGCCATCCCCCGCTGCACTGACATCGGACAAAGAGCTGAATCATTGTAGCCTCTAAATCTGGCATTTAATTCTTGACAAGAGTATCACGTTAGTACATAATAGGAGGCGTTCGAAGGCTGATCCGCCATGCTACCTCGTCTCTCTCCCCCGTTCACTCCAACACTGATTGCGGCCTTTAAGCTTCCCAATTTCAAGCAGACTACCGGATGCCCACCGGGATTAATTCGGACAATAGGAACATTTTTCGTGCCCCACTCAAGCAAAATATTTTTTTTCGAGGACCAAAGCCGGAATGTGTATGAAAACAAACAAAACAGCGACAATTTTACGACCCAAAATGGCCCTTTTTGAGGGCAAATGAGTGACAGTTTATGCAGAATTACGCCTTGTCTTCACGAAACGACGGTCATTTCGTTCTGAATGGAATCGAAAATCGTCAAAGTAACGAATCCCGACAAGGAAACATTCTCTGCACCGCCCTGCCATCAAAATTCCCTCGCTGGCGTTGACACTTCCAGGTTACCGCGGATATTCTCAATCGCGCGGTCAGGGAGCCGGCAAGCTAATTTCTGGAAGAGACGGAACGGCCAGGGGTGGGACTGAATTCTGGTCGCCAAAGGGACAGGGACAATATGATTACACCTGAACAGGTTGCCCAATACCACGAGGAAGGGTTTACAGTTCTGCATGACTTCCTCGGCCGCGCCGCGGTCGACTCAATCCTTGGCGACATCCGCGACCTGACCGCCGAAGCCACCGTGGCGAATCACGATTCCACCCGCCTGGAGATGGAACCCAACCAGGGTCCTGACGGCAAGAAGGTGCGCAGGCTCTACGAACCGTGCACCCACTATCCCAGTTTTCGCGCACTCTCCGAATCGAAGGAACTGCTGGACGTAATTGAGCAACTGCTGGGGCCGAACCTGTTCTTCCACCTCAGCAAGGTGAACATGAAGCCCGCCAAGCTCGGCTCCGTGGTGGATTGGCATCAAGACCTGACCTACTACCCCCTCACCAACACCGATTCGGTGACCGTGCTGTTCTATCTGGATGACGCGGACGCCTCGAACGGCTGTTTGCAGGTTATCCCCCGCGCCCAGCACCGCGTGATGGATCACACGCTGAAGGGATATTTCCAGGGCTGCGTCACGGAGAAGGTCGATGCTTCAAAGGCGGTCTATCTCGAAGCGAAAGCAGGCAGCGTGATCCTGATGCACTGCCTCACGCCGCACTCGTCCGCCCCCAACCTTTCGCCCCACCCGCGGACGACCTTGATTCTCTCCTATCGCGCCGCCGATGCGTTTCCAATTCATCTGAACGTTCGCTCCGATGCGCAGGAGGCCCATGCGCGGCTGGTGCGCGGGCAGGAGCAGCAAGAGGCGCGGTTCAGTCTAAAGTCGTTTCCCATGCCGCGCTTCCCGCGCGACACAAAATCGCTCTACGAGCTCCAGGAAATGGCGCGCAAAGAGATGGCGGCGCGCTCATAGTGTGGACGGCGCTTGACACTGAATGGCACTGCGCAGAAAATTCCTTGCGGCCGGATGTTCTTGACCGCAGCTTTGATATGACCGAGAATTTCCACCGACCTGTTCTTATCGATTCCGCCCAGAAGAGGAACCCCATGGTTCGCCGCACAGTCCTATCCTTCATGTTGTGCCTGACCTTGATGCAATTTTTCCCCGGGTCCGGAATCGCATCCTCAGCACCGGGAGCACCCATGGTTAAGAAAGAAGCTTTTGGCACGACCGCCGACGGGAAAGCCGTCGAGCTCTACACCCTCACCAACACGCACGGAATTGAAGTGCGCCTGATCACCTGGGGGGGAATCATCGTCTCCGTAAAAACCCCGGACAGGAACGGGAAGCTTGGCGATATCACGCTGGGGTTTGACACGCTTGCCCCCTACCTTGTTAAACATCCCTTCTTCGGGGCTCTCGTGGGCCGCTATGGTAACCGCATTGGCAAAGCCAAGTTCACGCTCGAGGGCAAGGAATACACCCTGGCGGTGAACAACGGACCCAATTCCCTGCATGGCGGGTTGAAGGGCTTTGACAAAGTCCTGTGGGAGGCGCACTCCTTTGAAAAGGGCACTGAGGTAGGCGTGATCCTGAAGTACACCAGTGTCGACGGCGAGGAGGGATATCCCGGCACGCTGCACGTCACCGTCACCTACACGCTCGACGACAAGAACGAGTTCAGCATCGATTACCACGCCACCACGGACAAGGCCACGCCCGTGAACCTGACCAACCACACCTACTTCAACCTGGCCGGCGAAGGAAGCGGCAACATTCTTGGCACTGAACTGACGCTGAACGCCGACCACTTTACGCCGGTTGATTCCACGCTGATCCCCACTGGAAAGATCGCCAGCGTACAGGGAACGCCCTTCGACTTCACCAAACCCTTTGCCATCGGCGCCCGCATTGGCGACAAGGATGAGCAGTTGGGCTTCGGCGGCGGCTACGACCACAACTTTGTGATCAACCGCAAGGGCCCGGGCCTGGTGATGGCCGGCCGCGCTTATGACTCCACCAGCGGCCGGGTTCTGGAAGTTGACACCACCGAACCGGGCGTGCAGTTCTACACCGGCAACTTCCTGGAGGGCGTTCCCGGCAAACACGGCCACATTTACAACAAGCGTGACGCCTTCTGCCTGGAGACGCAGCACTATCCGGACTCGCCCAATCAACCGAACTTCCCGTCGACCATCTTAAAACCCGGCCAGACGTACCATTCCACCACGGTTTGGAAGTTCTCCACGCGGTGAGCAAAGGTGTCAGGTGCTGGGTGCAAGGCGTCAGGTATCCGCTGCCGGGCTTTTGGACCCGGAGCATGGTAGCCTTTCATATGCTAGGTGGCAGGGGGGAAGTGGCATTTCTATCGCTCGGCGGCAGGTGTGGCGCGCGCGAAACGCTTGTTCATGCCAGCCATGGGACCGCCCCTCGCCGACGGATGCGCCAGTGACCAACAACATAGATTATTACAGCTATTATAAATATTATACTTTTATGAAATATAAATAAAGCCTAACATGGGGCATCACACCCATGCTCTCGCACCTGACACGTGTGGCCAGGCATCCCCCATCTTGCCCCTGAAATCCAACACTTCTCACTTGTGCCTTGTCCCTGACACCTGATACCTAACACCTGACACCTATTTCTTCTCCGGCGCATCCTCAATGTATTGCACGATGACGGAGATTCGCCGGTTGGACGGGTCGTCCGGAGCGCTCGGGGTGCGCAGTTTCTGATCGGCGTAACCCCTCACCTGGGTCACCTGATCCGGGCGCAGGCCATTCTCCTGCATCAGCCGCCGTGCGTTGTTGGCGCGGTCCACGGAAAGCTCCCAGTTTCCGTACTCACCTCCATGGCGTTGCAAGGGCCTGGAATCCGTGTGCCCTTCAATCGAGATCTTGTTGGGAACTCCGCCTAACTGCTTCGCCAGCGCAATCAGGGTCTCCTTGCCACTGTCATTCAGCTCCGGGCTGCCGCTGTCAAAGAAGGTTCCCTTGGCGGATTCCAGCAGTTCAATGCGCAGCCCTTCCGAGGTCACGGTCATCTCAATCTGGTTCTTAAGCTTGTTGAGGTCTTCGATCTTGTGAATGGCGCTCTGCAGGTCGTCTTTCAATTTCGCCATGTTGTCTTTGGATAGCGTCAGGGCATCTGCGGGACCTGCTCCAGGGCTCTCACCAGGACCTTTGCCATTGCCACCGGTCAGCTTGGTTGTTCCCGCAGGATCCTTGAAGTATCCAGCGACGGCTTCCTTAATGGGCTTGCTGCTGTTCATAAGCCACAGCACGATGAACAGGGACATCATCGCCGTCACAAAATCCGCATAGGCCACCTTCCACGCGCCTCCGTGGTGCCCGCCGTGACCGCCTTTTTTCTTGATAACGATGATGGGTCGTGTGGCCATAGTGGGAAATGAAGAAGTCAGGAGTCAGAAGGCAGGAGTCAGAATGCGGTCGATGAAAACGACTGAAACCCCGTATTCCTTCCGCAGCCTATTATCTACAATCCTATTTTCGACCCAATGAGGCCACCGCTTCTGCCTCCTGACTTCTGACTCCAGTCTCCTTTCCTTATCACGCCGCTGCCGCTGGTGCTGCCTCACCCTTGCTGCGGCAGAAGGACTCAAGCTCCTGGAATGTCGGGCGAACGTGGCCGGGAATGGCCCTCCGCGCCACTTCGACTGCCATAATGGGCGCCGTTCCCTTGATGAACGAAGCCATGGCCACTCGCAGCACGTAGAGGTAGGCATGTTCGTCATCGGCGGACTTGGACATGTTGCCGGCGAGTGGTCCCACCAGACCGTAACAGAGCAGAATGCCCAAAAACGTGCCCACCAACGCTGCAGCCACCTTGCGGCCAATCTCCTCCGGCGGACCGCCGAGTGCACCCATGGTGATCACCACGCCGAGCACCGCAGCCACAATTCCCAGGCCGGGAAGCGAGTCCGCTACGGTGCTGAGCGCCGTTACGGATTGACTTGACCCGTGATGATGAACGTCCATATCAAGTTCCACCATCTGGTCGAGTTCGAAGGCTTCCACCGCGTTGCTCGCCACCAGCCGCATCGTGTCGCAAACAAAGTGGAGGACATGATGGTCCTTCAGAAATGCCGGATACTTGGAGAAGATCGCACTCTTCTCAGGATCGTCGGTGTCGCTTTCCAGCGCTACCAATCCGTCCCGGCGCGCCCGGCTGAAGAGTTCATACATCATCTTGAGCGAATCCATGTACCAGGCTTTGGTGAACTTGGAACCCTTGATAATCCCGGGCAGACCGCCGGCAATGCTCTTGAGGATATAAAGAGGGTTGGCAATCAGAAGGGTCCCAATGCCCGCACCGGCGATGATAATCAACTCCGCCGGCTGCACAAGCACTTTGAGATTGCCGTGCTCCATCAAGTAGCCTGCCAGCACGCAGCCGAACACCACGACAATTCCGATGATCGCAAACACCTGAGTTATCTCTCCTTACCTAGGTCGTTTCCGGTATGCCACGAACCAAAACGGAGTTGCCGCCACTCGCCCCCGCCCCCTTCAGCGCATCCACCGTTCGTCCCAAGAGCGCTTCCAGGGGTTCGCCGGGAACCAGAACTGCTCCTCCCACCGAAACCGTGACTGACAATTGATCGCCCCACCAAATGATCTCCGAGGAGTGAGCAAGCCGCTTCAATCGTTCGGCGGTGGTCAATAGATCATCCACGCTGCAATTCGAGATGATCGCCAGGAACTGGTCGCCCGCCCAACGGCCCACAAAGTCCTGCGGGTCAAGTCCGTTCCGAAGCGTGTGCGCAATCACGTTCAGGATGGCCTCGGCAGCCTCCAATCCATGTGTTGCAGTCAGGGTATCCAGATGATCCAACTGGATGCTGAGCAGCCCAAGGGGAATGACGTGTTCAGAGGCGAATTTGAACCGGTCCGCCAGGTAGGTCTCAGTGAAGGCACTGTCAGGGAGCTGTGTCAGCGCGTCCAGTCCATTACCAACGGCCAGGCTGGAAACCGGTCGGTGTCGTTTGGACGCCCAGGGCCGCTCCACAAAGCTTTCAGTCGCCCCAATCACATGGCCGTGCACATCCCTGATGGGAACCGCCCGCAAGCTGACGGGAACGGGGTAGCCCGACTTGTGATGAAGATAGACACGCGACTCACGGGCGCGGCCATCCCGCATGGCTGCAACCAAGGGACAGTACTGGTCGCAGAGCGCCGCTTTCTTTTCATGGGACTTGATCAAGAGGATGTCGCCACAGAAGCGCCCAAGAACATCCTGGCGCAGGTAGCCGGTGATTTTCTCCGCTCCGTCATTCCAATAGCTGATCTTCCGGTCATGGTCCACCACACAGACGCCGGTCTGCAAGCTTTCCAGTGCCGCGCGAAAGATCTCCGCGTTTTGAAGGTCCAGCATCTCTCATCCTCTAGGCCTCTTATCGGCGGAAATCGCTTCCACCTTGAATCCATTTGCGCAGAATCATACGTTTCGGTTGATGATAAGGGACCGAGCGCAAGGGCCCAAAAGTTGTGGTATGGTATGCGCATTATGAATACCAAAAATGTCATCTCACGCCGTTTATTCTTAGGTTCCATGGCCGCAGCGCCGCTTGCCGTGGCCATGGCGCATTCAAAACAGATTCCGGTGGGGCTGGAACTTTACTCGGTTCGGGGAGAATTGAAGAAGGACCTGACGGGTACGGTTCGAGGCGTGGCCAAGATGGGATACCAGTGCGTGGAGTTCTTCGGCTCCTATTACGACTGGCCGCTTGACTATGCCCGCAAGGTGCGCGCGGAACTGGACGAACTCGGCATCCAGTGTTATTCCACGCACAACGGCTTGGATTCTTTCACCCCGCAGGGTATCGGCAAGGCCATCGACATCAATAAAATCCTGGGGGCGCGCTATATTGTGAACAGCTATCCCGGCGACCTCCACACGCTGGATGATTGGAAGCACGTGGCCGAGACCCTGAACAAAGCCAACGAGACCTTGAAAGCACAGGGCCTGCACGCCGGCTATCACAATCACGATGCCGAATGGAAACTGGTCAATGGCACCAAGCCCATGGAAGTATTGGCAGACAATCTCGACAAATCGATCATGCTGCAATTGGATGTGGGAACCTGTGTGGCAGCGGGCAGTGATCCGGTAGACTGGATCAATCGGCACCCGGGCCGCATCCGCTCCATGCATCTGAAGGACTGGTCACCGCAGAAGGATTACAAGGTGCTCTTCGGCGAAGGTGTTGCCCCGTGGAAGAAGATCTTTGCCGCGGCGGAGAAGACCGGCGGAGTAGAGTATTACCTGATTGAGCAGGAAGGCAGCGACTACCCGGAAATGGAAACAGCACAGCGGTGCCTGGCCGCATATCACAAAATTCACGGTTAGCGAATCCGCATCGGGGCGCCGCCAGGTTGGTGGCGCTCCATCGCAGCCTCATCAAATTTATAGGAGAAAGAAATGGAATTCCTGGCAAAGTCCTGGCGTCAGCGCGCCGGAAGACTGTTGATTCCCGCGCTTCTGATTTCGTCCGCAATCCTGATCGGCGCGGCCCCAGTTTCAGCAGAAACGGACCTGACCGGCGTCTGGGCAGCGGACCTTTCCACGGGCGATGGCAACATCCTCCGGGCCTATCTCGACCTTCAGCAGTCCGGCGATCAGATCACGGGCGCCTTCTGGTACGACATCAACCGGCGGCCCATTACCAAGGGGACTATCGCGAATGGCAGGTTCCACATCGAGTTCCGGCTTTGGGACAGTGACCCGCCGCCCATCGGCATTTGCGACGGCGTGGTGGAGGGCGCGAAACTCCACCTCAAGGTCAACGTCCTTGATCAGATGCACCCCACGGGCGATGCCACGCGCACCACTCCCCAGGCGCTCGAGATCCCCGCCCGCCTGCCCTTGCCAGCGCTGCATGACGTGCCCGACAATGGCCTCTCCCGCCTGCCTCCCATGGGCTGGAGCAGTTGGAATCACTTCAATTACAAGATCGACGAGGTCACCGTGCGCGCCACCGCCGATGCCATGGTGGCAAGCGGCATGCGCGACGCCGGCTACACCTACATCAACATTGACGACACCTGGCAGGGTCCGCGCGACGCCCAGGGCAACATCACAGGCAACTTGAAATTTCCCAACCTGAAGGGCCTTGCCGATTACATCCACTCCAAGGGCTTGAAGCTCGGCCTCTACTCTTCCCCCGGCCCTAATACTTGTGAGGGCTACCTGGGCAGCTACGGCCATGAAGAGCAGGACGCCAAGACCTATGCCGCCTGGGGAGCCGACTACTTCAAGTACGATTGGTGCAGCGCCGGCCGCATCTACCAGGACTCTGACATGCGGGCTGTCTACCAGAAGATGGGCGACGCGCTTCAGGCCACCGGCCGGCCCATTGTTTTCAGCCTTTGCCAGTATGGGAAGGACGACTCGTGGAAGTGGGCTCCGCAGGTGGGCGGCAATCTCTGGCGAACCACCGGGGACATCGTCGATACCTGGAAGCGCATGGAGCAGATCGGCTTCGCGCAATTCGACATCGCTTCCTACGCGCGGCCCGGACACTGGAATGATCCCGACATGCTGGAAGTCGGCAACGGCGGCATGACGCCGGACGAGTACCGCACCCACTTCAGCCTGTGGTGCATGCTGGCCGCTCCCTTGCTGGCCGGAAACGATCTGCGTTCGATGGATGAGACCACCAAGTCGATCCTTCTGAATAGGGAGGTCATCGCCATTGACCAGGATCCTCTGGGCTTGCCCGCGAAGAAGATTTCCGACCAGGATAAGCTGACGGTGGCGGCGCGTCCATTGAAAGACAAGACCTGGGCCGTTGGACTTTTCAATCGCGGCGACGCCACGGCCAAGATGAGCGTTAACTGGTCGGATCTCGGCCTGCATGGCAAGCTTCAGGTTCGCGACCTTTGGGCTCACAAAGACCTGGGCAAGGTCGAAAATCAGTTCTCCGCTGACGTTCCGTCGCATGGCGTAATTTTGGTATTGATTAAGCGTTGATTTTTGGAGTATCGCGATGAGCGATATTGATGCGGTTCCAGTGACGGCGAAAATGGGACAAATTGTCGGCCCAAGCTCCTTCGGCTCTAGTGATTTTTTCCAGACAGAATCGAGGTTTTTGCCCGGGCATCACGCCTGGGAGGGCGGGGTTCAGCATGAACACCAAACCGAAGCGGCCGCCGGAGGAGGCTCGCACCATCGCCGGGCACGCCGCCGAAAGGGGCAGTGGACGCATTGGCCGCACCGCCGCTGGCCGCCGCCTGGAGGATGAAAGCGTTCGCCTGGCCGTGATCGCCTCCATCCGCCACCGGCACACGAATTACGATGAAATCCTGATGCGAACCGCCGACCGCCCCGCAGCCCGCGCCCAAGTGCGAGACCAGATCAACGCCATCCTCCGCGCGTGGGAAGGGCAGGAGAAGTAGGCAGTGGACAGTAGGCAGATGGCAGATGGTAGGTGGCAGTGGGCAGGTGGCAGTGGGCAGGTGGCAGTGGGCAGTGGGCAGGTGGCAGATGGTAGGTGGCAGGTGGCAGTGGGCAGGTGGCAGATGGTAGGTGGCACCACCCAGAGGTCCACGGTCAACGGCCTTCTTTACCGGGGGCTTTTCACATCCCTATCACGCCAACCACCCCGGCGCTCACGCGCCACCCCTCCTTAGCCAAGGAGGGGAACCGCGACGAGCCACTGAGGGGAGCCGTGCTGGGATCAAAGCTCCCCTCCTTAGCCAAGGAGGGGAACCGCGACGAGCCACTGAGGGGAGCCGTGCTGGGAACAAAGCTCCCCTCCTTAGCCAAGGAGGGGAACCGCGATGAGCCAAGGGGGGAGCCGTGCTGGGATCAAAGCTCCCCTCCTAACTTAGGAGGGGCCGAAGCGCTAGCGACGGGGGTGGTTACAGCGGAGTGGGAGCCGGGCATGCTGTAGGGGCGGGTCGCGAACCGCCCCGCAAAGTGCCAAGGCTGTACCGGCAAAGTAACAAGGCCGGCCCGGGCGAAATAATAGGGACAGGTCCCCACCAAGAAGAACGACCCAGCCACGAGTGGCTGTGCTACCTCCCCGGGCACGGGCAGGCTGCCCGTGGTACAGGGAAATAGCCACGGAGTCGCCGCGAAGACAATTTCTGGCCGTGGGCTCTTCGCGGGCCCAATACCCTACGGGAAGTAGCATGGCGGAAACCCGAGGCGCGGTACAGTCCGTCGAATGACGGACGAAAGATCGTAGCCCATGGCGTGAGCCATGGGTGAAAGCAGCGGAAAAACCGGCAAGCCCCAGCGGGGCGAAAGAAATTTGAAGGCAGGAATCTCGCCACGAGAAGAACCCACGGTAAAAAAATCACTGATCGTGGCTACCCGCTGCGTGATTAGGGATTGGCGGGTGAGTGGGCAGTTGGGAGTTGGGAGAATCGCATGGCTGTGCTCGCCATGCGCCAGCCAAGGTTGCAGGAAGATGTCGTATGTGGTAGGTTGTGTAACCACGGAACTGCATTCGAGGGTTGGTGGCGTGAGGATACTACTCTTAATCCTGCTTGTCGTAGCTGTACCCCCGTGCGTAGCACAAACGGCTGGACCGGTATCGCCTGAGAATATCTACTCGAAATGTAACGAAGCCGTCGTTACGATTTATACATTCGATTCGAACCGCGCACCGCTGGGCCAAGGATCAGGTTTCATCATCGGCAAGAATCGCGTGGTTACGAACTATCACGTGGCAGGAGGCAGTTCGTCTGCGTCCGTAGTATTCAGCGATGGCTCGATCGCACCGGTAACTGGGGTAATTGCAGGGAGCCAGCCAAAAGATCTTGTTATTCTTGAGGCAGCCACGGCAAATCGTGCTGCACTGGCTTTCGGGAACGAACTCCAGCTGAAAGTCGGCGAAACGATTTACGCCATCGGAACACCTGCCGGGATGGCATCAAGCCTATCCAGCGGTCTCGTCAGCGCATTTAGGGAGGACCAGGGCGAGTTCCTGATTCAAATCACCGCTGCCATTGCGCCGGGTTCATCTGGTGGTCCCCTGCTGAATTCCCGGGGCCAGGTTGTGGGTGTTACTTCTTCGCGCCTGAAGGACGGAAGTTTCGGTTTTGCCGTTGGCGCAGGCGATCTACAGCAATTGTTAAGAGTTCCCCTCGCCGTTAAGCTGCAACTAACTGATCTAAACAGTGATGCGAACGATGCCCCCATCACCGGGATAGAGTCGGTTCAGTCATTGTACGAGGCGAAGAAGTATGAAGAAGCCGAATCGTCGTTCAATTCTCTTCCTGACCAACTGAAAACCGGGTTCGACGGGCAACTTCTCTTGTGCAAGATTGAGTACGACAGAAAAGCCTACAAAGCTGCGATCCAAGCATGTGACTCCGCAGCAAAAGCAAAGCCAGACAGGAGCGAGCCCTATGGTCTGGAAGCTCTCTCCATGCTCATGGTCGGCGACACGGCCGGCGCAGAGAGCACGGCTTCAAAGGCTGCCAATCTCTCTTCCGAAGTCTATTACAAGAAGCTAGTTGGAATCATCCACTACTCGGAAGAGAAGTACAGCGCTGTACCCAGTGACGTGCCAGCCGATTCGTCCGACACTTTTGTGCTGTCCTTGTTGGCTGGTGCCGCGCTTCACAACAAGGATTACGACTCATTTCAGCGCCTCACGACCAAAATCACTACGTTAAAACCGGACAATGGGTGGCAGTCGTTTCTTAATGGGCTAGCGGCAGAACGCGAATTGAACTGGGACACTGCGGCAAAAGATTATAAGAATTGCGATCACGATGACGATTTCATCGATACGATCTGCTCAGTAAACGCAATTCGGGTGGAAATACTGAGCGTGAACTATGCTGCTGCCAAAACTGACTTGGACAAGTTGCTCTCTAATTATCCGACGAATCATAACGTCCTAACTGAGGGAATCTTTCTAGAATTGCTACTTGAGAATCCCTCGGAAGCAGACCGTCTCCACGAAGTACTCGAGTCGACGGCCCAGCGCAGCGAAAATTCCACCAACTGCATCTATTACTACGCCCGAGATCAGCCTAAGCTTGCAAGTTCCTATTGCGAGGCGGCGATTCATGAAAACGAAACAGATTACGGGGCGTGGTCGAACGCCGGATATGTGGCACTGGACAACCTCGACTTTCCAACTGCACTGTCCTATTTTGGGAAAGCTTCCCAACTCTTCTACGCTTCAAAAGATAAGCATACAGTCACCCAGGAACTAGACGTATCTTGGGGTATCATACTGGCCCGTTACTACTCAGGCGATCAGAAGGACGCGAAAAGTCTATTTCAAGCGGTAAAGAAAACATACCCTGAGTTCATAACGAGTTCGGCACTGAAGCAACTGCCCCTGGTGTGGTCCTCCACCACCGTACGCTTGATCGATGGATTCACAACGAAGGTTAGATAAGGAATTTGGTGCCTGTGGGCAGCGGGAAATTGGGAGGGAAAAGCACCCGGCACCTTTATTCTCTCCTTTCTTCTCCAATAAGGAGGTTTTCATGAAATGGACGATTTTCTTTGTTGGACTGATTCTTGTGGGTACTGCTACTGCCTCAGCTCAGAAACTGGACGTTAAGATCGTTGACAGACAGGATAAGGAAGATGAATACGACTATGCTGCTGTCTACAATAACGTGGCCGTAGGGAAATCCTTCAAGGTTCATGGTGCCACGTTCACTCTGCAACTTCCCGACGGCCGACTGGCGATCGTAAACTGCGAAAGCAAGTTCGCGGAACACATGGCTGGTCGCGTGGGGAATCGGAGGAGTTGCAGGATGCCATTGGTAGAAACCCTACAAGTTGACTTCAATGGTGATAACGCAAAGTTGATTTGGCCCGTTAGTATCGACGGCAAGAAAATGCAATCGGAAACATACAAAATACTGGGCATTTTGGATAAGCCAAAAGACAACTAGAGATATGGCTAGCCAGGGGCACGGGGGGGCACGGGACGGGGACACGCCAGCTGGCGCAGGCACTCGCATTTTAGTGTCTGCGATCTCCCGAAGGGACGCTCTCTTCTGGCACAACGTTGTGGAGAGTATCCTCCGCTCCGCCATGCCCTCTACGACCACGGTTGCACTCGTCGGACTCATGAAAAGTCCCTGCGGAAAATCGCAGACTTCAAAGAACCGAAGTCTGCGCCAGCCGGCGGCTCAGGCCTTTTGAATTCAATCACCATGGCGGCGAGGAGAGTTTGTAGCGCGGGTGTCCCCACCCGCGCTTTCACGAGGGGGGAACGAACGTTCGGCGCGGGTCCAACCGCGCTTTCACGCCAGGGGAACGAACTTACGGCGCGGCTCCAACCGCGCTTTCACGCCAGGGGAACGAACGTTCGCCGCGGGTGGGGACACCCGCGCTACAAATCGACCGTTTGGGCGCCTGCGCCAGCCGGCGTTGTGGAGAGTATCCTCCGCTCCGCCATGCCCTCTACGACCACGGTTGCACTCGTCGGACTCACGAAAAGTCCCTGCGGGAGATCGCAGACTTCAAAGAACCGAAGTCTGCGCCAGCCGGCGGCTCAGGCCTTTTGAATTCAATCACCATGGCGGCGAGGAGAGTTTG
>Ga0302320_10017910_pt1 | contig 14333 bp, 13 predicted proteins | sample Bog_T0_3_FD_202130 | JGI IMG/M metagenome (GOLD analysis project Ga0302320, IMG submission 202130) | Peat permafrost microbial communities from Stordalen Mire near Abisko, Sweden - Bog_T0_3 | ecosystem: Environmental > Terrestrial > Soil > Wetlands > Peat | place: Sweden: Abisko, Stordalen Mire...
CAGAAGTTCCGCCTTGAACGACGCTCATCCCGGCGTCTTCGTCACCATCGGATTACTCGCGAAAATCAGTCCGGTCTATTTCTCACAAGCAAGGTAGGACTGATTTTGGAAAGCGCCTCAGAACAATTCGCAGACATTCGCCTTTACGAGAATCAACCGGGTCGAGGGTTCCGTATGGTCGCGTAGGTCATCCACCAGTACCGCGTAATCATCCAGGATCCGCCTATTCCTGTCGCGTTTTGAAAGATGTGCGTGATTGACGGGCGTATACGTGGCGTCAACCAGTAGAAAGCCACGAGCGGCAAATTCCCTGAGACCTTCGTCCTTGGTTTTTGGGTCGATCTCCAGGACATCCTTCATCATCGCGCGGAACAAGGGCTCAGACACAGAGCCATCGGGTTTATAGAAATATAGGCCGGACTTTGGCGGAGATTCCAGAACGAAGATAATTCTCCGTCGATTTGGTAGGTAGCGGTTCCTAAGTCAAAGGTATTCAGCTCGAGCGATTGGTACACCTATAGTCACGGCAGCTCTGCCAACACGCGTTTGATCTCGCCTTCCGAGAGCACCTCGAAGCTATCCAATGCTTTGCGAATCCTGTCTGCGGCCGGCTCTTTAAGCCCGCAGCCAGTGACCGCCGATTTGACGGCCTTTGCCCATTTCGGCAGCACGTCTCGTGGCCGAATTGCTCTTGGCCCAAATTTCGGTCTCTCTTGCGGATCGAACCGAATGCTCTGGAGAACGAGGAAGGTACCTCGAATCTCAGCTAGATAATTTGTTTCATTGCATACTTCCTGTAACAGGTGTCGGTCCCCGTCAAGATGCTTATAGACTGAGGTCAGGTAGCCATCCAGTGTTTCCTCTTCTTCTCTTTTACATCCGACCATTGCGATCTCGATGAGTCGGCAGCCGCGATGAATTAATTGTGCCTTTTTTACTACTCCCCTTCTGTAGTAAACGTGCAATAAACGAATCAGTGTCAAAAATATATCGAGGAAGTTCTCCATCCCATTCACATTACCGCGGCTGACATGTCTGAGAAGTCTTTGGCGTTCGTGCCGCTCGACAAATTCGTATATCGCCGCCTCTAAGTCATCGGACTTGTCCTTAGAATTGATAAGCCATGTTGGCGCGTTGTCGTGGCTGAAAGGATCACGAATCCTGAGGCGAAACTTCCGCAGGCTCTGCCCGCTGCCACCGCCATCGTCAAATCGGATAGTCAGGTGGCCCAAATATTCAATAACGGCGGTGATGCCATCCTGCTTGCCAAGTGCGTCAAGGTAAGCTGGTAATCCGTCGCCCGAATCCTCAATCCGGCTCCTTGGTGAAGAGGAGCCGCTACCGGGCTCGAAAGTGAGGTGGCTCTCTTGAATAACCCACGCAGTGGGGCTCTCAATCCTAACTCCATTGACCTCACCAATTAGGGTAGCAAGTAAGGTTCCGTGGGTGTCTGATAGGACGCCATCGGGTAGCTTAACGGATTGCGTGCCCTTCGCTTTGCTAGTGACGTTGATGCTAACCCGTGGGCGGTTCTCGCCGGGGGTCCGCAGCGTCAATCGGAGTGCCGAAGGCGGGCTCGGGAAGTCGTGCGAGAAGCTGATTCGAAATTCATTGTTCAGGGCTAGCAATGCTGAATTTATTCGCAGGGGTGGCAATTCCCCCTCAATGGTTGGTTCGCTGACATCTCCCGGTTCGAAGTCATCGATAGCGATCGATCGGCGGGATAAGTGACCGTCAAACAATGCACGAACTTGTTCGTCGGCTTCGGCGATCAGCAGGGATGCTTCAACATTGCGGCCGTCCAACGCGGCACTGGTAAAATTCGCGCTGCCAGCGAGACATCCCTGACCCTTTGTTCCTCGCCATGCAAGGAGCTTCGCATGGACCCGGCGGGAAACTCCGGCTAGCTCAGACAGGCGAACGGTGCGCATCTTCCTCAGCGGCCCGACCGCGAGACTCGTGCAGCCCTGTTGAATGACTAACTCAATCTTTGCGCTTGGCCACTGGCGCGCGACGCGGCGACAAATATTGCTGTCGGAATCATGGAACGGTGAGATGACGAGGAAGTTGTTTGGCTTGTCGGCGTCAAGATGTTTGACAAGGCGATCCCACATTGATCCATTGTACGTACTGAGGAGGAGCACCCTCCGCTTGCTCGGCGGCGCTGTTACCGGCTCTCTTAGCCATGGATAAAGGGCGCCGGCGTCGTTGAGCCATTCGCCGATGACTCTGGTTATTTCGCCGTCGGTCTGTTCTGCGGCTCGCTCAAAGAATGCAAATGCTTCTCTCGCAATATTTAACGCGTCCTGATCATTCGCATCAAAGGTGAATGGGCTCGAATTGAGAAGTTCAAGATTGCTTGAGCATCCCGCCCGAGTTAGATTATTGCTGCCGCAAATCACTTGTCCCCCAGACTGAGAGAGCAGCAGGGTTAGCTTGGGATGGAATACACCGGGGGAGTGCTGAACAGGTGCCACAAGGTAACGCCTGTTAAGCCAACGAGCAGGGAGCTCTTGTCTGAGGCGTTGAAACCACTGGTGTGCGTCAACAAATATAATGATTCGTCGTGCCTTTGACAGAGCTGGCGACCGCAAAAGGCGGCGTTCAAAGTAGTCCGGATCGAACTGAAATGTGGACATGCAGGCGATGTTTGCCGGTTCGCCATCAAAGAATGAGGAGAACTCTAGGTACTTCACACCGGTCCCTGTATTGCCGGCCTATCGTCGAGCAGTTGGGCGCCATCTTCAGTAAGGCTCGTTATACCGTCAGCATTGTCTGATAGTAGTCCGAGATCCTTCAGGATACGAACGGCGCTGTGAAATCGCGCATTGCCCATGCCAATCTGCTCATAGACTTCATTTGGCCGCGTGGTGATTCTGTCACCATCGACCTGTAAGAGACAGCGGTCCCCCTTCGCTGTCTTCTCGTAAGACATGGTTTGATGTTGCTGAACGACGTACTTTGATAGTACGAATTCAGCCAGTTCCACCCACGAGCTTTTCCACCAGGCGCCGAAACGGCGAGTGAGACCGCCATTCAGGGCGGGCGGAACGATATCCACGTAGGGATCGGTGGAGACTGACGCGAGCCAGTTTCCGTAAGGGGTACCTTCCCATTGTGCGAACCGGGACAGCGTAATGCACAACAACAACATGGGTATGGCAAGGCCAACCCGCGACTGTGGAAAAGTTCTGGCGCGGATTAGGTCCTCAAGATAAGTCTCCGAAATTTCCAATGTCGGACGCATGGCATCGTCGAGGATTTTGCTCGTATTGGCGTCAAGGCTCTCAAATCCATCAACGTAGTCCTCAAGCAGAGACATCGGGGTCAATGTACCAAATGGACCTTCTAGCTTTCGACCTAGAATCGTAGCCAATTCCTTTCGGACGGACGGGGAGTTCAGGGTTCCACAGAGTTGTTTGATTGTTGTGCCGCGAAGGCCGGTTTCGGCAGTCTGCGTCACCAGCCACGCGAATGCACCCTCCAACGCTACGGACATGTAGTGATGGAAATAGAACATCCGCCACCTCGTAGCGATGTCTAACAATGGCAGTGGCCACTTGACCGTAAGTTTATCGCCATCATCAAAGTCGATTTCACCGAAGTAGACTGCCAAGCCAAAGGCTTGCTCATCTAGTTGCGCGTTTTGTTTGCTCAGGCTTCGAGCAAGATGCAGGATCAGTAATAGAGACCGGCTGCGCACGAAGTGGGAGGTTTCCTCGCGGGCATTTCGGGCAAAGAAGATGTCTCGAAGCAGATTGCGATCAGGGGAGGACGCATCGGCTAACTCGCAAAGGCCACCGCGGCTCCCCCATAAACTGAGGCTACTAACCGTACAACGCCGTCGCATGGTGGATACCTGTGCCACTGAATCCAGACGCCCGACTCGCCGCGCATAAGCCTTGGCGAGTTCGGTGCCAAGTGGTGAGAGCTTGATGTCGTCAAATGTTTGTGTGACCTCGTCCTCACTCTCTTCAGAAGTAGTGGTTTCGTCCTCGACCACAAAGAATCCAAGATTTACGAGAGAGGTGAAGTAAGCAGCAAGCGCTGGGTTTTTGGCAAAAGGCAACTTCCGGAGATCGACGTCTGGAAGGCCTTTCCGGAACCAAATTGCTACATTGTCGGATCCGACTAAGGCGCCCCCGGTACAAGGTTTCCCATCGTGGTGCGCAACACAGCCGAGAGTGAGGGCCCGTTCCCGAAGCGCTATGGCATCCGACAGTCCAACGGCAAAAGGTCGGCCTTTCTCCTTCTTCTGCCAGTTTTGAACGCACCACGGAATGAAGGAGAAATAGCGAGCCCTGGGTGTGATTGAAGTGATGCAATACAGCAGTCGGCTAGCCAGACGCGCCGATCCGCGCAGGCTGAGACCCAATGGGTCTTGAACGTCTGATACTGGAACGTGCTCGCTCCAACGAAGCAGGATTGGCTCCAATGTCGATGGCTTTGTCATTAGTCGGTGGATTGGTGCCGGCGACGATGTTCCTAAATACTAGGCTTCACCCGGACACCCAACTACCTGCGCCTCTGCACCTTTTTGATGACCCTCTTCCGCCTTGGCCGCAAGGCCTTCTCGATCAATGACCACGCTTCTTTGTATGTCTCCACATTTTTAATCCTGTTCAAGTGGCACTTCGGCCACTGGCCACTCGGGCCAACCTCGATAACGCGGCGGACAACGGCTGCAGGAAACACAAAACACTCTGGCGCCCGCCCTCCATCCTTCGAGACGCTCTTATCGAGATTCAGCCTGGCAAAGACAACAAAGTCTGCTTTTGGCTCCTTGATCGGAAATCCCGTTGCGTTATGGTAGTAACGGCTCTTGACCTGAATCCCGACGGATGTCCCACGCTTTGTATCGGCAGCTACAACATCGGTCCCTGCACGCCCGCGCTCACATTTAAATGCGTCAATGTCGCGGAACATGAGTTGCGCAACAACGTAATGTTCGGCGCCGGCGGCGGGCATGTGTGTATCGCGCCAGGGTTTCGCCCATCTGAAACCTCGCTTCTCAGCCAAAATCCGTTTGGTTTCCGTTGCCTTCAGGCCGGCGTAGTGCCACTTGGTTTTCTTAGTCTGTTTCATATTTTATTGGCTTTGACGGCAATATCGCGGTCGGGTTGGACATTCGGGAACATGCCAAACAATTTGATCAGCAAGGTGTCAATAGTGTTGAGCGGCTCGAAGTGGGCTTTCGGGATGAGCCGGTGATTTGGCCGTGACGGTCGTACTCCCATCTTGTTATGGGTCGCGCGCAATGGAATTGAATACCCGCTGACGTCTGGTAATGGTTCTCCTGGTGCGCCTCCAAACCAATAATAGGGTCCCAAATCAAGTTCATCGGTGACGCTGATCCAAATGACGCAGCCACTCGGTTTGTCGGCTAGTGAGATCGGTACGGAGACGTCCCCCGGCCGCTTTGCTAGACCCGTTTTTAGCTGAATGTGCCGAACCGTGTGCGCGCGGGCAAACACAAGATCGTAGCCGTGGGCGTCGAACTCCGAACGTAGTACCTCGACGTTCACAATGCCGAGTTGCCACAATCGTCGGAGCGCATCTCCGACGAAAACGTGCTCGACAATGCGCTCGCGTAATGACGAATTGGTACTGTGCCGATTGGTCACTCAATAATCTCCAGAATGTAGAGGCCAATTCCGACTCAGAACTTGGCGCTCAACAGAGGTTATACGCCCGCATCAAAGCGATTTGGTGGACAATCGGTGGCGCAAGATGACGCCTGGTCATAAGGGGCTGATCCCAGCGTATTTACGAATGTTTGTGGGGGTTTGATACCAGCCATGCCTCGACGTCAGTTTTCAGCCATCCGGAGGCAATCTTTGGAAGGTTTGACCATTTCGGGAACTCCCCTCTCCTAATCAGTTCGTAGATTTTTGATGAGTTCAAGCCCGTGCGCTTCATTACCTCGCCCATCCGCATATACGGGGACTCTGGCGGCGGTTCCACCGCCAGGGTTTCGTCATCGCGCTCGGCGATGCGCGCTATCATAAAATCGTCGATCTCACTCTCAATCCAGGCTGACGCATGCTCCGACAGTTTAATGTGTTTGGGAAACTTGCCTAGGCCGATCAGTCGGTAAACTGTCGACCGCTTCAATCCCACTCGCGCACAGACCTCCGGCAATCGGATATATCGAAAGCCTCGAGGAGCTTCCATCGAATCCTTTGCCTGCGCTTGCGTTGAATTGAGTCGTTGCAAAAGCAGCTCTAGCTTCGGATTTGATTGGGGGATCTCAGGCGTGGGGATCGGAATAAGTGCTTCCTCATACGCAGCACGCGTTAGTCGCAGCGTGCCGATTCCCGCAAGTGGTATCAATACTCGGTCGGTCATTTCGACGCTCCATTTTCATTGAGTGTTTGTGAGATGAACTTGCGTTTAGTCCGATGGCGATCAGTAATCACGGGCAAGCTTCCCTGCATGGGCGCGCGTTCGGGCAACGCCAACTGGTCGAGCGGTGAATTGACGTCAACCTCTACTGAAGATCGACCGGCAGAGTCGTATCGACGAGCAAGCGCTGTGGAGTCCTTGGTGGGAAATGCTTTGGCGCCGACTATCACCAATAGTATCTGCGTAAAGATCTTGAGAATTCCAGCGGCGTCCCTCAGTCTGAGTCTGTTCCGCAACCAACGGATTTTCGCGTTTTTGCGGGTGACGAAATCACGCATAAATAAAGATGAATCGAAACTCACTGTTGTCAATTTCACAGCTTTGTTGGATGGTGGGAGGTCGATACAAAAACAATAATAAAAAGGAGAGATTGACATGAGTTTAGTGAAACACAGGTTTCGAGTCCGGGATAGATCGCTTACGGAATCAAAGGATTGGTACGCGCGATTCACATACAAGGGGAAAGCACACTACTTTTCGACCAGAACACCCAACAAGACGCTGGCGGCGAAAATCGAGTCAAAGAAGCTGCAAGAGCTGATTGAGCAGGCGGAGCTGGGTCTATTGAAGTCGGTATCGATCAAAGTCGCCCTCGACAAGTACATCCAGTCGATGTCCCATTCAAAAGAGAACAACAACATTAGGAATCACTGCAATAAGCTCATGGGGTTCAAACAGGGCATTCGCTGCGCGTCGACGGAACGCACGGAGATCAAGGTCCATGGATTGGATCCGAACCGTGCATTTGACTCGATATCGATGGGCGATATTCAGCATCTCGTAATGGCGCGGCGATCAGAAGGAAGTTCGAATGCGACGATTCTTCATGAGCTCTCTACACTCAATCAAGCAATCAAACTTAACAAGAAAATCGGCAATCCCGTGCCCGCTTTGTCGCTGCAGGATATCAAGAAGGACAACCAGCTGAGGCCGTTCAAGGGCCGCTTGCGCTATCTGTCCAAGGAGGAAGAAGTCCGATTGCTGGCCGCGCTCGATCCAGAGAATTTCTTCGCCGGCTTTGGAGCGTTGACGACGGATGACATTTATACATTCCGGCGGGATATGTACGACCTCGTCATTGTCCTATTGGATACCGGAGCGCGGTACAGTGAGGCTGCTGGCCTCCCATGGGAAAGTATTGATTTGAAGAACAAGACCATCGCGTTGTACAGATCGAAGGTCAATAATGAGTCGACATTGCAGATGACGGCTCGCGTTCACAAAGTTTTGGCTCGTCGCTTCGAGAATCGAAGGGAAAACCAGAAGTTTGTATTCGAGTCGCAAAGCGGAACTGCTCGCAGGTATGCGCCGGGTGCATTCGTGCGTGCCTGTAAACGATGCGGGATTGAGGGTATTACGTTGCATTCGCTACGGCATACCTTTGCCAGCCGAGTGGTGCAGGCCGGATTGAGTCTGGTGGAGATCCAGAATCTCCTGGGCCATGCATCGCCAGTCACGTCATTGAGATACGCACATCTGGCGCCAAACCAGGCGACGTCGAAGGCCGTAAGGGTTCTGGACGAGTTCAACGGGGAGACGAATGTCAGCGGTTAAAATGGTAGCAGGCGGCCTCGGCACGGGCGAATTTTCAAGGATGTAGCCAAGGTAAGCGACTCTAATGTGTTACGCAGCGCTTGGGCACCGCATCGCAATATTTGTGGGATGAACCGAAGCCAGACCGGCCAAAGATCGCAGTCGGCGGGATCGACATGACCAGTTGACGCGGGCCTTGCGCGCCAACCAGTTAGGGGTATGATCCGGCAACAACATGGCGCTAAGAAAGCTGCCACTCGGGCTGTAGGCGCCGTCACTATGCAGGGATGCTTTTGTAGTGAGCTTCAACAGGGAGGATAACGAGACACTTACACCGCTTCATTTGCGTTGTTGTCTGCGGGCTACCGGCAAGGCGCGTTCCGTTCTTGCCGTGACAATCGCACTTGTTTCTATCGAGATTTTTTGCGCGACTGCTCGAGCGGCTAATTCGTCGAACCAGCCGCTAATCCTTCTCGCGAGAGAACAAGTTGCATCTCTTCTTGCTATTAATTCAGCGGGAATTCATCTGATGCCACTGTCAGAGGTGCTCTTTTTGCCGAGTACCGCAGAAGACAGCGTCCCTGTATCTTTGCTTAACCCTTTCGATCGAGTGCCGATCAAATCATCGGGTGTTTTCCAACCAGGCCCTAGATCCCTTCTCGATGCACTGAAAATATTGGACGCTGATATTGAGATAAAAGCGCCCGATTTGTCAGACGCTCAAAAAAAGGCAGCAGATGAGGCTAGTCACTTACTGTACGTTGACAGCTTTCATATTATCAAAACTGACGCCTACAAAAAATATCTGGACTATCAGAACCGGTATCAGGATCTTGTAGAACGGCTAAAGAAGGCCGGCGCCAATGAGCGGAGCGGGCTCATCCTGGAACAGCAATCCATTCTTTCAGATTGGAACATTGATGGGCAACGCTCAAAGATAGCCGCTGCTATTTCAACGGCTCAGCAACTATCAGCCGATAAAGTAAAATCGCTGAAGGAGTCTTGGGAAACTCAAATTACACCCGAAGGTGTTGGTGATTATTCCAAGTTATGGGACCAAGTCGCCTCCCTAAGCGATTGGACCGCGCTGTCTGTCACCACCTCACCAGCACAACTACAAGGGTCTCTGCTGCGCGCGGGCGATTCCGCCGCTCAGCTAAAAATTGAGAAGGCTTGCGCGGGGCTTGCTCAGATCTCCATGAAGGTGCGGGTTTTTAAAATACCCCGTCGTGCCTTCGAGCATCCTTTCCTTCAGTCATCGAATTGGCAAAATAAAAAATCGTATGTCTTGTCGGACGGCAATCCAACAGACACCGATGCGGAACTGGTTCCGAGGTACGTTACTGCTTTAATTCTGGTAAAGGGGCTGGAATTGCGCTTCAGCTCGATATCCGATTGGCGCGAAGTCTCAAGCGCACTCCAAACTTATAAGTACGTAGAGCTAGGTGGTTTGCCTCTACGGACTGATCAAGGAATCGCGCCGTACACCTCGCCGAATTACGTCGCGTCTGCGACACCATTTCTGATCGATGTCGTAATTCGAGAGGTCGGGAAGGTACCTAACCCGGACCCGTCGGACAATTGGCCTGCGCGATGGTAACTATGGAGACAAATATGAAAATGGGAATTAGGGCTATACATTGCTTAACGATGGCCACTGCGATGATCTTTCCCGCGTCGAACTCCTTCTCGCAACAGGGGGCTTTAACGCCCGCCCAAGTGTACGAAGTCATGCACTCGGCAATCCGCGAAACGTTTGGAATAAACGACCAGGATCCGACCGCAGATGTCTGGCTTAGCCTTAGTACCGTAGGCAGCATCGTTCCGCCTGGTGATTTCGCGCAAGTAAACGATCTAGCCAATTTCTGTCCGTCTACGAAACCGGTTATAGATACATTTGCACGGCAGCCGAAACTCGATGCCATTTATGAAAAGGTAATCAAGAGTTTGGCATCGCCGCAGAAAGCATACTCTCCTGCGTATTTCAAGGCGAAGGCTGTCATCTTCAAGGATGGCCATAGCACACCGGAATATCAAAAATATCTCTCGAAATCCCACGAGCACACGAAGGCCGTCAAGGCACTCGTTGAAGCCAAGGGTTCGGCGGAAAGATCTCAAGCAGCGCAGGATCTCCGGGAGGCCGACCAGGCATGGGTTACCGAGGGCTACAAAGCGGAGATTGAAGCAGCCCTCGCTACGATGGCGACGGAGGAATACCGAACCGGTATTGCGCGGCAGGTACGCAGGATTGCGCAGTTTGATACGGCGGAAACACTGGGGATCGCTGGAACAGATGAAATCGACGGTGCATTTGTTGCTCCACAGTCGAAATTTTCTCCTTCTGCCGACACGTGGGCCGCTAGTACAGCCTGGGTCACGGTTAGTTATGACTCGACTCAGATAGAGAAGCGATACAGCAAGGAGGAATCTGACAGCCGCGGTTTTGGCGGGTTGAGTCTAGGGTTTCTAAACCTTGTTGGATCAGGAGGCGACAAGGGCAAGGTGGAGCACAAGATAGACAACGTTTATAAGCTCTCTTATAGCTACGAAGTCATGAGGGCAACCATTAGACGCGGGTGGCTAGATTCCCCAGTGTTTTTCGAGCCATTCGATTGGACCTGGAAGAAAAACACAAACACGAAAGTTTTCCCATATGTTTCGGTCGCGCGCGACGCCAAATCTTTTCAACCAATGCCTTCTCTCGTGAATATGTATGACAATAAAGTCGTGGCCTGCGCCATGATGCCCGTTGAAGTGGTTGTTGCGCGCAATCGTAAGATTACTGCCACTGTGAGTAAGGATGACTACACACTGATTGAGCAAAGCGGTCATCGCCAGGGCGGCGCCACGCTTTTTGGAATAATCGGCGGAGGTGGATCCAAGGACTGGTCGTCTGTCAAAACATCTGAGGATGGCAATACCGTAACGTTTACGGTCGCTTCTGATGGGATCGCAGTTATCGGATTGATATCGCAAATCTTGCCTCCAGTACCCCAGCCGAACAGTGCTGAGAAATGGCCTGGGGAGGCGTGGCTACCTCCGGCGCAGGTTCAATAAAAATTCCGGTGATTGAAATGCGCCGTCGTGACGTAAAAAGACGTGCGTTTGGCTACTTACTGGCCTCGATAAGTGCTGCATTCGTGTTTGCCACCGATACGTCAGTGGCACAGTCTCCTTCTCCAGGCGAGCGCAGCCAATTCATTGCCGAGATAAATACTGCGTTTTTCAGTACGACAAATGGCGAGCCACTATCTTTAGGGAAAGGGGAAGGATGGAGGGGATTCGTACTAGCGGGACCTGGTACTCCCCTTACGGCGTTCTCCACTCCATATGATGCGCTCGGTCATGGCTCTGTAAATATAAGCAAATTGCTCGATTCTGTAAGCAGCTACGACAAGGTGCTGCTCGTTGAAAGCGGCATTGCTCAGCAAGGCGTGCAATCCATAGCGGAGGTCTGGGAACTGATATTGAACAATTCCAGGCCATCGTCAGTGGCATCGGCCGCCCGACCCGTTAGTGAAGATGTCCAGCGAATCCTTTTTCGAGAGCCGGACGACATAGATCGTGCACGAGGCATCGAATACCGCAGCGAGCCGTCCCCAGAGGTTTTGCGCTATCGCGACTACAACGCCCTCTACAGGATGTTAGTAGTTTCAGAATCGCGGGGCGATGCAGCCTGGCGGCTCCACCCAAAATTGGCTGGGTACGGATCTCTAGAGGATGCAAAGGTCGGAATTCTCAACGATTGGATTGAATACGGCAATAAGGTTGAAGTGGAGGCTGCACTCGCAAAATACGAGGTTGAACACAATTCCTCTGAATGGAGAATTTGGTCCAGAGCAAATGCGATGTTCTCAAACAACAGGCTTCCATTGGATGACTATGCAACGGTTCCGATAACGCTGCTTTCGCCTGAACCTTCAGACTGGTTTGGAATAGCAAATTGGTTCAACTGCGTGAGCGCAACCGTGATAAGTGGGCAAGCCATACGGGTTCGGTTCCAACTAGCCCGTGTGCGTATCGAGAGACCATGGCTCGATATCGAGTTACTTATAAACGGTGGGTTGCACGTCCAAGGGGCACTCGCTCGCGCCATTAGTGAAGGTAAGGCACCTGATGTCACAAGTTATCCGAAAGGAATAATGGCGGTATACCCCGAGGAAATCGTACTCGTGCGAAACATAATCTTTACTCAGGGGAACGGTTCCTCAGAAGTACGGATCGACAATCCGAATAACTCGCAACCATTTGGGCTTGTATCGACACACCCGCTAGGGCTTTATTCTTATCGAGACCAAATCAATCTTCTCGGCTTTATAGTGCGCGCCCTTCCATCAATTCCGTTAGGCGGCAAGCCGTGAAAACAGTCTTAAGCTTGATTTTCGCCACAGTCTTGTCGAATTTGTCTGGCTGCGTTGTTACCCAACCGGCTGCATCGGGGGACAAATTTGCTCTGCCAAGGACATTTGATTTACTTAATTCACCGTCAAGCCATCTCCATTTGGGGACAATTTACATTGTCCGTCGCAATTCACTGTCGGAAGTCTTGGCTGTTGTCGACCAAAGGTCCTTTGAAGGACCAGGAGGATGGATCACGACTTCAGAAAGCCCGGCGGTAGTAACGACAAGCCTTGGCACTAGGTTGATAGGCCGGTTGGACGGCTTTTGCGGGTCGGCTAGTGAACTTGGAAAGGGCTTACGACAATCTTTTTGCCCAAAAGGAAGCCCCGTCACTGTCTCACTTGAAATGAAAGGAATACGTACGGAAAGGCTCTTGCAAGCATTCTCCGTACTGGAAATTCTAAACAGGCCTGTATCAGGGATAGACTACAATCGGGCAGCAGACAACCGTGTGATGCAATGGCGCGTATCGTTGGCAGAGGCGATCGCGCGGAACGATCCGTCGGTTGGAGAACATGTATCGCTATGCACTGAGATAAGAACTGCTTTAAGTAGTGCGTTGGTGGTGGAAGGCAATGTCACTGCAGAGTTTGCCTTGGCGATTGCGCGTGATGTTGCGGCGTCATATGGTCTGGAGATTAACGTAACGGCGATTAGCACTGCTACTGGTGGTCGTGACAACAATCGCCAAGTATTTCCGTTAGTCGGATTCATAACTTCAGCGATTGAGTTAAGGGACATTGGTCTCGTCGACGTTAGCACGACGCCTCAGATAGATTACAGATTGGGTGGTGTAAGACTGCTTGAAATAAGGGATCAATGAAGCAGCAAACGGTTAGGTAGCCTTTGCTTGCAATTTAGTCTTGACGGACGGAGCTGAGCCGATTTCAGTGCTAGACCTAGTCTGGCGTTAGAGGCTGGGTTGGATTCCGCTTTGAGTAAGAACTAGAACGCTCATCAGAGCTTGTGCGCCTATGTTTGATAAGGATCATCTCATGGACAGAAATGCCGACGACATAGAAAAGCGGACTCGCCGTTGGTTAAAACTCCTGCCTGCAATAATGATTCTGACGGGATCCTTTGCACTTTCGAAGGATACCGGCATCTGGGTTGCGATCGGTCCTGTCGCCCAATTGAATATTGGGTGCTCCCAAGTTTGGGAGTGTCGGACAAAGCAAGACATTGTTCACTCCAGCGACACATATATTTGGCATACACCGAATAAATTAACGCTTGGAGTTTGTAATGCAGCTGGTGGCCCGGCGGATGGCTGCAACGAATGTGCTGCAAGCCCGCCGCCCGATCCCTGCGAATGGGAGCTCCGCAAGACCGGGCATTAATTATTGATTCGCATTCTCTGCAAAAAAGATCGTTCGATCAATTTCTGTATAAGTTTGGCGAAACTCGTGGATTATGCTGCGAAAAAAGCTGAGTCACCTCGCGACGGATGGGACTGAAAATCCGCGTGTCGGGGGTTCAATTCCCTCCCTGGCCACCAATCCTGTAACTCATTGATTTAAAAGACTATTCAGAGCTTCATTAGGGAACCAAACAGAGATTTTTGCGGTTGATCGCTAGGCTAAGTCCCGGATTTTATTGAAGCTGCCTACGGCAATCCCGCTCGTTTTAGGGATAAAATGGGGCAACTTCTTGCTCCTCGCCTTGATCAGCATATACGTGGGCACCGGTGCAAGATTAGGACAGCGAGTTGGCTTGTGAGTACCCAATTAGGGTACTATCATGCCCAAAAATGGGTTCTAAAACCGGCAAGTCTAATATCCCTCCGGCAGCGGTGTCCGGGGTCGCCGACGCACTATTCTCGAAGGTGCAACAGCGGGTTTTAGCTGTGTTGTTTGGCAACCATTCACGAAGCTTCTATGCCAACGAGTTGATCGCTTTGGCCGGCTCTGGATCGGGAGCAGTTCAGCGTGAACTTACTCAGCTTTCGGCAGCCGGGTTGGTGACCGTCAAGCGAATCGGTAATCAAAAGCATT
>Ga0302320_10017915_pt1 | contig 14329 bp, 9 predicted proteins | sample Bog_T0_3_FD_202130 | JGI IMG/M metagenome (GOLD analysis project Ga0302320, IMG submission 202130) | Peat permafrost microbial communities from Stordalen Mire near Abisko, Sweden - Bog_T0_3 | ecosystem: Environmental > Terrestrial > Soil > Wetlands > Peat | place: Sweden: Abisko, Stordalen Mire...
CGCCGAAGGCAGCATCGCCGCGGGATCGCCGGTGGTTCGAACCAGATAGTTAAGGTAGGAGGTGTGCCCGGAATCCTGATCAACGGGGAAGTACATGGTGGGCGGGGGCGGGACCGCCAGGCTGTCTTCCGCGACATCGCCGATGACGCCAACGATCTGGCGGTAGGGATCGTCGGGAGAAAAGGTCAAGCGCACGCGCTTGCCCAGCGGGTCTTCACCGTCGGGAAACTCGCGTTTGACCCAGGCCTGATTAACCGCGAGGACCTTGGGGGAGTCGGCCGCGTCGGCGGAAATCAGGAAGCGTCCCTTGATCAAGGGGATCTTCATGACCTCAAGATAATGCGGGTCGACGCGCCGGGCCACGGCTGCTTCCTCTTGCCCTTCGGAGGTGGCGCGGCCTTCGACGAGAAAGCGGTTCAGACCGCTATTTTCGGCAACCGGAAGCGCATTGGTGGCTGACACTCCCAGCACTCCCGGCAGATTCCGCAGGCGCTCGGTGAACTCGTGCTCAAAGCGAATTCCATTCGGGCTCACATACGGCCATGCCTTGGAAACAGGATAGGAAGCGCCGGGAAGATTAACTCCGAAGGTCAGTAGATGGGTGGGTTCGAAGCCCGGATTTTGCCGCAGCAGGGTAAGAAGGCTGCGTAACATCAAGCCTCCACCGGCAAGTAATACCAGGGAAATTGCGATCTCTGCAATCACCAGGACATTGCGCACCCGGGCCTGTGAGCCGCTGGTACCACCCCGCGATTCGTCGTTGAGCATAGGGGCAAGGGGGGTCTGGGGGACCGACAATCCGGGTCCAACGCCGAAGAGTACGGCGGTCAGCAGGGTGATTCCACAGACCAAGCCCAGCACCGGAAGGCTGATGCCGATATCGCGGAGGTAAGGCATGACGTCGAGCTGGGCTTCGGGAATATTACGTAGCAAGAACCACAACCCCACGGCAGCTCCCAGGAACCCGAGGATTGCGCCTCCCGCCGAAAGCATTAGGCTCTCGATAAGCAACTGCAAGAGCAGATGCAGGCGGCTGGCGCCTAGTGCGGTCCGGATAGCGAACTCCTTGCGACGATCGACGGCGCGGGCCAGCAGCAGGTTGGCCACGTTGGCGCAAGCTATCAGCAGCAGGAAGCTGACCGCGGCGAAAAGCACCAGCAGAAAAGGCCGGACATCGCCGACCACCTCTTCCCGCAAGCTTCCCACGGTGACCACGATGCCCTTGTTCTGATGGGGATATTCCGTGGCCAGTTGGGCGGTGATGCCGGTCATCTCGGCCCGGGCCTGGGCCAGGCTGACCCCGGGGGCAAGGCGTCCAATCACATTCAGCCAGCGAGCATTACGAGCGCTGGCGGTATACGGATTGGTATGCAACGGTACCCAGATCGGCACAACTCCCGCCGGCGGATATTCAAAATCTCTTGGGAGGATGCCGATGACCGTGACTGGTTTCTTGTCAAGAGTAAGAACCCGGCCGATGATCCTTGGATCGGCGGCGAAATCGCTTCGCCAGAAATCGTTGCTGAGAATCGCGACCGTGGGGCCTTGCCCTTCAGGCAGGTCTTCGCCGGCCATGAAATCACGCCCCAACACGGGCGCGACTCCTAAGGTGGAGAAGAAATTGGGAGTAACCATGGCGCTGAAAACGGCCTTTGGGTCACCATTTCCGGTCAAAGTGAAGGCGTCGGAGGCCGAACCGGCGAGCGCCTGGAAGCTTTTGGCGGTGCGCGTCCAATCGAGATAGTCGGGGTAAGAAGAGTTATAGGAACAGCACACGATGCGGTGCCGGCTTTCGCCGAGAGTAGCCAGGCGGTCGGGATGGCTAAAGGGCAGAGACCGCAAGAGCACGGGATAGAGGGCAGAGAGGATCGCGGTAACGGCGCCGATGGCGAGGGCCAGGGTGATCACCGCCACCGCGGTGAAGCCGGGGCTCTTGCGCAACATCCGGAGTCCGTAGCGAAAATCCTGGCCTAGAGTTCCCATGAATCGAGTAACTACCAACTCGGGCTTTCAGATCAGCGACCGAAGCTTTGGCGACTACGCTGCACGCACTACGGGCGTCAGAGGTTGCTATTTCGGACTGGCTCCCAGCCGGAAGCCGGCAAACAATTCATACAGACTAGTCTCTGCGCATCATAACGCACTTTCCCGAAACCTCAAGTCCGGCGTGGTTTGCGGGGAATTGCGCTGCAACTGGGATGCAGTTTTTTAACATTGCCAAACCCGCAGTACGGCATATACTCCTTGGACGACAAGGAGGAGTGGCCTGTGAACAAATACGTTGCGGAATTGGTAGGCACGTTCGTTCTGGTGTTTGGTGGCGTGGGCAGCGCAGTCCTGGCCGGGAGCCACATTGGATTTGAGGGTGTGGCCTTTGCTTTCGGTCTGTCGCTTCTGGCGATGGTCTATACCATTGGACCCATTTCCGGATGCCACATCAATCCGGCGGTGACCTGCGGAGTTTTCCTGGCGAAGAAAATCGGCGTGAAAGATGCGGTCGCCTATGTGATCTTCCAAATTGTGGGCGCGATCATTGCCGCCGCCGTCATTCTGTTCATCGCCAAAGGAAACCCCGCCGGATATGACGCCTCGGTCGCCGGCCTGGGCGCCAACGGCTATGGGATGCATTCCCCAGGCCAATATTCCATGGGTGCGGCCTTTGTAGCCGAGGTCATCCTAACTATGTTCCTGGTGCTTACCGTGTTGGGCTCGACGGACATCAAAGCACCCGTGGGCTTTGCCGGAGTAGCCATCGGCCTGGTGCTGACGCTGATCCACCTGGTTGGTATTCCAATCACCAACACCTCGGTGAATCCTGCGCGCAGCATTGGGCCGGCGATCTTCGTGGGCGGCTGGGCGCTGGGGCAGTTATGGCTGTTCATCGTCGCACCGTTAGTAGGGGCGGTGGTAGCTGCGGGCATTTATGGAGCGATTCGCATGCCGGACCGGCTGATCACCACACCACAAGCCGAACGCGCTTTGGCTAGCGAACAGGCTGAGCGCGGACGGAGATAAAGGCCAAAACGATTTCCGCCCGAGTCGCTTGGACAGCCAATGTTTTTGCGGCGGTCAGAGTGCCGGCCGGTCTTCAACCTCACAAGCCTGGCAGCCGGGAAGCGATTCTTGCGTATGCCAGAAGTTGGCCGCGGCATCGCTGGAATCGTTCCCCGTCCGCCCCGCATCTCTATGTCTTTCACGGCGGGCTGCGCCTGGGTCAAGGTCCCGCAATTTTTCCGCTAAGGAAGGGCGATGGCAAGCACAACCGTCGCGGGCTCCCAGGGCTTTACCCTCAGCCGCCCTGCACCGAGCCCGTGGCTGATCGCGGTCTCGGTGATGCTGGCGACGTTCATGGAAGTGCTGGACACTTCTATTGCGTCGGTGGCGCTGCCCTACATCGCCGGCAGTTTGTCGGCCACCAACGATGAAGCCACTTGGGTGCTGACCAGCTACCTGGTGGCGAATGCGGTGATTCTTCCGGCGAGCTCCTGGTTCTCCCTGAAGTTTGGCCGCAAGCGTTTCTTAATTACCTGCATTATCATCTTCACGGTTTCGTCGTTCGCCTGCGGAGCGGCGACCAGTCTGTGGATGATCCTGCTGGCGCGCGCCGTGCAAGGCGCTGGCGGTGGCGCGCTGCAGCCGTTGTCGCAGGCCATCCTGCTGGAAAGTTTTCCGCCCGACAAACGCGGCATGGCGATGGCGGTCTTCGCTTTGGGGGTGGTGGTCGCGCCGGTGCTCGGCCCCACTCTTGGCGGCTATCTGACCGACGCCTACTCGTGGCGCTGGGCCTTCTACATCAACATCCCGATCGGCATATTCGCCATCCTGATGATCCTTCGCTTCATCGAAGACCCACCCTACATCAAGAATGCGAAGCCGGGAAAGATTGACGGTATTGGACTGGGAATGTTGGCGGTATGGCTGGGCTCCCTGCAAATCATCCTGGATAAAGGCCAGGAGGACGACTGGTTCGGAGCTACCTGGATCGGTTGGACAACGGCCCTTCTCGTCATCACGTTTGTCGCATTTATCGTTCGCGAGCTGACCCACGACAAACCGTTGGTGGACCTGCGGGTTTTTCGACACCGAAACTTTCGGTTGGGCTGCTTACTGATTGCGATCTTTGGAGGGGCCATTTATGGCCTGATCACCTTGCTCCCGCTGTTCTATCAGGAGCTGATGGGATACACGGCCCTGGCGGCCGGCTGGGCGGTGGCGCCACGCGGGGTGGGCGCGATCCTGGCCATGCCGATCATCGGCATCCTGACCAGCAAAGTCGACAATCGATGGCTGATCGCCAGCGGGTTTGCGATGTTCGCCGTCGCCGGATTGTGGTTTGGTGAGGTGAACCTCGCCATTTCGCAGTGGACGTTTCTGTGGGCGATCATCCTGAGCGGCTTCGGCGCGGGCTCGGTTTTCGTTCCCTTGTCGACGACCACGATGGCGGGCCTGCCCAACGAGGAGATTGGCAATGCCAGCGGCCTCTATAACCTTTTCCGCAATGTCGGGGGCAGCATCGGAATTTCGATTGTGAATACCATCGTGGCCCGTCATTCGCAACTTCATCAAAATGAGCTGGTGCATTCGCTGGCCCCCAGCAGCGTGATTTTGCAAAACCAGCTTCATAGCTTGCAGCAGTATCTGTATACGCAAGGCTACGGCCCCGTGGAATCGATGCAGAAGGCCTACGCCCTGATCGCTGTCCAGTTGTCAGCCCAGGCCAGGCTTTGGTCTTACGTCGACGACTTCCGCTACATGGCGCTGGTGTGTTTCGGCTGTATCCCGATTGTGTTCTTGCTGAAGAAGGCGGTCAAAACCAAAGGCGCCCAGCCGGTAGGACACTAACCCCTCCCTGCATCCGATTGCGAAGCCCGTTTCCTGAGGGCAAGAAAAAACCCGCCCCTAGACGAGGCGGGCCGTGACGCCAAGCAAGAACTAGGAGCCGTTCTGGCAGATTTGGGTGAACGGATAGTTCTGGAAGCTCCACCAGCTGTTGACGGATCCATTCGCAGGTCCACCAAAATACCGCAGGAATACCAGGTCCTGCAGGTGGTAAGTGAAGTTGTTCAGCTCATAAGGATAGGTGCCGAAGTTGGTGGTGCCTTCCAGCGGATCGCCAACTTCCAGGATGCCGCAAGGCGAGCCGTTGCCACCGTTGGTCAAAGGATCGTCCATCCACTCGCCCACTTCGTGCGACAGAGCGGACACGTCCTGGGAGAAGTCGCCGGTGTAGGTGATGTACTCGAAGTTGGAATAGCTCTGCTGACCGTTGGCGCTGTGATAGCCGCCGATGCAGCAGCCACCTTCCGTGAGGTAGGTATTGGAGGTCATGAAGATGGGGAAGTTGGTGGGGTTAATGACGCCGCTCTGGGTCATATAGTTGCTGATCTCATTGTCGAAATAGTTGATGTCTACTTCAGCCACCAGATGACCGAAGGGCGATCCTTCAGTACCGCTGCCGGCAGGCACATTGAGGGTTATCTCAGGCAGAACGCTGATGCGCGCCGTGGGTCCGCCCAACAGCACGTGGTAGTTCGGTTGGTTCTGCACGATACTCCAGAAGTTAGCGCGCTGGTAGGCATCGTTGTACTGGGTGGTGCCAACATCCACTCCACCCTGAGTGTAGGTGGTGGTGGAATCGAAGATTGGCGACCGGATGGTCATGGACAGAGGACTAAACGGGCCGCCGGTCAACGGGTCATAAACGTCGCCGTTGGAGAGGACCAGCTTGACCGGAATGACGTAGGTCGTGATCTCAGTGGACGCCCCGGTGGAGGGGTTCTGGCCCACCATGACGTAGGGATAGTTGGTCCCGTTATAGGTGAACGAACCATTCCACTCTTGCAACGTGCCTGCCGGCTGGCGGACACCAGGAGCCAGCGGCTTCTGCGGAATCACGACAAACCGGGCCTTTACCCCCGGTTCGGTTGCGGGGTTGTCGGCCGCAACAGCGAGCGCGGACAGACAGAAACATGCCAATAGTGTCAGCGCCATCAGCTGACACAGGCTTGCAAAACGGGTCTTCATTAGTTTTGATTCTCCTCAAATTCTAGTTTGATTGGATTTGCTTGGGCCGAACACTTTCCTAGCAGGAACACCCCACCGACATAGCTGTCCTATACTCACTGCTGTTAGCCAACAGTCGCTGACAAGGCCATCAGTCGATGTAGAGAGGGCAGGACGAATGTTGCAGAAATTGTAGCAGGTTTGGAACCGGTCCGGAGCAAGAATTATGCCGCAGGGTAGGGCCCGGCGTTGGCCTCCTATCCCTTTCGGGGCAACATTTCGCGTCTGTGGCAACGATAATGTCCCAACCGCGATAGCAAGCTGGCGGAATGCAGCGCATGCGCCAGACTCTGCGTTACCTTGAATTACGGAGAGCGATAGTAGTGCGGCCTGGTTCGACAAGAAACTACTTGTCGGTCAGAAACCGGGGCTGGGGGCAAAAAGGCCCTACCACCTAGCAGGGCCTTTAAGTAGAACAGGTTAGTTAGCAAACGTCTATGGCCCGCTGTTTACAATCCGGCCAGCTTTCTGGGACTGCCGATACCAGTGCATAGGTCCCAGCCAAACTCGGCGCGGGCACCGTTGTTGCCGGTCACGATATCGAAGAAGTTCGTCTTCCACAGTATGGGGCGTTGGTACTCAAGATAAGTCTTGGTGAGTTCGGCATTGGTCGAGGGCATGAAGCTACCCGCTGCGTTGACGATGCCAGCCAGCACCGGCGACGAGACGCTGGTTCCACCGACCTGACACCAACCGCCGCATCCCGTCGTGCTATAGACGTCGACGCCGCTGGCAGGATCGGCATCGGCAGCCAAATCGGGTGTGCCACGTTTTGGACCGGTGAGGTTGGTAATGATGAACTGGTAACTGGGGGCCTGCTCCATTGAGCTGAGCCCGCCGCCGCTGCCGTCCCAGCAGCTTTCGGTGCCTTCAAAATTACCGTTGCTGTCACGGTTGATGTGGGTGCCTCCAGCAGAGACCACGTAAGGCGAGACGCTAATTAGTTAGAATTGCGCTGGGTAGCAACCACCGGGCGACAAGTATTGCGGGCCGGTAAAGAGTCGAGTGTGGGCGCTCCAGCGGCCCGGGGTAATAAGAATGAAAGGGTGAAAGCTTCGGCGGAGTGCGGCGATAGATACCCGTCTGTATCCCCATGGTGGGCAGACTGGTTTAACTCAGGAGTGCCTAGGCGATCGGGACTCAGCGCTGGAATTCGATTTCTTGCGCTCCCGGCGCGCCTCACGCATGCCCAGCTTGTAGCCTTCTTTCCAACCGTCCCACCAAGCTGGAGATCTCTTATTGGCGCCGTCTCCGCGAGATTTGTTGGCGACGGATTTCTGGTGGCGGCGAATATGGTTCGGCAGCCCACACTTGGAGAACATCCCGCCGCAGACAGGACAGGGCACGGTGGCGAAGTTCGGGCCAACATACAGTCGCCGGTCGAGCATGGAATGAATACCCTCCACCGCGTTTGGGCCCAACGCCAACGCCGCGGGACATGGTTAGCGAGAGCACAACGTAACCCGTTTCGCCAACTACTACCAGTTGCTAGTAGTAATAAACGCGGCTTGGCCAAAATGACGCCGCCGGTCGCAGGCCACCGGTTGCACCGAAAAAAGGAAGAGTGCTTAAGAAAGATTGGCTACTGGGAGGCCGTTTACCTGGCTCCCGGCTGCTCAGTCGAAGAGGTTTTCTTTGAGCAGCTTTTGTCCCGCCAGCGCGGAGTAGCATCCCCAGACAGCCATCGCGGTCACCAGAAACAAGACGAAGACAGAGCTTCCAATGTACCAACTGGAAAAATCAGTGGTGATGGGAATGCTGCCCAGTAGGTCGGCAGTGAAGGTGCCAACTGCCAGAGCGATGAATCCGAATCGTAGGACCACGAAGGCCGCAATAGCGTAAATCGCCACCACCGTGGGAATAACAATCCAGTAATGGTGACTCCCATAAGCTGCGGCGAAAGACCAGAAAGCGACGAAGCCGAGCGCGGCCAGCCAGGAATTGCGAAACCCCACGCGAAAGACAAACATGAGAAAGAAGAAGCCGAGCGTGGCCTGCACCGATTGGGCCAGGTGGGTAAGACAAGTGCCAAAGACCTGCCGCGGACCCAGCAGGAAATCGGGCGAGCCCAGCTCCGGCGCCGCGCCAATGTGTTTCAACGCGACGTATTGCAGCGTAAAGACAATGGCCCAGCTAATCCCTAAAATGACCCCGAACAGGAGATCGCGGCCCACCAGCGGATCGCGCAGACGCCCAGCCATCAGCCGGCTCCAGGAAATGATGGCATGGGGCCAGTGGCGGCGGACGTAGGGTTCGATGGCGAGATAGACAATGCAAAAGACCGCTGCCAGGAACACCGCGCCGCTGGTAGCGAGCACGAAAAGACCGAACAAATCGACGCTCGGCATGAAGTGCCCGGTGAACAGCCATACCGACATTTGCAGCACGAAGATCAAGAGTCCCAATCGCAGGGCGCCTTGGGGATCGCTTTTCTGTTGCAGGTAGTTGCGGCGGGCCAGCCAAGCCGCTCCGCTCAGCAGCACCAACACGAAGAGGACGAGCGCGATTTCCAGCGCCTTCCCGCCTGGGCTATTTTGCGAGGACACCATGCGATCGGGTTTGGTCCATTCACTGATGAGTTCGAAAAACACCGGCTTGCCCTGCAACGCCGCGGCCTCCACCCGCAAAGGCATCGTCGTCCCCGGCCATACTCCCGTCCAGGCGGCGCGTTGGTCGGAGGAGCCAAGGGAATTCCAGATGGGCTGGGCGGAGTGAAATTGCGCCATGTCCAGCCCAGCCAAGCTGAACAGCAAACTCCAATCGCAGGGCTTGGCCGCGCCCGATGACTCTTCCCTCTGGGGTGGGATGGCGGCGAAACGAGTCAACCGTCCTGCGGGATCGAGCGACACGGCAATCATTCCCGACAGAATGGGAGGAGGATCTTCCAAGTTGACGATACCCGGGACCATTAGATTGCTCTTGAACTCTGTAGCCGCCAGATAGTCCGGACTTTGGCGGCGCCAGTAGGTCAGCAACGACGGTCGACTCTTCAGGACTACATCCCAGTTCGGGTGAGTGCTTCCGGCGTGATCCAGGTGTTCCAGCAACTCGCCTTCGTAGAAAAAGCCGCCGGCGCTGTCGACAACCGGCTGGCCCGCGTATCCCACCTGCCGCACCACATCGCGAGCGCGTTCGGTCAGCACCTCGGCAGAATAGGGCAGCTCGAGTTTTGCGATGCCACTGACTCGCGCACTCAACACGTAAAACGCGAGCAAGCCGAGCAGCGCGGCAGTCAACGCCCCAAGAGCAATCCGAACCGGCAGCCCGGTGGTCTCGCCGGCGGCGGCGACTACTTGGGGCGACGGCGTCTCACCGGCGGCAAGCGCCGCGGCCAGAGGATCTCCGCCGGGCAGCGCGGCCGCAACCATCAAAGCTGATGACGGCCGGTTCTCGGGCTCGGCCTCCAGGCGGTGTAGGATGGCGCGCTCCACTACGGGATCGAGATCGCGAACTAACACCGACGGGCGGTGAGGCGTGCTGTCGCGGCGTACCCGGACAATCTCCTCCAGCGTCTTACCGTCGAACGCAGCTTTGCCGGTGAACAGCTCGTACAATACGAGTCCGAGGGCATAGATATCGCTGCGCGTGGTGACCTCTTTGCCGGCCAACTGTTCCGGCGCCATGTACGCGGGAGTTCCGCTGCGTACGTCTTCGATTTCGTGGGCCAATCCGGCCAGCCCAAAATCCATGACCAGAATTTCCCCGCGGCCGTCGAGCATGATGTTGGCCGGCTTCAGATCGCGGTGCAGCACGCCCTTGTCGTGCGCTGCCGCCAGACCAGCGCAGATCTTGCGTGCGATCTCGACCGCTTTGTCCGAGGGCAGGCGGCCGATGCGGCGCAGCAACGACGACAGGTCTTCGCCGTCTACGTACTCCATCGAAAGAAAAATCTGATTGTCGGCCTGGCCGATGTCGTAGACGCGACACACGTTGGGATGCGAGATGCGCCGCGCGATGCGCACCTCATTGCGAAAGCGTTCGAGGGTCCGCTCGTCGGTTGCGGCCTGGGGCAGGAACTTGAGCGCGACTTGCTGGCCCAGGCTCAAATCGTCGGCGCGATAGACTTCGCCCATGCCGCCGCGACCGAGAAGCGCGATCACGCGATACCGCCCTGCGACCAGCATGCCGGGGACGAAGCGCCCTTCGTCGCGCGAGGAATGCGACGACGGCCGGGACGATGGAATTCTGCGGCGCGGCGGATATGCCGGAGCGTCAGGCGAGGTGGCCACCATGGTGGGACCTTCCGCGCGCGATGGATCCGAAGTCTGCTCGCCCAACGGCTTTCCGCAATTGGCGCAAAACGGCGTTGCCTGCGCGCTCTCCGTACCGCATGACTGACACGTCTGCATGCAAGATGCTCCCCGGGCATAACGACTGTATGGCTATATTAACTCGCACCGGTCTCCAGCTTTGGGCAACCAGAGAAATGCTAAATGCTGATCGCCAGGGAAACTCTGATTGAGTCCGGCTTCTCGAAGGGGACGGCCTTCATGCCGTCCGTGAGCACCCTAAACTCAATTCGGCTTTAGCCACTGAGGTTTTGAATCCATCCGCGGGGTTTGAAAGGGCACGGCTTTAGCCGTGCCGCATAGTGCATGTATAGGGGCGGCTTTAGCCGCTGAGGGACTCCGCCGTGACTCGATCAAAGTTTTCCTGGAAGTCACCTCACAAAATCCTGATGGGGTAATCAGGGCAATGGGATGTGTCAGAGCACGACTTTAGTCAAGATTATCCCCTTTACTCGATCCGAGCCAAGGGGCAAACTCTCCGTATCGGGGCGGTCCCGATGACGCGGAGGTGTGCGCGGTGGCTAACTGGCGCGTGGTTCTGTGGATTCCATTGGCGTGGACGACTGCCGTGGCGTGCGCCTTGGGCTTAATCATCGGCAATGGCCTCCTTGTACGCAGCAGCATAGTCGTGATCGTATTGCTGGGCGCCATTACCCTATCTTTTGGCTTATATGGCGTCGGGTAGCTCCGTTCTCATACTCTATTAAAACTGATGTTGGCTTGGGTTCTAACGATTGGGATTGGGTGGTTTGTTTGGCCCCCAACGGGCGGTGTGGAGGCCTCCGTTCCTTTAGTAAAGGCTACTCCTCCACCCCCGCCATTTCCGCTAGCTAAGACTCTTAAACAGTGGTTTGCCACAACGCCAACCAGCCAAGTTACAAGAAACGGCAACATTGTAGGAAACACCATAAAGGGTAATAACAATAAACTGACTGGCGAGCAAAATTGTCCAGGCGGAATATGCGCTGGTGGGGATATCAACGGTAATCCAACTGTAAACAATTACGCACCTCCTCCACCTAATGTTACATATACGGTTGATCCTCGCCCCGCCGTTCCTGCCTACCCAGCAGCGCACCCCACTGAGGGAACTTATCCGGGTCTACTTGTTGAAATCAAAGTAGATAGAGCGTTTAATAGCACAGCCTTTAGGATTGTTTGCGATAAACCGTTTACCGCAACTGCCGGGTCTATTTATGACTGCGAAGGCTGCGCGTCTATGGGATCCAACCCTACAGTGCTTCCGTCCGAGGCCGATCCAAATTCGAGAGTCATAGTTATTCACAGTGATAAAACCTCCATGTTTCCCGGACAGATTGCGGGGATATTGCTTAGGTCTATGAATCAGCAGAACATAAGAGTGCTAAAGGTCGAGGCATATATGCCAAGATAAGCTAGTCAGCACAGCAGTTAACTGCTTATATTCCACATGTTCCGCTTCCAGCATCTTTAGAAGCGTGTCGCGGAAAAGGTAAGGATTCTTACGGTTGTCGAACGGAAGCACATTTCGTCAAGGTAGGCTTGCAGATGTTTGGCGCTGATTTTGTGCCAAGTACCGATGATGCCGCGCTTGAGCAAGCTAAATGCGCTCTCGACGGTATTGGTGTAGATGTCGCCATCAAAGTATTGCTTTTCCCTGTGGCTGACGGTCTTGTGGTCGCAGAGAACGCCAGCATCGTGCTCAAGGGCTGAACGCCCACATTGCCGTTGACTCCTTACTGCATGGCTGAAGCCGTGTCCTCACACAAAACGATTACCAGAGATGATGCAATAGGCTCTACAATACTCCTAGCCGTGTCTTACTCCATCACCACTCCCGCCAGGCGCCGCAGCAAGTTGTCCATCGCCTTCACCTCGACGGTGCGGGTGCTGTTCACCACCCTGCTGTTCACTGCTGGAGGCATGGGTGCAGGGCTGTTTCTGGGTATCCTCGGCACGGTGGTTTATGGCATGATGAGCGGTAGCAAGATCGATATGACCAACGCCTACAGACACGTGGCCATTCCCGTGGCCATCCTGACTGGCTCGATGGCGCTGATCGGGTCGGCGGTGCTGGAAGTGCGCGCCCGCCGCCAGCGAACATCCCGGTAAGCCTCGCATTCCGCGAGGCTGCGACGGGGCTCGTCATTGCCCTTGGCTTCTTGCCTCCGATACACTCAGAATTCCCTGCTGATGCGATCTGGTTCGTTAGAACGAAGATCTCTCAGGGGGCTAAAGCCCAGCGTATTCATCGCATTTAACGGCACGGCTAAATCCGAGCCCTTTCAAGACCGGCAGCGCAAAGCTGCTTACACAGGTTCGACATCATGGCTGAAAATATTCATGTGAAATTGCCCGACGGCAGCGTTAAAGACGTGCCGCGCGGGACCTCCGCCCTCGACATCGCCAAAGGCATCAGCCCGCGTCTGGCCGATGCCGCACTCGCCGCTCAAATCAGGCCGCTGGCTTCCAACGGGAACGAAAATGTCAGCGGCGGCAATGGACACAAGCACCCCGAAGGAGTTGCCGTCGACGCCAAGAACGGTGCGCAACTGATCGATCTCGCTCGCCCGTTGGAGCAAGACGTCGAGCTACGCCTGCTCACCGATCGCGACCCCGAAGCGCTGGAAGTTTATCGCCACTCGTCGGCGCACCTGATGGCCGCCGCCGTGCTCGAACTCTTCCCCGAGACCAAGCTGGGCCACGGCCCGGCAACCGAGTCCGGATTCTTCTATGACTTCTACCGCGAGAAGCCGTTCTCGTCCGAGGACCTGGAAGCCATCGAGAAGAAGATGCAGGAGCTGGTGAAGCAGGACCTCCCCTACGCGCGCGAGTTTCTGCCGCGCCAGGAAGGCCTGGAGCGCTTCAAGTCGGAAGGCGACTTCATGAAGTGTCACTTCATCGAGCAGTTCACCTCGCCTGACGAGAAGATTTCCATCTACAAGACCGGCAAGTTCACCGACTTCTGCCGCGGCCCGCACATCCCGTCGACCGGACGCATCAAGGCGTTCAAAGTGCTCAGCATCGCCGGCGCCTACTGGCTGGGCGACGAAAAGAACCCGCAGCTGCAACGCATCTATGGCACTTCGTTCTTCAGTAAGAAGGACCTCGACGAGTACCTCAAGAATCTTGAGGAAGCCAAGAAGCGCGACCATCGCGTGCTGGGCAAGCAACTCGACCTGTTCTCCATCCAGGAGCTGGCCGGGCCGGGGCTGATCTTCTGGCATCCCAAGGGCGGCATCATGCGCAAGGAGATGGAAGACTGGATGCGCGAAGAGTACCTGAAGCGCGGCTACTCGCTGGTCCACACGCCGCACGTGGCGCGCGTCGATCTGTGGAAGACCAGCGGCCACGAAGGCTACTACGCGCAAAACATGTTTACCCCGATGGAACTGGACGATGCCGACTATCGCATGAAGCCGATGAACTGTCCGTTCCACATCCTGATTTATCGCGACAGCCTGAAGTCGTATCGCGACTTGCCGGTGCGCCTGGGCGAGATGGGCACGGTCTATCGCTACGAACGCTCAGGCGTGATGCATGGCCTGCTGCGCGTGCGCGGCTTTACCCAGGACGACGCTCACATCTTCTGCACTCCGGAACAAATCGAAGACGAAGTGGTCGGCTGCATCGACTTTGCGCTGGCCACGCTGCACACCTATGGCTTCGAGATGTTCCACGTGGAACTTTCCACCTGGGATCCGAACGATCGTTCGACCTATGCCGGCAACGACGATCAGTGGGAACTGGCGCAGCACTCGCTGGAGCAGGCGCTGAAGCGGCGCAACATCGAGTACAAAACCATTCCCGGCGAAGCTGCGTTCTACGGCCCCAAGATCGATATCAAGCTGGTGGACGCCATTGGCCGCCTGTGGCAGCTCTCGACCGTGCAATTCGACTTCACCCTGCCCGAGCGCTTTGGACTGGAGTACGTCGGCGAAGACGGCAAACGTCATCAGCCGCTGATGGTCCATCGCGCGCTCTATGGCTCAATCGAA
>Ga0302320_10017916_pt1 | contig 14329 bp, 12 predicted proteins | sample Bog_T0_3_FD_202130 | JGI IMG/M metagenome (GOLD analysis project Ga0302320, IMG submission 202130) | Peat permafrost microbial communities from Stordalen Mire near Abisko, Sweden - Bog_T0_3 | ecosystem: Environmental > Terrestrial > Soil > Wetlands > Peat | place: Sweden: Abisko, Stordalen Mire...
TGAGTAGTTGCGCGCGATTCTCCCGTCATTCTGCGGTCCTCCCCCGGCTGCTCAACATAAGTTCCAACTCAACATAAGTGGGCTTATGTTGTGCTTAACATAAGCCCACGAGATGTTACACCGGGGCGACCGTCGCACCCTGACAACGAAGCAAGTCCGCGAGACCGAAGCCGAAGCCGTGGCCTTCGTAGTCTGCCAAGCAATCGGGCTTGAGACCGGAACCGCATCCGCCGATTACATCCAGCTCTGGCATGGAGACGCCGATCTTCTGCGCGAGAGTTTGGAAGCCGTCCAACAGACCTCTGCTGTGATTCTCGGGGGCATCGCTCCCGAGCCAGCGGCGGTTGCCGCTTAACCCAACACACAAAACTCTGGCTCAAGAACAACCGTGCGGGTCGTCATGCCCGACGTGTGACGGCCACAACCAAACACTACCGAGGAACAAAACAATGAAAAGGAGAATGGTCATGCAAGACGCGCAGAACAATGTACCCAGTAACGAATATCGAAGCGTTCCCATCAGCATATTGGTGGAGTCCGCTACCAACCCGCGCAAGCGATTCGACGAGAAGAACCTCGAAGAACTGGCCGCCAGCATGAAAGTCCAAGGGATTCTCGCCCCTCTTCTGGTGCGGGAATTAGAGGAAAGCAAGTACGAAGTTGTCGCTGGGGCACGTCGCCTCAGAGCAGCGAAGCTGGCGGAACTCGAAACCGTTCCCGTCCGCGTGGTTAAACTGACGGATGCGGAGTCCATCGAGGCCCAGGTAGTCGAAAACCTACAACGCGAGGACATCCACCCGCTTGAAGAATCTCTCGGTTTCAAGTCGCTCTTGCAACTCGGAGAACCTACCTACACCATCGCCAACATCGCCGCCCGCGCGGGTAAGAGTGAGGCTTATGTGCAGGGACGCATCAAGCTGGCGGACTTGATTCCGTCCGTGGCCGAGGCGTTCCTGAAAGACACAATTGCCATTGGTCACGCACTCTTGATCGCCAAACTGCCGGATTCTCAACAACAGGAAGCCTTCAACGCGGCGTTTCGAGGCATGTGGACGACCGACGGCAACAGCCAAGTGCTCATTCCAGTGCGCGAACTTGCGGCATGGATTGAGTCCAACATCCTGTTACAACTGGCGTCTGCCCCGTTCGACAAGCAGGACGAAGCCCTCGTTCCCGAAGCAGGTTCGTGCAGTAATTGCCCAAAGCGTACAGGATTCAACAAGCTGCTTTTTGCCGACGTGCGGAGGGACTCTTGTACTGACCCACAATGCTTCCGAGCCAAGATCGACGCGCATGTGTCGAAGGCACTCGAAACGAAACCTGAACTGGTGCAAATCTCTTCCGCTTGGAACACCCGCGAAGGTACTCCATTGGGAAAGAGCCGTTACGTGGAGCTTGAAATCAAGAAGGCCAAAACCAACGGTACAGGCTCCAAGGTTGCCCCTCAACAGAAGCCATGCCAGAAGATGACCGAAGCAGTAGTCATGGACGGTGGAAGGCGAGGAGAACTGGTTAAGGTCTGCGCCGATCCTTCGTGCCGGGTACATCATCCCGACACACCCTCACCTGAGCAGGTTGCCAAGGAGCGCGCGGAGGAACGCAAGCGGATCGAAAAAAGCAAACAGGCCATCACCATTCGCCATTGCGTTTTGGCCAAGGTGCTAGAGCGCGTGGCAGCGCCGTTGAAAAAAGCCGACTTGCTCACGATCGCGCAATACACCATCGGCCATCTGTCCTACAACCAAGTCCCGGTCTTGGCGAAGCGTCAGAAGGTCGATGCGGCCAAAACCAACAAGCCACCGCAAGAAGTGTTGATGAAGAAGATCAGCACCTATGACGAGGCTGCTCTCTCTCGACTGCTGCTCGAAATCAGCTTGCTCGACTCGGCCTATCAGCGGGGAGACGTATCACAAGACCTGCTCATGGATGCCGCGAAGCGTTTCCGGGTGGATGTCGAAAGAGTAGAGAAAGCAGTTGCGGCAGAATTCGCAGCGAAGCACAGCAAACAACCAAAGGCCAAGACAAAGCCAAAACCTAAGTCTGTGGCGTAAACAGCTCCTTGCAAGACTCCGGCGGGGCGCTCCAAGCGCCCCACAGTTTTTGGGAAACTATATACATAACTCGGTTGCAGGTTTTGCCTAGCGATTCCCCTTCGGGCGATAATCGAACAGACTCTACTCAACCGTAGTTCGCCCGTGCGTCGCCACGCACAAGTAGCTCCAGCTGTTGTGCAAATTTGGGCCCTCCACCATAGGCCGGATGACGCACGGCTTTGTAAAGGATGCCCATCGACTTGAGCGATCTTTCCGCCTTTTTGCCGACGGCAACAACTATCGCTGAAGGAAACTCTTTAACGAGCATCTGTAGGGCAGGTTTGCCAATCTCAAATTCCTCAGGAGTTGGCGTTCGATTTGACTTTGGTCTTCCCAGTTCATGAGGATGCATTTGAAGCGCGTTCCACAGAACCGTGCGCTCCTGAATGCCCAATCTATACAGTTCCTTCCAGACTGTCGTGGCAGAGCCTTCTTTGTACGGGCCTTTCTTGATGGTAAGTCTGTGACTCACGGGGGACATGCGAGGAATCTTCCCCTCAACCAACAGGAGATGTTCGCTGGTAAACGCGATCCCGCTGTGTCTACAACCGCGATAACTCGGCGCTTCTCCGCAAAGAATAAACTTCGGATCGCAGTCGAGATGAGCTGCCAGCCGGGCCAGCTTTGCATCTGGACCATTGCTTGGCACGTCATCGGCGCAACGGTCGCGCCATGGGTTGAACAGTCTCCGCCGTCCAGACGGCAGTGTATCGGTCAGAAGTTTGGCCAGTTTGTTATTGGACATCAAATACGCCCTAGTATGGTTTTTCTGTCTTGATGATCGGAAATTGGTGAACGTCTGTCCCCAGTTTTTAAAATTATTGCGCAATTGATTTCGGAGTGCATACGCTTATGAATTGGTTCGGGTCAACTGACGAGTAACTCCAAGCCATATCTTTGATGAGATGCCCGCAATAGCCTTTGGGGTATCCATGCTTCGCGGCTTGCGCGTCCCAGTCGGCAGCGTGCTCGTTGATGTTGCTCTCAATGAGTCCGTCGTGAAACGGATAATGCTGGCCAACGAACCAACCCACGATAAGCGCGAGAAGAATAGGTGCGATCCGCTTCATGTTGTCTCCTCATTCACATTCTACGGACGGCGGAGTGGAATCGGGTAGATCAGTTTTCGTCACCTTGCCGCTGCGGCGCGGGCTTGCCAAGTAGCGGCCTGCGTCAATAGCAGCTCAACGTGATGAAATGGAGGCTTCCGGTGCCGTAATAGCGCTTTAAGCCCCAAGGCATGAGGGAACTCTACGCGCGAATGTGAGGGTTTGTCTGTGACGGCTGAATACTCGAAGGATGTGTCGCGACTGGGGGATGTGGGCCACCCGCCTGATTAGTCTAGTTTCCTGAATTGGTCGGCGTATGCGCTGGGGGTGCTGAAAGTCCCATCGTCAAACTTAACTATTACAGTCTGTTTCCCGTTCAGATACCCAACCTCAATAACCGTGCCTAGCTGGGAGGGATCACTCGTTGGTGGCTCCGTTAGCATCTCTGCCAGAGCTCGCCCATCAATACGCTCCACCCGAGTACCGGCATCATGATGTTCCCAGACCTTGTGGAATTGAAGGTCTGTTCCGGCTTTTTTCGCTTCAGCTTGATTCTGTCGCGTCGTCTCCCTCAGAGCTTTTGGCCATCTTGATTTTGGCCTTCCCACCTGACCGAAGACATGTGCTCTCGCTTGATGGCCGGCGTCATCCGCTGCTTTTTGCAATGCATTACATTTTTCACAAGGGGAATCGTACTTTCCAGGATTTGCTGATCTTATGCGGGTCTGGCAATAGTATCCAATGCCAGCCTCGGTGACGCAAGGCTGTCCTGGTTCTGCGCCGCAAGATGGACATTTACTCCCGAGAGTTGAAGCCACGTAAGCCATTATAGATGCCGGGTGCCCCATTCCTCGCGTTCTTTGCGAGAAAGTCTGCCCTGAGCGAAGTCGTAGTGTGGGCTTTTCGCCGACACCCTACCAACCCTCAACCAGCGCTCTGTCGAATTTTCTCCTCTCACCAACTCCAATCGTTGATCCGAACCAACCCCGCCTCTCCGTAAGCATTAGGAGCGGTAGCTAATCGCGGGTGCGGGGTTCATCTACGCGATGTTGCGGGCAAGGAAAACTTCATCTACCCTTGACCTTGCCGTGGCCCGCTTCCCGCTTTCGTCGGAATTGTCTTCGCTGCACGACGATGTAATCCAGTACTCGTCCGACATTCATGCCAGCTTCGACGAAAAGAGTCCGCTGTCAACCTATGCGTTGGCGAACATTCATTACACCGCTATTTTGTGTCATCGCGGCGTGCGAACTCTCTGCGAAGAGGGTTGGACCGTTCTGAGTTCGGTTTTGATTCGGACCATGCTTGACCACATTGTCAATTGCATTGCTATAACGGCAGTCCCGGCGCGTGCCAACTTCATGGCCTTTAAGTACTTTGCGCCACTGCCGATGAAGCTTGCCACTGACTCCGTGATGACGGCCACTGAACGCAAAGATGCGATGGAACTGTTGAAGAACTTTGTTGGGAGGCTTCCAGCGAAAGACCAGCCAGAGGCTGAGGCGTTCATTAAGAACTACAAGCCGACTGCCTATTGGTACTCTCCCGAATTTCAGCGGCCACGTGACGTCCTTAAACAGGCATCGGTACCGCTCGCATCGATGTACAGCATGTTTTCGGGGCCTGCTCACGGTGGGTTTTCCTTGCAGGTGTTGTTCAATGACCATTCGGCTGTGCAGGACATAAATCCCCGCGAGTACCCACAATGGAGCAAGCGGGCAATAGAAGCCTCATCACGGCTACTGCTGGAGATAGGTCGTGCGCGGTGCGTATGGGACGACTTAGGTCACGAGGAAGAGTATGAGCAGCTCCAACAACGAATCGTCGCGCTTAAGTGAGCGGGTTTGTGAATAGTCACCGTGCGGCAGCATATACACTGGAGCTTAGATGAGCACTCCGCCCTTGGTACACGAATCGCTTGCGGAAATTCACGAGGATAAGCTCGTCGACCGCATCGTCACCGACATACTGTGGGGCCGCGAGTTCTTTCAGTTCTACGGCATGCCGTCTGGAATGACAAATCGCCAGTGCGTGCCCTTGCACAGCGCGCCGGGCAATCCCAAGGGCGACATCGACGTTCTCTTTTGCGCTCCTGACCTGCCAAAGCAAGCGGTCGCTTACCAGATAAAAAGAGTCAAATGTGGAATCAACCAGCTTCGCAACGGAACACTCGGCAAACTGCAGGAATTTAAGAAACTCAGCCAGCAAGCGAACCTCCTTGCCCGAATGGGATTCTGGCAGGTATACGCCTACGCCATCGTGGTCGTGGATGCTCGAGAGCAGAATGCAAGGGAGCAAAATGCGGGGAGGCTCACTTTTGAAGGTTTGTCGTCTGAAATGCGGAGCAAGGTGGAATCCGCTGTTTCCTCCGCAACCCAGCTCTTCGATCCACGAGTCGGATTCGGAGTAATGGACTTCATTCAGACGATGGACTCCGCACCGTTTACGGTCGGCACTCACGGGCTCCATGTCCGTCGGTTCTCAGAACCAACAGAGCAGAACAAAGAGCTGACCGATTGGGTCGGTCGTATCTTCTCGACTTGAAGGGCGGGTAGCCCAGGCTTTTAACCGCAGCGGGACTTCTCTTTTTCTAGCCAACCCGGTCCCCCAGTTTCGATGACCGCATCAGGGAACATCGTCTGCCCTCGCAGCTATCCGGCCTCACCTCCGTCAAAACGCTCGATGGGCAAGCGGTTTCGGGTCCACCTACTTTATTTTTTGTTCGTAAACTGAGAAACTATCTGAAAAGCTTCGGGTTTTAGTCCGCAATCGCCATCGTCTTGCGCCGCTTCGTCGCGACCACGTCGTAGATTCCACCTTTGTGTGGTTTCCGTATGTGCAGACGTGTCTCAATACGAGCGGGGCTTGCTATCGCCGTGGTGATAGTTTTCACTACTGCCTCGTACTACGTCGTCATCGCACACCGTCGAGTGGGCTCTAGGATTCGCCTCGCCTCCACTGATGTGCAACAGTCGACAGACCCGCAGGTTTTGCTCAAAGCCGCGGATCGTTTCTATTTTCTAAATAACGGACCCGCAGCTGGCCCGCTCTATGCCAGAGCTGAGAAGCTGTTCTCGGAACGTGGCGATGCACGGAATGAACTTCACGCCAAGGTCGGCGAGCTTAGATCAGAAGCGGAAACGATGTCGTTCGTTGACCTATCACGTTTCTTGAACGAACAGCTCCAGAATCCCATCGTTCAGAGTGACAAGAAGCTGCGGCTGTGGTGCCTGATCGCGAAGGGTTACACGGACATCGAAATCGACTACCGATCCTCAAAGCGCGACTGGCTAGAAGCGCAGGACATTGCAAAGAGTTTGGGCGAGGATCAATGGGTTACGAGGGCATCTGGCGAATTGGGTCTGATTGGTTTCCTAGAGGGGAATCCCGGACGGGCGGCCAGACTGCTGGGTGGCGCGCTCCTTTCCACCATGGCGAACGGTGATACCGCTGGCCAAGTACGCTTTCTTGAATTGCTGGGCCGAGGCTTCGAAGAAGTCAATCGCCACGCGGAAGCGCTGAAATTCTTCGAGAGGGCCATCAAGCTGGCGGAGGCTGATCCTGATTGTGGACTTCCGTTCATGGGCTATGAAGGAAAAGCCCAAGCCTTGGTCTCGCTTGGCAGAACCGACGAGGCGAAGGTGGTTCTTGAGAATGCACTCGCCAAAGCGCGATCACAAGAGAAGCGGGGCCACGAGGCGCAATTGCTGATTCTTCTCGGAAAGCTGGCGGCACAGAAAGGTGACCGACAGCAAGCGGTGAAGTATTTGGAAGATGCCGGCCAATTCGCGACTCAAGCTCAGTTCTACCGGATGGAAGCCGACGCCATGTTCGAACTGGCACAAATCTATCGTGATGCCGGAGATCTTGCCACAGCGGATGTACGCGCGACTCAAGGTCTGGCCGCGAGCCAGCGGGTTGGTGATCGTTATTATGTGCCTCGCAACCTCACGATGCTCGCTGATTTGAAGGCGCGTCGTGGACACTTTGCCGAAGCGAACGCTCTCTACGAACAGGCGGAAGATGTGATTGAGGGAATGCTCATCAGCGTCGATGAGCCTTATTGGAACAGTTCCGTTGCCGCAGCGATGAGCGAGACCTACCTTCGACACTTTGAACTTGTCACCAAGAATGGTGACGCACCCGCAGCGTTCGCAGTTCTCGAACGCGTTCGAGGCCGAACTCTCGCATGGGCTCTAAAAGATAGAAAGGCGCAGCCCGCAACGGAATCAGATCAGACAGCCGCACTCGAAGGCGATGTTGCAGGTCTCCAGGCGCGACTCATGCAGACCAACGGCGCACCTGAACGAGAACAATTGCTGGACAACCTCGTTGAATACGAACGACGGCTAGGTCTGGCGTGGACCAGAGAAGACGTTCCCACCCGACGACTTCCGGTGCAGCCAGCCGCGTTGACGAATGTGGAAACCGACCTGCATCCAGATGAATTGCTCCTGGAGTACGTGCTGGATGATCCCATTTCCTACTGTATTTCGATAACGCGCCGGGGCGCACACGTTGAAGCGTTACCGACCGGGCGCAAGGAAGTCGAAAAACTAACGGAGCAATTTGTCGATGAGGTACGCGCAAAGGGCGCAGGGGTAGAAACCTCGAAACGTCTGTTCCGAGTGCTCTTGGAGCCGATCCCAGAAGCGAGGACAGCAGCAAGACTCATCGTTGCGCCGGACGGGACGTTAAACCTGCTTCCATTTGAAGCACTACGCGACGACCAAGGCGAGTACCTGTTGAAGTCTCGCGTCATAAGCTACGTGCCTTCCGGAACCATCCTCGATGTCTTACGTAGAGGGAGGAAGAACGAAAGGGCGGCGCGCCCGTTTCTCGGTGTAGGTGATGTTGCTTATGAGAATCAAGGCGGAGCTGGCAGGAAAATTCCGGCTCCAGAGACCGTCCGCGGACGGGTTCTTCGTAGCATGGCGGACTTGTCTGGGATGCGGCTTCAAGATCTTCCTCAAACTCGGGAAGAGGTAGAGGAAATCGGTAAAATTGTCGGACCGGAGGCGGTAATCTTGCTGGGTAAGGAAGCCACAGAAACTGCATTCAAGAAGGAACCGCTCGACCAGTTTCGCGTTTTGCACCTGGCCGTTCACGGGTTCGCAGACACCCAGTATCCCGAGCGTTCAGCACTGGTGTTGGGGACAGACCCAAAATCAGGTGATGATGGACTGCTTCAAGTACGGGAGATTATCAGATTGCGACTGAATGCCGAACTGGCTACGCTATCCGCTTGCGATACGGGCGTGGGTAAACTACAGGGTCAAGAAGGTGTAAGCAATCTGGTCGAGGCGTTCTTGGTAGCTGGCTCGAAGTCGGTTGTCGCCAGCTTGTGGAGCGCAGACGATACGTTCGCGAGTGCGCTGATGGATCGCTTCTACCAGCGACTGGGCCAAGGTGAGGACACCGGTTCTGCGCTCCGAGGAGCGAAGCTAGACTTGTTGGCGAAGTATGGCGAGCAGGTGAGTCCGTTCTATTGGGCAGCGTTCATCGCTGTTGGAGAGGCTTCCACGCCAGTTGGGATTAAACAGCAATGAACCTGACTCTCGAAGAGCGCACGAAGATTTTCGACAAAGTCTGCCGCTTGGTGGAAACCAAGCACTTCGATCCCTCGATGAACGGAGTGGATTGGCCCGCGCTGGTAAGGAACCGTCGGGACCAAATTCTCGCGTCCGCGGAACCGGAGACATTCGAGAAGGAAGTTCAGCGCCTCGTGGCTGAGCTTAAAACTAGCCACACGGGTTTCCGACATACCGGAATGCGCAACATCCCGGCTCGGCACGCCATCAATGCAACCATGCAGCGCATTGCTGTGAATGGGAGTGAACGCTGGATGTTTCAGGATGTGCACCAAGGAGGTCCGGCCTATTCTGCCGGCATACGGCCTGGAGATTTGTTGCTCGGCAATGATGAGCGGGACATTCGACCGCCCGATGATCTGACGTTTTCGGTCGGAGAATCGGCCAGTCTACTCATCGAGAAGCTTCAGGGAGGACAGCAGACGGTTAAAGTCCAATTGCCGATGCCCAAGTCAAAGACGCATCCAGTCACGGCGCCCGAAGCCGTCCACGCTGAAAGGTTGAGCGATGAAATTGGCCTGCTCAAAGTCGCCATGTTCCCTGGCGTGATTGGGATTGACGTTGCGAAAGATATTGATCGTGCTATTGGGTCTCTGGACGGTTGTAACCGCCTCATCGTGGACCTTCGAGGAAATACCGGCGGAGGAATTGGCGGGCTACGCTTGATGAGCTACTTAACACCCAGAAAACTTGAGGTTGGCTACAGTCTCACTCGGAAACGTCGCGAGCAAGGTTATCGTCGTGAGGAACTGACCCGATTCGGACGGATTCCGTCCCACAAGGCGTCTCTCATATGGTTGGCGGCTCGATATGCCCTTGTTGAAAAATCTATCCTCGTGGTCACCGAAGGACTTGGCCAGCGACGATTCCACGGTCGAGTCGTGCTATTAGTAAACGAGCACACCGCTAGTGCCGGTGAGATGGTCTCAGCCTTCGCTGAGGAAAATAATCTGGCAACTATCGTGGGAACGAAGACGCCTGGCCGTCTCCTGAGCGGCAGCGCATACAAGGTTGGTCACGGATACATTCTTGGCCTCCCGGTTGCCGCCTACCTGACGTGGCAAGGACGGATGCTAGAGAATAGTGGCATTGCACCGAAGTTTTCTATTGAACTCTCGCGGGAAGCATTGAAGCAAGGAAGAGATACCCAACTCGGAACCGCAATCGACGTGGCGAAAGCTCTGTGATCGCAGTATGCCTCTGCCTGACTTACTACAGTTGCCGGAGACTCACTGGCCTGTAGCTTGACACTTCTCCGTGATTTTCTCTATTTCAATTGGTATCTTTAGATCTCTCCTGGGAAGGATATTTAAGAAATGACCAGTTTACAAACCGACAGAATTAAAGAGTTTGAAAACGAGGTAAGGAAGCGGGGCGGAAGCGCGGTGATGGATTGGAAGGAAAGTATTAGCCCTGAAAGCCGTGGAGTTCTTTTTGCGGATGCAGATGGAGTTACCCTTGTGGTCTATCCCAGCGGATTAATAAGCATACCCGCCGTTTGCTCCTATCATCCGCCCAAATATCCGACTCCCATAATCGCAGCGGCCTTAGCGAAGGAACTGTGGACAAGGCAAAAGGCACGGGATGACGCTCATCCCGAGAAGGCGCAAAGACGCAAGGGAGGGCATCTTGGTCCGATAGTCGACCCCGACTGGAAGTGTCGAAACGAGGGTTGCCCTTGCCATCGGCAAAGTCCAGAAGACCGCCAGAAGCGAGCGCAGGGCGGATTTAATACGAATCCGAATCGATGCTCGTGAGCAACCCGCTCGACCATGGAGGCTGTCGATATTCTATTCAGCCCCCGTTGAAGTCTCTATGCCCGGTCATCATGGTTTCAAGTGCACGTACGTTAAGGTGGTACCCATTGACCACTGGGTCCAGACGAGCTAAAGCGCGAGAATGTGCTCTCAGTTTTTAGATTGAGCCGGGCTGAACTTGCTACGCTGGCAAAGCTTCGCGCTTCGGCGTTTCGCCGGACGTTCTGACCGGTAACGCCAAATGCTGTGATCCAGCTTCGCTGGCTCAACACCAATAAGGGCGGCGGTTTCGCGCAGAATCTTATGGGCCTCGGCATAGTTACTCGTTGGCACGCCAGCTTCCGCCAGAAAGCCAAAAAGATGCATGTCCACGGCTAGGGTTTGAATGCCAACCAGAATCTGCAGGTAGTCAGCGGTCTTGTCCTTGATTCCTTTGATCCGCTGTATCAGCCTTATGTTGTCCGGGCGTTCCAGCCAAGCCTTAAGCTCGTCCTCGGTCTCAACGCCGTTTTCCAAAAGCAGCTTTATCAGTGCAGTCATCGTCTGTGGCTTCTGCCCTTCGCTCCAATCCAACACCTGCGCGGCCCCCAGTTCGGCCACAACACGCGCAAAGGCGCTCGTCGTAGTCGCCTCGGAATACGCGGCCAAGAGGCGTTTTATTCGCGGCTCCACCACAGATTTGTAATCAATGCCGCGCTGAAGCACAGCATCAGCTAGCGTCGCGCCCATATGGTGATACCGCTCCATTGAGTCGACGATCACGAAAGTCGGATGACTTTGAATATAGACTGCAACGGTTTCAGCTTCGTTCATCGTCGCCTCACCCTGGCTTTCTGGCTGTTTGTTCTCGTCCTTCTCGACGGTCGTGAGCTGCTTAGTCGGCATTCACGGCCTGGGTTTCGTCGGATATGAGCAGTCCACCGGATTCCCGTATCGCAGCAAACACCATTGTCCTGAGCTGGGTGAGAAAAGTCGCGACTTCTCGGCCCATGGTTTCAGTTGGAACTGGTGCCGCTCCAATCACGATTTCTCGAATCAGTTGCGCACGGACGGATGTTGAGCCGGAACCGGCGAGTTCGAACCCTCTAACCCATTCCGGCAGAGGATCAGATAGCAATCGATCCGCGATGAAACTGTACAGGGCAGCGAAGACGCCACGGCGCACTCTGTCAAGAAAGGCTTGCCGCTGTTCGGGATCGGACGGGCCATGCCAAGCGGTGGGTTTTTCCAAGAATCTGCTTATTGACTCGCTCAGGCGGGCGAGTAGTTCGGCAACGGGGCGAAGATCGCTATATTCCATGTTGTTGATCGAGAGAGCGACACGCTTGTTCAGAGCCTTGACGGTGGCCCAATGTTTCTTCTGGACCGTGGCAAGGGTGATAAAGCCCAGCCTGGCCTTCCACAGTTCCTGAAATTGACCATCGGCTGACTGCGCTGCAAAGAGCAAACCCGTCGGTTCGTAAGCGGCGACAGCTTCTGTGGGAACCTCTGGAAGCAAAGAATCGCGACAGAAGGCCAGTAAGCTCTCCATTTCACGAGCTGCACCCTTCGATTTGGTGGTGATGCGTTTGTCCAACCATCCAAGCATGAACGAACGGCGGTCGAGATCACGATCGAACTCGTCGACCAAAGTAGGCCCTAAAGCCTCTCGCAGTGCGCCAAGAGCACCGGAAGCTGCATGCAGAACATGCGCCCGACGGGAGGCGAAATCTGGAAGGTTCGGCCCCGATACTTGGTCCGCATGCGTGAAGGCAATGGCGAGCTTACGCTGATAGCCGCTTGCGAGAACGGACCGTAGGATGGAGACCGACCCGCCAAGCATCGACTGCATTGCGTTATCTACGAGCAATATGGCGTCTACTTCCGTGTACCGTTTCGTGACCTGGGTGCTGACACTCGCAGTCGACTCTGGCGTATGACCAAAGCCTTGGCCATCTATCAAAACGAGATCGGTGTTCTCGGCTGTAAAGTGAGGCGAGAATGGCCCGCGAACACGGATGCCTTGAACTAGTGGCGTGACCAATCGTCCAAAGGCAGGAGCATAATTACTCGAGAACCAGCGCACCCGTCGCATGAACTCTTCTCGGTCCTTCCCATCACATTCACACGTCCAACTTTCCGGCCAGCCATTTGTCTTGTTTGATCTGTCCCCCGGCGGCAATTGTTCGAATCGGAGCAGAACTTGATTCAGGATGTCATCCACCAGATCATCGAATTCTGGCTGGTCCTCGACGATGTCCGAAAAGTATTCTTCCGCGATGTCGATGTCTGTGGGAGTGAGGCTAGCGAATTTGATTCCTAGATCCGCTTCGGTCTTTGCTTTTGCGATTCCGGCCAGCCTGTGGATTCTGATCAGAAATCCATCGATAATAGCCTTCAACGTTGCCTGCTGCTCCGGAGGGACTGGCGCTTCGGCAGCCTGCTCTTCAACCCTGTCACTGTCGTTCTCGCCTTCATACGCCCACTCATCATCGGTATTGTCTACGTCAATGAACGAACCTAAGACATAGTTCAGGCGGAATACTTGATCGCTGTGATGAAGTAGCCTGTCGGCAATCTTGTCATCTGGAAGCTCGTAGAGTGTAGCGAGACAAGCGTTTGCGACGCACTCGGAAACACTCGTCGTCGTTTCCCACTGGGAGTGGAAAGTCACAACTGCCTTGAAGGTCAAATCATCTTGGGCCGTTATCACTTCGATCTCCGAAGTAGTTGTACGGGCCGTGGACGTCGAAGGAAAGCGGTCAGTTTTCGGGTCCGATCCGATAAGGTGTCGGAGGAGGGATGTCTTTCCGGAACCAGTCGCCCCGGTCAGCATAACCTTCGGAACACCCTGCTTCATTGGAACCTTCGCCTCCCGAATCGCCAGCGGGTCATCGGCCGCTGCGGCTTCCATGGGATCATAGAACGCGGGCACGACGATTATTGGATCGAAGCGGCGTTCAGCCTCCCGCCGTTTGGTGGGACTGTGAAGATTGGTATCGCTTAGCAACTGGTCCAGTTGCGCAACCAATCTACTGGCTTCGGCTTCGTCTTCGGTTCCAAGACTTCTTCTTACCTTAAGACCGTATTTGCCCTTGGGGTCTTTTCTGGCTGGGTGGCGGAAGCTCACGACCCATACCTTTCGACCCGGCGGGAGCGATTTTGAAGCGGTGTATCCGGCCATAATCTCCTCCGTTCAAGTGTTCCAGAGTGTTCCAGTCGCAATATAGAATAGCATTCCGGTAGATGTCAAGGGAAATTTGGTACACTCTGGAACACCTGTGAAGCTGTCTGTTCAGAACGGGCTTTGTAGGATCGCGCCTGCTCGCACTGGCGAACAAACGGCGAATCTGTTACGCTCTTGCACGTGGTTCTTCGAACGTGCACGGTGTCGGTCAGGGATCTTCGGGACGTTGAGCACTCCATAGAGGTTACCGCGGGCACTCTCTATGAAGCGATCGCCACGGCCCTCGCCTCCTTGCAGCAGGACAACTGGGTAGGAGAGATCGGTCAGGGGTTCGCAACGGTAACTGTTCTTGTCCAACAGCCGCTCGTAAAGCACGAAGTCAAAATGAAGGACTTTGTTTCATGGCTCGGACGTCAAGGACGCTCTCCCGCAGAGGTCATGCTGAAGCAAAAGCTGGAGAAAATATTGGGCAAAGCAAACCGCGCGAGGACGTGACCGAAGGCTAAACAAACAAATCAGCAGGAAAACATCTCCGAGCTCTCACTGACCCGGAGTCCGAGCCGGTTTTTGGGAGTGCTTAGGTTGTTGCCCAGATTGTGCAGCACCCGTTTTCACTGATGAGGGCTGTGTGATGGTCGCACCGGGCGCGAAGGGGTCCTTTCCTTCAAGTACC
>Ga0302320_10017918_pt1 | contig 14326 bp, 15 predicted proteins | sample Bog_T0_3_FD_202130 | JGI IMG/M metagenome (GOLD analysis project Ga0302320, IMG submission 202130) | Peat permafrost microbial communities from Stordalen Mire near Abisko, Sweden - Bog_T0_3 | ecosystem: Environmental > Terrestrial > Soil > Wetlands > Peat | place: Sweden: Abisko, Stordalen Mire...
ACGATGAATTGCACCAGGAGCGGGTCGCCCGCATACGCAACCGGCCGGTCGAGAACCGCTGGATCGGCCAGCGCATATCCGAGCCCGATATTGACATTGCCGGCATAGCGCGTGCGCAAGGCGCCATTGGCTTCGGCCCGGTGACGGCGATTGCCGATCTCGATGCCACTTTCGCCAAGGCGATCGCGGCAGTGGAGGAAGGCCATGTGGTTGTTGTCGATGTGCGCGTCGAGCCGGGCTACACGGCGGCCACGACCGCGGCTATGACCCGCAAGAGCGACTAGGCAGTAAAAAGTGAGAAGACCTGCCATGCCGGCAAGTTCACCAGCGCACGCCGACAACGCTATCCTGGTGGTCGATAATATTACGATGCGCTTTGACACCTCGGAAGGCGCTGTTTTCGCGGTTGACGACGTCTCGTTCGACGTCAAGCCCGGCGAATTTTTATCGGTGATCGGCCCTTCCGGCTGCGGCAAGTCGACTCTGTTCAATGTGATCGGCGGGCTGCTCGGCAACTATCAAGGCGCGGTCAGCGTCACCGGCGAGACCATTAGCGGTCCGCATAAATCGATCGGCATGGTGTTCCAGGAGGAATCCACGTTTCCCTGGCGCAGCGTCACCGACAATGTCGCCTTCCCGCTCGAACTCATAGGCATGCCGAAGGAAACGCGCATCGAACGCGCCAAGCACTTCATCGGTCTGGTCGGCCTGGCCGGTTTCGAGAACCGATATCCGGGGGAGCTCTCCGGCGGCATGCGCCAGCGCGTGTCGCTGGCGCGAACGCTCGCCTCCGAGCCAAAAATCCTGCTGATGGACGAACCCTTCGCCGCGCTCGACGAGCAGACTCGACTTTTGCTCGGCGATAAGGTGTTGCAAATCCAGCAGCAGTTGAAGCAGACGACGCTCCTGATCACGCACAACATCACCGAAGCGGTACAGATGTCCGACCGCATTCTGGTGATGACGTACAGGCCCGGCAAAGTGAAACGCATCGTAAATATCGACCTGCCGCGCCCACGGACTTCGGAAATCGTGAGCAGCGAAGCGTTCGGGCGTTATGTGGCGCAAATCTGGAGCGATCTGCGCGAGGAAGCCAGCCGCGGCATGCGCGACGAGGACGCCCAGGCGCTCCACCATAAAGGCGCATCGGCATGACGGCTTCTGCGCGCTCACAGCGCTCGGCGGCGCGCGATTACGCGCCCGCGGTTACGGGTTTCGGCATGCTAGTGGCATTCCTTCTGCTGATGGAACTGCTGGTACAGACCGGCCTCGTCAATCGCTTTATTGTGCCGCCGCCCTCCGAAATCATCGCCAGCTTCGGCCGCGTGATTGTCGAGGAGCATGTTTTCAGCCGTTTCGTGCTCACCCTAACGGAATGCCTGACCGCCGGCGTCATGCTCACCATATTCGGCGTTGCCGGCGGCGTAATCATGCACCGCTTCCAATTGTTGCAGCAGGCCTGCGAAACCTGGGTTGCCGCCATGGCGTCGGCGCCAATCGTATTGATGTATCCGCTGTTTCTGGTGATCTTCGGGCGCAATTCCTGGACCATCATCATGATGGGTTTCATATCGGCACTGCCGCCGGTGATTCTAAAAACTATTGAAGGCATTTCCGGCACGCGCCGGGTGCTGGTCAATGTCGGACGCAGCTTCAACCTGACGGGCCAACAGCAATTCTGGAAAATACTGTTCCCAGCGGCCCTGCCAAATATTTTCGTCGGCATCAGGCTTGGATTGATTTTCGCGCTGATCAATATTGTCGGCGTCGAATTCCTTATCAATTACGGCGGGCTGGGCCAGCTCATCAACGATCTGGCCGAGCGCTACGATCTGCCCGGCACCTATGCGGCGATCTGTTTCGTTATCCTGGTGAGCGTGTTGTTCTTTATGACCTTAGAAAAGATCGAGCGATGGCTGAGACCGATCGACTGAGAAAAGCGGCGCTGTCCGTGCCAATGATTAACCAAGTAACGCTGCTGCGCGTCGCGATCATCTTGTCGCTGTTGGCGATATGGGAATTCCTGTCGCATTCCGGCTGGCTCTACCGCGACGTGGTGCCATCGCTGCTCTCGATTGGGCACGCGTTGCTCGGTTTACTTTCTAGCCCGAGCTACTACTTCAATCTCGGCGTCACCGCGGCGGAAGTTGCCACCGCGCTCGCGATCGGCGGCGCGTCGGGCATCGCGTTTGGCGTTGTACTCGGCGCCAACCGGTTCCTCGCCAGAGCCTACGAGCCTTATCTTTATTATCTTGGGCCCACGCCGAAGATCATTTTCTTTCCAATCCTGATCATGTGGTTTGGCGTGGGGCCCGAATCCAAAATCGCTCTCGGCACGCTGTCGTGTTTCTTCCCGGTGGCGCTCAGCGTTGCCGCCGGCATGCGCGCCATCGACAAGGTGCTGATCCGCGTCGGCATCAGCTTTCGCGCCAACCCCTGGCAGATGGCGATGAAAATCTACCTGCCGGCCATGCGCCATCCCATTATCAACGGCATTCGCCTCGGATTGGGCGTGGCCTTGATCGGTACGCTACTGGCCGAAACGAAGCTCTCGAACAAGGGCATCGGCTTTCTGATCATCCAGGCTTACAGTATCTTCGACATGCCGCGCACGTATGCCATGCTGATCGTGCTATTTGTATTGGCCATCGGCGCCAATGGGCTGGTCGGCCGGCTCGGCGGACTGCACGGAATCAAGCAACAATAAACGACCGCCAAAAGGGGCGAAGCACGATGAACACTCCCGTTTCCCCGCAAGCCGCGGCCTCGCAGGCCGTCCTGCTGCCGAAAAACCGCGGCGCCTATTATGGCGGCGCCTGGCATGAGCCGAAATCCGGCCGGTTCATCGAGACCATGAGCCCCGGCACCGGCCTGTCGCTTGGCAAGGTAGCCGATGCCGGCGCGCAGGATATCGACGCGGCAGTAGCGGCGGCAAAACTGGCGTTCAAGGAATGGCGGCGCGTGCTGCCGCTTGAGCGCGCCAAAATCCTGCGGCGGATCGCGGAAATTCTGCGCGCCAATGCCAATGAACTTGCGATGATCGACGCCGCCGACTGCGGCAATCCGGTGCGTGAGATGATCAGCGACGCCATGATCGCGGCGGCGCAGATGGAGTTTTTCGCGGGCTTCGTGACCGAGATGAAGGGTACATCGATTCCGATGGGCCCCGATGTCGTCAATTTCTCGGTGCGCGAACCCTTGGGCGTGGTCGGGCGTATTATCCCGTTCAACCATCCCTTTATGTTTTGCGCCGGAAAATCCGCCGCTCCTCTCGCCGCCGGCAATACGGTCGTGGTGAAACCCCCGGAACAAGCGCCGCTTTCCTCGCTGCGCCTGGCCGAACTGATCGGCGGACTGTTGCCGCCGGGCGTGTTCAATGTCGTGCCGGGCGGGCGCGAGGCCGGGCAGCGCCTAGCGAGCCATCCCGATGTCGCCATGATTGCGCTGATCGGCAGCGTGCCGACCGGGCGCGCCGTGATGAAAGCCGCGTCCGATACCGTCAAGCGCACAATGCTGGAATTGGGCGGCAAGAACGCGTTGATCGCCTATGGCGACGCCGACCCCGACGAAGTCGCCGGCGCGGTGATCGGCGGCATGAATTTCACCTGGTGCGGGCAATCCTGCGGCTCGACCAGCCGCGCCTTCATCCACGAGACGATTTACGACGCCGTGGTTTTGCGTGTGAAGGAGAAGATCAAGCATTTCAAACCCGGGATTCCGACCGATCCGGCCACCACCATGGGCGCCATCGTGTCAAAGGTGCAATTCGACCGGGTGATGGACTTTATCGCGAGCGCCAAGAGCGAAGGCGCCGAACTGATTTCCGGTGGCGGACCACCTTCGGATCCAGCGCTCGCCAAGGGCCTCTACATCGAGCCGACGGTGTTTGCCGTTACCGGCAAGAACCGCATCGCGCGCGAAGAGATCTTCGGGCCGGTGCTCGGCGTATTCAAGTGGAGCGACGAGGCGCAGATGCTCGCCGACGTCAATGCAGTTGAATATGGGCTCACCGCTTCGATCTGGACCAATGATTTATCCACCGCGCACCGCACAGCCATGGCTGTCGAAGCCGGCTATGTTTGGATCAACGAGTTCGGCAAACATTTCCTAGGCGCGCCATTCGGCGGTTTCAAGCAGTCGGGTCTCGGCCGCGAGGAGTGTTTTGAGGAGATGCTCTCTTTCACGCAGGAAAAGAACATTCACGTGAAACTGCGGGCGGCTAAGGCTTAGGGCTCATCAAAACCGCAGGCGTTCCAAACCGTATGGCCTCCCCGCTTGCGATAGCGATGACGCCGCCGGAGATGGAAGTGATCGTTACCATTACAGCTTGAAACTTTCCAGCGTGCCGGGATGAAACATTTCCTCCGGCGTCACCAAGCGCGACGAAAGGCCTTGGCTATGATGATGGCGCAAAAATGTTTCCAGTGTTTTCCGGTTGGCATTGACGCCATAAGACCAGAAATCCTCGCCCATCAGCGCGCGCGCTTCGCCGAGGCGTTCCTCGACAAACGGCAGCGTCACTTTGGTTGCCGAGGTGTCCCTCAATTGCGTAAGCGCATAGCTTTTTGCTTGCTCAAAAGCCTTGAGCACTGCGCCCGGCAGCCAGGGATGTTTGTCGGCGAGTTCCCGACGCACGCCGACAATATGCATGATCGGGAAAATACCGGTGCGTTTAAAATAATCGGTCGCGGCCGCCACCGGATCGCTAAACAGCCAGCCGACATTAGGCGTGTTTTTTGGTAGCGACGGCGGTCGCGGCGCGATGAAGCCGTCGATCGCGCCCTCCGCTAGTAGCACCGAAATTGATTTGCCCTTGGGCGCATCTTCGAGCTTCACATCCGCCGGCAACTTGATGCTGATTTTTTCTGGTCGGTCGGCGTCTTCGATGCCGCCGCGCACCCATTGGATGTCGGACGGCTTGACGCCGTGGTCGTCCTCGAGAATGGCGCGCGCCCAGACATTGGCGGTGAGTTGATATTCCGGCACGCCGACTCTTTTGCCTTTGAGGTCGGCAGGCTCTCGAATGCGGTCCGTGCGCACATAAATCGAATTGTGGCGGAAGGCGCGCGACACGAAAGCCGGCACACCGACATAGGGGCAATTGCCTTGCGCGGTCTTGACCGTAAAACTCGAGAGCGACAATTCGCAGATGTCGAATTCGGTATTGCGAAAAGCGCGGAAAAATATCTCCTCCGGCGACAGCGTCATGCAGGCGGGCGTCACGCCGTCGATCTGAACGCTGCCATCGATCAAGGCGCGGGTGCGGTCATAGGGACCGACCGCGAGCGAAAGATCGAGCTTGGCGGTGAAGCGCCGGGGCTTGGGAGTTGATCTGGGTCTGGGTCGGGGCTTGGGACGGGGCTTGCGCATGGGCGGCAGTCATAATCGAAAGGCCGCGAAAACGCTACTCCACCCCGTTGCGTTTTTGCGTCTTCTCGTCCGGCGTTACGTCCAGCACCGCAGCATGACCGGTGATTTTAACCGGCCCCCGGCAATCCTCCATGCAGGGCTTGGCGTTCCAGAACGTCTTTTCGGTCGTTTCGCGGTCGTCGTCATAAAAGCCGCCTTCATTTGGCATCTTCACACTTGACCAAGTCTGCTTTGAGAGCACGAAATTGTCGTCCACGATGTCATTGAGATTGAGGACATAGGCGGTGACAGCGTAGAGCTCGTCATTGCTGAGCGACTGGGCATCGCCAAACGGCATGGCGCGGCGGATATAGTCGAACACGCTCGACAGATATGGATAATACGAGCCGACCGTCTTGACCGGATCGGCGGAGGCAAGCGTTCCTTTGCCCTGCGCGAGTTGCGGCCAGCGTCCGGCGCTTTCGCCAAATTCACCGTGACAGGCGGCGCATTTATCCATGTAGACCTTCTCGCCGGCCTTTACAGAACCCTGTCCGGGCAGCGCGCCCTCGCCGTCGGGGCGCACATCGATGTCCCAGCCGGCAATCTGCGCGGGCGTGGCGGCATGGCCGATGCCGTATTGGCGCGGCAGCTCTTTCTTTTGTGCCAATGCCGGCGTAGCGAGCGCCAGCAGCGCAATTACGCAGAGACTACCCCACTTCGACATTCTCAAGCTCCCCGCTGGGCTTAAGCGCCCAGGTCTGAATGCCGTTGTTATGATAGATCGAATTGACGCCGCGTATTTTGCGCAACGCGTCCTTGCTCGGCTGTACATAGCCGGTGTCGTCCATAGCGCGCGACTGCAGCAGCAGCGGCTCGCCATTCCAATCTAATTCCGAATAAAAACGCACGCAGGCCTTGTCGAACGCTGGCCCATCAATGCGCGCGGCTCGCCAATTGCGGCCGCCATCGAGCGAGACATCCACGCGGGCGATTTTTCCGCGCCCGGACCAAGCAAGTCCGGAAATAACCGTGAAACCCTTCTGGCGCAGCGGCGCTTGCGGAGACGGCGAAGTAATAACGGATTTGGCATCCATCTCGAAAGTAAACTTGCGTGCTTTGCCGTTCTCCATGAGATCGGTATATTTCGCCGTCTCCTCGCGCGTATACCAAGGCTTATCGCCGACCTTGATGCGGCGCAGCCATTTCACCCAGAGATTGCCCTCCCACCCGGGAACGACGAGACGAACCGGATAACCTTGCTCGGGACGCAGCATTTCGCCATTCATGCGATAGGCGACGATGCAGTCGTCCAATGCTTTGGGAAGCGGGACGGAACGGGTCATCGCCGCGGCGTCGCCACCTTCGGCAAGAATCCATTTCGCGTTCGCTTTGACGCCGGCCTGCGCTAGCAGAACTTTGAGTGGGACGCCGGTATACTGCACGCAATGCACCATGCCGTGGGTGTATTGGCAGCCATTGAGCTGCGCGCCACGCCACTCCATGCCGGTATTGGCGGCGCATTCGAGAAAATGGATGCGGTTGGCGCGCGGCATGCGCTTGAGATCTTCGAGCGTAAAGATCAGCGGCTTGTCCACCAGCCCATGCAGCATGAGCCGATAGTCATTGGGGTCGATCTCGGCGATGCCGGAATGGTGACGCTCGAAGCACAGACCGTTTGGCGTGATGATGCCGTCAAGTTCATGCAGCGGGGTGAAGGCCACTGAGGATTCAGGCGTCGCGGTCAGCCACGGCACCGTGCGGCGCACGACCTGATTTTCAAATTTCGAGGGATGACCGTAAGGGCGCGTGCCGACGCCGTCGCCGAGCGCGCGCGTCCAGTCGGCGACATTGGGCGGCAGGTTCTTGGCGTCTTCGGCAAGCGCCGGCTTGGCGGCGACGGCGGCGGCGGCACCGGCAACACCGGCAAGAAATCGCCGGCGCGATGTGCGCTTCCGGTCGGTCGGTTCTGTCATCGGCAACTCCCGGCGGACGGCTTTAACGGCAGTCTCAGCACCAGGTTTTTATCACATTCTATTTCATGAATGTAATTTGAATTGCCGCTACACACCGGAAATTTTAACGCTGCGATTTGGCGCGATGCGCACAATTTTTTGGTTCGCAACATAACGCTCAAACAGATCCCAAACGTCCGGGCCCTCGGTTCCCTCATTCACGGATGCCCAACCGGCGACAACATATTCCTTGTTCGGCTCGATCGGACCGTCGGTTTTCAGATGCGTCATGTTCGAGATGCGGCTTCCGATCGGCTTGGACACATCGATCGCGTAACCTAGCCCGCCGCAGCGCACCATGTCACCGCCCTGCTGATAATACGGATCGGGATTGAACAGGTTGTCGGCGACATCTTCGAGCACCTCTTTGAGCCGCGCGCCGGTCATCGGCAGACGATAGACCTTCGGATAGGTGATCGCGGTGGCGTTGTGGATGTCCTCGATTGTTATCGGCGCGCCGGGCAGCACGCTGGTTCCCCAGCGAAACCCGGGCGACAGCACGATCTCGGCGTCACGCTCTTTCAGCAATGCCGCGCATATGAGATCGTCGAAAGTCCCGTTGAAATTGCCGCGGCGGTATAAAAGCTGCTCGGAATGCCCCACCACGCGTGCGAGCTCACCCTCATAGGGCGCGCGCGCCTTGGCAATGGCCGCCGTCATTTCGGCGTCAGGCTTGATAGCGTCGGCAAATAGCGGGATCAACTTGTAGCGGAAGCCTTTCACCGCGCCGTTCTGCACGTCGAGATCGAGGCGCGAAAGAAATTTGCCGTGACTGCCGGAAGCGATCAGCAGCGTATTGCCGACTTTTACCGCTTCGGGCAGCGCGTCATGGGTGTGGCCGGTTAGGATCACGTCGATGCCTTCGACCCGCTCGGCGAGTTTGCGGTCCACATCGAAGCCGTTATGCGAGAGCAGCACGACCAGTTGGGCGCCGTTTTTGCGCGCCTTCACGACATTGGCGCGCACGTCCTCCTCGCGAATGCCGAACGACCATTTCGGCATTAGCCAACGAGGATTGGCGACCGGCGTATAGGGAAATGCCTGGCCGAGCACGGCGATCTTAATCCCGCCGCGCTCGAACATCTTCATCGCGTCGAATACCGGCTCGTTCCATTCGGTGTCGCGGATATTGAGCGCGAGGAACGGAAAACTTAAGCTTTTGATCAGCTCCATGACGCGCGCTTCGCCATAAGTGAATTCCCAATGACCGGTCATGGCGTCGGGCTTCAACAGCGCCATGCAATCGGCCATGTCCTGACCAAGGCTGCGGTTGGCACCGAGCGAGCCCTGCCAGGTGTCGCCGCCGTCGAGCAACAGCACTTTGTCGCCGCGTTCGGCGCGCACGCGTTTGACGGCCGTGGCGAGCCGGTCGAGCCCGCCGATGCGGCCATATGATTTCGCTAGTGCCGAAAAATCATCCGACGTCATGGCGTAGGCCGCGGCGGATTCATTCGGAATGCCGAAATGGCGGAGGAAATCGGTGCCGGTGAGATGCGGAGGCAGTCCGCGCGCCGCGCCGACGCCAAGATTGGTGGAGGGCTCACGGAAATAGACCGGCATCAACTGGCCGTGGATGTCGGCAACATGCAACAACGTGACATTGCCGAGTGGATCGAACTTGAGCAGTTCGTTCTCAGTCAACCGCTGCTGGGCCAAAGCGCGCGTGAACGAGCCGCCGCCCGCCGTAAGCGCGGCGGTGGCCGCGCCGACTTGCAATAATTCACGGCGGGTGATCATGGCTTTATGTTTTTGCGCATGATCTTATCCGACCTTCCTTCGCCCGCCGAAGCGGGCTTCGCGAAGGCGGGAAATCGGTTCCCACTTTTCGGGATCATGCGCGGTCAATGCCGAATGCCCGGCACGTTCTCCGCCAGCCCCTGGTTCTGGGACGCCAGATATAGTTCGAGATCGCCGTATTCCTTGGCGTCCGGCGGCAGTTCGTCGGCGCGAATGTTGACCTGGCACCACTGGAAACGCTGGCGAATGTCCCAGATCGCCAGCAGACTGGTGCGCCAGGTCGGGAAGTGGTCGTACTGGCCTTTCGGATCGCCGAGCCATTGGCCACGGATCCAGTGATTGGCCGATTTGCCGTGGCAATCGGTGCAAGCGAAGTTCAATTCACCGATCTTGCGGTTGGCGAGCGCCGCGCCGCGCGCGAGCGCAGCCTTGGCGTCGGCGCTCGTCGTATCGACCGCAATTGGCGTACCATTGGCGAGATTGTGCAGATAGACCGACATGGCGCGGTTCTCGTCGGTTTCCATCAGCCAGTTGGCGCCGGTGGTGGCCTTGGCATGGCGCGCGATGAATTCCTCGACGCCCAGCACTTTGTTTAGCCGCGGCTCCCATTTCGGCATGGTCGCAGCCCAGGTCTTGAACGCCACTTTCGGATCGCTGTGACAGGTGCTGCATCCAAAACCGTCGGATCCCTTCACGCGCCAAAGTTCCTGCGCCTTATCCACTGCCCACATGCCCGGATTTTCCAACGGGTCGAGATTCTCGCGTTTCTCTACCGGTGCCGGACGCTTGTTTGGATCGTCGAGCACGGTCTTGAACGGCGCCGGCGATTTCAGCGTTTTCAAGAACGCAACCATGTCGTTGATTTCTTCGTCGGTGAAGACGCCATGACTGCCCCAAGGTGGCATTACGGTCTCGGCATTGTAGACGCGGGCGTCGAAAATATAATTGAACAGCCACTCGTCGGGGCGCCCGGTGCTGCCGATTTCCGACAGATCGGGACCGACATTGCCCGGCAAATTCGCGCCGCCGGCAGGTCCCATCACGTGACAGGCCAGGCACGAACCGCCGCGATTGCGATCGGCTACTAACGCGGCGCCCTTGGTGGCGTCGCCTGTGATCGCGCCGGCGATCTTACGCGGCTTGGTGGGCGCCGGCGGCGAAGCCAGATTGGCAAGCGTGTTCCATTTCGATTCATCGCGCGCCGGCCAGCCGGAATAGCGCTTCCAAGGCCGCACGGAAGCATCGCCCTTGATATCGAGTTGGGCTTCGCGCTTGACGCCTTGCGCATTGGCGCCGGAGCCGCTCGTAAAAACAACTGCGCTCGCCACGATGAATGCGGCTGCACTTGTCGCCAGAATCCCTCCACGGATCATCGGATGCTCCCCGAACGAATTGTTATCGTTATGCCATTTCGCGCCATAGGAGGGCGAAACGTTCGTCAGCCCACGGTGATTGCCTCTTCCGCGGTGGTGACGGTACCGTCGTCGTCAGTCCATGTGAACTTGAAGGTGCCGCTCTGGTCCACTTTGGCGAAGAACTGAAAATACGGATTGGCGGCGATCGCCGGCTCGAGATTGGCGCTGAATACCGGCTTGCCGTTGAACTCGGCCGTGAACTTGTTGATGATCTTGCGCGGGATCGTCTTGCCGTCCTTATCCTTGCGCTGGCCCGACTCCATGATGTGCGGCATCAACGTCTTAATCTCGATGATCTCGCCCTTCTTGGCTTCCTTGGGTATCTTGAGCCGCGGCCTTTCCGCCATTGTTTTTCTCCTCGATTTATTTGAATCAGCCGCCGCAGCCGCCGATGGTGACCTTCACCAGCTTCTGAGCCGTGAAAAATTGGCCGCCACTGGTTTTGGCAACGACGATGATATTCTGGGTAGTGGCGAGCCGGATACGGGTTGAGGCTTCCGCCTTTCCCGACATTGGCAAAAAATGGAACGTGGCAACGCCCGGATTGGGATTGCCGTCAGCGACCACCAGCACTTCGCTGACATAATTGTCGGTCGTCATTGGAGCATCGACACTGACCGCCAGCGGCACCGTATTGCCGTTTTCGGCAATCTCGGGAAGCTCGATCGAAATTTTGCCCTGCTCCGCGGTCTTGCCACCGGTGAACTTGGCGATCTCGGCTGCGGCTTCCTTGGCGGCGGCGGACGCGCGCCCGCTCCAACCGACGATTGTCAGCGCCGCACTGCCGGCACCGAGTGCCAACGTCGTGCGGCGGGAAAATTGTAGCATGCCGTAACCTCCCGAATTTTTTGCTTCGCGGCCGAACCGGCCTCGTCCATTCGCGACCATAGCGGTGACGATAGGCGGGTTCAAATCATATTCATAAAAAAGAATATACGTTCCACCGGCTTGGGCATTCGTAGATGAAGCTTGCCGGATATCTCAACTCGGCAGTGATTTGACGAAATCCCGGAAGCTTTTGCCTTCATAGGCCTTTTCGCGAACATACCGGAACATGGCGAGAAAATCGTCGGGCCGCAGATAGCCGGGTGCTCGGGCTACTTCGCGTTTGACGGGCGCCAGAAGTTTCAAAAGCTCCGCCTGCTCGCCGAAAAACTGGAAGGTCGGCGTGAAGTGCACGCCGTATTTCGCCGCTAGATCCTTTTCCGGCAATTTCGACCCGTCAAAATCGGTCACGATGCGCGAACCGATAATATTGAGCTGCAGAATCTCAAAATTGGCCTTCACATACCCGGAAATGTCGGGCCGCGCGAAATTGACGAAATGCGTCTCTTTGCAATAGGGGCAGCCCTTGAGCTCCCACATGATCGCGAACCGCTTTCCTTCTTTATGCGCGGCTTCGAGATCGTCGCTAAGCTCTAGGAAACTCTCCAGAAACCATGGCTGCCGGTAGAGTCCGTCATCGGTCAGTATGGGTTCGTCGGCGCGCGCTTGGGAAAAACCAAGGCAGGCCGCGCCAACCAACAAAGTCCGACGGGTAAAATTCACCATCATTAGCCTCATTCAACGCTCCTAGAAGTATATATGCTCGCCGCCGGGCGCCATATCCTTTCGCCCTCAATGGTGACTATTCATGCTAGCCAGCCTTGCGCGCGGAGCAATCGTCCTGATCGCCTTAGGTGCGCCCGCATCGGCTGGCGATCTGGCCGATTTCAACGCAGCCACCGAATCGGTCGCGGCCCATAATCGGGTGGCGATCGGCTATTTGCGCACCGGGAATGCCGATCTGGCCGAACTCGAAATTGACCGGCTGCGCAAAGCCTGGGGCGAACTGCAGCAACGCTTTGCCGGCAAGCGGCCGGAAATCTTCGATGGCAACAGCTACTATGTCGTCGCCATGACCGATATCAGCACCCGCCTGGTCACCGCCGACTTGATGTTCAATTCCAGCCACCCTGATGTCGCGCGCCAAGCGCTCCTGGCGGTGCGTAACGATTTCTACAAATTGCGCAAATCCGCCGGCATCGCGGTCCTGGCGGACTGCATCTATGACGCCAATATCACCATGGACGCGCTCATGGGTTACAACGACCGCGATTTCGATTGGAGCAATTCGGACACGCGCCAGGACATCGCCAGTAAGGCCGCCGCCTATGGCAGTGACCTCGAACGCTGCGACGGCATGGCACCCGGGCCGGTGCGCAATTCACCCGAATTTCGCCGCCTGGTGGACGGTGCCAAAGCCAGCCTCGCGCTCATCCCGCAAGCCATCGCTAAGCGCGACACGAATCTCTTGCATCGCGTGCTGATCGAACTGCGCTCGTTCGATAATTTGCTGGCATTCAGGTTTGGGTGAGGCGCGCATTCTGGATTACGGGCGGATATTCACTCACCCGATTCGGCCCAGCGGCGGAAAGATCTCGATCAACCAGTAGGCGATTGTCGGCATCTGCCCGGCGAAAATAAGCGCGCCTGCAATGATCAAGAAAACGCCCATTATCTTCTCGATCAGATCGAGCCTTGCGCGAAAACGCGCGCTCCAGCGCATGAAAGCCGACGCAAAACCTGCCGCCACGAGAAACGGCAGGCCAATGCCGAGCGAATAAACAAACAACAAACGCGCGCCTTCACCGGCGCTTTGTTCGGCGCCGGCCATGAGCAAGATCGCCGCTAGCACCGGACCCACGCAGGGGCTCCAGCCGAAGCCAAATGCCAGCCCCATCACATAGGCGCCCAGCAATCCTGACGGCTTTTGCGTAACGCCGACGCGCGCATTGCGATCCAGCAGCGGGATCCGGATGACGTGCAGGAAGTGTAGCCCCATCAGCGCGATCAATGTTCCGGCGATATAGCCCAGCATTCCGAGATGGCTGCTTACCGCCTGCCCGATCCAGGACACGGTGGCGCCCAGTGCGACAAACACCGTGCTGAATCCGGCGACGAACCCCAGCGCCACCAGCAACACGCGACCGCGCGCCTTTGCGCCGCCAGCGTCACGCAATTGTTCGATCGACACGCCGCCCATATAGGCGAGATAAGGCGGCACCAGCGGCAGCACGCAGGGCGAAACGAACGACAGAAGCCCGGCGGCGAAAGCCCCGCTTGCGGTAACGTCAAGACTCATTGGCGCTTCCATTGCATCGACATAGTCTGGATCTGTGATAGACGTTCCAGCAGTTTGATCGTCCTCTTTACTCTGCTTTTGGCGAAAGAGAATGATGTTGTCGCGCAATCCGCAATTATTGAAATTATTTTCTCGTACCGTGCTGTTTGGCGCGATGATTATTGCTTTGACCCTGTCGGGTGCGCGCGCGGCCGAACTTGTTATGTTCGAACAGGCCGGTTGCGCCTGGTGTGAAGCCTTCGATCGCGAAATCGCGCCGATTTATGGCAAGACAGAGGAAGGCATGCGCGCGCCGCTACGCCGCGTGGATTCAGCGCAAGCCCTGCCGGCCGATCTTGCTTTCATCGAGGCCGAGCGGCTTACACCATTGTTTGTATTGGTCGATCGCGGGCGCGAAATCGGCCGCATTCGCGGCTATCCGGGCGAGGATCACTTCTGGGGCCTGCTCGGCGTGCTGGTCGCGAAATTGGACAGGCCCGTATCTGTCAGTCCCGGGATGGGCGAAGAACGCGCGCAGTTACACGAAAAATCGTTGTACGCGAGCGACTGATCGTCTGTTTTCTCGCGTGGCGTGAATGTGATCGTTGGTGACGTCATGGAATTGCAGAATCTGGACAGCCGCGAGCGATCGAGCGAACTCGACCGCATGGTCGGTAATGCCAAGCGCGCCGCCGACTTCCTAAAAG
>Ga0302320_10017923_pt1 | contig 14322 bp, 12 predicted proteins | sample Bog_T0_3_FD_202130 | JGI IMG/M metagenome (GOLD analysis project Ga0302320, IMG submission 202130) | Peat permafrost microbial communities from Stordalen Mire near Abisko, Sweden - Bog_T0_3 | ecosystem: Environmental > Terrestrial > Soil > Wetlands > Peat | place: Sweden: Abisko, Stordalen Mire...
TGCGATGCTGTCGGGCAGCGCGCTCGGCGGCGCCGAAGTGATGGCCGGCTTCGCGCTCGGCACCCTGCCCTCCGTCACTGCCGTCGCGCTCGGCCTGTCCGGCTTCCGGCGGTTGGGGAACGTCAAAGGCGCCCGCATAGGCGTGGGGCTGGCGATCATGGCGATCGCGGCGCTGAGCGTCGCGGCGCCGGTGGCGAGTTGGGCGGCGCTGTGCGGGGTAAGGATGTAGGCGCGCTTGACATGTGCGGCGCATGCGATCATGCTGTTCGCATGTCCGTCATGATCCAAATCCGCAACGTGCCCGAAGAGCTGCACCGTACGCTGAAATCTCGGGCGGCGCTGGCTGGAAAATCTCTGTCGGAATATCTGCTGGGCGAAATCAGCGACATCGCCAGTCGCCCCACGATGGAAGAATTCCGCGCGCGCTTGGCGACGCGCGAGCCGGTCGACACCTCGCTGGACATCGTGGAGATTATTCGCGCCGCGCGCGAGGAGCGTTGATCGTCGTCGACGCTTCGGCGCTCGTCGAAATTCTCATCCGCAAGCCGACGGCGAAAGCGTTGGAGGTTCGGGTGCTCGACTCAGGCGAAACGATCCATGCGCCGCATTTGATCGACATCGAGATCGCCAACGTTATTCGCCGCCTGACGTTGGCGCGCGTGCTCGAAGCAGGCCGGGCAAGGATCGTACTGGATGACCTTGCCGCGCTATCCCTTTTCCGTTATCCGCACCGAGATTTGCTGCCCCGGGTGTGGACATTGCGGAACAATCTGACGGCCTACGACGCGGTCTATGTCGCGCTTGCCGAGGAACTCGACGCGTCGCTGATAACGCGCGATCGTAGGTTGGCGAATGCAGCGGGTTCGAGGGCGCGGGTGGAGGTGTTCTGACTAGCGTTGTCGAGCCGGGCAACGATGTAAAGCAGGCCGCCAGCCTTTGGCCAGGACGCTGGAAGCGGTGCTGGCGCGGACCGAACGAAGCGCTTTCTGCGCCCATGTTATGCACAAGTATCCACATAACATAATGATGCGAAAAAAGTCATGAATCACGATGTGCCGGCGTTTCCAGACACGACTTAGGTCGCTCCAGTTTTCTTACCGATTTCGTCGTTCCATCGCTTAAAAGCGGTTGCGAAGGACTCAGCATCGTCGTCGGTAATGGGGGGCGGCGCCCCGAGAACACTGAGATGCATGATGGGCCAAATCTGTTGCAGCCGATTCCTCGCACGGGCGGCGGTCCGCCAATCCCAAAGGTCAACGATCTCATGGAGGTGCTGGGGAGCGCTCAGGACGGTAACATAGAGTTCGCCCACGATGAAGGTAACCGTCTGTATGTTGGGAGTGCGGAGATCACTTATTTCGCCATTTTGGATCTCTTCGGCAGTGCGGATGGGGAGCGTGACTCGGACCCACTGACCGCCCCATGTTTTGCGCTTGTATCTACCGATCCAAATTCGCCAGTTTGAGGGTGCTGTCAGGTTATCCTTGAGCCACCATCGCTCGGCCTGTGTCACAACAATCTTCTGGGGATCACGCGCCAGAAACTCAGATGTCATTGTGGCCATTGCCGACCACGCGGCGAGCGTTGTTTGGGCCGCGACGTCCAAGTTCTCAAATCGGCCCTCAAAGAGCGGAGTGAGAACAGGGATCGCACGATTCTGGAGGTCGCTCATCCATCCAGAATTACATGAACCGCAGACGACGCGAACGTGCGAAAGGATAGGGTCTCCTGCGCGAATTTTCTTCTGGCTGTACTCATGAACACCAGGGAGAGGCACCTTTACGTCCTGGAAGTCGTGTTTATTATGCGTCTTAGGTAAGTAGCGCTTTGTCCACTCCCCGAAAATGTGCTCGCTCGTCAGCTTGTCATGCGACCGACAGAAGATGCATCGTTTGAGCTGATCAATCACGGAGCAATCCTATGAGCTCGGAACCAGGCGATTATGGAAACAGGAAACGACCCGGCGTATGAAGGCCGCTGTCCGGAGCGCCCTCAACACGCCGCTAATTGCGTCGCGTTCGATTGCGGCGTCAAAGCCCTCGGCGGTGTAGGCACCGAACCAAGCCAAGAATTCCGCCAGTTCCTCGTGCGACAAAGTCGCTACGGCTCTTTCGATGACTTCAAACTAGCGCATTCGCGTTTTTTAGCGTAGCGGGCGACGTGTCCATAAGGACGCGTGTGTCGTAAGCGACCCTCAGCTATCCATCTTCAGCGCCGCGATGAACGCCTCCTGCGGTATCTCCACCTTGCCGAACTGGCGCATGCGCTTCTTGCCGGCCTTCTGCTTGTCGAGCAGCTTGCGCTTACGCGACGCGTCGCCGCCGTAGCACTTGGCGGTCACGTCCTTGCGCAAGGCGCGGATGGTCTCGCGGGCGATGATCTTGCCGCCGATGGCGGCTTGGATCGGGATCTGGAACATGTGCGGCGGGATCAGTTCGCGCAGCTTTTCCACCATCGCCCGCCCCCGGCCTTCGGCGCGGTCTCTGTGCACCAGCATGGAAAGCGCGTCGACCGGCTCGGCGTTGACCAGGATCGACATTTTCACCAGATCGCCGGCGCGATAATTGGTCAGCACGTAGTCGAACGAGGCGTAGCCCTTGGAGATCGATTTCAGCCGGTCGTAGAAATCGAACACGACTTCGTTGAGCGGCAGTTCGTAGACCACCATCGCGCGCTTGCCGACGTAGTTGAGGTCGACCTGCGAACCCCGCCGGTCCTGGCAGAGTTTCAGGATCGAGCCGAGGTAATCGTCGGGCGTCAGGATCGTCGCCTTGATCCAGGGCTCCTGGATTTCCACGATCTTCACCACGTCGGGCATGTCGGCGGGATTGTGCAACTCGATCACGCTTTTGTCGGTCAGCGCGATCTTGTAGATCACCGAAGGCGCCGTGGCGATCAGGTCGAGGTTGAACTCGCGCTCCAGCCGCTCCTGGATGATTTCCAGATGCAGCAGGCCGAGGAAGCCGCAGCGGAAGCCGAAGCCCAACGCTGCCGAAGTCTCCATCTCGTAGGAGAAGCTGGCGTCGTTGAGCCTGAGTTTCCCCATTGCGGCGCGCAAATCCTCGAAGTCGGCAGCGTCGACGGGGAACAGGCCGCAGAACACCACAGGCTGCGCCGGCTTGAAGCCGGGCAGCGCCTGAGCGGTCGGGCGCTTGTCGTCGGTGATGGTGTCGCCGACGCGGGTGTCGGCGACCTGCTTGATCTGGCCGGTGAAATAGCCGATCTCGCCGGGCCCGAGTTCGGCCTTTTCCTCCATCTTCGGGCGGAACACGCCGATGCGGTCGATTTCGTAAGCCGCGTCGGCGCCCATCATGCGGATGCGCATGCCCTTCTTGATGACGCCATCAAGGATGCGCACCAGCACCACGACGCCGAGATAGGCGTCGTACCAGCTGTCGACCAGCAGCGCCTTCAGCGGCGCCGTCTCGTCGCCCCTGGGCGGCGGCAGACGTTTGACGATCGCTTCCAGCACGAGGTCGATGTTGAGGCCGGTCTTGGCCGAGATCGGCACCGCTTCGGAAGCGTCGAGGCCGATGACGTCCTCGATCTGCTGCTTGATTCGGTCGGGCTCGGCGGCGGGCAGGTCGATCTTGTTCAGAACCGGCACGATCTCGTGGCCGGCGTCGAGCGCGTGATAGACATTGGCGAGCGTCTGCGCTTCCACCCCCTGGCTGGCGTCGACGACGAGCAGCGAACCCTCGCAGGCCGCCAGCGAACGCGACACCTCGTAGGCGAAGTCGACGTGCCCGGGCGTGTCCATCAGATTGAGAATATAGGTCTTTCCATCCTCCGCCTTATATTCCAGGCGGACGGTCTGGGCCTTGATTGTGATGCCGCGCTCGCGCTCGATGTCCATGGAATCGAGCATCTGCTCGCTCATGTCCCGAGCCGCGACGGTTCCCGTCTGCTGGATCAGCCGATCGGCGAGCGTCGACTTGCCGTGGTCGATATGGGCGACGATCGAGAAATTGCGGATGTTTTCGATAGCGTGGGTCGTCATGGGCGGCGGGATAGCAGGGCGGGCGGGCGAAGGGAACGGGCTTGCAAGCTATTCTGATTTGTTCTACTTGTGTTCTTTTTGATCGAGCATTTCACCATGGCCAAGCAGTCTGCCTTTGCGGGAGCCCATACTGTCAAGAAACTCGATGCGATCGCAAAATATCTGCGCGCGTATCGCAACGTGATGAAAAACACCAGTTTCAGGACGATATTCTTCGACGCATTTGCCGGGACTGGCGAACTGCCGGTAAATCTGCCCGAGGGAGGGCTGTTTCCTTCGATGGACAAAGAGGAACTGGTCGAAGGTTCCGCGAAGCGAGCCCTTCAAGTTGAACCGCCCTTCCACGAGTACATATTCGTCGAGAAAATGAGAGGCAAGGCTGAGGAGCTTGCAAAATTGGCCTCGCAATTCCCGCATGTGTCCGAGCGAGTCCGCGTTCAGAACGGCGACGCGAACGAATGTCTGATCGCTTTTTGTAGAAACACGAATTGGAATCTGACGAGGGCAGTCGTTTTTCTGGACCCCTTCGGAAATCAGGTTCGTTGGCAGACGCTGGAAGCGATCGCAAAGTGCCCGATCGACCTTTGGTACCTGTTTCCCTCGCACCTCGGAGTAAACCGGCAAATAAGCAAAGATGGCAGTATCGACCCGACGCACGGTGCCTCGCTGGACGCGCTGTATGGAACGCCACGTTGGCGCGACGTCTTCGTTCGCCGCGAGACAATCGCCGACCTGTTCGGAGAAACCGAGGTCTCAACGAAGCAGGTTGACGCTGACAAAGCGACCAGCTTCATGATCGAAAGGATGAAGACCGTCGTCAAAGGCGGTGTCCTTGACGATTGGCTGCCGCTCGGTAGGGATGCAGCCCATTGGTATTCATTGATATTCGCCTGGGGCAACGATAGCAGGAAGGCGAGGGACATTGCCGTCCGAATCGCCAAAAACTTGATGCAACGGAAATAGAATGGCCGGCCCTTCCGATATAGAATGGACAGATGCGACGTGGAACCCGGTGGTCGGCTGCGCGATGGTCTCGCCAGGATGCTCGAATTGCTATGCCATGCGGATGGCGGCGCGGCTCGAGTCGATGGGCGTGGCGCAATATCGAGGCATGACTCGAAAGAGCGGCGGAAAATTCGTCTGGACCGGCAAATCCCGGATCAACGAAAGCACGCTTTCGGCTCCGCTCGGCTGGAAAAGACCGCGAAAGATTTTTGTCAACTCAATGTCCGATCTATTCCAGGACGGCCTCGCCGTCGGTCTGGTCGCCCGAGTTTGGCGAGTCATGGAAAGCTCACCCCAGCACATATTTCAAATACTGACCAAGCGCCCGGATAGGATGCGTCGCGTTCTAACCGAGAGCGACCTACCCGTATTGCCAAACGTTTGGCTTGGAGCCTCGGTCGAAGGCAGCGCCTACGTTGAGCGGATTGGGGAACTTCGGAAGACCCCAGCTCAGGTTCGGTTCGTCTCGTTCGAGCCGCTCATCGCTCGCGTCGGACAAGTTGATCTGACCGGCATTCACTGGGCTATTGTCGGCGGAGAGTCCGGACCGAATTCGCGACCCATTTTGGAGGAATGGGTTGACGAAATTCTCGAAGAATGTCGGACCCAGGATGTCGCATTCTTCTTCAAACAATGGGGAGGCGGCAACAAGAAGTCGACAGGGAGGAATTATCGCGGCAGGACTTGGGACGAATATCCCGAGAAAGCGGCGGCGCCCTGACGACGGCCCAAAAAAAGGCGATGCAGAGGTATCGCTACATTCCGAATGCTCATCTTCCGATTTGGCATCAGGATCGCGCGGGCCATCATGGCGCGGGGGACAATAACCGCAGGACAAATGGAATCGGCTTTCCGCGTCGGCGGCGCGTTATGGCCCCATATCGCGATCCGACTTGACGCCGCCCGCCCGGCTTTCGCAAGCTCCGCCGGAACCGAACGGCCGGGAGGCGCGATTTGAACCCCAATGTCTTCATCACCTGCGCGGTGACAGGTTCCGGCGACACGGTCGGAAAGCATCCGGGCGTGCCCGTCACCCCGAAGCAGATCGCGGCGGCCTCGATCGAGGCGGCCAAGGCGGGCGCGGCGATCGCGCACTGCCACGTCCGCGACCCCGAAACCGGCAAGGCTTCGCGCCGCGTCGAACTCTATCGCGAGGTCGTCGACCGCATCCGCTCCGCCGACACCGACGTGATCATCAATCTCACCGCCGGCATGGGCGGCGACGTGGTGTTTTCCGCCGGCGAGGATCCGTTTCCGCTCGCGGCCGGCACCGACATGGTCGGACCGAGCGAGCGCATGGCGCATGTCGAGGCGCTGCTGCCGGAAATCTGCACGCTCGACTGCGGCACGATGAATTTCTCGCTCGGCGATTACGTGATGACCAACACGCCCTCGATGCTGCGCGCGATGGCGGCGAAGGCGCAGGCGTCGGGCGTGCGCCCCGAACTGGAAGTGTTCGACACCGGACATCTGGTGTTCGTCAAGCAATTGATATCTGAGGGGCTGATCGACGATCCCTGCATGATCCAGCTCTGCTTAGGGATTCCCTATGGCGCGCCCGACGATCCGCTGACGCTGATGGCGCTGACCCATCAATTGCCGAAGGGCGCGATCTTCAGCGCCTTCTCGATCGGGCGGCGGCAATTGCCTTATGTGGCGATGGCGGCGCTGGCGGGCGGCAACGCCCGTGTCGGACTGGAGGACAATCTCAACCTCGATCGCGGCGTGCTCGCCAGCAACGGCCAACTCGTCGAGCGCGCCGCGACGATCCTCACCGCAATGGGCGGCAAGGTGCTCGGCCCGGCCGAAGTTCGTCGTCTGCTCAAACTCCGCTCGCCGGAATAGGAGCTTGCATGACCCTTTCCCTCAAAATCGCCTGCGTCGGCGGCGGCGTCATCGGCTCCGGCTGGGCAGCGCGCTTCGCGCTCAACGGCCACGACGTAAAAGTCTACGATCCCGATCCAGAGATCGAGCGCAAGCTGACGACGGTGATCGCCAACGCGCGGCGCGCCCACGAAAAACTCTACGGCGCGCCGCCCAAACGCGAGGGACAGGTGACGGTCGCCGCCTCGCTGGAAGCCGCCGTTACCGGCGCCGACTTCATCCAGGAAAGCCTGCCCGAGCGCGAGGATCTCAAACAAACCGCGCTGAAGGCGATAGAGGCCGCGGCGCCGGCGACTGCGATCATCGGTTCGTCGACCTCGGGCCTGCTGCCGACCAAGCTGCAGAGCGGGATGATACACCCCGAGCGCTTCGTCGTCGGCCATCCCTTCAATCCGGTCTATCTGCTGCCGCTGGTCGAAATTTGTGGTGGCGACGCGACGAGCGAGGCGACCAAGGACCGCGCCAGCGAGATCTACGCCTCCATCGGCATGAAGCCGCTCAGGGTGCGCAAGGAGATCGACGGCTTCATCGCCGACCGGCTGCTGGAGGCGGTATGGCGCGAGGCGCTGTGGCTGGTGAAGGACGGCGTCGCCACGACGGAGGAAATCGACGACGCGATCCGCTACGGCGCGGGCCTGCGCTGGTCGTTCATGGGCACGTTCCTGATCTATCGGCTTGCCGGCGGCGAGGCGGGCATGCGCCATTTCCTCAATCAGTTCGGCCCGTCGATGGAATGGCCGTGGACCAAGCTCGTCGGCCCGAAACTTACGGACGCGTTGGTCGAGCAGGTCGCCCAGCAATCCGACGATCAGGCCAAGGGGGTTTCGATCCGCGAGCTGGAGGTCAAGCGCGACGATTGCCTGGTGGCGATCCTCAACGCGCTGCGCGGCGAGGATTTTGCCGCCGGCGCTGTCGTGGCGGAGCATGCGAAGCGGATGTGAAGCGAGGCGCTACCCCTCTGTCTCGGCGAGCGGGGCGCAGCCATGCAAGGCCTCGCCGCCCGCAACGGATAAAACGGGCACATCAACGATCGGGGTGGTTCCGCGCAATTTGAACCACCGCGAAATGGGAAGCGTTGAGTGACGTCAGCCGTCGCAACTTGTAATCCCTCTCTTGAACCCCAATAGCCGCTCTGAATCAGCCTAAAATCACGAACAACCGCCCTGTCGCCGCAGACCTTCGGTGAGCGTTCGCCAGCCGTCGCATCCAGTGGCTGATGTTTTGGTGTTTCGGGCCGCGCAATGTGAGGGCGAATACACATCAATCAGTTTAACGGGATGTAAGCATTTCGATCGCAATTTCAAATCGAGCATGTCCCTCGACGAATTATGCGCAACTTAAATCAACACAAATGTGAATCAATCGGATAATATGACCTTGGCAAAGAGGTGAAAGAGAAGTCAATGAGCGGAAACGAGATTCGAACCACCGCTAACTTGCCCTTACGTCCTTTCCTATCATTTACTGATCACGCTTACGAAAGGGAATTCGTAAATCATTATAACATTTTTTACTATCGATACGCGCAAGTTAGTCTTGCTTTAGGCATTCTGCTTATCATCGGTGACTTCGTCGCCGATTTTCTCGCGTTTCCGAACGCCTACGAAAATATCTATCGTATCGAGTTCAGTCTTCCCATTATCATTTTCGGGCTGGTTTGTTCGTTCCTTCCCTTTGTGAGACGCCACTGGCAACCATTCATGGCGGGATATATTGCGTTGGTTGCCTTCAGCTTGTTCTGGGTGCTGCTCGTCATCGACCAGCAGGGCGGTATGGGCATCAGGTCGTGGGTCGGCATACTCAATTTTCTGTTCTTGGAGTTCTATTGTTTTGTCATATTGGGTGTTCAATTTAATTTCGCATTCGTTGCCGGGATTCTGATTCTGCTCGTATTCGAGTCTATATTGGCGGCCTTGTTTGGCGCCAATGGAAGGATGTTTGCTTATTGGTCCTATCACGTCATCACCTCGTTTATGCTCGCTGTGGTGATCGGGTGGTGGCGAGAATACGTTCTGCGCAAAGATTTTTCCGCGAAAACAGCGCTTGAGGCGGAGCGGCGGAACGCGGAACGGCTGACGCGGGTCAAGAGCGATTTTCTGGCGACAATGAGCCATGAGATCCGCACGCCGATGAATGCAATCATTGGCATGTCGCGCCTCGCCTTACAGACAGACCTGCAGCCGAAACAGCGGAACTATATCGAAAAGGTCAGTCGGTCGGGGGAGCACCTGCTCGGATTGATCAACCAGGTGCTCGACTTCTCCAAGTTGGAAGCCGACAAACTGTCGATCGAACAGGACAACTTCCGATTGGAGGACGTCATCCACAACGTGGCCAACCTTCTCGGTCTCAAGGCGGAGGAAAAGGGGCTCGAATTCCTGTTCGACATGGCGCGAGACCTTCCCACCGACTTGGTCGGCGATTCTTTGCGACTTGGGCAAGTGCTGATCAACCTCGGCAACAACGCGATAAAATTCACGGATAAGGGCGAGGTGATCGTTGGCGGCGCCGAAGTCGGCCGCACCGAGCGTGAAGTCGAACTGCATTTCTGGGTAAGGGACTCCGGGATCGGAATGACTGCGGAACAGCAAGCCAAGCTGTTTCAGTCGTTCAGCCAGGCCGACGCATCGACCACACGCAAATACGGGGGCACGGGACTAGGTTTGGCCATATCCAAGCGGCTCGTGGAAATGATGGGCGGCCGGATTTGGATCGAGAGCGAACCCGAACTGGGGTCCACGTTCCATTTTCACGCGCGGTTTGGGCTTTCCTCGGAGCCAATCGCAAGCCCGGCCATCCTAGCGGATGACTTGCGCGGCAAACGCCTTCTTGTGGTCGACGACAACGCCAGCGCGCGTGAAATCATGGTCGCGATGGCGGCCGCCTTTGGTCTTGATGTCGATAGCGCGCCCGACGGACGAGAAGCTCTCATCCTGATCAAAACGAACGACGAGCGCGACCGGCCCTATGACCTCGTCGTCATCGATTGGCGAATGCCACATATGAACGGCATGGAATGTGTCCGCGCCATGGCGAAGGTCGAGCTTTCCCGCCCGCCAGCCGTGATCATGGCGACCAACTACGGGCGGGACGAGGCGCTCGATTACGCCCAGCGAGACAGCGTGTTATTGAATTCGGTGCTGACCAAACCGGTTTCCTCCTCGACGTTGCTGGAAGCGATCAGCGCGGCATTGGGCAAACCGCGCCTCTCCGCGCCCGGCGGGACACAGATTTCCCAGCGGCAATTCGAAGCCGTGCGCAAGCTTCGAGGGGCGCGATTGCTCCTTGTCGACGACAGCGAATTGAATCGCGAGCTTGCCATCGAACTGCTGCGGAGCGCGGGCATAGAGGCCGTTGTCGCCAGGCACGGGCAGGAAGCGCTCGACGTCCTCGCGCGCGACAACGCTTTTGACGGCATCCTGATGGACTGCCATATGCCGGTCATGGACGGCTTCACGGCGACGCGCGAAATTCGCCGCGACGCTTCGCTCGCGCACCTTCCCATCATCGCCATGACCGCCAATGTCGCGGCGGCGGATCGGGAACAGGTTCTCGCCGTCGGCATGGTCGACCACATCGCCAAGCCGCTCGATGTCGATGAGATGTTCGCGACGATCGCCAAGTGGGTTACCCCCGCTCGTCACGTCACCCAGGAACAAGAACCAGCGCCGACGATCGCGGTCTCGAAAGCCACGCTGGAAATTTCCGGCGTGGACACAGAGGCCGGTCTTTCCAGGACGCAGAACAATCTGGATCTCTATCTAAGATTGCTGCTCAGTTTCCGTCGGAGCCACGCCGATTTTGCCGAAGCATTCCAACGAGCGCGGGGTAACGGGGATCCCTCCGAGCCGGCCCGGCTGGCCCACACGCTTTGCGGCAATGCAGGAAATATTGGAGCCAAAAGTGTTCAAGCAGCAGCTGCGGCGCTGGAGCGCGCTTGCCGCGCGTCTGCATCGCGCGACGCGACGGATAAGCTGCTCTCGGCAACCTTGTCGGCCTTGGGTTCGGTGCTCGAGGGTCTGACGGCCCTGCAGACAAACGAAGGTCCCCATGAAGAGACGGCCTCCGTCGACAAGTCCGCGGCGCGCGCTTCGGTAGCCCGTCTCAGAGGTCTGTTGGAGGAAAGCGATCTTGGGGCGTCCGACGTCGTGGACGAACTGGCGCGGGTCCTCAGCGGAACGGCGCTCACGAAAGCGATGGACAACGTCAGCCGCGCCGTGGCGCGGTTCGATGTGGATGAAGCCCTGGATTCGCTGCGCTTCGTGGCGGAAGCGATTGAACGCCAATGAAAGCCGTCGGCGCGAAGATCCTACTTTTGGCGAAGGCGTCGATTCTGGTCGTCGACGACAGCGCGGACAATCTGGCGTTGCTGTTCGAAATCCTCAAGGATTTTTACACGGTCAAAGGGGCCAATAGCGGCGAGCGCGCACTGAAACTTGTCCGCGATGGCTATCTGCCGGATCTCATATTGCTGGACATCGTCATGCCGGGCCTGAGCGGATATGACGTCTGCAAGGAGCTCAAATCCGACCGTGTGACGCGAGACGTTCCGATCATGTTCCTGACCGGGCTCACGGAGGAAGCGAACGAAGACAAGGGCCTTCGCATGGGCGCCGTGGATTATGTCACCAAGCCCGTGAATCCAGGAATATTGCTGGCGCGCGTCAAGGTGCATCTCGAAAACAAAGCGGCGCGAGATTTTCTAAAGGATCAGAACGCTTTTCTCGATAGCGAGGTGAAGCGGCGGACATCGGAAGCCGTCGACGCCCAGCAAGCCACGATCCTGGTCTTGGCGGCTATATTGGGCTCGCGCGACCAGGAAACCGGAAACCACGTCCGTCGGACCCAGCATTACGTCAGACTTCTCGCCGTATGCCTTCAGACCCATCCTGCCTTCGCGGAATATTTGACGGACAAACAGATCGACATATTATTCAAATCGGCGCCTTTGCACGACATTGGAAAAGTCGGAATTCCCGATCGCGTCCTATTGAAGCCAGGAATATTCGACGCGGAAGAATTCGAGATCATGAAAACGCATACGACGATCGGCCACATGGCGATCGAAGATGCCGAAGCCCGGCTCGGGGTGCGGCTGCCATTCCTTGCTTGCGCCAAGGAGATCGCCTTGAACCATCACGAGAAGTGGGACGGCGGCGGTTACCCGCAAGGGCAAGCGGGCAGGAAAATTCCGATCTCGGCGCGCCTCATGGCTTTGGCCGACGTCTACGACGCCCTACGCAGCCAACGCATCTATAAACCAGCCATGACTCACGATCGGGCAAAGGCCATCATCATTGAGGGCCGGGGCCGCCACTTTGATCCGGATGTCGTCGACGCGTTCACCTCGATCGACGAGCAGTTCGCCGCAATCGCCGAACTGTATCCGAATTGAACTCGAGACGGCGCAGTTGGCGACTTGCGCTGTCGGCAAGCTGACGACGCGCACCCTCGGGCGGACAACGCCCGATGCCCTGCGCTGATGCAGCAAGATCCAGTTGGCCGCGCCCGAACGAAAGGCGTTTAGCCTCCCTCACGGCTTCTGCTGCTGATCCTGGCCCTGCGCCAGTTTGTCGTAATATTTCAGCACCAGCTCGATATTCGGCTTGAACTTCACAGGCGTGATCGAACCCAACTCGCCGTTGAGCTCGGCGAGTTCGGCTTTCTTGTCGTCGGCGGGGATGTTCTTGTTGGCCTGCAGTTCGGCGATCTGTTTCTTCAGCGCCGCTTCGGCGCCGATGTATTTCTTCGTCTTGTCGTCGACGCCCTCCAGCACCAGCGCGATGTTGCCGGCGACCGCGTCGAACTCCCCGTAATTCTTGAACTTGTGCTTCTTCGCGACCTCTTCGAGCGTGGCGATGAATTTGGGGTCGGGCGTGTCGGCGTCCTGCTGCGGCGCGGTGCTCATCACGGCGTCGAGATCGGGCTGGGCTTCCAGATATTGCTGTATTTGCGCGTCTGAAAGTTGCATCTGCGCCAGCGCGTCGGCGCCCTTGGCGTCGGGCGTCTGGGCGCGAGCGGCGCCGAGCGCGCCGAGGAACAGAACGATAATCAGGAGAAACTTCCGCATCACTATTTCCTTCCCGTCGAAACGCGCGCAGCCCATTACGCTCTTTCGACTTCGAGAGTCACCCCGCCGACGACCCTCACCACCCGCACTTTTTCCCCCGACGGCAAATCCGGGCCGGCTACGCGCCAGACGCTGTCGCCGACGCGGATACGACCAAAACCGCGCGCCATTTCGCCGTCGAGGTAGAACTCGCGCCCGACCAATTCATGCGCGCGATTGCCGCCTCGCTGCTCGCTGGACGCCGCGAGCGAACCATAGAACCGCTTGCCCAGAATCGCCAGCGCCGCCGCGAGCACCGCGAAGCCGAGCGCCTGCGCTGCCAGCGGCAGCGGCCAGACGAAGTCGACCGCGCCGATCGCCAGCCCGGCGATGCCGATCCAGATCAGGAAGGCGCCCGGCGCGAGCGTCTCGGCCATACACAGCGCCAGACCGCCGACCAGCCAGACCCAATAAGGCAGGGCCTCGCTCATGGCTGCCCCATCGGCGGCCCGGGCACGTTGGGAACCAAGGCGCGCTTGATCGCCGCCCGGCCGGCGTCATCGCCGCGGCCGTCGTTCAACGCGCCCGCGGCGATCGCGGCGATGCCGCTCAATGTGCCGGCGAGCCCGGAAAGCTCCATAGGCACGATGATCGTCTTCTGGTTCGGCGACTGGGCGAAAGTCGTCAGCGACTTGATGTATTTCTCGGCCACCCAATAATTGAGCGCGGCGGGATCGCCGCTGGCGACCGCCTCGCTGAGCATGCGCGTGGCGTTGGTCTCCGCCAGCGCCGAGCGCTCGCGCGCCTCGGCGTCGCGAAACGCCGCCTCCTTCCTGCCCTCGGCCTCCAGCACCACGGCCGCCTTCTTGCCCTCGGCGCGCGTGATGTCGGCCTGCCGCATGCCCTCGGCCTCGAGGATCACCGCGCGCTTTTCGCGCTCGGCCTTCATCTGGCGGCCCATCGCGTCGACCAGATCCCGGGGCGGCACGATATCCTTGATTTCTATGCGCGTAGCTTTGACGCCCCAGGGCTCGGAGGCGGCGTCGACCACGGTCAGAAGCCGCACGTTGATGTCGTCGCGATGCGAAAGCAGCTGATCGAGGTCCATCGAGCCCATCACGGTGCGGATATTGGTCATGATGAGGGCGAGCAGCGCCTGCTGCAGGTTGGCGACCTCGTAGGACGCCTGCCGCGCGTCGAGCACCTGATAGAATGTGACGCCATCGACGGTGACGGTCGCGTTGTCCTTGGTGATGATTTCCTGGCTCGGCACGTCGAGCACCTGCTCCATCACGTTGAGCTTGCGGCCGATGGTGTCGAAGTAAGGCAGGATGAGGCCCAGTCCGGGCCCGAGCGTCTTATGGTAGCGGCCGAACCGCTCGAC
>Ga0302320_10017924_pt1 | contig 14321 bp, 8 predicted proteins | sample Bog_T0_3_FD_202130 | JGI IMG/M metagenome (GOLD analysis project Ga0302320, IMG submission 202130) | Peat permafrost microbial communities from Stordalen Mire near Abisko, Sweden - Bog_T0_3 | ecosystem: Environmental > Terrestrial > Soil > Wetlands > Peat | place: Sweden: Abisko, Stordalen Mire...
TTCAGCTCCACGCCAACGAGATAGACGCGCACCGAGCGCGTGTCGCGGGTCTTCTGGATGAGCGATTTCAACGGTTCGTGGTCAACAGCCTAGCACAACCCGGTTTTAACGAAAGCAGGAATCGGGGCAGCGACGCCGGGAGTGCTTTTCTATCAATGTGGAATCCATCCTGCCAGCGACCACCTTGCGGAACATCCGCAGCCTGTGCCATCCGCGTCCACTCAAAGACGAGGAATTGGCGAGCCTTTATGGCCCAAGGCATATTCAATGTGTGCGCACTGGATGGGAGGCTCGCTGGGCAGAGGGATTGAGGGGGGATTGAGGGTGAGGGGTGGTCATACCCAGCGCTGTCTCACGTCCGTTTCTTCCCGTATCAGCCCCAGGCGAGGTCCCGAACTCCGAACTGGGCAATGAAGTCGAAAGGCGTTGTCGCGAGCCCAGCGTGGTGGGGCGCGTCACTCCGTGTCCGCCGCGCTTGCAACCATCGCCTGCAATTTTTCCCCGGCGTCATATTTTCAACCCGTTGCCGATCAGGACGTTTCCCATGCTTCCTCGTCCCAGCCTCGGAGTTCGGCGCTACTCCAAAACGACGGTGCAAATAGCCGGCCTGAAAGGCCGCCACATGGCAGCCCAGGGCAACGCCCTGGGATCATGCACAATGAAAATCAAGCGCTGCAAGCGCGCAACAATTCTTCTGCTGACACCCAGGCATTCCAACGTCGTAGCGCAGGTTTCCAAACCTGCGTGCCGTGGCTTTTCAGCCATGTATTCGAGCCGGTTTGCGCTTTTCTTTTCATGGGGTTATCCGCGTCGCTTGCCAAACCACCATGAATATTCGGGGCAGGCATTCACCGCCGCGCAACTCCTGCACTTTGAGTTCTTTGCGCACTTTTGTGGCTGATTTGCCCTCCCCAAATTCGCGGAAATTCGTGAAATTAGAGTCAAAACTTTTAGGGTTGTTTTTTCCGGTTTTCACCTTAAAACCCCAGTGTTTTTCGTTAAAGTTCCCATTCTTGCACTTTTAGCCCAAGCGCAACTCATTGCCTGCCGGCACGTTGCATGAAATTCTAACTTCTGGCTTCTAAATTCTATCTTCTCGGCCTTTCCCAATGTTAGCCGCTAACGCATTTTTGAAAATAAATGCCGGAAAAATGCGAAATGCGTTAGCCGCTAACAACCCGGTTTGCCCCAACCCTGCTAGACTCGCTTCTGATGCAGGGCTGCCACCATCAAGCCCGGAGGGCGAAAGAAAATAGCCCAGTGATTGATCACTGGGTTTGCGGGTCGCTTTGTCCGAAGTCCCGTCCGGGACGAAAGAACCCCCGCCAGCCTTGGCCGCAGTCGCGCCGCGACCAGAGTAGCCGACAAGCCATCCCCAGCTGCCACTTTTCCACCGCTTTTTCAACAAAAACCCCCGAAATATCACTTTTTACATCTTGAAAACAGCCATGAACGCACCCCCCGAATGCCCGCCCAGAGCTGCTCTAAAGCAACTCCGGCCTGATAGCGCGTTTATCACAATGGGTGGCACGGGCCACTGGCCCGTACCGTCCGGCGACCCGCCGGACGGAACGGGTGAGGCGCTCTTTTTCCCAGCGGACACCATTCGTCATTGGTGCTTCGTCATTCTTTCGTCATTTAGCATTCGTCCTTCGTCATTCCCAACTCACACCATCGAAAACCCCTGAAATATCACTATTATCACCGTGAAACACCCGGTCCATAATTACTCAAAGCATCACCGCCACCCGATGGTTTCGCCGCCGTTTCATCCCGGAGGGATGCCAGCCTGTAGCCGGTGGTTGAGCGAAGCGATACCACCGGAATCCAACCCCGCAGCCTCCGGCACTCCGGCAGGAGTGCCAGCCCCGACCTTACTGCCAGGGAATCCATCGCCGGCACCATCCCTCAACAAATCTGTTTCATGCCCATTCATGGGCAAAAACCCCCGAAATAACACATTTATCATTTTGAAAACCGCCTTGGACCCACTCCCAGAATGCCCACCCCCAACGATGCCCGCATACGTCATTGGTGCTTCGTCATTCTTTCGTCATTTAGCATTCGTCATTCGTCATTCCTAAACCGAAACCCATCAAAAATCCCTGAAATATCACTTTTTTACAGATGAAACCTCACCCCACGATTACCCAACGCATCGTCGCCAACCCATGGGTGGTAGGGCGCGTCACTCCGTTCGCGCCGCGCCTGCCACCAGCGCGTGCAAAATTTCCCCGGCGTCGCCTTCCCGACCCGCTGCCGATCAAGACTTTGCTTGAGTTTCCCGTACCCACTTCGGAGTTCGGGTTAAACCCAGAGCCTCTTCGCCTGAAACCTGAAACCTTCAACCTGAAACCTTCCTGAAACCCCCGAAATATCACATTTTACATTTTGAAATATCCAATCTGAAATCTCACCCCAACCTCCAACCAAAACCACCCCATGCCAACCGACCCCATGAACCCCACATCCGATCCAGCATCCCAGCAACCAGTCACCAGCATCGCGCCGCCAGCCCCCAGCGATCGCAAACTCAGCCACCCCGACTCCCCCGTCACCCAGCTAAAACTCCTCTGGCGCTACGAAATGTCCGATGACGACCGCGACTACTGGCGCGACCTCTTCGCCTCCCCCACCCCCAATTACGACATCCGCCGCGAAATCCTCGCGAAATATCAAATCGAACTCCGCTACGACACCCAGCTCGTCCGCTTCCGCCGCTGGGCCGACGCCTACGAAGAACGCACCGAACAAATCCAGGCCGAAGCCGACGCCGTCGCCCAAGCCACCGCCGCCCTCCAAAAAGAGGGCCTCACCCCCGAACAACTCCGCAGCGCCCTGTTAAATCGCATGTCCACCCGCGCCCTCGCCACCGGCGACTACAAACTCGCCGCCCAAGCCCTCAAGCTGGATGCGCAGATCGAACGCAGCCGCCTGGCCCTGCGCCGACTCGACCTCCAAACCCGCCGCGCCCGCGCCCTCGAAACCGAGGCCGAAAAATATGCCAACATGCCCTACGAGGAGGCCGTCGCCAAAATCCGCGAAGAACTCGAACGGCCCGGCGGCTGGTAATCATGCCCCATGATCATCCTCATCCTCAAAACCCCTGAAATATCTCATTTATCACGTTAAAAAACCGTCATGAACGCACTCCCAAAATGCTTCCCCAAGCACTTGTCGGCCATCGTGATCCAGCCAACTTAAACCCGAAGCGTCTTGGCCTGAAACCTGAACCCTTCAACCTGAAACCTTCGTGAAACCCCCGAAATATCACTTTTAACCTCTTGAAACTGCATCCAGCAACCAGCAACCAGCCCCCGACCTCCATCAGACGAAAAGATGATGTCACAAACCGGCGGGAGCCTTTAATCTTTGCCATCATGCCACTCGGAAAATTTGTGGTCGCCGCCTTGGTGGGCTTGGCCGCCGGGAATGGGTTTGCGCGCGAAACCGCGCCTGCCGCGCCTGACCGGCCGGAATCGCTATTCCGGCCGCATGGCAATTTCTCCAATAACGTCGCGCGTCCGCTGCGCTACTGGCCGGTGGACGGAGCCCTGGTCATCACCAACGGGGCGGAGACGTTTAATCGTCCGCTTTATTCCGCCAACAGCGGTTTTCGCATCGATGGCGGGGACCGTCCGGAATTCTCCCTGTATTTGCCGGGGCGCGGCGGCAATCTCCGGCTGGGCTGCATGACCGCCCTCGGAACGAACTGGCTGCAGCACGCCCACCAGATCATCACGCGCTATCAGGCCGGTTCCCTGCATTATGAAATCCACGATCCGGCGCTCGATCCCGCCTGGCTCGAGCTCACGGTTCTGCCCTTGGGCGAAACCAAAGGGACGGTCTTGCGCGCGGAATGGGTTGCCGCGGAAACCCCGGCCATCCGGCCCGGACCGGCGGAACTGTTTTTCGCCTACGGCGGCGCCAGTGGCACTTCCGGTTCGCGGGGAGGGGATATCGGTTGCGAGCGCCAGCCGGTCTCCGAATTCTTCCAGTTTCAGCCCGGGCAATGCTTGGACAATCATTTCACGCTGGCGGGCAATGGCTTCACGCTGCGGCACGGCAAGATTACCATCACTGGCGTCACCCCGCCCGGCTCGCAATGGGTTCTGGCCGACGCCGCGAATTGGAACGCGCCCGTCGCTTTGCTGGCGGCCACGGATGTTTCCCCAGGCCCGGAAACGCTGTCGGTAATCGTCGGCCGGACGGCCATGGAGCCGAATCATCCGCTCTATTTTGCGCTGCAATCCCTGGGTGGGAACGCCGAGTCGCCGGCGCTGGATGGCGCCCAACTGCCGCAATTGTTTGCTGCGGCGGAGGCGCATCGGCGCGCCCTCGCCGAACGCGTGACCGTGCAGACGCCGGATCCGTTCATCAACGCCGCCGTGCCCGCGCTGTGCGTGGCGGCGGACGCCGTGTGGGACTCGTCGCTGCAATGTTTCATGCATGGGGCGGTGGCTTGGCGGGTGCGTTTGCTCGGCTGGCGCGGGCCTTATGCCGGGGATGCCCTGGGCTGGCATGAGCGCACCGCCGCGCATTTCGCCGGGTTTGCCCGGCAGCAGAACACCAGTCCCATTCCCGCCGCGCTGCCGCCGGCCGATGAGCAGTTCAATCTCGCGCGCAGCGAGGCGGCGATTCATTCCAATGGCGACCTGTCGAAGAATCATTACGACATGAATCTCGTGGGCGTGGACGCGATGTTCCGGCATTTGCTGTGGACGGGGGACACGAATTACGCGCGGGCGATGTGGCCGGTGATCGAGCGGCATCTGGCCTGGGAACGCCGGTTGTTCCGCCGCGAATTCGGCCCGGAAAAACTGCCCCTCTACGAGGCCTACGCGGCGATCTGGGCCAGCGACGATTTGAATTACAACGGCGGCGGCACGGCGCACGCCAGCGCCTATAATTACTTTGCCAATAACCTGGCGGCGCGCGTGGCGCGGATGCTGGGTGCCGATCCCGCGCCTTATGAGAAAGAGTCGGCCCTGATCCTGCGCGGCATGAACGAATATCTCTGGCTCCCGGAGGCGGGGAATTTTGCCGAATCCAAAGACCTGCTCGGATTGCAGTTGGTGCATCCCAATTCCGGGCTGTGGACATTTTATCACACGTTGGATTCGGCGGTGGCCACCCCCGCGCAGGCCTGGCAAATGAGCCGCTGGGTGGATGCGCACATTGCCCGCATTCCCATCACCGGCCCGCAGGTTCCAGATGAAGGGCTGTTCACGTTGCCGGAGACGAGTTGGATGCCGTATCAATGGTCGCTGAACAACGTGGTCATGGCCGAGTCGGCCCATGCGGCGCTGGGTTACTGGCAGGCGAACCGCCCGGACACCGCGTTCGCGCTCTTCAAGGGGGAGTTGCTCGATTCGATGTTCCTGGGCCTGTGCCCGGGCAATTTCGGCTGCATGACCGCGCACGACATGGCGCGCGGGGAGGCCCAGCGGGATTTTGCCGACGCCATCGGCTGCAATGCCCGCGCGCTGGTGGAAGGGCTGTTTGGCGTCCAGCCCGACGCCCTGGCGGGCACGTTGAAAATTGTCCCCGGTTTTCCCGGCAACTGGCCGTATGCCAGCCTGCGGCATCCGGATTTGGAGTTCGCCTTTGAGCGCGTGGAGGCTGCGGTCGCTGGCGCGGGGCTGGAGCGATATACGATTCGCCCGCATTTTCCCCGGCCCATGGCGTTGGACCTGCAAATCGCCGCCCGGGGCACCGCGGCCGAAGTAACCGTTAACGGAAAATCCGCCGCCGGAAATCCCGTCAAAGAGGGTTGTGGCACCCCGCGCTTCGAGATTCAGTGCCCGGCGGCGGCGGCGTGGGAAATTTCCGTGAAATGGCAGGGGGCGCGGCCGCTGGCGGTCGTTCCGCCGGAGCCCAAGCCGGTTGAACCGGTGACGCCCAAGCCGTTTGATTGGAACGCGCCGATCCCCGCTGCCGCGCTGGAAACGGTGGATCTGACTCCGTTTTTCAACGACCAAGTCACCCGGATTTTTCGCAATGAGTACCGTTCGCCGCGCTCGCCGTTTGCCTCGCTGGCCACTCCCTTGCACGGCCTGGGCGGCTGGTGCGAGCCAGACGCCAGTTTCGACGTGGACGACTCCGGCCTGCGCCGGGTCGCGGGGGCCAATGGCGGACGGATCACGCTGCGCGACGGCATTTTCTTCGCGACGCCCACCGGGGCCGGTGCGACCAATGTGATCTACACGTCGCAATGGGATAATTATCCGCGCGCGGTCACCGTGCCGCTCCGGGGCAAATCCGCGCACGCCTTTTTGCTGATGGCGGGTTCCACGGGGCCGCTGCAAAGCCAGTTCGACAATGGCGAAGTGGTGGTGACTTATGCCGACGGCACCACCACCACGTTGACGTTGCGCAACCCGGTGAATTGGTGGCCGATTGACCAGGATTATTTCACGGATGACTTCGCCTTTCGCCGCGCAGGGCCGCTGCCGCCGCGCGTGGATCTGGCCACCGGCACGGTGCGGTATTTAAATGCGGCGGAGTTCAAGGGGCATGGCGGACGAATCCGCGGCGGCGCGGCCACGGTGCTGGATCTGCCGCTGGATCCGGGCAAACCGCTGCAATCGCTCACTGTCCGCACCCTGGCCAACGAAGTCGTGATCGGTCTGCTGGGCGTCACCCTCCAACGCGGAGCGGGGGAGAGGCGGGGAATGGATTAATGGATTAATGGATTAATGGATTGGTGGATTGGTGGCACGTTTGCAAAACAGGGTGGCACGGGCCACTGGCCCGTCCTGCCGGGCTACCAGCCCGGCTGAGCGGAGAGGGGCGGACTGGGGAAACCCGATGCCCGATTGCAAACAGACGCCTCACCCGTTCCGGTTGGCGGGTCGCCAACCGGCACAGGCGGGTCGCCTGTGCCACCCAATCCAGCCCAAGCGACGGGGCTGCCACCAATCCATCAATCCACCAATCCACCAATCCACCCCCGCCGCCATTAATCCGTTGGCTTGAACGGGCAAGTATATTAAATTGACCGCGCATGATACTGACACCTGATGAATTGCGCAGTCTGGTTGAACTCACCCACCAATCTCCGCATACGCTGCTCGGCATGCATCCGTTGGGGGATCAATCCGGACTGGTCGTGCGCGCGCTCGTGCCGGATGCCCAGAAAATCGAGATCCAGCCCGTGCTGGAAAAAGACCGCCCCACGTTCGAACTGGTCCGCCTTCCCCAGACCGATGTTTTTGAAGGCGTCACCACACTGGCCCAGGCGGTTTATTCCTACGACCTCGTGATCACCGACCGCCGCGGGCAGGTCACCCGCTCGCGTGATGCCTATTCGTTCTGGCCCACGCTGAGCGAATCCGATTTATTCCTGTTCAACAAGGGCGACGAACGGCGAATTTATGAAAAGCTCGGCGCGCAATTGCGCGTGATTGATGGCGTGCCGGGTGCCAGTTTTGCGGTCTGGGCACCCAATGCCCAGCGGGTGAGCGTGGTGGGTGATTTCAATGAATGGGATGGCCGCCGCCATGCCATGCGCCTGCTCGGAGCCTCGGGTGTCTGGGAGATTTTTGTCCCCGGCGTGGGGCAGGGGGCGCATTACAAGTTTGAGATTCGCGATGCCCACGGCTGCATCAAACTGCACACCGATCCCTTCGGCTTTTTCTTCGAGGTGGCCCCCAAGCAGGCGGCCATTGTGTGGGACGCCCGCAAATTCGCCTGGACGGATGAGGCCTGGCTCGCGCGCCGGCGGGAACGCGATGCCTTGCGCTCGCCCCTGAGCGTCTATGAAGTCCACATCGGTTCCTGGCAGAAAAAGACGGCCACCGAATCCTGGAGCTACCGCGAACTGGCGCAGCCGCTCGTCGAATACGTCCAGCGCCTGGGCTTCACCCATGTGGAATTCCTGCCGGTGGCCGAGCATGCGTTTTATCCCTCCTGGGGCTATCAAGTCACCGGTTTTTACGCCCCCACGAGCCGTTTCGGCACGCCCGATGACTTTCAGTTTCTCGTCAACGCCCTGCACGCCGGGGGCATCGGCGTCATTGTGGACTGGGTGCCCGCCCATTTCCCGCGCGACGACTGGGCGCTCGCGCGTTTTGATGGCACCGCGCTTTACGAGCACGAGGATCCGCGCAAAGGCGCGCATCAGGACTGGGGCACGCTCATCTTCAATTTCAGCCGCTATGAGGTCGCCAATTTCCTCCTCGCCAACGCCCTGTATTGGTGCGAGCGCTTTCATATTGACGGCCTGCGCGTGGATGCGGTGGCCTCGATGCTCTACCTGGATTATTCCCGCAAGCACGGCGAATGGATTCCCAATCAATACGGCGGGCGGGAGAATCTGGAAGCCATTGAATTCCTGAAAAAATTCAATCACATCACCCAGACGGAATACCCCGGCGTGATCACCATTGCCGAGGAATCCACCGCCTGGCCGCAAGTCACGCGGCCGCCCTATATCGGCGGGCTGGGCTTTTCCTTCAAATGGAACATGGGCTGGATGCATGACACGCTGGGGTACTTCAGGCACGAGCCCATCCACCGCAAATATCATCAGAACGATCTCACGTTTGCGATGCTCTATCATCACAACGAGAATTTCGTGCTGCCGCTGTCCCATGACGAGGTCGTGCATGGCAAGCACTCGCTGGCGGGCCGCATGCCGGGCGATGACTGGCAGCGCTTTGCCAACCTCCGCGCCTTGCTCGGCTACCAATGGCTGTTTCCCGGCAAGAAACTGCTGTTCATGGGCGGCGAATTCGGCCAGAGCCGGGAGTGGAATGAAAACGCCCAGCTCGACTGGTGGCTGCTCGACGCCGGCCCCTACCATCGCGGCCTGCAAACCTTTGTGGCCGATCTCAACCGGCTGTATCAAAAATCGCCGGCGCTGTGGCAGGCGGATTACGATCACGCCGGGTTCAGCTGGATTGATTGCAACGACCGCGACAACAGCGTGTTGTCGTTTATGCGGCAGACCGCGGATGGCCGGAACCAGACCGTGGTCATCCTTAATCTCACGCCGGTGCCACGGGAAGCCTATCGCATCGGCCTCCCGCGGGCCGGCCACTGGAAAGAGGTCTTGAATAGCGATGCCGCGATTTATGCCGGGGCCAACAGTGGCAACGCCGGCGGGGTGGAGACCAAGCCGGTGGCCTGCCATGGGCATCCCCAATCCGCCGCCTTCTTCCTGCCGCCGCTGAGCGTGAGCGTGTTCCAGATCGAGCCCTGAAGGTGCTTTCCCATGAAACTGCTCTCCTGGAATGTCAATGGGCTCCGCGCCGTGCTGAAGAAGAACTTCCTTGATGTCCTCGCTGCCGAACAGCCGGATATCCTTTGTTTGCAGGAGACCAAATGCACGCCGGAAGATGTCGAGCCGCTCTGGCCGCAGACCTACACCACCTATTGGAATAGCGCGGAGAAAAAGGGCTACGCCGGCACGGCCATTTTTACGCGCACGCGTCCGCTGCAAGTCACCCCGCACTTGGGGGTGGCGGAGCATGACCGCGAAGGCCGGGTCCAGACTGCGGAATACGACGATTTTTATGTGGTCAACGTCTATGTGCCCAACTCCAAGCGCGGGCTGGAACGCCTGCCTTACCGGCAAGTCTGGGACGCTGACTTCCTGAAATACCTCCAGCGGCTCGAACGGCGCAAACCGGTGATTTTCTGCGGCGACCTCAATGTGGCGCACACCGGGATTGACCTGGCCAACCCCAAGGCCAACGTCCACAACCACGGATTCACCATCGAGGAACGCAACGGCTTCAGCGCGTTCCTGCAAGCCGGCTTTGTGGACACGTTCCGCGAATTCGAAAAGGGCGGGGGCCAATACACCTGGTGGAGCCCCATGGGCGGCGCGCGCGCCCGGAATATTGGGTGGCGGCTTGATTACGTGCTGCTCTCGGCGGCCTTGCGCCCGCGCCTGAAACGCGCTTTCATTTGCCCGAACATCACCGGCAGCGACCACTGCCCGGTCGGCGTGGAAATCATTTGAGCCACCGGCCAACCAGGACTGGGAAAACGGCAAGGGCCGGCAGCCGGCCGGCCCTGGCGTTTGGAATCGGGAAGCTGGGAACGGGATTCAGCGCTTCAGGATGGTCGCGCCGGCGGCGGGACGGGAGCTGAAGATCGTGGAGTCGATGCCCGTGCGGGCCTTGTATTCGGCGGCAATCTGCTGGCTGATGGCCGCGACGGCGCCGGCCTTGACCAGGGCCACGCAACAGCCGCCAAAGCCGCCACCGGTCATGCGGCAGCCGTAAATGCCGCCCTTCAAGCCGATGTCCCCGGCAATTTCGACGATGACATCAAGCTCCTGGCAGCTCACCTCATAGTCGTCGCGCAGGGCGGCGTGGCTGGCGTACATGAACTGGCCGACGGTGGGCCAGTTGGACTGGCGGATGCCTTCGGCGGCGTGGACGGTGCGCTCAATTTCGCCGATGACGTGGCGGGCGCGGCGATAGACGACTTCGCTCATCTTGCGCTTGCCCTTGTCCAGTTGCTCGGCGGTGGCATCGCGCAGGGATTTGACGCCCAGAATGGCGGCGGCCAGCTCGCATTCGGCGCGGCGCTTGGCGTATTCGCCGCTGCCGAGTTCGTGCTTGACGTTGGTGTTGATGATGAGGAGCGCCACGGCGGGGTCGCGCATGGGCACGAGTTCCGTCTTGCGGGTGCGGCAGTCGAGCAGGAGCAGATGGCCTTCGCGGCCGAGCGCGGAAATGAACTGGTCCATGATGCCGCAGGGGACGTTGGCGAAATCGTGCTCGGCTTTTTGGGCGAGCAGGGCTTTTTCCACGGGGTCAATGGTCTTGCCGGTCACGGCTTCGAGCAGGGTGGCGGTGGCGACTTCGAGGGCGGCGCTGCTGCTCAAACCGCTGCCCAGCGGCACGGTGGAGTGCAGGAGGACGTCCAGTCCGCCGGGGTTGATGCCGCGGGCCAGGAAACCGGCGACGACGCCGCGCGGATAATTGCCCCACTTCGGGGTGGCTGGTTTGACGGGGGCGGAAAGATCCACCGTGGCGGCCTCGGGCTGCGAGGTGCTGCGGAAGGTGATGAGGTTCCGGCCATCGGGCCGTTTATCGGCGGCCATGATGGTGTAGAATTCAATGGCCATGGGCAGCACGAAGCCGTCGTTGTAATCGGTGTGCTCGCCGATGACGTTCACGCGGCCGGGCGCGGCGGCAATCCAGCGCGGCGGGCGGCCATATTGCTTTTGAAATTCAGCGGCAACGTGAGCGGAAAGTTCGTTCAGAGTCATAAATAAAAACGTGAGGCACAGGATACTAAATAAGCTGAAGGAGAAAAGAAATTTGCGCTGCCCGGGCCATTTTGACCATTGTGCAGGGCAGGGACGCCGGACGCAAAATTCCCCCTCCCAGGGGAGGGGGAAAAGCCGTGAGCATACGACGCCGGCGCGTGGTTCAGGCCGCAGGCGGATTCTTCCTGCCGGAGTTGGCCCCCAGCAGCATCAACACGCCGAACACCAGCAAAACGACGCCCCAGACGAGGTTGATGTTGATGCCCAAGGTGGTGGATTCCGTGCCTTTGGCCAGGCCAAACACGGCGAGCAACGCGCCAATGAGGGTGAACATGAGGCCGATGGGCCAGCGAATATCAAGTCCCATAATATGGTTTGGTTATAATTATTAAATGGATGGGTTGGCGGATTCTCACCAGAAAATGAAGTTCAAGATGACGCACGCGATGAGCAGGACGATGCCCACCACTCCGGGTTGCTGGTAGAACGGCAGGTGATCCGCCTTGATTTTGGGCGTGAGCGAATACACCAGGCCCTTCAATTCCTCGTCCGTCTTCGTGCGCGGCGTGGCCAGGGAAATCACCAGGGTCAACACCAGGCACACCGTAAAGGCGACGGCGGCGAGCCAGAAGTTCTGGGCCATTTCGCTGGGGAAACTCACATGGGCTCCCAGATAACCGCCCTTCATGGGATTCAAGACGTGACCGGCGGCGTCCAGGTTGCTCTTGGTGGTGGTGAACGCATGGAAGATGGCGGAACCGCCAATGCCACCGAACAGGCCCAGGAAGGCCCCCGTGCCGGTGGTCCGCGCCCAGAACATGCCCAGCAAGAAGGTGGCGAAGAGCGGCGCGTTCACGAAACCAAACACCAATTGGATGATGTCCATGGCGTTGTTGTACATCGAGGCGAAGTAGGCTGCGCCGATGCTCAAGACAATGCCCACGACGGTGATGACCTTGCCCACCCAGAAATAATGATCGTCGCTCTTGTCCTTGGCCATATAGGCCTGATACAGGTCATAGGTGAAGACGGTGTTGAACGCGGTCACGTTGCCCGCCATGCCGGACATGAACGAGGCCAGCAAGGCCGTCAAGGCCAGCCCCAGCAGGCCCGCCGGGCAATACTTTTTCACCAGCGAGAGAATCACGCCATCATAATCATACTCAATGACGGCATTATAGATGCCCTCCTGGATGGCGGCATCGCCCAGGTTTCCCGCGGCTTTGGCCGCCAGCAACTTGCCGATCTTTTCCGCATCCACGGCCTTGCCCAGCGCCGCACCCACCAGCTTGGACACCGTCGCAGAATCGGTGGCATCGGCGGATTTGAAGGCCGCCACCGCCTCCGTGTATTTCTCCTGGGAAATGATGGGCGGCGGCACCCGGTAACCTTTTTCCGGCATGGAGGTCAGGGCGATGGCAATCATGCCCGGCACAATCACCAGGAACGGGAAGAACATCTTGGGAACCGCAGCCACCAAGGGAGTGTTGCGGGCGGCCGTCATGTTCTTGGCCGCCATGGCGCGCTGGACCACCAGGAAGTTGGTGCACCAGTAGCCGAAGCTCAGCACGAAACCCAGGCCGAAAATCATCGCGAACCAGTCCACCCCCATCGGGTTTTGGGTGGGTCCGCCCAGCAATGGCTGCCAGGCGCTCGACCAGGCATTTTCGCCGTAGCCATTGCTCCTGGCCACGCCATGGAGCGCGGAGGTCATCTTGCCCCAGCCGCCGACGTCCTTGAGGCCGAGGTAAACCACCGGCGCAAAGCCCAGAACGATCATGAAAAACTGGAGCACTTCCGTGTAGATGGCGGAAGTCAAACCACCCTTCAATACGTAGAGCAGCACGACGCCGGAGCAGACCCACAGGGCCACATTGTAATCCCAGCCGAGCAGCGAATGCAGCAACTTGGCGAGGGCGTTCATGGAGATGCCGGAGGCGAAGATGGTCATGATGGCGAACGCCATGGAGTTGAGGCAGCGCACGCGCTCATCGAAGCGCATCTTCAGGTATTCCGGCACGGACCGCGCCTTGGAGCCGTAATAGAAGGGCATCATGAAGACGGCCAGGAAGATCATGGCAGGAATCGCGCCGACCCAATAGAAATGGGCGGTGGCGATGCCGTACTTGGCACCGCTGGCAGCCATGCCGACCAGTTCGAGCGCGCCGAGATTGGCGGAGATAAACGCCAGGCCGGTGACCCAGGTGGGGATGGAGCGCGCCGACGTCAGGAAGTCCGAGGACGTCTTCATGTAACGCGCCAGGGTCCAGCCGATGCCGATGACAAAGCCGACATAGGCGATGAGAATGGTATAATCAATCCACTGAAGTTGGATGGCTTGCATAAAGTGTGGGCAATGATTTAGCGGTTTTCATAAGCGGTGTCAAATTCATTAGTCATCAGGGAGCAACTTTGACAACTTTGGCCGTGGGACTGCAAAGTGACTTGGGTGGGGCGGCCAGGTGGTTCATAATGATAAATGCGTTATTTCAGGGGTTTTGAGGATGACGATGAGTGCAAATGGCCGCTCCGTATAACCATCCCTCCAGGAAAGTTGGTTTGCCTTGAGGCCAATAGCGGCGCAGGGTTGTCGTTTAGACGCGTAAAAAGGAAAAAAGTGATATTACGGGGGTTTTCACGAAGGTTTCAGGTTTCAGGTTTCAGGTTGAAGGGTTCCGCAGTGCGATGCTGGATGCTGAGTGGCGGCGGCATTGTTGGGGGTGTTCATGACTGTTTTTTTGTGATAAAAGGATAAAAGTGTTATTTCAGGGGTTTTCGGGCGTTTTCAAGGCATAGGTGGAAAGAGGGGGCGCTGGGTATGACCACCCCTCATCCTTGGTCCTTCTCCCCATTGTGGGGAGAAGGAGTCCGTGGTGGGAACTGGGAAATGGTTCCATGGTTTATAGCGTGAGGGGTTGTTTCAGGGTGACAAAAGTGATATTACGCGGGTTTTCGAGGGTTTTTAGCCCGGATATTTCATAGTTGGATTTGATTTTTGGAAAAATCGCGTCCGGAGTGGGAAAAGGCGGGGCGGCGGGTGGCTTGCGGAAGGCTTTTTACGGTGCGGGCGGATTTTGGCGCTGCTCCATGC
>Ga0302320_10017928_pt1 | contig 14319 bp, 14 predicted proteins | sample Bog_T0_3_FD_202130 | JGI IMG/M metagenome (GOLD analysis project Ga0302320, IMG submission 202130) | Peat permafrost microbial communities from Stordalen Mire near Abisko, Sweden - Bog_T0_3 | ecosystem: Environmental > Terrestrial > Soil > Wetlands > Peat | place: Sweden: Abisko, Stordalen Mire...
TTTGCGTGACGCTACCAGGGGGCCCCCAGCCCAAAACGACGCACTGGGCTGACCCTACCGGTGCTTGGATCCCCGTGTGGACCTGGACGCCGCCGCCTGAAGCGCCGCCGCTCGACCCCACTAACCAGCCCGGGATCGTCTTCACGGGCAACTTATTGGCCTTGTAAACCGCCGGATCGTAGATATACGCTGAACCGTCAGGCCCCAAGGGAGGAGATAGAGCAAAGTTCCCGTTGGCGATCACGTTTGGAGCGGCCGGCGCCGCGAGGGCGTTCCTAGACGGGCCAGCGGTAGCGCTGGCCGGCCCGTACCCCCAACAGACCAGGGTGACGCTCAGGGCCGCGGCAGCGCTAGCCTTGGTAACCGGCAATCTTGGTTTTAGCATTTGGCCTCTGCCTTCGCTCGATGAGATGGGCAATGCAACCGTCGTTGACGGCACCGCTTAGGTAGAGCCTCGACCGGCCCCGTGGGACCGCACTTTCTTAATATAAGCAGACATGCAGGAAAGGTGGGGCACGGGTACGAGTCGCGAGGCTAACCTCCCGAATCGGAGTGACTATGGCAGCTCGCCTGGGCTCAGTAAATACGTCTAATTCCGTACTCACTATGACTTTTTTGACGTGCAACAGTCGAGGGTCACGCTCCTGGGCCGGTACCGGCCTCGTTGCGCAGGCGCTGAGGTAATTTCCGATTGAAGCTAACGGGGCGGCACCGCAAGACAACTACAGCTCACTGGCCGGGCCCGGACGGCGTCTTGGGCCTTGGACGGCTCTGGTCCTAGATGGGCATCGTTGCTGGCGACGAGACGGTCAGTTGCGGCCCTTGGCCCGATCTGGTCCAACAGAGCACGGCGCTCCTTGGCAGTGAACACTACCCGGCCCGGGCAAGCAGGTAAATACGTCGTTTTACGTATTTACGCCGCTTCACACGGCCCGTCGTTACCGTCCGGAAATATTTAGTACGAAGGCGATCAGAGGGCCGCGCCCATGGACACCGAGCTTGCCATAGACATTGTCTAAGTGCTTACGCACTGTCCCCGGCGCCAGCTGCAAGCGCTCGGCGATGACGGCGTTGGCCACGCCCGTTGTCACCAGGGCGACTACCTGGGCCTCCCGGGGGCTGAGCCCGAGCAGCTCTAAGTCTCGGCCCTGGGCCGGGGTGCCCTCGCTTATGATGATCGCCCCTGGGTGTGCTCGCTGTGCCGGCAGGTAGCGCAGCAGGGCCCGGCGCCCGCCGAGCTGGGCGGACAGGGGGCGGGCGAGCCCGAGACCACCGCCGCTCGTGTGCTGGGCGCTCTGAGCCGCCAGCCAGCGCTCCACCCGGGCCGGGAACGGCGCTGTCTTAGGCGGGCGGCCGAAGTACCGGTACAAGCTCACCAGAGCCCCTGGTACCAGCTCCTCGGGCGGTTCGCACAGCGCGATCACGCCCCATCCCTGCATGGAGGCGATGTCTTGGGCGACACCGACCAGGGCACGCAGGCGCTCGTGGTCGCGTACGTTGCGCCACGCTTGAGCAACGTGGGGGCGCAGGGTGTTCATCACGCGCCGGTCCCGGTCGGAGAAATCGCGCTCCCCGTCTCCGAGCACCACGGCGAAGACCATGGGTGCAGGGGCGGGCAGGGTCACCGACATCTGGTACTCCATGCCCATCGGCCCGTACAGCTGCTGATAGAGCCGGGTGGCATGGAACTGCTCGGTCGTGGCCAGGTCACTGACCCGCCACGCCGAGCCGTCCCCGGTAGAGAGCAAATGCCGGAGCAAGGGGTTCTCGTCGCCCAGTTGGCCCAGCAGCTGCGCCGTGTTGGCGGGGAACGCGAACGAGGACGGCTCGTGCCACCACACGAACCGTCCGACTGTCGGGTCGACCTCATTGGCGGCCACCACCATGCAAGGCACCAGGGCCAGGACGCCGCCCAGGGTCAGCGACAGGAACTCATCGCGGCTCTGCGCCTGGCAGACCTGCTGGACGACGTCCAGCACTTGTTCCAGCTCGCTATTGGCTAGAGCCATGACGGCTATGGCCCGCTCCCCGACAGGAAGTAGGCCCCAACGACCACGGCGGTCGCGAGCACCCACATAACCAAGACACTACGTCTGTGGCACTTGCTTGGCGTGACCTAGCCCGCCGCGGGCGACGACCGGTCCGAGGCCATAGGAGCGCCCGGTGGTGTTCACCGCCTTGGGCTCAGCCGCTACACCATGAACGCCATGCCGCGGCCCCGCTCGACGGTCAGTACCGCGGTCGTGCCCGGCCAGGCCGCCGCAAGGATCGCCGACAGGTCACGATCACCAGTGCCTGGCGATAAAATCCGACGCCTAAGGGGGCTCCCTGGGGGGCGCATGAGGCTCATTCTCTGGAGCGGTGACGACATCCGTCCTGGTGTGGACATTCTGTCAACCGGTCCCCAAAGAGATCGCCGAAATAGAAGCCGGTAGCGCCGACTGGAGCAACGATTTCATCCCTGATATTGGGGCTCTTGCCGCTCAGTTCCCGGCCCGGGCCCATGTCAACCCGGCCCTCAGCGTCGCCTACGTGGCGTTCAACACCAGGGTGGCACCATTCAACGACCAGCGCGTGCGCCAAGCCTTCAACCTGGCGGCCAATCGCGCCGAGCTGGTGGACATGTTGGGCGGCCCTGACGCCGCCAGCCCGGCGTGCCAGATCTTGCCTCCCGGCGTCCCCGGTTACCGTCAGTACTGCCCCTTCACGGTCGACCCGAGCCAAAGTGGAGCCTGGGTCGGCCCCGACCTTGCCGCAGCTCGAAAACTCGTTGCTGAGTCTGGGACCGAAGGCATGCGGGTAGTCTTCTGGTCACCACCAGGGGCTGGGCCAACAAGTGGCTTCGCGGTGTCGGTACTGCGCCAGCTGGGTTACCGAGCATCGATGGTAACGCCGTCGCTCAACACTTTCTTCGAGAAAGTAAACGACTTGCGCCGCAACGTCCAGGTGGTGGACGGAGGTTGGTATGCCGACTACCCGTCGGCGTCAGACTTCTTCGACCAGTTTTTCCGGTGTTCGGCGTGGAAACTGGCTGACCCCGGCGCGGTCAGGAACGGCTCGTTCTTCTGCGAGCGGGGCCTCGATCATGAGATGGATATCGCGGACCACGAGGAGCTCACAAATCCGCCCCAAGCGGCGGCCTCATGGGCGGCGGTAAACGGGGTCCTGCTCGACCAGCTTGAAATACGTCAGCGTTAGGGACAAACGTCTCGCCGGTCCCTCCGGCGACGATGCCGGAACTTTCCTCGAGCCGTGCCATGATGAGCTGATAAGCGCGTCCCCGGGCCAGTTCCCTTGGCGCACGGCTGTAGCGCTGGCCGAGCGCCTCGGCACGCCGCTGGTCGACTAGTCGCGGCGGCCCAACCACCAGCGCTGGCGTTCGTACAAGTGCCAGAAGACAAAGTCACCAAGAACGGGGTGCACATCGACGTCACTCCCGCTCACCGGAGCCAGGAGGACGAGGTTGACCGGCTCGTAAACCTTGGAGCGTGCCGCGTCGACATCGGCCAAGGCACGACGCCATGGGTCGTCATGGCGGGCCCCGAGGGCAATGAGTTCTGCGTGATGCCGGCAATCGGTCCTGGAGACCAGGTCGAGCCGGTATGACGGCCATGGCCTCGTAGCCGGTGCGGCTCATGATGTGCGCGTACGCGCTCGTGTGAGGAGGCCCCCGCCTGTCGACGGGCCCCATGTGGGGGGCCGGCACCGGGACGGGGGCCACAGGTCTTCGGGTTTCAGATGTCGCTGTCAGTTCCTAGGTGGCTACCTCCTCACCACGGGAGCGTGAAGTTGTGGCCGTCGTAGGAGAGCCCGAGGCCGCTCGAGGTCACCGAGACAGTGGTGGTCGGCACGTTGAACGACACTGCGCCGACGTTGTCTGTCAGGCCACCGCAGGGGCTGATGGCCACGTCCTGCACGTTGCACCACTCGCTCACGCCGAGCGAAGCGGAGGCCGAGCCGGACACGCTCGCTGACACGCCGGCCGTTCCCAGGCTTACCGTGATGGTGCCGCTGAACGACCCGCCCAGTTCGAGCAGGCCGAGGTTGACCTCGCCGGGGCCGAGGGAGAGGGTGGCGCCGAGCGTGATCGAGAAGGTGCTCGGCGATGCCACCAGGTTCAGCGTCACGGGTGCCAATGAGATGTTCCCCACTTGGATGTTGGACACCTGGCCGTTGAAGCTCAGGGTCGAGGTGCCGGGGCCCAGCTGGGCCGTGAAGCCGAGCTCGACGCCATCGATCGAGCCCTGCACGGCCAGGCCCTAACCGGCCGGGTAGGTGGTGGTGCCGATGGTCACGGCCGACGGCGCGATGGTAAGGCCGGCGTAATCGACCTGGAGCAAGTTGGCGTAGCTGGGCTCGGCGATGCTCAAGGGCTCCAGGGCCGGGGCGGAGGAGCCCTGGGTGCCGATGCTCACAGACAGCATGATGGGGTCCAGGTTGAAGGCGAAGGCGATAGGCGCCCCCTGCTGGTAGCCGATGAGGCCGGCCACGTCTACGGGAAGGCTGCTCACCGTGCCGGTGAGGCCGATGGAGGGGAAGGGGATGGCCCCCCAGCCGATACCGACCTGCAAGCTGGCGTCCGAGACGGTCAGGCCGGAGATCCCGAAGGCGTTGGCCCAGTTGGTGATGGTGAAGCTGCCGTCCAGCTCCAGGCTCGACACGGTGATCTGACCGGTGAGGCCGATGCTGTCGGTCGAGCCGCTGCTGTCGGGGTCGGGCACGGTCAGGGTGCCGGCCGCGTCGAGGCCGAAGCTGGCCGTGCCTGCGTTGATGGTGAGCTGCAGCCCGACCTGGTTGAGGGCCAGGCTCGTCCCGTTGGAAGAGAACAGCTGCTGGCCGCCGGCGCCGGCGTCCCAGCCGACATTTAGGGTGTAGGCCCCGGTGCTGAAGTTGGCCGTGCCGGTGGCCGTCAGGCTGCCCCCGGGCGGGGTCAGGCCTATCGAGCTGAAGAGGTTGCTCGCCGCCGTGGGCAGGGCCACGTCGAGGGCAAAGTTGACGCCGGGGACCAGGTTGACCGCCCCCACGGCGGGGTCGCCGGTGCTGAAGCCGTTGACGGTGCCACTTGAGTAGTAGATGTAGCCCATGGCACCTGCATTGCCGAGCCACTGGCTCAGGTCGGCCTCGGTGCCGGCCACGAAGTTGCCGGCCCCCTCGTAGTCAAGGTCCACGTTGCCGGTGAAGGTGCCTCCGCTGGGCATGGCCACGGACAGGCGGGCCTGGCCGTCGACGGTGTACGAGCCGCCCCCGGTAACGGTGATCGACGGGTTGGTCACGGTTACCGGGCCGAGGCCGAGCGTGCCGGTGAAACCGGCCGAAAGGGCGAGCTGGCGGGCAGTCACGTCGTAGCAGCCGGTGGCGTTGGTGGTCCCCGCTCATCGGGCTGAAACTGGCACTGCCGTTGCTGGGGGCGAGATCCAGGTCGTAGCTATAGGTGCCGTTGGCATCGCCCAGAAAGCCGGCCACGGTGCCCGAGAAGCTGGCGCCTCCGAACGGTTCCCAATTGTTCAGCGTGGCCGTGGCCGAGGCCGTCCAGTTGGAGGTGCTGACCAGGTTGGCCGACACGGCCATGGAGCTCATCTGGGCAATCCCGTTGAGCGTGCCCGAGAAGCTGAGGCCGGCGTTGGCACCGGTGCCGAGGCCGACGGTGACGTTGGACAACTGGGCTCCAGGCAGGCCCGGGAGGCTGATGGGGGCCATGGTGCCCTGCACCTGGGAGCTGATGGTGTCCCCGTTGGCGCCCGGGGTGCCCGAGACCGCGCCCGACAAGGTGATGTCCGGCGAACCGGCCAGGGACAGGTCCTTCACCGTCGCCGTCCCACTGAAGGAGCCGTCCGAGCTGATGCTTGCATTGAGCGAGCAGGTGGCCTGCGCCTGCTGGCCGGCGACGGGGAACGAGGCCTGGGCGGCCAAGCCGACAGCTGTGCCCGGGCCCACCGTGACGCTGGCGCTGTCCAGGACGGCGCCCTGGGGCAGGCTGAAGAAGGGGAACGACTGGGGGGCGGTCAGCTCGGCCACGTAGGTCCCCGAGGTGGCCCCCGGCGCCAGGGTGATGTCGTTGTTCACGCCGCTGAAGCCGGCCTGGCGCAACAGCTCCTGTACCGCCGCGCCAGCAGACCAGGTGGAGGTGCCTGACGAGCTGGCCGTCACGACGTAGGTCCCGGGCAGGCTGAAAGTGACCGACGGGCCATAGTTGGCACTGCCGCCAAAGGCCGCCGACACGGTGTAGGAGCCGGGCCCGGGCACCCAGGCGCAGGTGGCGACGCCGTTGACCGGGGTGGCGCTGCAAATGGTCGTGGTCGCACCGGTGCTGGTGCCGGTGCTGGTGGCGGAGAAGATGACGGTGCCGGCGTTGGGCCCGGCCGCGCTGGGCCCGGCCACCTTGGCCGTGAGCTGCACCGGTTTCCCGGGGTCAGGGCTGGGGACATTGGCCCCCAGGGTGCCGGTGACGGGCGCCTGGTCCTCGGTGTACATCGTGGGCCCAGACCCGGGGAGCGTGCCGTTGCCGCCGCTCCAGTTGGCCGTCACCGTGTAGGTGCCGGCGGCCAGGGCGGCCGAGGTGCAAGACACCTGGCCGCTGGCGGGCACGGTGTTGGTGGAGCACAGCGTGAGCGGCGTGCCGGCCGAGTTGGTGGCGACAAAGCTCAGGGTGCCGCCGCTGAAGTCGGCCGAGGGGCTGTCGGTGAGCTGGGCCGTCCAGGTCACCGGGGCACCGAAGTCTGCCGACCGGGGCGGCGAGGCGAGGCCGACCTTGGTCCCCACCGGGCTCGAAGTGAGCGAAGAGCTGGTGGCCGAGGACTGCGCCGTGGTCTGGTCGCCGGGCTGGTATGACGCCTGCACGCTGAAGCTCGACCCCGGGGCCACGCCGGCCGCGTCGAGGGCCGCCGCGCTCAGGTCGCAACTGGTGCTCACGCTGGGGCCGGCCGGGCTGGCACTGGCCGCCACGTTCGGGCACAGCGCCACCACCGGGCCGCCCGTGGCGGGCACGGCGGCGAAGTTGACCATGCCGTCCACCTGGGCGAAGCTGTCGGTGCTGGCGACCGTGGCGCTCGATGCCAGCGACCACCGGGGACGACATAGTCCGAGCCCCCGCCACCACCTCCGCCGTCGCCGGACTCGACGTGGTTGTTGCCGCCACCTCCGCCGCCGCCGCCGTACCAGCCGCCACCGCCACCACCGCCACCGGCGGAGCCCAGGTCCTGGGTGCGGCCCTGCCCGCCGTTGCCCCCGTGGAACCAGGGGCCGTTGGAGCCGTTGGCGAAGGACTGGTTGCCACCGGCGCACCCTGAGTCCCACAGGACCGGCTCGGTCTCTCAGTACTGGCCCTCCTGGCCGCCGACGCCGTGGTAGGGCCCGTGGGTGCCGGCGCCGCCACCGTAGCCGCCGTACTGGCAGCCGTCGGTGCCTGAGCCGTTGCCCCCCGCAGTGGGCGACTGGCCGCCGCTGCCGCCGCTGCCGGCACCCCAGCCGATGGTCCCGCCGGAGCCGCCGCCACCGCCGGCCACCGCCAGGTAGGCGTAGGCGCCGGACGTCGTGTCCAGGACCGACGAAGATCCCCCGCCGCCGGCCCCGGTGGCCCACACGGTGCCGTCGTTACCGCCGCTACCGCCGTTGGGCCACCCCCCAGCGCCCCCGGCGGGGCTGCTCTGGCCCTGCTGGCCTACATCGATCGTGAGCGCATCGCCCGGCGACACGGGGGCGATGCTAAAGAGGTCGCCTCCCAGGCCGCCGCTGGCGGCACCGCCCGTAGAGGGGCCGTCGCCGTTGCCCCCTTGAGCACCGGCCACGTTCAACGCCACTTGGGTGACACCGCTCGGCACGGTGAAGTTCACCGGGCTGCCGGTGTAGCTCCAGGTACAGGTCACGACCATGCTCGTGTCGGGCTGGGAGCAGCCTGCGGGCACGTTGTATGCGGGCACGTTGTATGCGGGGGCGCCGGTGCTGGGCCCCGATGAGCTCGAAGTTGACTGGGTGGTGGCGGCGGAGGCCGCGTCAGCTGTGGCTGTCAAGCTGGCGGCGATACTCGTGGTGGCCAGGACCGCCAGCGCCACGCCTTTTTTCGCTACTCCTCGCGCTCTGTCCCGGGACATCGCTCTTCCTTTCACGGCGGCGGCTGCGCGGATGACACGGCCGGCAGTACCAGACGTGAACGCTGAGAAGATGCTCGTGGTTTGCATTCGATGTCCCTCCTAAACAAGATAAACAGATGTAGATGTCCTGTTTAGCACGGTCGGAGGGGACGTCAAGAGCCGCCGTCACCACCAGGGTGGAAAGAAAAACCCACCACGGCCGGTGCAGGTCGCGGCCAGTCACTCTCGCCCCCGCCTGGGAGTACGCGCCGAGGGCGAAGGACAAAACCCCCCGGGCGAGGCCTCAATCCGCCGGGCGGGCCCCTAGCCGTCGACGGTCGGTGTTCCTCGGGTTATCGATGAGCTCATCGATCGTGCTGCTGCGGAACTGTTCCTCGATCGCAGCTGTGGCCCGGTCCAGCCGTGTGTGCATCGGGCACAGCCGCCGGGCGTGCGCCGGCAGGTTGAGCGGGCACCCAGTCAGCCGTTCGATCGGGTCCACGGCCTGCACCACGTCATAGACCGTCGTCACAGACGGGTCTCTGGTCAAAGAAAACCCGCCTCCCACCCCACGATGGGAGTTGACCAGCCCAGCCCGGACCAACTGCTGCAACACCTTCGACAAATAGTTTCGCGGGACCTGCATCGCCTCCGCGATCTCGGGCGCCGTCTGGAGCACTGCCTGCACCTCGACTGCTGTCCCCGCCGTCGCCTGCACCGTGGCCAACTGGACCATCGCCCGTAACGCATACTCGGTGGTCTGCGACAGAAGCACCACGCCACACTACCCAATCAGGACACACACGTCCGCTATAAGACATGGAGCGCTGCGACCGGCCAAAGCCCGGGCGACCCCTGCCACCGAGCGGTCGTCGGACGAGCGCCCCGCAGCCGCCAGGACTTCTCGGAGCGTCCGGTCGCGCTAAGCCCGGGCGGTGCCGGCCGGGCCTAGCTCGCATGCTCGACGGGAAGGCCGCTACTTGTACCCGTGGCCCACACCGGTGGTGATCAGGCTGGGCAGGCTGTGGTGCATCAGGGAGCCCCAGGCGTTGGAGCACACGTCGTAGCACTCGTGTTCGGGGAAGAGGCCCAGGTGGGCGAAGTGGACCGCTGTTTGGGCCCCCTTGCGGTCGATCTCGAAGGTGATCGTGGTCCCGGTCCATTCGGACTGGTCCTCGACGAAACTCATGTGATTGTCGAGGACGAGCCACACGACCTTCTCGTTGGGGACCAGCTCGACGACCCGGAGCTTGCAGGTGTGGATGTCAGGCACCCGGTAGGTGAACTCGTCACCGACGGCCGTGTTATCGCCTTCCACGTTGGGCCCCCACCATTCGCGGACGTTGTTGATCGCATCGAATACTTCTTTAGGGGTTTGGTCGACGGCGAATGACGTGATGTAGTCGTTCATCGGTCTGTCCTCCTCACGCGGCCGGGACGAAGGCGGCGTACTGGTGCTCGAGGCCCTTGGCCACGCTGGAGCGCCAGCTGTGGGCGAGGGCCCGCGAGGTGGCGTCGGGGAAGATGTCTTCCTCTCCGGCGTCGATGCCGTCGAGGACGACGGGGGTGACCCGCTCGTCTAGATGGGTGATGGGCTGGCGGGAGCCGGCGTAGACCCGCTTGGCCCCCCTTCTCAGGGCCTCGTCGACGAGGGCCTGGCCGATCCCTCGGTTGCCGCCGGTGATCAGAACGGTCTTGCCTTCAATGGTCATTACTGTTGCCTCCTCGGCTGGTCTGCGGTTGGACTTTGGCGGATGGGCGAGCATCCTCCTGTACAACTGGCCGAGCCGGGAAAAGTCGTCGCGTGCCGTCGAAAAATTTCGGGGGACGGGTCAGCCCGCGAAGACGCGCGGCAGTCCGAACACGGCGAACAGCCCGGGATCGAGAAAAGCATGGATAGCGAGAATGCGCCCGTCGGCACACTCAAGCACCTGGATGCTGAACGCCTCCAGTTCTCCTGACTCATGGCCCGGGCGGTAGACGGCAAGCGCCGGGCAACCGTTGGCGGCAACCGTGACCACCCGGTCGCGACCCCCTTCGCTCTGCATGGCGGCCAGAAAGCGACCGATGTCGTCGATGCCCCGCAACCAAAGCTCGAACGGCGGCATGGTCAAAGTGGCGTCCTCGTGAAGCAGTGCGACCAACGCACCCACGTCGTAGCGTTCGAACGCCTCGACGTACCGACCGAGAAGCTCGAGGTCGAGTTCACGTGGCTGAGCCGGAGCGGCGTCGAGATCCGCCTGGTCCATAGTGGCGCGGGCCCGGCGAAGAGCGCTGTTCACAGCGTCGGTACTGGTCCCGAGAAGCTGGGCGACTTCCTCGGCTTTCCAACGGAGAACGTCGCGCAGTATGAGCACGGCCCTCTGGCGAGGCTGCAGGTCTTGCATGGCGGCGATAAACGCCAGCCGGACCGACTCCCGCTCCACCACGGCGTCGGCGGGGTCAACGTCGGTCGACGCGATCAGGTTGTCCGGGACGGGCTGCACCCACGTTGCTTCGGGCCGGGGCGTGCCCAGTGCGAGCTCATGCGATGCGTCCCATCCCTGCCGGCTACGGGCGGGAGCAACCGATGTCGGTAAGGCGCGCCGGTCCCGGCCCTTCAACATGTCCAGGCAAACGTTGGTGGCGATCCGGTAGAGCCAGGGCCGCAGGCCGGCTCGGTCGTCGAGATGGGACAGCCCACGCCAGGCGCGGATGAACGTCTCCTGCACCGCGTCCTCGGCGTCGTGAGGCGAGGCCAGCATCTTGTAGCAGTAAGCGGTGAGTTGTCGGCGGAAAGGCTCGAGTTCCTCGAAGGCAGCCGCCTCGGGCGATAGGACGGGGCTCACCGTCTCGTTCTACACCAGTTGCCACCGCGAGCGAACGGTTGCCTGCCGGTTCAGCAAAGGGGCGTTCGCTTTCGATATTGCCGCCGTAAACCGCTTGGTCGACCGAAGCGCTGCAGACGCCGGCTTTGTTGGCAGTTTGGAAGGTGGGCGAGCCGTTATTGAACCTGCTGCTGTCGAACGCGCCCTGAGCGTTGGGGTCGGGAAAGCTCGGGAGGCCGTGCGAGGGCATGCAGTTCGCCCATCTCACTTCAGCGGCCAGCTTCTGGGCAGACAGCGGGGGAGCCTGGGCCGCGGTGGGCAAAAGGGACCGGCAGGCCTGGTCGGCTGCTCGGGGGGTCGGATTGCTGGGTCCCAGGGCGCTGTTCGGGCCACCGTGGACCTGGAAAGCGACACCGCCACCAGGAGGCGTCGTAGGGTCAGGGAAGTTGGAGACGCCGCGGCCCCGCATACATTGCGCGTAGGCGAGGCCCTGGGCCAATGTCGACGTGCAGTTGGTCTTGTTCGGCCCGGGCCCAACATGGCCCCCAGGAAACGAAAATGCAGTTCGTGGCCAACGCGTCCCACGAACTGCGTACGCCGCTGGCCACCATGCGGGCGTCGCTCGACGTGGCTATGGCCAAGGGAGGGCCTGTGCCCGCGCCGATGGCGGTCCTGGACGAGCGCCTCCGACGGGAACTCGACCATGTCGACCGGCTGCTCGACAGCTTCCTCAGTCTGGCTCAGTCTGGCTCAGTCTGGCTCAGTCTGGCTCAGTCTGGCTCAGTCTGGCGAGGGGTGGCGGGGGAGGAGGCCACAGTCTCGCTCGACGAGGCCGTGGTCGCTGCTATCGGTAACCGGTCGGGCGCCATCTGGAACATGGGGCTGAGCGTCGACCAACACCTGTGCCGAAGGGCCTGGGCCCCGGGCAGCCCGACGCTGCTGGCCCATATGGTCGACAACATCGTGGATAGAGCTCGACCTCTTGCGCCACTCCGCTTCCCGTGACGGCTACCAGGTCACGGGCTGAGCAGGCGAAAGGCGGAGCAGGCGAAAAGACTTCGGTCGCGCTACGCGTCGCGGCGGACCAGAAGGATGGTGCCTAGTGGGATGGACCGCCTTCGCCTCAAGCGGCGCGCCCACCTGCGGAGCGGCTCCGAGGAACCCGGTGACGATCCCCGGCCGAACGGTGGAGGGGCAAACTAACAACATGGTGGTGGTATGGTGAGGTGGTCAGCGTTGCTCTGGACCCCGGCGGCGGATGCAATTTTGGCATGCCTACAAGAAGGGTGCTGGTGCGATGCCTATTTGGGCCATATTGGTCGTTGTACCTGTGGCCGTGCTTCTAGGTACCGTCCTTCTCGCTTCCAAAAACGGGGCCAGTGGGCGCCCGCATAGCTCGGCGGCCTTGTCGGAGACAGAGGGAGACTATGAGGCCCGTCAGGACCTCATCCCCAAGCTTGAGGAAACTCTAAAAGTCTACACCTTCAATCGACGCGAGGGCCCCGGCAATGTGGCAGTTGCATTTAGCGGTGTGCCGGGCACCAGGGCGACCGGCGACCAAATTCCGTGAGGCATTGGGCGACCTCCGAAGAAGGGCCCACCGCCAATTTGGGTTTCACCAAACTAGAAAGACCGCTGTCGGAGCGGCTTTTGATGGCTGAATTAATTTCGAGTGTCGGGCCCGGGGCCGGTAACGGCCCGGCTAACTGGTAGTATTAATTCCACCCTCTCGGGAGAGCCTTAGCTTGGGACGGCAGTCGCCGTTGGGCAAGGTTCGATACCTCGACCGAGCCACAGCGAGGAGCTGGCGCGTGAGCGTTGCCGCACGATCTTTTCCATCTGTTCTGGCGCGCCGCGCCGCCAAGCGTACCTTCGGGATTTTGAGCACTTACCCGCCGACACCTTGCGGCCTGGCCACCTTTACTGCCGCCCTGGCGGGCGGCTTGGAGGCCAACGGGGCCGAGGTGGGCGTGGTGCGCGTGGCCGACGGGACCACGTCGTCTGACCCGAGGATAATGGCCGAGCTGGACAACGGCGTGCCCGCCTCGGTCCGGGAGGCGACGGCCGTCCTCAACGATTGCGACACCGTGATCGTGCAGCACGAGTACGGCCTGTACGGGGGGACGGACGGTGACGAGATGCTCGACATCCTGCGTCCCCTCTCCGTCCCCTGCATTGTCGTCGCCCACACGGTGCTGCTCGACCCGACCAGCCACCAAAAACAGGTGCTGGAGGAGATTTGCGAGATGGCCAGCGCCGTGGTGGTGATGGCCGAGACGGCCCGCAAACGGCTGTGCAGCCGCTTCGACGTCGACGCCACCAAAGTGACGATGGTCCCTCACGGGGCCACGCTGGCCTCTCCCGACTACCGCCCCGACCGCTCCGGGCGCCCTTTGCTGCTCACCTGGGGCCTGCTCGGCCGGGGGAAAGGGATCGAGTGGGTCATCGACGCCATGTCGGACCTAAAGGACCTGCGTCCCCGGCCTCGTTATGTCGTCGCCGGCCGCACGCACCCCAAGGTCGTTTCGTCGGAGGGCGAAGCCTACCGGGAGATGCTGGTGGCACGGACCTGGGCTCAGGGCGTGGCTCCCTCGGTGACCTTTGACGCCACCTACCGGGACGTACCCTCTCTCACCCGCTTGGTGCAGGACGCCACCGTAGTGGTGCTGCCCTACGACTCCCAGGACCAAGTCACCTCGGGCGTGCTCGTCGACGCCCTAGCCGCCGGCCGGCCCGTCGTGGCCACCGCATTCCCCCACGCCGTGGAACTGCTGTCGAGCGGAGCGGGAGTGGTCGTCCCTCACCGCGACGCCACCGCCCTAGGCGCGGCGTTGCGCCACATCCTTACCGAACCCGCGGCGTGCGCGTCCATGGCGCGCGAAGCGGCTCGTCTCGCCCCTGGCTTCGCCTGGACGGCGGTGGCCCGCCGGTACGCCGCCCTAGCCGACGGCCTCGTCGCCGATGCCCAAGCCGTGACGGCGTGACCCCCGTTCCGAGTTTTGAGCACCTGGAACGGATGACGGACCGCTACGGGACGTACGAACACGCCGACGGCTCCGCTCCTCGCCCCGAACACGGCTACTGCACCGATGACATGGCCCGGGTCCTGGTCGTGGCGAGCCGCGAGCCTGACCCCAGCCAGCCGGTGAGCGACCTCGCCCGCCAGGCTCTGCGCTTCGTGGCCGACGCCCAAGGCCCCGGCGGCGATTGTCGTAACCGCCGCGACAGACAGGGGCAGTGGCGGGGCCCTTACGAGGTGGGAGACCCGTGGGGCCGGAGCCTTTGGGGCCTCGGCACAGCTGCCGCCCGCCATCCTCGCGAACTGGTGCGCCAGTTGGCTCTCAGCTGCTTCGAGCGCGGGGCTCAACGGCGGTCACGATCGCCCCGCTCCATGGCGTTCGCCGCCCTGGGGGCGTACGAGGTCCTCGCCGTCTATCCCGGCCATC